>OJBM01000061.1_pt1 | contig 64713 bp, 59 predicted proteins | sample 1591061 | NCBI WGS metagenome assembly OJBM01 (sample SAMN05416872, study PRJEB24817) | seawater metagenome | isolation source: Sea water | place: Canada:Atlantic | collected 2013-11
GTCTTAAAGGGGCTATAGAGTCCGCTCTCGATCTTGCTCATAGTAAACTTATTGTTGATGGCTTAGAAAAAGAAGCCTCGGTTTTTTCTGGAACTGAACCAAAGTTAAAAGCATGGTGTGATGAGTGCCTTTTTTATTATGGATATCCGGGTAATATGCCGACGACTTGGATGCATTTGCTTGAAGGGGTTGGACCCGGAACAGATATTACACTTGCCGGTGGCGTGCCGGGTTATGTCACAAGTGCTATTTTTACCTTTAATGATAATGTTAACAGCGGCAATTTAATTATTGAACAGTCATGTTACGTTCGTTACACCCCTACAACTAGCACTGATAGTACAATTAGTTATGAAGTAGAATTAGTTCCATGTGAAAATTAGTTAGGTTTTATTTAGCTATTACTCGTCTGTATTATGTTAATTTTAAAACACAACGTCTAAATTAAAAAATTTGTTCGTTGTCACTGCCAACGGCAAGTTGAATCTTTTGGTTATACTCATCAACATGTAAATTTAGATGCATTTCCATGCAACATGCAGGGCACTCATCATAATAGTCTTGATCACCTTCACTGGCGTCTAATGCAACGCGAATATTGTGACCGCAATTCGGACATTCAATACGTTGTTCTTTAACTTCATCAGGCATAATTCCTCCTAGAACTATCAATAAAACCTGTCAATTTAGTATGGTCAATTCTGGCTAAAGTGCGAACTTTTTACCCCTAATGTAACGCTAGAATACGGGTTAAATTAGCTTTGCATTGTTCAATATAAACACCACCAAATAAATTTGCGTGATTAAGAATATGATAAAAGTTGTAGACCAACCTACGTTTATCATAGTCATTGTTTAAAGGGTAAACACCTTGGTAGCCTTGATAAAACTCACCGGGCAATTGACCAAATAATTCACTCATGGCGATGTCTACTTCTCGGTCGCCGTAGTAGCTCGCAGGGTCGAAAATGAAAGCGCCGTCATCATTAAAGCCGAGGTTTCCTTGCCAAAGATCGCCATGTACTAAGCAGGGTGTTACTTGGTGATGTTGTAGTATGTCGTGGCAAGCATCAACAATATGTTCAATGTCACCAAGTTTTATTGATTTTTCTGCGAGTAATTGTAACTGCCAGCCAATACGTTGTTCGGCAAAAAATGTTCGCCAGTTACTTTGCCAGCCATTTGGCTGAAGCGTTGTGCCTATGTAATTGTCGTGCTCCCAGCCAAACTGACCATGAGTGGAGGTTTTATGCATGCGTGCTAATTGTTCACCAAAGTTGAACCATTCTTTCGCCGTTGCTTTTTTAAAAGGTAGGTACTCTAATATTAAGTAACTCTTATCTAACGTTGTGCCGGTTGTAATAACACTAGGGCATGACATGGTTTTTAATTGGGTAATTTGTGCAAGAGAATAGGCTTCAGATTCAAATTGTTGTAGCCGAGATTTATCATTGAGTTTTATAAAATAATTGTGCTGATAATCACTTAGCCAATAGCATAAATTAATATCGCCACCGGTAACTGGCTGCTTGTGTTTAATGCTGAACTGCTGACCTATTACTTGCGTAATGTTTTGCTCAATGGCTCGCCACATGTTATTTACCAAGTCAGAATAGACTATTAGACATTATAGCTGAAGATGAAAAATAGCGGTAAATTGGTAATTAACTGATTGTGAGCGAGAGTAAAGGGTAAGTCATGAAAGGGTGATGGTTTATTCGATGTCAGTTATTAAATACTCTATTTTATTTGGCACGCCATCCCATTGCTCAGCATCTTTAGGGGCGGGGATTACGTCATTGATTATTGGCCAGTTTTTCGCTAACTCGGCGTTTAGTTCAATAAAGTCTTTCTGGTCATTGGGAACATCATCTTCTTGATAAATAGCATCAGCAGGACATTCAACAGGGCATAAATCACAATCGATACATGAATCAGGATTAATGACTAAGAAATTTGGTCCTTGATGAAAAGCATCGGCTGGACAAACCGCGACGCAATCAGTGTATTTACATTGAATACAATTGTCAGTAACTACAAAAGCCATTTTTTCTGCTCATTTTAGCTATTCGAATTATTAACTCGGTAGCATGTTTACTATTAAAGTGCGGATCATACCTAGCTTACAAACAAATTCAATTGTTGTTTTCGCTTTGTATTGGTATCGCTAGCACTATCAGGTAAAATGGCGCCAATTTTTACCCTTGTCTGCTTTGGATTCACATTATGTTGCGTTTAACTAACGTCAAATTACCACTAAATCATCAACCTGAAGAGTTAGAGCAAGCTATTCTTGCGATATTAAAAATAACGGCAGAGCAGTTAACTAATTTTTCAATATTTAAACGTGGTTATGATGCACGAAAAAAGAGCAACATAATTTTAATGTATACCCTTGATGTTGATACCAGTATTAATGAAAAACTATTACTGCAACATGCTAAAGCACAAGATATAAAAGCAAGCCCTGACACTAGCTATAAATTTGTTGGTCAAGCGCCTGAGAATTTAACCGAGCGTCCTGTGGTAATTGGTATGGGTCCATGTGGTTTGTTCGCTGGTTTACTTTTGGCACAAATGGGTTTTAAACCTATTATTTTAGAACGCGGTAAAGAAGTTCGTGAGCGCACTAAAGATACCTTTGGTTTTTGGCGTAAAAAAATTCTTAATACCGAATCTAACGTTCAGTTTGGTGAAGGTGGCGCTGGTACATTTTCTGACGGCAAGCTCTACAGCCAAGTAAAAGACCCTAAGCATTATAGTCGTAAAGTTTTACATGAATTTGTTGATGCCGGCGCACCTGATGAAATTTTATATGTCAGTAAGCCCCATATTGGTACCTTTAAGTTGGTGACTATGGTTGAACAAATGCGTGCAGAAATAAACCGCCTTGGTGGCGAAGTACGTTTTGAGCAACGTGTCGAAGATATTCACTTTGCGAAAGTCGACGAAAATGCAGCCTGCGATTCTGACAACATGCAAGTAACTGGCTTAACTTTAGCGTCAGGTGAAGTGATTGAAACTAAGCATATTGCCTTAGCCATCGGTCATAGTGCGCGCGATACTTTTGAAATGTTGCATAAAAAAGGCGTATTTATAAAAGCTAAGCCATTTTCAGTTGGCTTTAGAATTGAGCATGAGCAATCAGTGATTGATGACGCGCGTTTTGGTAAAAATGCCGGAAACCCTATATTAGGTGCGGCTGATTATAAATTAGTGCATCACTGTACTAATGGCCGTTCAGTTTATAGCTTTTGTATGTGCCCTGGCGGTACTGTTGTTGCCGCAGCTTCAGAAGAAGGACGCTTAGTAACAAATGGTATGAGCCAATACTCTCGTCACGAGCGCAATGCCAATAGTGCGATTGTGGTAGGTATTTCACCGGAAGACTATGATGAAAATGGCAGTAAAGACAATGTACTTGCTGGTATTGAGTTTCAGCGCCGACTAGAAGAAACTGCTTTCAAACTTGGTGGTGAAAACTATGATGCGCCAGTTCAACTCGTTGGAGATTTTCTTGCTGGTCGTAAAAGCGGCGAACATGGCGCTGTTGAACCGTCATATAAACCAGGTGTGAAATATTGTGACTTAAGTGAAACATTACCTGATTACGCCATTGCTGCAATTCGTGAGGCATTACCTGCCTTTGAACGTAAAATAAAAGGATTTTCAATGGCTGATGCTACGTTAACGGCTGTTGAAACGCGTACTTCGTCACCGATTAATATTACTCGTGATAAAGTAAGCTTTGAAAGTATCAACACTAAAGGTTTGTATCCTGCGGGCGAAGGTGCGGGTTATGCTGGCGGTATTTTGTCTGCTGGTATTGACGGTATAAAAGTTGCTGAAGCGATGGCACTTTCAATGTTGAAAAGCCAATAATAAACCGTATTTTAAAGTAGAGCCTTTTATCAAATGTTAAAGGCTCAATGTACCGCATCAATAGTCAGTAGTGCACATCACCTTCCTTGATTTACTTTTCGACGTACAACAAATTCATAAACTTAAGTAAGTTGGGGTTAGTTAAACTCTTGAATATCTGCTCTACTTTCTTTTTGCCATTTACTTATCGGCAATTGTTCTTTCATATTATTGAGCGTGGTCCAAATGCCGTTTAGTGTCATTGGCTTAGTTAACCACTGTGGAATATTACCATTAGGGTCAACAATAAACTGGTAAGTAATTTCTATGCTATTTGCTGATGTTGGCACTATTTTCCAATGAGCATTATGTACCTTCATACGAATAGCTTTTTTTGACTTCTCCATCGCATTACTTGCATCTGTTACCGCTATTTCAATTGAAAGGTCTTTGTTTTGCCAAAAACGCGAGTGAATTAACATTTCTCTCGGCGATACTGGCCATATGCCATTAAATCTTGTCATGAATATGTTTTCTGTAGCGGTTATTTGTTGAATGATTTCGGCTGATTCGGCGTTATCTAGCCAATTTGCTATGTGCTTAAGATCTTCAATAAAATAAATAAAGCCTGCTAAGGTGGAATTAAGCTTAGCTTGCGCTTTAATTTCTATTAAGCCCTTATACTGACTTTTGCGATAAACAACACTTAATTCATTATTCTGTTTCCATGATCGCCATTGCGGAGCTTCACTTGCTTGAGTATCAGTTGTTATAAGCGCTAAAACAGCTAGCAAGGTAAAAGCGAAAAAATTTGCTAAGGTGGCTGACAATAAAGTAACTCCCATATTAAGGTGTTTGTTCAAAAAATTGATTTGCTACCTAAAGCATATCACCAAATGCACTTAACAAAAGGCTAATAGGGCATTGAGTGTTTATTAATACCAAGCTTATTTACTAAATAGGTATAGTTGGAGGCATTAATTAACCTTACTCATTATATTTGATGTTTTAGGATGCCACAGGCTTGCGCCATTATGGGCAAGATGGTTAATTACATTATCAAGCACCCTCCAAGTTATAAGCAGAAAAACGCACTACTAAAGGACGGTTTTAGCCAAGTAATAAGGGGGATTACGGCTAATTGTATTTATGCTAATAAAAGTAACGGTAGTAAAGTTGTTTTTGGAGGGGAAATTGGCAGCGTGAATACTGTACTTAATACCTGCTTTCGGGTACTCTACGGCGAATTTCCTTGGTGTTTATTAAAAAATGCAGTAAGTGTATTAATAAATACTGAGTCATCATACAAATGCAAAAATAATTTAAATCAAGTGACACTTCGTATGTGCCACCACTGAAAAAGGAAAATACATGCCTGTAATTACTCTCCCTGACGGTAGTCAACGCTCTTTTGAACAAGCAGTTTCTGTAATGGACGTTGCCCTAGATATTGGTCCTGGTCTTGCGAAAGCAACCATAGCAGGTCGTATCAATGGCGAACTTGTCGATGCTTGTGAATTAATTAATGAAGATGCAGCGTTGCAACTTATTACCAGTAAAGATGCCGAAGGACTTGAGATTATTCGTCACTCTTGCGCGCATTTATTGGGTCATGCTATTAAGCAATTATGGCCAAATACAAAAATGGCTATTGGCCCGACAATCGAAAACGGTTTTTATTATGATGTTGATTTAGAAGAGTCAATCACCGAAGACGATTTAGTTAAGCTAGAAAAGCAAATGACTACGCTGGCTCGCACGGGTTATGAAGTCATTAAGAAAACAGGTACGTGGCAAGATGCTTACGATGCCTTTACTGAGCGTGGCGAAACTTACAAGCTAGAAATTCTTGATGAAAATATTGATAAGTCAGACACACCTGCGCTTTATCATCATCAAGAGTACATTGATATGTGCCGTGGTCCACATGTACCAAGCATGCGTCATTGTCATCACTTTAAATTAATGAAAGTTGCTGGCGCTTATTGGCGTGGCAATTCTGAAAACAAAATGTTGCAACGTATTTACGGCACAGCATGGGCTGATAAAAAGCAACTTAAAGCTTACATCGTTCGTTTGGCTGAAGCTGAAAAGCGTGATCACCGTAAAATTGGTAAAACCTTAGATTTATTCCATTGGCAAGAAGAAGCGCCAGGCATGGTGTTTTGGCACAATGATGGTTGGACTATCTATACTGAATTAGAAAAGTTTGTTCGTGAGAAATTACACGAATATGACTACGACGAAGTTAAAGCGCCAATGATGATGGACCGCAGTCTTTGGGAAAAATCAGGTCATTGGGATAAATATGCTGATGGCATGTTTACCACTGAATCTGAAAAGCGTGAATACGCGATTAAACCAATGAACTGTCCAGGTCACGTACAGATATTCAACCAAGGTTTAAAATCTTACCGTGATTTACCATTACGTATTGCTGAGTTTGGTTGTTGTCACCGTAATGAACCATCAGGCTCTCTACATGGCTTAATGCGTGTACGTGGCTTTACGCAAGATGATGCGCATATTTTCTGTATGGAATCGCAAGTTCAAGCTGAAGTGACTAAATGTATCGAAATGGTATATGACGTTTACGGTTCATTTGGCTTTGAAGATATCGTAGTTAAGTTATCTACTCGTCCTGAAAACCGTATCGGTAGTGATGAAATTTGGGATAAAGCTGAAGCAGGTTTAGCGCAAGCTTTAACTGACAGCGATATTAAATTTGAGTATTTACCAGGTGAAGGTGCTTTTTACGGTCCGAAAATTGAATTTACTTTAATGGACTGTTTAGGCCGTGCTTGGCAATGTGGTACTGTGCAACTTGATTTTGCCTTGCCAGAGCGTTTAGGCGCAACTTATGTTGGTGAAGACAACGAAAGATATATTCCTGTCATGATTCATCGTGCAATTTTAGGATCATTAGAGCGTTTTATCGGTATTTTGATCGAAGAGTACACTGGCAAGTTTCCAACCTGGTTATCACCAATTCAAGCAACTGTGATGAATATTACCGATAAACAGGGCCAATATTGTGAAAAAGTTGTTAAAAAACTAAAAGAAAGTGGATTTAGAGCAAAACTAGACTTGAGAAATGAGAAGATAGGCTTTAAAATCCGCGAGCATACTTTAAAGCGTGTTCCGTATTTGTTAGTTGTTGGCGATAAAGAAATGGAAGCTGGCGAAATTTCAATACGAACTCGAAGTGGTGAAGATTTAGGAACAATGTCGGTTGACGACTTTATTGCTAATTTATCTGATGAAGTTAAGACTCGCAGATAACCATTCGGTAGTATAAACACGCAACATTATTATTTACCCCAAGTAAGTCAACTATAGTACTTACTTGGTAACAACGTTCTTTGGAGGAACATGGCTATTAAAGGTGGACAACGAGGCGGGCAGAAAGAGCCAGCACATCGTTTAAATGAGTTGATTACTGGTATTGCAGGTAACGAAGTTCGTTTGATTAAATTTGACGGAGAACCTGGTGGTATCGTCACATTAGATGAAGCAATGGATCAAGCTGAAGAAGCCGGTGTAGATCTTGTTGAAATTAGCCCAACAGCTAAACCTCCTGTTCTTAGAGTTATGGATTACGGCAAGTTTCTTTATGAGAAATCTAAAGAACAAAAAGAACAGCGTAAAAAGCAGAAACAAATACAGGTTAAGGAAATTAAATTCCGTCCTGGTACAGATGAAGGCGATTATCAAGTTAAACTACGTAACTTGAAACGCTTTTTAGAAGGTGGCGATAAAGTTAAAGTAACTTTACGTTTCCGTGGTCGCGAAATGGCTCACCAAGAACTAGGTTTAGAGCTTCTAACTCGTGTTAAAAAGGATTTAGAAGAGCTAACAGTAGTAGAATTCTTCCCTCGTAGAGCGGAAGGACGACAAATGGTGATGGTTCTAGCACCTAAAAAATAATCAATATTTGGTATATGCAAGTAGTTAACATTTTCGAATGTTAGCTCACCAGTATTGTTTTTAACGGGTAAACTTAGGCCTGCAAGTAGAATCTAGCGCTGTTTTCAGTGACAAGATTTTCGCCTAATTTACTAAATTTCAATGGCAACACCTTAAATATGAAAGTATTTATTGTGTGAATGCGGAGTAATATTCATGCCTAAAATGAAAACCAACAGTGGTGCTGCAAAGCGCTTCAAAAAAACAGCTAATGGCTACAAGTTCAAACAAGCTGGTCTTCGTCATATCTTGACTAAGCGCCGTACTAAAGTAAAACGTCACCTTCGTGCGAAAAGCATGATTGCGGCTGCTGACATTAAGTCAGTTAAAAAACTTTTACGTCACGGTTAATAGGAGAGAAATAGAATGGCAAGAGTAAAACGTGGTGTACAAGCACGTGCACGTCACAAGAAGGTTCTAAAGCAAGCTAAAGGTTACTACGGTGCTCGTAGTCGCGTTTATCGCGTTGCTTTCCAAGCTGTAACTAAAGCTGGCCAATACGCATACCGTGACCGTCGTCAACGTAAGCGTCAATTCCGTCAACTTTGGATTGCTCGTATTAACGCAGCAGCTCGTCAAAATGGTTTATCTTACAGCCGTTTCATTAATGGTCTTAAAAAGGCTTCTATTGAAATCGATCGTAAGATCCTAGCTGACATCGCAGTATACGATAAAGCAGCTTTCACATTCTTAGTTGAAAAAGCGCAAGCTTCTTTAGCATAAGTTTGAGATATTAGTTCTTTGAAAAGGACGCCCTAGGCGTCCTTTTCTTTTTTCAAAATTTAAAAAGTTGACTAAAAGGTCAACGAAATGAAAATATTGGGATGAACGGTTAACTAAATTGGTTTATGACAAAAAACAAGCCTGTTTAGTTAAAAGTTTAATTTAATCTGTAACGTAATTATAGGAATCTAAGGTCTTATTATGAGTTTAGCTGATCAAGTTTTAGCGGTAAATGATGATTTGCCTATTCGTACTGACGCGCCTGTACATAGTGGAAAAGTACGCTCTGTATACTGGTTAACAGCAGCTGACAGTCGTCGATTAATTGAAGAAAAAGGCTATGATGTTGCCGCAGATACGCCGTTGGCCATTATGCTGATCAGCGACAGAATTTCTGCTTTCGATTGTATTTGGCGTGGTGAAGGTGGCATGAAAGGCGTTCCAGGCAAAGGAGCGGCATTAAATGCTATTTCAAATCATTGGTTTAAGTTATTTAAAGAACAAGGCTTAGCAGATAGCCATATTTTAGATATTCCACATCCATTTGTTTGGATCGTGCAAAAAGCTAAACCAGTAATGATTGAAGCGATTTGTCGTCAGTATATTACTGGTTCAATGTGGCGTTCATACACTAAAGGTGAACGTGAATTTTGTGGAATTAAATTAACTGAAGGTTTTGAAAAAGACAGTAAGTTACCTGAATTACTACAAACCCCATCAACTAAAGGCATTTTGGAAGGTATTTCAGGTGTGCCTGCGGTTGATGATGTCAACATTACCCGCAAAAATATTGAAGATAACTTTGCTGCCTTTAATTTTAAATCGTTAGATGATATTGCGCTTTATGAGAAATTTCTGACAGAAGGCTTTGATGTTATTTCTGATGCTCTCGCCAAGCTTGACCAAATTTTTGTTGATACAAAATTTGAATTTGGCTACGTAAAAGATCGCAGCGGTAATGACAAACTCATCTATATGGACGAAGTAGGGACACCCGACTCATCACGTATTTGGGATGGTGAGCAGTATCGCGCAGGTAAGGTTGTTGAAAACTCAAAAGAGGGTTTTCGTCAGCTATTACTAAATCATTTCCCTGATGCTGATATTCTGTTAAATAAGGATCGTATGGCAGAACGAGAAGCACTAGCTCGTGATAACGAATTGCCTGAGTCAGTATTAATGGCTGTTTCAGAAACCTACATTGCGATTGCAGAAAAAATAACCGGTGAAAAAATCGTTTTATCTGAAAATCCTAAGCAAGAAGTGATTAATATTTTACGTGATGAATATCAGTTGATTGATTAACTTAATATTCTTTGTTTGATGTTTAGAGCCTTGCATTAGCGAGGTTTTTTTATATTTAAAATAGGGGGAATAGGAAAGATACTTGTTAATTTTTATTTATAATTTTGTAAAGAAACTTGACAGATATTACAGAGAGTAGTTAAATGATGCGTTAAAATAATAAGGTAGTAGGTTGGTGTTTATACAATTTAAACTACTAAAAGTAGGAACTTATATAAACAATGGAAAGTATTTTATTAGAATATTATGACAATGCAGACCTTTATGATTCATACATGCCTTTTTTTAAGCATGGTGGATTATTCTTTCGTACTGATGATAGTTACGATTTAGGAACAGAAATTAATCTTCATGTTAGTCTTCCAGATTCTTTGGAATCTACTAGTGTTAAGGCACAGGTAAGCTGGGTTACTCCTCATAATGCTCAAAATGGTAATGATGCGGGGATCGGCGTCATGTTCATTGAAGATTTAGATAATTTAAGTCAACAAATCGAAAATGCAATTACGCTTATGATGAACTCAGATAAACCTACTTTGTCTATGTAATTAAGTTTGGTAATGTTAGTCATTAATTGTTAATGTAATTAAAAAAGTAGTAAAAGGTATCGTAATGGATAAATGGTTTCTTCTTGATAATGGTAAAATAGTTGGTCCCTTCGATTTAACCGAAGCACAAAAGTTAGTGGCAAGTAATCCATATTTATATGCGTGGCAGCCATCATATACTCATTGGACTCCGGTGAATCAAATTAGCCAATTTACTATCGCTGATAATATTCCAACTCCTCCTGTCGATATTCCTGAAGAACTAATGGATGCTTTTGTTGAAGGAGAGCGTCAGCTTATTTCTAAACTTGATAATTTAGATGAGCAAATGTCACCGATTACAGGTGATATTTCTAAAGTAACGGAAGAACTTAATCGTTACCAAAAACTAACGCACAGCTTAAACAATGAAATAAAGACTGCTATTGCCGCCATTGAGCAACAGTATGCTGCCCTACAGCAAAACCTTGTGACAAAAAGTAAATTAACTTAGTACTTAATTTTATAATGTCATCCGTTAATGTAATTCCAGCAGAAGAAGATAAATAATGAATACATGGATTTTTTCGAAAAACGGTCAAGTCACCGAACCATTAGACTTAGCGTCAGCAAAAAAATATGTTGTAGAAAATAATGATGCTTATGGTTGGCAGGCAAGCTACACACAGTGGCTGCCAGTAAATAGCATTAATGAATTTTCAGCATTATTACCTGAACGTAAAGTAGGTGCTCAACTTCCGCAGAAGATTGTTGATGAGTTTTTATCGAAAGAACAAGCATTGAGTAAGCGATTAGAGCAGTTTAATAAAGAGCTTGCTAGTGGCGAAGCCATCGCGCAGGAATTTGAGCAAGAAATTGCAAATTATAAGCAATTAACGGTTAATCTTAGTGATGAAGTGAAAGGCAATATCAATGAAATTGAATTGCAGTATCATGAATTGCAAAATCAGCTAAATGTTATTAGACAAAGTGTTCAGACATCACAGCAAGAATTATCTGGTATTGTAAAAGACTTTAATCAGAAAGTTTCAGAGAAGTCAGTAGTAAAAACACCAGTTTCTGTAAAAGCAGCCGTGACTCCTCCTCCTACAGTAAAAAGTCAGCCTTCAAGTGATATACCTAAGCCGGAAGTAGAGAAAGATCCTGCTAATGCTCCTGTTATCAAATTAGTACCAGAAACTGAACCTTCAGCAAATGTAGTAGTAGAGAAAAAAGTAGAAACTGCAGCGAGTACTGAAAAAAAATCAGATACTTTAAATAGTGCAAATGAAGAACAGAAAACTGAAAAGCAAGTTGATGGGAAAGCTATTAACACGCGAGCACCGAGACCAACGGGGGCGAAAGTTATCAGTACCCGTTCTAATATTCCTACACCTAAGCATATGGGAAGTATTAAAAACGACAGTGCAAGCACTAGCGTGAATGAAAAGCCTAAAGAAGCAACAATAGCGAAAGACACTTTAGTAAATGAAAAAGCTAATCAAGTTACTACAGCGAAAGAACAAGAGCTTCAAAAAGAAGTTGAGTCAGTTGATGATGATCAAAAACTACAGACAAAACTTGAGTCGGGTGTAAAAAATATATTTAAATCAGTTTTTACCAAAGAAGAGCCGAAGTCTACGAAGAATAAATTTTCCGATTTAGTTGGCAATGATGGTAAGAGTTCGAATGTGGAGTCCATTGAGGCTAAAGTTGAAGCTAAAGTTGAAGTAGAAATTGATGATGAAGCTTCAAAAGCACCTCGTCGAAGAAGACGCAGATAAAGAATAAATGCTTAAAACATAGCTAATTTTCAATTGATGTATAGCCTCGCAATCGCGGGGCTTTTTTATGGAATAATAAAAAAGCCAATACCTTGGAGCTTTTAAATAGCACTGGGGTTAAATGGATGGATACCATATTCAGGCTGTTAATAGCATTACCACCAGTTGTTTCGATTTTCCATATACAAATTTCGTTAGCCCTGTATTTTCTAGGTATTCAATATCAAGGAAGGGAGTCTCTCTGAATCATATTTTATTAATTAAATGTTCGCTAACATAGCGGTGTTTGATATCACATCCATATTTCAGGTACTTATTATTAAACTCTTATTTTCTCTGCTTAATCTTGTTAGAGCCTAATAGACAAACCTTTACGTGACGCACCAAAATAGCTCTTTTTTGTTTCTTAATTGCACTGCTTTGGTGCTTTTAAATTCACGTGTTTGTCTTTTTTTGTTCTAGTGCATTGTTTTTATAATGTTTTTAACTGTGGGTATAAATGGTGCTTAATACTATCTAAATAATAAATTTAAAAATCTAAATAGATTGTAAATGCACTAAAGGTGAGCGAATGAAATTAGTAACCGCGATTATTAAACCGTTCAAAATGGATGATGTACGTGAAGCATTAAGTGAAATTGGTATTGATGGTATGACTGTTACTGAGGTTAAAGGCTTTGGTAGACAAAAAGGACATACTGAGCTTTATCGAGGTGCTGAATACTCAGTAGACTTTTTACCCAAAATCAAATTTGAAATTGCTGTTAAAGACGATTTTGCTGAACGTGTTGTTGAAACCATTGTTAGCTCTGCTCAAACAGGAAAGATAGGTGATGGAAAAATTTTTGTCACTAATATCGAGAGTATTACACGTATTCGAACCGGTGAAACTGATGATGAGGCGATTTAAGTCTAGTTAGCTTGATGAATTTATATATAGAATTTTGTTAGCTGTAATTGAAAATTAGAATGTGGATGTAAAAATGAAAAAAATAATGATCACACTTTTCGCTTTAACTTTTTCTTTACCCAGTCTTGCGGTAGAGCCTGCGCTTAATGGCGCTAATACTGCTTGGATATTAACGTCTACGGCGTTAGTTTTATTGATGACCTTACCAGGGCTTGCCTTGTTTTATGGCGGCTTAGTACGTAGAAAGAATATTTTATCCATTTTGATGCAGTGTTTTGCTATTGCAGGTGTCTCATCTATTTTATGGTTTGTTTTGGGGTACAGCTTGGCCTTTGGCGAAGGTAATGCTTGGATAGGTGATTTTAGTAAAGTATTAATGGCTGGAGTCACCAAAGGTGCACTTTCTGGTGACATACCTGAAAGTCTCTTTATGTTATTTCAAATGACCTTTGCGGTAATAACCCCTGCGCTTATTATTGGTGCATATGCGGAAAGAATGAAGTTCTCCGCAGTATTAATTTTTTCAGGGCTATGGTTGTTAGTGGTTTATGCGCCTGTAACGCATTGGGTTTGGGGTGGTGGTTGGTTGGCACAGCTCGGGGTTTATGATTTTGCTGGTGGTATTGTTGTTCACATTACCGCAGGTGTAGCGGCATTAGTTGCAGCCGTTGTATTAGGACCACGTCACGGTTTTCCTAGAACGCCTATGTTACCTCATAACCTTACTATGACAGTGACTGGTGCTGGTATGTTATGGGTTGGTTGGTTTGGCTTTAATGGTGGTAGTGCTTTGGCCGCTAATGGCGATGCTTCTATGGCAATGTTAGTGACACACTTGTCTGCATCTGCCGGGGCGCTAACTTGGGCAGCTATTGAGTGGAAAAAATTTGGTAAAGCTAGTGTTTTAGGTGCGGTAACCGGAATGGTTGCTGGTTTAGGCACTATCACACCCGCTTCTGGTTTCGTTGGACCTGGTGGCGCTTTAATTATTGGAGTTGCTGCCGGTATCGTTTGTTTCTACTCAACGGTCTATATTAAACAAAAACTTAAAATAGATGACTCCTTAGATGTTTTTCCTGTGCATGGTGTTGGCGGTATATTGGGAACATTGCTCGCTGGTGTATTTGCCTCGACCGAGCTTGGCGCTTTTAGTGGCTATGGATATGCTGAAGGCATTAGTACGATGTTAGGGCAGGTTAGCGTGCAATTAGTCGGTATTGGCTCAACCATTGTTTATACAGCAATAGTGTCTTACCTATTATTTAAATTAGTTGCGCTTATGACTAAAGGTTTACGAGTATCAAAAGAGCAAGAAATAACCGGCCTTGATTTGATTGAACATGATGAGTCTGGTTACAACCTGTAAATCATAACTTGCATGTTTAAGCACTGAGAACAAAAGGCTTCTATAAAGAAGCCTTTTTATATTTTAAAGACGAAAAGTATGACACGTTGCATGGGGACGAAAGTTCGGAGCAACTCAAAGCAATGAATTTACCTTTAAATTTATTGCTTATATTTATGTTTAAGTCGTAATAATTGCCAATTCTTTTCTTTTTACAAATATAAAAGTTAACTAGCACTAACTTTTTGTTGAAAAACGTAGATTTACTCTACTTTCTCGACTGATTTTTGTGTAAAATCATTCACCATTTTATTAATCGAAAAAGTCTAGCTAAAGGCCACAATATTGGCCGATGTTAATGCGTTATATGACTAATACTATTATGAATATAGCCGCTTTAAACACGCTTTAGAGGAACTCATGAATTTAGACGATATTATATTGCAGGCAGAACAAGCAATTGCTGCGGCAACTGATCCTGCAGAACTTGACCAAGTTCGCGTTAACTTTTTAGGGAAAAAAGGTTTGTTCACGGAACAGATGAAAGGCCTAAGTAAGTTACCAAAAGAAGAAAAACCCAAAGCGGGTCAAGTGATTAACATCGCTAAACAAAAAGTACAAAAACTGTTGACTGAACGCGGCGAATTATTACGTGCCGAAGTTATCAAGCAACAACTTGCTGCTGAATCTATCGACGTAACGCTACCTGGCCGTGGTGACGAACTAGGTGGTTTACATCCCGTTACTCGCACCATTGAACGAATTGAAAGCTTCTTCGGTGATTTAGGTTTTTCAGTTAAACAAGGCCCAGAAGTTGAAGATGACTTTCATAACTTTGATGCCTTGAATATTCCTGAGCATCACCCTGCACGCCAAGATCACGATACTTTTTACTTTAATCCTAAATTAGTGTTGCGTACGCAAACTTCTGGTGTACAAATTCGCACCATGGAAAAAGAGCAGCCACCTTTACGTATTATCTCTCCAGGTAAAGTATACCGTAATGATTATGATCAAACTCATACACCGATGTTTCATCAAGTAGAAGGTTTAATGGTTGATAAAGATGTTAGCTTTACGCATTTAAAAGGCGTACTGCATGATTTCCTACATCATTTTTTCGAAGAAGAAGTCGAAATACGCTTTCGCCCGTCTTACTTCCCGTTTACAGAACCATCAGCAGAAGTTGATATTATGGGTAAAAACGGTAAATGGTTAGAAGTACTAGGTTGTGGCATGGTACATCCTAATGTTTTACGCAGTGTCGGCATTGACCCTGAAGTATATACTGGTTTTGCCTTTGGTATGGGGGTTGAGCGTTTAACCATGTTACGTTACGGCGTAAATGACTTACGTTCATTCTTTGAAAATGATCTTCGCTTCTTAAAACAGTTCAAGTAGGAAAGCCATATAATGAAATTTAGTGAATCTTGGTTACGTGAGTGGGTAAACCCTGTTATATCTTCAGATGAATTAGCTCATCAAATTACCATGGCTGGCCTTGAAGTTGATGCCGTAGAACCTGTAGCTGGAGAATTTTCTGGTGTACTGATTGGTGAAGTGGTTGAATGTGGTCCACACCCTGATGCAGATAAATTACAAGTAACAAAAATTAATTTAGGTCCAGATTTTAATGATGGCGAGTTAGTCGACATTGTTTGTGGTGCTAAAAATTGTCGTTTAGGTTTAAAAGTTGCCGTTGCAACTGTTGGTGCAGTACTGCCAGGTAACTTTAAAATTAAAAAAGCTAAACTTCGCGGCGTACCATCACACGGCATGCTGTGTAGTGAATCAGAAATTGGCTTAGCTGAAAGCGCTGATGGCATTATGGAATTAGCTAATGATGCACCACTAGGGTTATGTGTTCGTGAATATCTTGACCTTAATGACGTTACTATTGATGTTGATTTAACGGCTAACCGTGGTGACTGTTTAGGCCTTAAAGGTTTGGCACGTGAAGTTGGCGTATTAAATAGCTTAAGCGTAACTGAGCCAACAATTACTGCTGTAACGCCAACAATTGACGATACTGTTGCTATTACATTATCAGCAGAACAGGCATGTCCTCGTTATTTAGGGCGCGTGATTAAAAATATTGATGTAAATGCACAAACACCTTTATGGATGGTAGAAAAGCTACGTCGTTGTGGTACACGTTCAATTGACCCTGTAGTTGATGTAACTAACTATGTGTTGTTAGAGCAAGGTCACCCGATGCATGCATTTGACCTAGCTGCTATTGATGGTGCTATTAACGTACGTTATGCGAACGAAGGTGAAAAGTTAGTTTTACTTGATGAAAACGAAGTAACACTATCAACACAAACATTAGTGATTGCTGATGACAACAAATCTTTGGCTATGGCCGGTATTTTTGGTGGACTAGCATCTGGTGTAACTACCGAATCAAAAGATATCTTTTTAGAAAGTGCCTTTTTTGCGCCTTTGGCTATTTTGGGTAAAGCACGTCAGTACGGCTTACACACTGATGCGTCACATCGCTATGAGCGTGGTATTGACCCACAATTACAACGTGATGCAATGGAACGTGCTACAGCGTTATTACTAGAGATTGTTGGCGGTGAAGTCGGTCCTATTGTTGAAGCTGTATCGAAAGATAATATTCCAGCAGAACGAACGGTAACATTACGTCGTGCAAAATTAGATGGTCGTATTGGTCATCACATTAAAGATGCAACGGTAACTGAAATATTAAGCCGCTTAGGCTTTAATGTTGCTGAAAATGGCGAAAACGAAGATAAAGTCTGGACAGTTGTAGTACCAGCTTATCGTTTCGATATCAGCATCGAAGTTGATTTAATTGAAGAAGTGGCGCGTATTTTTGGTTACAACAACATTCCAAATGTTTCTCCAAAAGCTACATTGGCAATGCGTGAGCAAAAAGAAGCGGTGTTGCCGGTAAGTAAATTACGTAATACCTTAGTGAATCGCGGTTACCAAGAAGCAATTACTTACAGTTTTGTTGACCCTAAAATACAAGTGCAAATTCACCCAGGTCAAGCAACGATGACTTTACCACACCCAATTTCGAGCGAAATGTCAGAAATGCGTGTGAGTTTATGGACGGGATTATTGCAATCAGTTATTTATAATCAAAATCGTCAGCAAGGCCGCGTACGTTTATTTGAAACGGGGTTACGTTTTATTCCTGATGAAAATGCTGAAAATGGTGTTCGTCAAGAAAACATGATCGCTGGTGTGCTTAGTGGTCAACGTAGTGAAGAGCATTGGGATATTGAAAAAGCCGCAACTGACTTTTATGACATAAAAGCTGATGTTGAAGCGTTATTAAGCTTAACTAGCAACGTTAATGCTTATCAATTTTCAAAAGCAGAAATTGATGCTCTGCACCCAGGACAAACGGCAGCTATTCATAAAGATGGTGTGCTTGTTGGCCATATTGGAGCGTTACATCCTGAATTAGAACGAAAATTAGGACTAAACGGTCGCACCTTAGTTTTTGAGCTTTTATTAAGTGAAGCTTGTGTGCGAAATATCCCGCTAGCGCTTGATATATCTCGCTTTCCTGCGAATCGACGTGATATAGCAGTTGTTGTTGAAGATCAAGTTAGTGCAAATAATGTTCTACAACTTATTGAAAAGGTTGGCGGAAATTATTTAGTTGATCTAAACTTGTTCGATGTATACCGAGGTAATGGTATTGAATCTGGTTTTAAGAGCTTAGCAATTGCGTTGACATTGCAAGATATCGACAAAACTCTAGAAGAAAAGGATATCACTGACGTAGTTGACCGAGTGGTTGACACATTGAAAACTGAACTAAATGCATCTCTGAGGGATTAAAAAATGGCGCTAACTAAAGCAGAAGTAGCAGAACATTTATTTGAAAAAGTTGGGCTTAGCAAGCGCGACGCAAAAGATATGGTTGAAGTGTTTTTCGAAGAAATTCGTGAAACTTTAGAGTCAGGCGAACAGGTAAAATTGTCTGGTTTCGGAAACTTTGATCTACGCGTGAAAAGCGAGCGCCCAGGACGTAACCCTAAAACAGGTGAAGATATTCCAATTTCTGCACGTAAAGTGGTAACGTTCCGCCCAGGTCAAAAGCTTAAAAGTCGCGTCGAAGACGGCAACGGCAAATAAGTCAGCAAATCAGTTTTGCATTTTGTACAGTATAAAAGGTTGCTTCGGCAGCCTTTTTTTGTACTTAGTTTTTAAGTCTGTAGCTTATACCAATTTCATTAAGTTATTGTTCACTTGTGTTGGTTAAAATAACCCAAGACAGCGTTGCTCATCAGGATGTATGTACTTAGTTTTTTTTGGAACTAAAAACCTGTGCATTCAATCCCAATAGCCTGCTATCAGCTATTTCACTACATCGACAGGTTTGGTTTTAAAAGGAGCTCTAACGGCAACAATTAAAAGTTCTTTTAATATTAAGGTTGTTATCGCTAAAGTAACTCCAGTGGCTATAGCGTGTAGTTCAAGTGGAATGGCCATTGAAAAATCTTCTGAGGTAGCTACGGCGATTTGCTTATCTAAATGCCAAATAAATTGGTAAACGCTAGCTAAATAATCTGTTGCTTTGATCTGTTCTAAGTGAGTGTTTAAGTATTCTACACGTATTGATAATCGCTCAATTAATTCACCGGTATTGATAATAGACGCTTCACTATTTCCTTTGTAGCGTGTAATCATAGTCGTCAAGCTGCCTTCAAAGTGCTGTTGAGCTATATCTTGAAATTGAGCTAATTGCAGTTGAGCTTCATTCAAATGACCAGAAAGGCGCTGTTGATACTGCTGCATAAACTCAGGAAGTTGCACACCTAAAATAAAGGTGATGGTGAAAAAGCAGCGATCAAGTATGTTGTTCATTAATGCGAGCATATGACCTTATCGAAAAGTGTTGTAAAAATTGAAATAACCCTCTATTGACGTTAGCACAGAGCAAAAAAAAGATCATAAATAGCGCTATGAAATTGTATAAGCACTTTTTTTGTAAACGCTATTTAAGCATAGAAGTTTTAAGCATTATTTCCCCTAAATAGTGCTAATATAGCGATCTTTACTTGAGCAATACATTGTTGACGTATTGCTAACAAAACAGTCGGGATTTTTTATCAACTATGCGCAGACCTATTCAATCCGAACAGGAAGTAACGACCTTTAATTGGCGTGTAGTTAAACTACTCCTACCTTATTTATTTGAATTTAAACCCCGTATTTTCCTCGCGCTTGCCTGTTTGGTTTTAACCAAGGTTGCTAGTGTCTATTTACCGTTTATTCTAAAAGATATTGTTGATATTTTAGATAAACAGGAAGAAAACCGTGTTTTTCTTGTGCCATTCGCATTGGTGGGGGCATATGGTTTAGTACGCCTTACTATTGTTTTATTTGCAGAAATTCGCGACACCTTATTTGGTCGGGTCACAGAACGTGCAATTCGACGTATTGGTTTAAAAGTATTTCAGCATTTACATAAATTAGATCTCGATTTTCATTTGAATCGCCAAACAGGTGGTTTATCACGAGATATTGATCGCGGCACCTCGGGCATTAGTTTCTTAATGCGCTTTATGATTTTCAATATCATTCCAACCTTAATTGAAATTATTATGGTGGTGAGTATTTTATTGATAAATTACGGCATTTGGTTCGCGCTAATCACTACCATGTCAATTGTGCTTTATGTTGGCTATTCCGTATTTGCTACCGATTGGCGTATACGTTTTATTCGCGCAGCAAACAAAGCCGATTCTTCTAGTAATACTCGAGCCATTGATAGTTTACTGAACTATGAAACCGTTAAATACTTCACTAATGAAGAGTATGAGGCTAAGGCTTATGATAAGCAGTTAGCGAGTTGGGAAACGGCTAAGATGCAAAACCGTTTATCGTTATTTGCGCTAAATGGTGGCCAAGCGGTTATTATTTCCTGCGCTATGACCGCTATGCTTGCATTGGCAGCCTATCAAGTGACTAATGAGCAAATGACTTTAGGTGACTTTGTCTTAATTAATGCCTTTATGATGCAGTTATTTATTCCTTTAAACTTTCTTGGTTTTGTTTATCGAGAAATAAAGGGTTCTCTAGCGAATATTGAGCATATGTTCGAGCTCATGTTACGAAAGCCCAAGGTTGAAGATACTGACAATGCAGGTGTGTTGGCATTGTCACAGGCGGAAATTAAATTTGAAGATGTGAGTTTTGCTTATGATGCAAAGCGTCCAATCATTAGGAACTTATCATTTACGATAAAGTCAGGGCAAAAAGTAGCGGTTGTCGGTGAAAGTGGCTCTGGTAAATCAACGTTAGTAAAGTTGCTGTTTAGATTTTATGATTGTGATTCAGGGGGCATTTCAATTGATGGTCAAAACATACATGAAGTTAGCCAGCATTCCTTAAGAAAAAATATAGGGATAGTACCGCAAGATACTGTGCTGTTTAACGATACCTTGTTTGCTAATGTTCACTATGGTGAACCTAGCGCAGACACAGCGGCAGTAAATAATGCATTTGAATTGGCACATTTGGCAGACTTTGTTTCACGACTACCTGAAGGTGTTGAAACCATTGTTGGCGAGCGTGGTTTAAAATTATCGGGTGGTGAAAAGCAGCGGGTAGCCATTGCGAGAACCATTTTGAAAAATCCTCGTATATTAGTGTTTGATGAAGCAACGTCGTCACTCGATAGCCAATCAGAACAAGCGATTTTAACCGCGATTAAAGAAGTTGCAGAGCACCGTACTAGCTTGGTTATTGCTCATCGTTTATCAACTATCATTGATGCCGATAATATTATTGTTATGCAACAAGGTGAAATTATTGAGCAGGGCACTCATCAAGAATTACTAACGAAGCAAGGACACTATTTTGCCATGTGGCAGTTACAGCAAAGTAATGATGGCTAAGTCGTAACAGTTAAGTAGCACCAGTTAAGTGGTTAGTCGATAAATAGTTAGATTATTAGTAAAAATTGCAAGGTTTATAACAATTAACATGACGACGAAAATTGAAATAGAACAAACAAAACAGTGGCTTGAACAAGTTATTATTGGACTGAATTTTTGTCCATTTGCAAAAAAGGAATTTGTTAATCAAACCATTCATTATCATCTTAGTGATAAAGAGCAAATTAAAGCTGCGATCAAAGAACTATTGCTGCAGTGTAACTACCTACAGGATAACCCTGAAATTGAAACAAGTTTGGTAATTTATCAGCAGGGCTTTAGGGACTTTAATCGTTTTTTAGATTTAGTCGACTATGGTAATGACTTGTTGGTCGAAGAGGGGTTTGAAGGCATATTTCAAATTGCTAACTTTCATCCAGAGTACTGTTTTTCTGACGTTGACTACTATGATGCTGGTAATTACACCAACCGTTCCCCTTACCCGACTTTACATTTAATTCGTGAAGAAAGTATGGCGCGAGTGTTAAAGGTTTATAAAGATCCCGAAGCTATTCCGGAGAATAATATTGCGTTGGCGCATGAGAAGGGCACAGGGTACTTTCAATCTTTATTGAAAAACATTAAGCATGAACGTTAATAGTCGATTTAATGGATAATAAATTACTCAAGTTACATTGTAACTTGTAATAATGGCTTATATATTAGACGTATTGCAACGCACTATTACATATGGTTAACAGTTCGCTTTGGTTGATAATTGTACAATGGTGCCTCTAGTATTAGGAGGCATTATGAAAACAAGCTACCAAGGTCGAGTTTACCATTTCAAATCATTTGAAGACTTATGGCACTTTTATAGTGAAAAACTGCTAGCGATTAAAAGCTAATGTTTTGCTTTTGAAAAGCGAAGTAAACAATATAATCTAACTAGACAATAAACTTACTGACTCTAAAGCATTTATTTTGTTCTCAACATTCCCCTTACTAATTTTTATCATTGATTCTCCCTTCTATTTTATAATTTATATTTAGCTCACACAACTTCAATATAATGTGAATCCGTTTGAAGCTTATTCACAGATGCAGGCTATTTGCGATATACTGCTGGTCATTATGTAGTAATGAAGCATTTGACTGCTTCTCATTTAGGTAAATATTTTTGTGGAAAAACTTCCTATCGTAAAAGTTGGTGGCAGCATTGATGCAGCTATTAAAGGTGAATACACCCTTGATGTTGCAGCTATTCTAAAAGAAGCTTGGCAAATAACACTCAAATCTCGCATGGCAATTAATTTGGGTTTATTTATTTGTTTACTCATTGGCATGTTTGTTTCAATGATTGCTAGCGCACCATTAGGTGGAATTGAAGTGGTCATTAAAGATCCACAATCGGTTACCTTGCTTAATATTATTGTCACGTTAGTTGTTTACCCATTTTTAGCGGGTGTCGAGATGATGGGAGTATTTCATTCTGTTGGATTGAAAACGCGCTCTCAATTAGTTTTTGCCTTTTTAAAACGTGGTAGTTGGGTTGCTGTTTGTGCCTTGTTGACCTCTACGCTTGTTACTATTGGTTTAACCTTATTTTATCTACCTGGCATATTTTTAGCGGTTGCACTGTCACTAGCGCTGCCTTTAGTCGTTGAAAAGCGATTATCACCGATGAAAGCAATTACTGTTTGTATTCAAGCAACACGTTTTCAGTGGTTTAAGTTATTTTCAATATATGTACTGTTGGCATTAGCAATGATTGTCTCCGCACTACCTATTGCTGCAGCAGGTAATTCAGAGCTTGGCTTTATCGCTATTGCATTTTTTCTTTTTTGTTTAACCTTTATAGCGCCAATGTTTTACAACGTAAAAGGCATTTTGTATCGGGAAATTTTTGGTTTGCAAATGCAAACTTCAACAGATAAGCCTGATTCGATCACTGATACGTTTTCAGCATAATAAATAATAGCTTATGAGTACTCATGATGAGTAATATATATCCGCGACAGAAGGAACTTAAGGCTTGATGATAGTTAGTAAACAACGTTTGTTAGGTTTTCTTTTTATAGTATTGCTTGGTATTGGCTTAATTGCCCCTTTTACATTTTTACCTGTGCAAGTTAAAGAGCAAGCACCAGTGGTTACTGTAGAAGAACCGAAAATAATACCTAAAGTGGTTAAAGTTATTGAGCAGCCATTACATGACGTAATTCTGCCTGACTTTGCCAGTATTCGTGATGTTAAAGAAAAGAAAAAACAATTTTTTGCTTTTATTAAACCGGCGATACTGGCTGAGAATGAAAGCATATTAACCTTGCGCAGTGAAGTTGAGCGTTTGATTGCGCAATTGACACTAGAGCAACCTTTTACTGAACAAGAACATACCTTTGTTGCTGATTTAAGTAAGCAGTATCGAGTCAGTAAGAAGTTTTCACTTTTAAGGCAACTTTATGAGTTGCAATTGAAGGTAGATGTCATTCCACCAGCGTTGATATTGGTACAAGCGGCGAATGAATCTGCTTGGGGTACATCTCGCTTTGCTCGGATTGGCTTAAACTTTTTTGGCGTTTGGTGTTATAAGAAAGGCTGTGGCATGGTGCCTAGCGGCAGAAATGTAGGAGCTAAGCATGAAGTTGCTGCCTATAGCTCTGTAAAGCAAGGTGTATCACGCTATCTAAAGAATATTAATACCAACAGTGCTTATATGGTGTTTAGAACCATTAGAGGGCAATTAAGAGAGCAAGACCAACCTTTGTCTCCTGAAATTCTCGCGACTGGGCTAATACCATATTCAGAGCGCGGTACTGACTATGTTTTAGAGTTAACGGAAATGATCCGTCATAACCGACGTTATTTAGCGATTAACGCTGATTAGTTGTGATTAGCTCATGTTAACTAAGCTTAGTTTCTTTAAGCCCTAAAACAAAAAACTCGTTAATTATTAACGAGTTTTTTTATCTCTGAATTACACTGTTTTGGTTTTAGAGCTATAGGTGAACCTTTACCATCGCACTAACTGTGTTTTCATTGTCGATACCACTAATGCCAAACTTGTTATGCCAGTATGAATACTCAATGCCCACTTCAACAAACTTTGCTTTACCAAAATATTTACCAACATCTAAGCGAACTTGTGGATTAAAATGAAAATCAGCACTGTGATCATCAGCTGCAGAAGACCAATCTAAATAACCATCAATAATAATGTCATGTTTGCCAATCGCAATAGGATAGCCCCAAGCAACCGTTAACTGGTAGTCATTGTCGGTATCGTCATTTTCAGCAAGGTAAACATTAGTTTGTAAGTAGTTAAAACCTGAAACATCCCACGATGCACCAACTCCCACTAAGTAGTTGTTAAAACCAAAACCAAAGCCGTCATTATTACCGGTATCATGTTCATAAGTGCCTGCTAGGTATAAGTCGCTAATTGGCCCCATCGCTATTTTGTTACCGGTTAAATAGCTTAAACTTAAGCGCGCAGATAATTCGCCATAGGTTTCTTCATAACGACCGTTGTTACTGTCTTTACTTGCGGTAATTCGGTCAGCAAAAAAGAAAACATCACCCCAGTTATGCCCTGAAGCATGTTCAAAAGTAATAACATTAATATTGTCGTTTTCTAATAATTGAAAGTCGTCAACATTTTTCAAATAACTAATGGAGTTATCACTCCACAGCGTTTCAGCATTGACTGAACTGACTAATACTATGCTTGTAAAAAGCACCGACTTACAAATTTTTGACGTGATAGACATTGGTCATTTTCCCAGAGAATAAAAGTTTAAAAGCAAAAGTTAAGCAAAAAAAGCAAACTTAAATAAGAACAACAATGCTAGACATAAAACACTGAGGTTAATCTTATTCAAGTGACCACTAAAAGCACGTACCGCAACATAGCTAATAAAGCCGAACGCGATACCGTTAGCAATTGAAAAAGTTAAAGGCATGGTGATACAAATAACGGCAACAGGGACTGCTTCTGATAAATCATCCCATTGCACATTAACTAAGCCTGCCAGCATTAATACTGCAACATAAAATAACGGCCCAGCTGTTGCGTAAGCAGGTACCATAGCGGCTAGTGGTGAAAACATTAGTGATAATAAGAATAGGATACCAACCGTTACAGCGGTTAAACCTGTACGGCCACCAGCAGCAACACCAGCGGTACTTTCTACAAAGCTTGTGGTTGTTGATGTACCTAAAACGCTACCCGCAACTGTTGCCGTTGAATCCGCTAATAACGCTTTTCCTAAACGGGGGAAGTTACCTTTTTCGTCTAATAAATTGCCACGCTGTGCAACGGCAATAAGGGTGCCTGAGGTATCAAATAAATCAACAAAAAGAAAAGCGAAAATAACGGAAAGCATACCCACTTCGAGGGCACCAGTAATATCAAGCTGCATAAATGTTGGCGCAACAGATGGCGGCATTGAAACTATACCTTGATATTGAATGTCGCCGAAAATAATGCCTAGTAAAGTGATCACTAAAATAGAGATCATAACTGCACCGCTAACACCTCTATTGGCTAAACCAACAATTAAAAACAAGCCAATAGCTGCGAATATTGCAGGTAATGCAGTAATGTCGCCTAAAGTCAATAACGTTGCCGGGCTATCAACAACAATGCCTGCGTTTTTTAAGGCGATGAAAGCAAGGAATAAACCAATACCTGCAGCAATACCAAAACGCAATGAATGTGGAATACTGTTGATGATCCACTCGCGAATATTAAATAAGCTTAAAATAATGAATACTAAACCCGAAACAAACACACCACCAAGTGCAACTTGCCAGGTGTAGCCCATATCAAGTACTACCGTATAGGTAAAAAATGCATTCAAGCCCATACCAGGCGCTAGCGCAATGGGATAGTTAGCAAGTAACCCCATCACTAAACAACCAATGGCTGCTGCAATACAGGTCGCAACGAAAACAGCGCCATGATCCATACCAGCATCAGCTAGCATCGCTGGGTTAACAAAAATAATATAGGCCATGGTTAAAAACGTGGTAAAACCGGCAATAATTTCTTGTTTTACCGTTGTATTATGTTGTTGTAGCTGAAACAGTTTTTCGAGCATGAGAAAGCCTTGTTTAAAATTGAGCTAAAGTTAAGTTTTGAATAGTAGGATTATTTTATTTCGACAACATTTAGTAAGTCAGCGGCGTTGACTTTTACGGCAGATTTTTCAACCGTATTTGTACTGGCAAAGCCTTCTTGATCAAAAGCGGTATCACCACCATCAATAATGCCTGAGTCGCTATCAATTGATTTAAAGTCAAATAGTTCGCCATCGCATAAATGTGAAGGTACAACGTTTTGCATTGCTGTAAACATAGACTCAATGCGACCAGGATGGTTTTTATCCCAATCTTGTAGCATGGCTTTAATATTTTGGCGTTGCAGATTCGGCTGAGAGCCACATAAATTACACGGAATAATAGGGAAATGTTTTAACTGTGCATATTGAATAAGCTCTTGCTCTTTACAAAAGGCTAATGGACGAATAACCACATGCTCGCCATTGTCTGACACTAGCTTTGCTGGCATTGATTTCAGCTTGCCGCCATAGAACATATTCAGCATTAAGGTTTCAACCATATCATCTCTATGATGGCCTAAAGCGATTTTGGTTGCGCCTAATGCTTTGGCTGCTTTATATAATAAAGCACGACGTAAGCGTGAGCATAAGCTACACGTGGTTTTACCTTCTGGAATTTTTTCTTTAACAATAGCGTAAGTGTCTTCTTCAACGATTTGATAAGCAACACCAAGCGATTCAAGATAATTAGGTAAAATATGTTCAGGAAAGCCGGGCTGCTTTTGGTCAAGATTAACAGCAACAAGATCAAAATGAATCGGTGCAGACTCTTTTAAGCGCATCAGAATTTCAAGCATGGCATAACTGTCTTTGCCACCTGATAAACACACCATGATTTTATCGCCATCTTCAATCATATTATATTGGGCAATAGCTTGACCAACATGACGGCGTAAACGTTTTTCGAGTTTATGTAGTTGTGTTTCTTGACTCGGTGTAAGGGTTGAATTTAAATCTGCGCTCATAATTAATTCCTAATAAATTGCGGCGCGTAGTATAGCCGAAGAGGCCAAATGAAAAAAGTTGAACAGGGCACTTTATCGGCCAAGTTCAACTTCAATTTCATAAAATTTGTACTAGATCAGGTTATTCAACATCAAGTGGCGAAATATAGCCGTCAGGTTTCAATGCCAACACGTCACAATTGAGTCGGTCAATAACATGTTCAGCGGTATTGCCGATTAAAGCGGCAGATAACCCTGTGCGACCGATAGTCCCTAAAATCACTAGTTCAGCATCCAATGTATCCGCGACACTTTGAATCACATCTTCAGGTAAGCCTTCTTTAATATGGGTGTTTTCTTGTTCAATATTAAATGCTGTCGCGTGTTCATGCATAGATTTCTCATGATGCAATAGCATTGAACGATTATAATCACTGGCATTAAACTCAGGAATTTCGATAGCGATATTAACTGGTGTGCCCGGAAATGAGTTGACTAAATGCAGATTCGCTTTCATCACTTGTGTAAGCTGCTTTGCTTCAGCCGTTATTTTATCGTTAAGTGACTTATGCTCTTCTTCATTACTGCCAATATTTAATGCTGCAACAATATTACCGTTATCTGGCCATAAATGTTCTTTTACCAGCAATACTGGGCACGGACATTTACGCAAAATATGCCAATCAGTAGGAGTAAAAATAACTGATTTCAGTTTATCGTGCTGATGAGTGCCTTTAATGACAATGTCATAGCCATTTTTAAGCACTTGCTCAATGATTTGTTCAAATGGACGGTTATGCCAAATAACCTGACAATCAATATTGAGTTCTTCTACGGCTAATTCTGAGAGAATTGACTGTAACCATTGTGTTCTGTCGTTGATAACTGATTGGCGCATAGCCTCACGTTCATCACTTGACAGCATGGTGGTCATTTCATAAGAAAAATCATAGATGGTCAAAAATGCGGTAATACTAGCGCCGGTTTTTCGGGCTAATTCTATGGCGCGTTTTAACGCTTTTTGATCTTCTGTTGTTGGGTCAACAATCGCGAGTATTTTTTGATACTTTTCCATAGCTAATTCCTTTATCAATTGTCTACTGTTATAACAATAGACCACTTTGAAACAATAATAGTTGTTTTAAATCAAATTATTATCGTATCAAATATAAACAATAATTCACGCTAAGCATAGCGTGAATTATTAGAATAAGGAAATTTTGAAAAGCAGGGGGGAACTAAAGAGCAGCGCACTCATTGAGTTTATCAATGTCTAAAATAGTAATTAATTTACCATCTACTTGGATTAAATCATTTTTGTGAAAACGATTTAATAAACGGCTAATGGTTTCAACCGTTAAACCAATATAATTACCAATATCGCTACGTGTCATTGTTAAACGAAACTCTGATGCTGATAAGCCACGAGCGTGGTAACGGCTACTTAATGCGCTAATGAATGTAGCAAGGCGTTGCTCTGCATTCTTACGGTTAAGTAAAGTTAGCATTTCTTGATCGCTACGAATTTCTGTACTCATCATGCGTAAGATTTGTTTTTTCAATTTCGGCATGGTGTTAGATAAACTATCGAGTGTCGTGTAAGGAATTTCACAAACCATCGAAGTTTCTAATGCTTTAGCAAAGCTAGGGTGTTCAGACTCAGCGATAGCATCAAAACCTAGTAAATCACCCGCTAAATGAAAACCAGTGATTTGCTCTTCACCTTGCTCATTTACGGTATAAGTTTTAAATGTACCAGAACGAATAGCATAAAGAGCATGCATTGGCTGGCCATCGTTAAATATTTGCTCACCTTTATGAATAGGTCGCTTACGATCGATAATATTATCTAACGAATCTAACTCTTTATCGTTAAGAGAAAACGGTAGACATAACTCGCTTATACTGCAGTTTTGACAGTGAATATGTTGCTGACCAGAACAAGATTTAGTACTCATAACGACCTATAGTTCATTTGCATTTTAATGATATGGATCATATTAGATGCGTTATTGATATGCAATAAGTATAGTATAAATACCGTATAAAATCACTAGAATGGCTGCGAGCTTTCTAAAGAATAGGTTGCTCAGTAAGGACTTGACACTAATTGTACCTAATGATACTGAAAGTAAAGCTGGTAAAGTACCCAGACCAAAGAACAGCATGATCAAAGCGCCATTAACTACGTTAGCACTGGCTAATGCCCAAGTTAACGTTGAGTAAACTAAACCACAAGGTAACCAACCCCACAAAGCGCCTAATGCGAAAGCACTAGAGGTATTTTTAATTGGAATGAATTTTTTGGTATTCGGAGATATATATTGCCAAAGCTTTTTACCAATATGTTCAACATGACTTAACCACATTAACCATTGCCCCAAATATAAGCCGAGTAAGATAAGAAAAACTCCAGCAATTGTCTTTAAGGCAGAAATAGGGACGCCGATATTTTTTGCCGCCATTGAACTTGTTAAGGCGACAAGTGCGCCAATAACACTATATGAAGCTATTCGGCCAAAATTATAGGCAAAGACAATACGATATTTTTTATGACTTATTTCTTTAGAAATTGCCGTGGTTAGCATGGTGCTGATACCGCCGCACATAACAATACAATGCCCTGAGCCCAATAAGCCAATAACAAATGCTGAAAAGTAATCGAGTGTCATAGTAGCGCTTATTTATGTTTTTCTTGTTGACTTGTTAAAGCGTTATCTTCGCTATTGTTTTCTTTGTGCTCTTTGATTTTATCATTTGAATCATCAAATAAAATGCTCATGCCTTGCTTTTCTAAGTCATCAAACTGTTCAGTTTTAACGGCCCAAAAAAAGATATAGATACCAATTGCGGTCAATAAAATAGCAATGGGAATTAATATGTAAATCACACTCATTTTTTTAATAGCCTTAAAGAATTACTTACCACTAAAATTGAACTAGCCGACATACCAACAACAGCCATGTATGGAGCAATGTAGCCCATCACTGCTAAGGGCAATACAATGGCATTGTAACCAAATGCCCAAAGGTAATTTTGTTTGATAATTCGCGTTGTGCGCTCAGATACGCTTCTCAACGTTTGAACTGATTTTAGCTTGTTGTTAAGCAATATAACATCAGCACCATTTTTGGCAATATCTGTGCCGCTACCCATGGCAATCGATAAGTGGGCCGCGCCTAGAACGGGGCTATCGTTAACGCCGTCACCAATCATGGCAACGGTATGTGTTGTTTGCTGCTGCTTAATTGCCGTCACTTTATCTTGAGCTGATAAGTTTGCTTGCACGCTTTGTAGTTGCAGCTGTGCTTGAAGTTTATTACAGCCTACTAAATGATCGCCAGAAAGCATCAACGTCGTAATGCCTTCGAGGTGTAAAAAGTTTATTAAATCTTTAGCATCTTCGCGTATACCATCATGTAAATAAAATTCAGCCACTAAGGTTTCATTTTCCATTAGCACACATTGCGCGCTATGGGCTTGTTGGCTGTTATCGCTTAATAACCATGAATTTTTACCTATTCGGTAATGCACATGGTTAACTTCACCTGAAATGCCTGCACCGGGAGCAACAACAACTTGTGTGGTTTTTTGGTTAAAATCACGATAATCGCTAAATGCTTTAGCAAGTGGATGAGCTGAGTGTGCTTCAAGTGCTGCGGCAATTGCTAATACTTGCGCTTTACCATCAGCGTTGTTTTCTAATGAAAACTTGCCGTAAGTGACAACTTCTGTAACGGTAAATTCACCTGTCGTTAGTGTGCCCGTTTTATCAAACGCCATAGCATCAATGGCAGGCATGGTTTCTAAAACATGGCCGGATTTAACCATAATACCATCACGGTTTAATCGAGTAGTTGCGCAAGTTAATGCCGTTGGTGTGGCTAGCGATAGCGCACATGGGCAAGTAACTACTAATACTGATAGTGTGATCCAAAAGGCCTCTGTTGGTTGGTGTTGTGACCAATAAAAAGCCGTGCAAGAGGCGGTGAAAAGTATTAAAGCAACAAAGTACTGCGCTATTTTATCTGATAATTTTGCCAGTTTAGGTTTATGGGTTTGTGATGTTTCACTTAAGCGAATTAATTGGCTAAGAAAAGACTTTTGATTATTGTGTTTTACTTTCGCGGTTAAGTTGCCATCTCCATTTATCGTACCGGCGTAGATAGTGTCTTCAATGTTTTTTTGTAAAGGGTGCTGCTCACCAGATAACATGGCTTCATTGATTTGGCTACTACCTGAAATGATTTCGCTGTCGGCTGGGATGGTTTCACCTGGCTTAATTAAAATAATATCACCAGCGTTTAGGTTGGTTGCTGCAATAAAACTTTCTTGGCTATCGACTAACTTAGTAGCCGTCATCGGCATTAATTTTAATAAATTTGCCGAAACATCGGCAGCGCGAGAGCGAGCACGAAACTCTAAGAACTTACCAATAAGTAATAGAAAGGTGAACATTGATACTGACTCAAAATACACTTCACCTTGTTGAGTCGCTGTTGCCCATGCACTGGCTAAAAAGGCTAGGCCTATCGCAATGGAAACAGGAACATCCATAGATAACTGTTTCGCTTTTATCGCGAAAAAGGCACTTTTATAAAATGGAAATGCACCGTAACTGACAATTGGAATGGTTAAAAATAAACTTGCCCAACGTAAATATACTAAGTTGTGCTCGGCCATATCGGAAAAAGCGCCAAAATATAAACCAAAGGCAATCATCATTACTTGCATCATTAAAATGCCCGAAATACCTAAACGTTTAATGAAGCTCTTAGCTTGTTTTTTATTTATCTCTTCAGCTGTGCTGGCCTTAAATGGCAGGGCATGATAACCAATTTTCTCAATCAGGCTAAGAATTTCACTTAGCTTTACCTGCTCTTCTTGCCACTGCACTGTCGCTCTTTGCGTGGTTGCATTGACATTAACTTTGTTAATACCGCTAAGTTTGCTGACCTGCATTTCAATTAACCAAGCACAGGCTGAACAACTGATGCCTTCAATGGTTAATATGGTTTCTTTGAATCCGTCATGATAATAGGCAAACTCACTCTGAAGGTTTTCATCATCGAGAATTTCATTACGTAGTAATTGCTCAGGAATGAGCACATCACTTTTTTGTGCTGGGGCACTGCGGAAGCGGTAGTAGTCAGTTAAGTTATTATCAACAATGGTTTGCGCCACAGCTTGACAGCCAATGCAACACATTGGCTGGCTTTTATTATCTATTTTTGTATGTAAATCAATGCCATTGGGAACAACTTCGCCACAATGAAAACAACCCAAACTCATAAATAAATGCTCACTAATACTGGCTCATTACTTTGCTTCAGTTGGGGTCGGCGCAATATCAATGAATTCTGATTGTGGCAAATTGATCACCGATTGAATTTTCCAATGGTCTTCAAAAGGGCTAATAGTAACGCGCCATTTACCTGAAGTGTCTTGGTCAGACTCAAAAAAATGGGTGAAATTACCATTACCATCAGCGGTTAATGCTAAATAAAAGTCTCTGTCAGCTAAGGTTGGATGATAGAAATTAACATTTAATAATGGAAATTCTTTTTCAATACCGGTTGGGCGAATAGTAAGTTGATCACCAACTAGCTTTAAACCAAAGCGCATACCTAATTTTTGCGCGTGTTTAACTTTACTTAACTCAAGGTTAATCGCTTTACCTTTTTTATAATAATCGTCAATAACTAAGGTGTCTGGGTTTGTATTGGCAATAATGAAAGTTGCAATACCAGCAACTACTGCGGTAAAAGGCAATATAAATACAAGCCATGCCCAAGGCTCTTGGTACCAAGATGTTTTCATGAAATTTTCTTATTTGCAGATAGTGCCGACATTATACGACCTTTCTTAAATAGGCACTATTAAAAAAGCGTTAATTTGATGAAGTTTAATTGTAACGTAAACATAAAAAAAGCCTTGGTGTAATTAAACACCAAGGCTTTGTTTTTAGTCGTAAACACATTTGTTATAAATGAGTTTTACTTTTGCGATAAGCTGTAAACATAAGCACTGATCACGTGAACTTTTTGTTCACCTAGGATTTTATCCCATGCAGGCATAACACCGGCACGACCGTTAGCAATTGATGTTTCAACAGCGCGTGGAGAACCACCATATAACCAAACGTTATCTGTTAAGTTTGGCGCGCCTAAAGGAATACCCATTTCCGCACTACCTTTACCTTCAGCACCGTGACAAGCTGCACACATGGCAAATTTAGCTTTGCCTGCTTCTGCGGCTGTAGCATCAACTTCACGGCCACTTAGGCTTATAACAAACGCAGCAACTTCTTTAACGCCTTGTTCGCCACCTAATGCAGCACTCCAAGCCATCATGCCATTAGCTTTACGGCCATGCATAATACTTGCTTTGATTGTTTCAGGTGAACCACCGTATAACCAGTCTTTATCAGTTAAATCAGGGAAGCCTGTAGTACCACGAGCATCAGAGCCATGACATTGTGAACAGTTTTGTAAAAATAGGCGTTGACCTACTTTAAGTGCTTCTTCATCACCAGCTAAAGTTTCAATGCTTTGCGCAGCATAAGCCTCAAAAATTGGGCCATATTTTGCGTCAGCAGCTGCAACTTCACGGTCATATTGAACTAACATGCCTGATTCTTTCGCGTTAATAACACTCGCTTTTGACTCAGATAAATTCAAAATGCCTTGGTTTGAACTTTTCCAGCCTAATAGACCTTCAAAGTTACCTAAACCTGGGTATAGCAATAAGTAACCAAAACCCCAAATGATTGTTAACAAGAAGAAAGTACTCCACCATTTTGGTAGTGGATTGTTTAATTCTTCAATTCCATCGAAGCTGTGGCCCATAGACTCACCTTCTTCAACACCTGCAAAGTTCTTTAAACACATGCGTAGTATTAAGTAACAACCTACTAATGTGCCTAAGGTAAGAACCGAAATCCAAATACTCCAGAAGCTAGACATTATTATTAGTCTCCTGTTTGTTATTTTTGTCGTTGTGTTTTATTTCCGTTTTTTCTTCGAAAATTGAATTTGCCGCTTCATCAAATGCGCCTTTGCGCTTTTTTGAATATGACCAAACCACAATGACAATAAATAGTGCCAATATTAATAGGGCAATTAGCCCTCTAAGCGTGCCGTAATCCATCATCATTATTTCAACGCATGACCAAGAGACTGCAAGTATGCAATCAATGCATCCATCTCTGACTTACCTTTAACTGCTGCTTTAGCACCAGAAATTTCAGATTCAGAGTAAATAGGAATTGCATTGCCTTGCTCGTCTTTATGGCTACGATTACGTGTTAGGAAATTAAACGTTGATAATTTCTTACCGGTTAATTCACCGTCTAGTGTATTTTCAGCTAACCACTTAAATGAAGGCATATTTGACTCAGGAACTACAGAACGAGGGTCAAGTAAATGCGCACGATGCCAATCGTCACTATAACGACCGCCAACACGGGCTAAATCTGGACCTGTACGTTTTGAACCCCATAAATGAGGATGTTCCCAAACTTGCTCACCCGCAACTGAGTAATGGCCATAGCGTTCTGTTTCCGCACGGAATGGACGGATCATTTGGCTATGACAAACATTACAACCTTCGCGAATATAAACATCACGGCCTTCCATTTCTAAGGCTGTGTAAGGGCGTAAGTTATCAACCGGAGTTGTAGTAGCTTTTTGGAAGAAAAGCGGCGTAATTTCAACTAAACCACCGATGCTGATAGCAAAAATAGTAAAGATAAAGAATAAGCCAACGTTCTTTTCAACTTTTTCGTGTTTGTTGATCATGGTCTGACTCCTTAAGCTATTTCAACTGGCTTAAGACTTCCGTCTTTAGCACCAATAGTTTTAAACATGTTGTAAGCCATTAATAAGAAGCCTAGAACAACCAATACACCACCAACAAAACGGATGAAGTAGAATGGGTAAGACGCCGTTAAACTTTCAACAAAACTGTAAGTTAACGTACCGTCAGTATTTACCGCTCTCCACATTAACCCTTGCATTACACCAGAAATCCACATAGCAACGATGTATAAAACGATACCGGCTGTGTGCATCCAGAAGTGAATGTTGATTAAGCGAATGCTGTACATACGGCCTTGGTTAAATAGCACTGGAATTAAATGATACATTGCACCAATTGACACCATAGCAACCCAACCTAACGCGCCTGAATGTACGTGACCAACAGTCCAGTCAGTGTAATGAGAAAGTGCGTTTACAGATTTAATCGCCATCATTGGGCCTTCAAACGTAGACATACCGTAGAAAGATAATGAAACGATTAGGAAACGTAAAATTGGATCATGACGAAGTTTATGCCATGCGCCTGATAACGTCATAATACCGTTGATCATACCACCCCAAGATGGCAAGAATAATACGATAGACATAACCATACCAACAGATTGAGCCCAATCTGGCAGTGCAGTGTAATGTAAGTGATGCGGACCAGCCCAAATATAAAGAGAAACTAGTGCCCAAAAGTGAACAATTGACAAACGGTAAGAGTAAACCGGACGTTCAGCTTGTTTTGGTACGAAGTAATACATCATACCTAAGAAACCAGCAGTCAATAAGAAGCCTACGGCATTATGTCCATACCACCACTGCATCATGGCATCAATAGCGCCAGAGTAGATGGAATAGGACTTCATCATCGATACAGGAATAACCATGCTGTTACCGATATGCAATACCGCAACGGTGATAATGAAACCACCAAAGAACCAGTTTGCAACGTAAATATGTGACGTTTTACGCTTAACTAAAGTACCAAAGAATACAATAGCGTAACTCACCCATACCACGGCGATTAAAATATCAATCGGCCATTCTAACTCAGCGTATTCTTTACTTGATGTATAACCAAGTGGCAGTGTTATTACTGCAAGAATAATAACCGCTTGCCAGCCCCAAAAGGTAAATGACGCAAGCTTGCCGCCAAATAGAGCCGTTTTACATGTACGCTGAACAACATAATATGAAGTAGCAAACAGGGCACTGGTACCAAAGGCAAAAATTACCGCATTGGTATGCAGTGGGCGAAGACGAGAATATGTTAACCACGGTGTTTCAAAGTTTAATGCCGGCCAAATTAATTGTGCCGCAATAAGAACACCTACTAGAGTACCAACGATCCCCCAAATAACTGTCATTACGGTGAATTGACGCACCACATTGAAGTTATAGGACGGATGATCAAGCGTTGTTGTCATTTTTATTGTTCCGTTACTTGGTTAGATTTTGCAATAAAGAATAAAAACTCTTCATTTTTATTATAAATTACTGAGAAGCAGTGATAAATGTCACACTCTGTTACGAGCTGTTTCAAATTCACTGTAATTTTACCTTTCGCGTATGATATAAATCAACTGCAAAGCTTGATTTAAATCAATAAAAAAAACGAAGTTGCCGTAATCTTACACGGTATTTGAAAAACAAAAATTATGATTAATAGACTTGAAGCGAAAAGTTACTCTTAAAGGTAGGCTAGTTTATGAAAAACAGCGAGATAACAGTTGTTTGAAATTTAATCGTTATGACAGGTGACTGAAAATAATAATGTGCTGAGTGATTATCTGCAGCACATTGTAAAAGCTATTGTTATCAATTGTATGCAACACCTTGCAAGCCAGGTAAATCCAATATTTCTATATCTTTTGCTTGAATAGAAAGTAAACCTTTCTGCTGAAACTTAGAAAATATACGACTTAACGTTTCGCGACGAAAACCTAAATGATTGGCAATTACATCACGACCAACGGGTAAATGCAGCTTGGATTCAGTTTCTTGATATTGAGCATTTCTTTTTAGCATATTGAGAATAAACGCTGCTAATAGACTTTCTGCGGTGTGCTTTGCAACAACAGAAGTAAATTCCTCACGTAACATCGAGTTTTGTTTACTCAACAAGGAAATTAAACTTAGCTGTAATTCAGGCATCAATTTACCGCATTCTTTAAGCTCATCTAAATCCACTCGACATACGGTGGTGTTGCCGACAGCAACAGCGTTGTAATTATAGTGTTCCGTGTGAATGGCATCTTCACCAATAAGCTCGCCAGGAAAGCGAAAACCGATGACTTTTTCTTTACCTTCAGGTGATGTTTCAGTCAGCTTAAAGCTGCCGCAACATACAGCATAGATAGCGCTTGCTGCTTCTTTTTCTTGGAACAAGGGCGTAGAAATAGTGACGATATTACGTTTAGATAAGTAGCTATCCATAATAGACACTTCCGTTTTCCCCGCTTTTAACGGCAAACAAACCGGTTGCATTGAACAACTGTCGCAGTCTATGTATTTAGTGTTAGGTTGTTTAACCTTAATGCATATTGTCATTTTGTAGCCTACTGTCACTTGGTCGTTTATTAAGTATCAGGATTAATAAAGGTGATAATGCACAAAATTATAGCAACACTGAATGAAACGAGATTTGTTTCAAATCAAAAATAACGCTTAAAAAAGTGATAAATATCACCGTGTTTTGGGTATCATTACCAACAAAGAACTTACCTATAGCTTTGCTAATGATAAATATTAGAAAATTAACGACTACCGCTTTACTTGCCGCGCTGACAATCTTGGGCTCAGCCTGTAATGGCGAAAATGCTCAGGCTAGTAAAAAAATTAATGAACCCGCTCGTAAGATGCAATGTATCGAACAGCAAAGTCAGTGTTTTTTTGATGTAGCAGAAGGGCGTGTCGGCGTGTTGTTTGATGTAGATAAGATAATTGCAGAACAAGCATTTAACATTTCTGTACATTATACTGGCGCTGAAACTATCAATACCGTTAGTGGTTATATGGAAGGTGTTGATATGTTTATGGGCAAAATTCCTTTGTTTTTAGAAAAAAGCATAAATGCGGATAGCACAGGTAATGTAAAAGCGGTATCTACAAGTACAATTGCCGACAATGCCAAATCAATGAGTCAAGATTACACTCAAGCCTTTCAGGGGGAAGTATTAGTAGGTAGTTGCTCTGCTGAAAAAATGACTTGGAAAATATGGCTAACCTTTACTGATAATGACAAAAAAAACTATACAAAAATGTTAACTATCGTCAGCCATCGTAGCTAAACTCTGTTTTGGCAATAACTATTCGTTCTAGTTGCTTTCGTGTTCAAAACGACGATTAACTAGTCGCTAACCAAATGGCGACCATAATCATCAAGCTTCCCGATATTTTATTAAGTAATTGTACGTTATTACGCTGCGTTAACGCTTTGCCAATAGTTTTTCCGCCAGTGGCGTAAATCGTCATGCAAATAAACTCAGATAGTAATATTACGGCTACTAGCATGCTTAACTGAGGGGCTAGTTGTAAATCGGGATTAATAAAGGGCGGAAGTAGCGATACCATAAATGCCCAACCTTTTGGGTTAGCAATTGCAGTGAAAAAACCTTGCTTGAATAAGCTTGATTTATTAATTGACTGAGTATTTTCTTCTGCAGAAAGTGCGAGCTTTCCTTTCGCTCGCCACATATTAATACCAACATAGGCAAGATAAAACGCACCAAGTATTTTAAAACCCTGAAACAATTCTGGCAGTTTGCTCATTAATGTTGCAACGCCTAACACTGAAGCAATAGCGACTGTTGCGACTCCTAATAATTCACCATACATCATCCAAAATGTTTTTCTTACGCCTATGGTAATGCCTAAGCTCATGGCTAAAGTCATACACATACCGGGTGTTATGCTAACGATGAAAAATGTTGGAATAAAAAGGCTTAACAAAGTGAAGTCAATCAATGCTTGAATACCTATCGGTGAATAATAATAATAAAAATAAAATACTAAGAGAGTTGAATGGTACTGTAATTTAATCGCCTTTCGTAGTTAAAAGGTAGAAATAAAAAAACGTGGCATTAGCCACGTTTTTATAATGTTTAGTAAGTGGTGTTTACTTTTCTTGATAAAAGCCAATATGCTGATGAAAACGCACATTTAATTCTTCTTTATCATTCACGTATTCAAGCTTTTCAGCAATGCTATGTAAAGCATGCTCAATTTGCACAAGGAATTTACCAAAGCCATGACTTGTTTTATCTTGCTCACTGGCAACAAAAACAAATTGCACACTATCAACTAATTGATCGGCAGCCCATTTGCAGGTGTAACCGCCACTGGTGTTTTTAGGGTTATAACCCAACATGATTAATTCGCCTTTCGCGATGGTATTTTCATCATCACTACGACGAACAATAGGCACTAGACCATTCGCAATTACAGCACCATTATTTAAGTGATGTTTTTTAGCTGCACTAATAAAGGCGTCAGCAATAAAGTTATAAAGTGGGTTGTAATTTTCACCTTCACTATGGTCGAGTTCAACTAAGTTGCGTAAACGGCGGTTGATTGGCATATCAACAATAGCGTAAGTCAATTCATCAGTGTTTTCTGGTAATGAAATATCATCAGGGGCATAGCGATTTGAAATGCTGCGCAGTTTATGAACTTGATTACCTTGAACACCTTTGTCTTTAGCAAACAAGTCATAGGTTAAATGTTGGTGATCACATACGCGCATTTCATCGGTACTGATACCTGTTTGCTCTGTAAATTTAGTAATCGCGCTCAGTACTTTTTGATGAAAAATTGCAGAGTTGTGTCTTACTTCATCACCATTGGCTAGAAAAACTAAATGAATTTTACTTGCTTGTTTATGACCGTCGTAATGTGCACTTTGGCTAAAGTGATAACGAGAGTTATAAAGGAATAAAATTTGTTGCTCAGTTTGAGCGGTTATTTTTTCAGGGCTAAATCGAATACGGGTAAATTTGTCATTGGCAACAAATTGGCCACTTTCAATATCGAGTTCTTCATTAATTTTAAAGAACATCTCTGACAATTTTTTATAAAACGGTAAAAATGGTTGTTCGCTATTTAAATCGACAGGGCCCGCAATTTTTTCAATTAATTGCTCGGTGATATTAAATTTGGCGAGTAAGTATTGATTTTCACGAGCTGAAGACGGAATGTAAACTTTATGTTGTGTACTTCTTTTACGGGAAAGTGGCATAGCAATTAACCTATTGATTGAAAACGTTAGCATAGTAGCAACATTAAACGTGGTCAAATATGATTTATATCAAAGAGTAAGGCAGCAATTTTTTCCGTTTATTTGAGGCTATAAACTCTGTGATTATATTTTCTTGTCAATAGAATGAATTTGTTAAATAAATGTATCGATTTACTGATGAATATTTAGGTGTATTAATTTGTTTATTAGACCTACCTAATTTGGTCTGTATTTGTTTATAATCGTTGCGTCATTCGCAACTTAAGAATAAAAATATGAAAAAAATATTAGCTTTAACTTTGCTTACATCAGTGGTTATAACTGGCTGCGGTACGCAAAATACTGAGCAAACTAATACCGCTAGCGATTTTACTGCAAGCTATAATAGTATCAATAAAGAACAGCTTACCGAACATATTAAAGTACTTGCCTCAGATGAGTTTGAAGGCCGTGCACCATCGAGTAAAGGTGAAGAACTTACGCTTGATTATTTAACTAAGCAATTAACAGCTATTGGATTTAAACCAGGCAACGGTGATAGCTTTTTACAAGCTGTACCTATGGTATCTATCGAAGCGTCGCCAGAAATGACGTTATCGATTGGTGGTAAAGATTATCAATATGGTCACGATATGGTTATGGGTTCAAGCCGCATTAGCGATTTTGAGCAACTTAAAGATTCTGAACTAGTTTTTGTTGGCTATGGTGTTAATGCGCCTGAGTACCAATGGAATGATTATGAAGGACTGGACGTTAAAGGAAAAACGGTTGTTATTTTAGTGAACGACCCAGGTTTTGCGACTAAAGATCCTGCATTATTTAATGGCAACGCCATGACATATTACGGTCGTTGGACATATAAATATGAAGAAGCGAGTCGTCAAGGTGCTGAAGGTGCAATTATAATTCATGAAACTGCACCAGCATCATATGGCTGGTCAGTGGTTGAACATTCATGGACTGGACCTCAATTTGGTTTTGTTCGTGAAGACCTTAATAAAGGGCGTGTTGCTGTTGAAGGTTGGGTGAATACCGACGTAGCGAAAGAGTTATTTGCAAATGCAGGCTTAAACTTTGAACAAGCAAAAGCAAAGGCTGCTAAAGGTAGCTACCATGTTGACATGGGAGACTTAACGGCTTCTGTTACTGTGAAAAATACTGTTAAAAAATCAACATCATATAACTTTATTGCTACCTTACCTGGTAGTGTAAAACCTGATGAGCATATTCTTTATACGGCTCATTGGGATCATTTAGGTAAAGATAGCAGTAAAGATGGTGACCAAATTTATAATGGCGCCGTTGATAATGCATCAGGTACTGCAGCTCTAATTGAAGTGGCTGAAGCATTTTCGAAATTACCTGTAGCACCTGAACGTTCAATTACTATTATGGCAGTAACAGCCGAAGAGCAAGGCTTATTAGGCTCTAAATTTTATGCTGCAAACCCTGTGATCCCTGCAGCTAAAACTGTTGCTAATATTAATATGGATGCATTAAACGTTAATGGCCGTAGTAAAGATGTTTCTGTCTATGGTTTAGGTCAGTCACAACTTGATGAATACTTAACAGTTGCAGCTAAAAAGCAAGGTCGCATTATTTCAGGTGATCCTCGTCCGGCAGCAGGTATTTACTATCGTTCAGATCATTTCGCCTTTGCTAATATCGGTATCCCAGCTCTTTATGCTAAAAGTGGTCCAGAACCTGTTGATGCCGCTACTAAAGCCTTACGTGAAGTATTGAATCCTATTTTAGCTAAGTGTTATCACAATGCCTGTGATGAATATAATGAACAATGGGATCTTTCTGGTGCGGTTGAAGATATGCAAGCTTTCTTTGAAATTGGCTATGAGCTATCTAACGAAGGTGTTTGGCCGAAATGGAGCAAAACTTCAGAGTTTAAACGCTAGCCATTAACTTGTTAGTGCTTATCTAAGACATAGTTTTAAATTATCAAAGCAGCAATTATTTAATTGCTGCTTTTTTGTTTTCAGAGACAAAAATTTATCATTCATTGAAAGAGTAGGTGTGAAATATATTAGATGCGTAAAGTATTGGAGGTAGATAACCCCTATTTATTGGGGGCATAGTCCGTTGCTCGACCAACTGAGCTACTGTAGATTATCTAAAGATAAGTAGTACCAAATTTCAGACGAAAAAAAACTGCTAAAAGCAGGTTTCTTAATGTGACTCCTCAAACTGGACTTGCACTAGGAACAAACGCTAATTTTATAAGAGTACAGTCCGTTGCTCGGCCAACTGAACTACTGTAGATTTTTAAGGATAAGTAGTACTAAATTTCAGACGAAAAAAAACCTGCTTTTTAGCAGGTTTTTTTAATGTGGCTCCTCAACCTGGACTTGAACCAGGGACAAACGGATTAACAGTCCGTTGCTCTACCAACTGAGCTATTGAGGAATTGTTTTGAAAGCCGCTAGTGGCTAACGGGGCGGAATATTAAAGGCACCTAGGCAGACTGTCAACACAAAATTTAGAAAAAAATCATTTAATTGATTGTTTGCTTAAATTGCAAGCAAAGTTGAGAGATTTTCTCCTGATTTTGATTGAAAAGCATTCAGCGTGGGGAAACGGGTTTGGAAAGTACAGTTATCCACTTAATCTGTGGATAACTGTGTGGGTTAAAGTGTAAAATTAAGTAACCTAAACGGTACAATGCGGCTTGCAGCTAAATCATTGTTTTCTTATGACGCTAGTAATATTCTTATATAACAGGTTGTTAAGTGTTATTTGTTGTGTTTATTAACATGGTCGTGTGTTTTTTGTGCAGGGGTGACTTTTCTCACATTTTCTGTGTGTTTCTACGAAAAGTGAGGTAGCTTAAATTCTACTCAAACAAATAATTTTTTAATTAAATAGCTTTATTATCTTAATTACAATATTTACATAGCGAGTCGAATCACTATCTTTTACAATGCAGAATGCATTCTATTTATCTCGACATTTGAAAAAATTAATGACCAAAACTAAAAAAAATCGCCAAATCAACCTACTTGAAGACCCTGTAGCACCAACATTAAAAAATATGACTGTTCCGATGATTTACGGAATGATTTTATTAATGACTTTTAACTTAGTTGATACTTTTTTCGTTGGTTTATTAGGTACACAACCATTAGCGGCTATTAGTTTTACTTTTCCTATTACCTTTACCGTGATTAGTTTAACCATTGGCTTAGGAATAGGTACATCAGCGGTTATTGCAAGAGCACTCGGCAAAGGTGATAAAGAGTCTGCAAAAAACTTAGCCACTAGCGCATTATATTTAGCCGCTGCTATTGTCGGTATTCTAGCGGTAATTGGTTACCTTCTTATTGATGAAACTTTTTTATTGCTAGGAGCAAGCGAAGTTTTATTACCTTTAATTCATCAATACATGGATATTTGGTTTCTAGGCTGTATTTGCTTAATCGGTCCTATGATAGGTAATGCGGTGTTACGTGCGTCTGGCGATACTAAAACCCCGAGTTTAATTATGGGCAGTGCAGGGTTGATAAACGCAGTGCTAGATCCTATTTTTATTTTTGGCTTTGGCCCTGTGCCTGCGATGGGCATTCAAGGTGCAGCCATTGCGACTTCAGTTTCATGGATATTTGGTTTGGGCTATGTACTATATATCTTAAGCGTTAAACGAGGATTGATTCACAGCAAGCTAATGTCGGTTAAAGACTTTATTACTTCAGCGCGTGGTATTTTACATATAGGTTTACCGGCAGCTGGCGCGAATATGCTAACGCCGGTTGCTGCTGCCGTATTAACTGCCATCGTAGCAAAATATGGTGAATCTGCTGTCGCTGCGTTCGGTGTTGGCTCTAGAATTGAATCTATTGCGTGTTTGGTTGTATTGGCTTTGTCGATGACTTTACCGCCATTTATTAGTCAAAACTTCGGTGCTGGTAACATGAAGCGCGTTGCAGAAGGCTATAAAACATCAATAAAGTTCGTTTTAGGTTGGCAAGTACTTATTTATGTTGTGCTAGTGTTAGCTGCGCCTTTCATTGCTGATGTATTTTCTAAAGAACAAGCGGTAGCCGATATTATCAAACTTTTCATTTGGATTTTACCATTAGGCTATGGTTTACAAGGTGTAATCATTCTAACTAATTCATCATTTAATGCGCTTCATAAGCCGATGGTTGCGTTAATGCTAAGCATTGTTCGTTTATTTGTTTGTTATGTACCTGCTGCCTATTTGGGGAGTTTATGGTTTGGTCTAGAAGGTTTCTTTATTGGCGCCTTGATTGGTAATGTTGTAATGGCGGTAATCTCTTACACTTTGTTTAACAAACAATGCAAGGAAGGCCGAGAAACGGTTGAGGTTGCTGCTTGATGAAAGCTTTAAAAATACATTCAGACTATATTCCAAGTGGCGATCAGCCAACGGCAATTGCTAAATTACTTGATGGTATTGATTCAGGGCTTGCCCATCAAACCTTGTTAGGTGTTACAGGCTCGGGTAAAACTTACACCATTGCTAATGTTATCGAAAAGCTAAATCGTCCTACGATGATGTTAGCGCCAAACAAAACCTTGGCGGCGCAATTGTACGGAGAAATGAAAGAATTTTTTCCTAACAATGCTGTTGAATATTTTGTTTCTTATTATGATTACTATCAGCCTGAAGCTTATGTTCCTACAACAGATACTTTTATTGAAAAAGATGCCTCTGTAAACGAACATATTGAGCAAATGCGCTTGTCGGCAACTAAGTCTTTACTAGAGCGACGAGACGTTATTATTGTTGCTTCTGTGTCGGCTATTTATGGTTTGGGTGATCCTGATTCTTACTTGAAAATGATGTTGCATATCAGTGTCGGCGACATTATCAATCAGCGCGACATTTTAAGACGATTAGCAGAACTACAATATACCCGTAATGATGTCGCTTTTCAGCGAGCCACTTATCGAGTACGTGGTGACGTTATCGATATATTCCCAGCTGAATCAGACCGCATGGCACTACGTGTTGAGTTATTTGATGAAGAAATTGAGCGTATAAGCGTATTTGACCCTTTAACAGGGGCAGTTGAGCGCACGGTAGCTAGAGTTACTGTTTATCCAAAAACGCACTATGCAACGCCTCGTGAAAAAATACTTGCTGCTGTTGATAAAATAAAAATTGAATTAAAAGACCGCTCCGCACAACTGAAAGAAAATAATAAGTTAGTAGAAGAGCAACGAATAGTACAACGAACGCAATTTGATATTGAGATGATGACCGAGCTAGGTTATTGCTCAGGTATTGAAAACTATTCTCGTTATTTATCGGGAAGAGGGGCCGGTGAAGCGCCACCGACATTATTTGACTACCTTCCTGATGACGGTCTGCTGATTATCGATGAATCACACGTTACCGTACCGCAAATTGGTGCTATGTATAAAGGTGACCGTTCTCGTAAAGAAAATCTTGTGGAATATGGTTTTAGATTACCTTCTGCACTTGATAATCGGCCAATGAAGTTTGAAGAGTTTGAAGCGTTATCACCACAAACTATTTATGTATCAGCCACACCAAGTAATTACGAAATTGAAAAGTCGGCAGGAGAAATTGCAGAGCAAGTGGTAAGGCCAACTGGTTTACTTGATCCACAAATAGAAGTTCGCCCAGTTGACACTCAAGTTGATGATTTACTTTCTGAAATTCGAAAACGCGTGAAAATTAATGAACGTGTTTTGGCTACGACGTTAACCAAACGCATGGCGGAAGATTTAACTGACTACTTAGATGAGCATCAAGTAAAAACTCGTTATTTACATTCTGATGTTGATACTGTTGAGCGTGTGGAAATTATTCGTGACTTTCGTTTAGGGAAGTTTGATGTGCTGGTTGGTATTAACTTACTGCGCGAAGGCTTAGATATGCCAGAAGTGTCGCTAGTTGCCATTCTAGATGCTGACAAAGAAGGCTTTTTGCGCTCAGAGCGTTCTCTTATACAAACTATTGGACGAGCTGCGCGTAATATTAATGGCCGTGCAATTCTTTATGCTGCTCGCATTACCGGCTCAATGCGAAAAGCAATTGACGAAACCGAAAGGCGCCGTGCTAAACAACATCAATACAATCTAGATAATAATATAACGCCTCGTGGTGTTAAGCGCATTATTGCTGATGTAATGGATCTAGAAGGTGGCAAGATTAGAGCCGAATATGCGGCGAAAGCTGCAGAGCCTGAAGCTAAGTACGATACGCTAACGACTAAAGAAATAGATGTTAAAGTGCAAGAACTTGAATCGTTGATGATGGATCATGCACAAAATCTTGAGTTTGAATTGGCTGCGTCAGTGCGAGATGAAATTAAGTTGCTGCGAGACAAGCAATTAACAACATAGTTCGTACTGCTTAGGCGGTGAGTAGCGGATTTTAAATACGACTAACACTTACAAACATTTCCATGCCTGCTGGCCGTTAGTAAGTGTTAGGTATAAACTGATTTTCAGTTGAAGTAGTAGGTAATTGTGTTACAACTATTTCATTTCAAACATCATATATTGAGTAATGATATTTGCAACATCATCAGTGTTGCAGTTTTTTAAATTGCTCACGTCATTGATAATCTTATCTTGAATATCAACAGGAAACAGCATTAATTGCTCTAAATATAGATGAGCGTGGGTGTCGTTATTACTGTTGATTAATTCTATCAAGCGATTCGCATGGTTAGTCCAAATGGCACTCATACAAGCATCCTCATAAATCATTACGAGCTCAAGCTTTATTACTTGAACAACCTGATGACACCCAAGATATTGCATGTCATGACTTAAGTTTAGAGCATATGTGGCGGGGCATTATACGTATTGGTAATTAAAAAAAAGCTTTGGTAATTAAGTAATCTAATACAGAAACATGCCCTGACAATGATTAAGTGAGTGCTAACTTTTTATTTCGAATTTCTCTAAGCGATATAAAAATGCTTTATATGACATATTCAAGTATTTAGCGGCTTTGGTTTTATTGCCTTGATTCATTGTCAGTGTTCTTGCTAAGCAGTCTCGTTCGAATTGCTGCCAGCAAAACCCTTGTTCTGGCATATTAAAAGCAGGTACGTCGCTTCTTTCATTGCTTGAAAGATTGGTCGTAAAGTTTTGTGTTAACTCGCTTTCATCATTTAGCAATACATAACGCTCAATGCGATTTGATAATTCACGAACATTACCTGGCCAATGGTAATCAAGAAGTTGGCGATATAGTTCATTTGATAAAGTTGGCGCATCACACTTATATTGCTTTGCATGCTGAGCAATAAAATGATCCGCCAAAATGGCGATATCTTGCTGGCGTTCTCGAAGAGGTGGCATGTTAATAGGTACTACGTTTAAGCGATAATATAAGTCTTCACGAAAATCCCCTTCACTGACATCTTTAGGCAAATTTCGATGAGTTGCTGCTATCACACGAATATCTAACTTAATTTCATCGTTACTGCCTAGGCGGGTAATAGTGCCTTCTTGTAAAAATCGTAATAAATGTGCTTGTAAACTAGGGCTTAACTCACCAATTTCATCAAGAAAAATAGTACCATTGTTTGCGGCTTCGAACCGGCCAACTTTCAGGGTGTTCGCGCCAGTAAAAGCACCTTTTTCTGCGCCAAATAGTTCTGCTTCGGCAATTGACTCAGCAATAGCAGCACAGTTTATGGCAATAAATTTTTCATGTTTTCTATCAGACTTTTCATGCAATGCACGCGCGGCTAGCTCTTTACCTGTTCCACTTTCACCAAGAATAAGTACCGTTGCATTCGTTGCACTCACTTTATCAATACGCTGATAAACTTTTTGCATGCAAGGAGCTTTACCAACAATGCCCACCAGCTTATTTTGCTCAGATAGACGTGCAGATAACTCTTTGTTTTGCCCGCGAAGATTCTTTGCTTTTAGTGCTTTGTCTATTGTTAATAATAACTCTTGGCGCTTAAATGGTTTTGGAATGTAATCATCAGCGCCTTGTTGAAGCGCTTGTACTGCGTGATTAATAGTGCCGTAGGCTGTCGCTATAACAAAACCAATTTCAGGAATGTTTTTTCGGCAGTAATTAAGTAGGTCGATGCCAGATAATTCGGCTAATTTCCAGTCAGAAAAAATCACATCTATTGGTGATTTTTTGATGGTCAGTATGGCGCTTTCCACACAGTCAGCCTGTAAAACATTAAAGCCACTAACAGTTAAAATATTACAAATAAGCTCTCGTTGGTCTGGCTCATCTTCAACAACTAAGATAGTAACAACTTCACTCATGAATGTTCCTTAAAATTAAAGTGAGCAGTAGCAATGCAGCCGGTGTCAACTGCGTTCTCTAAAGTTAAACTTCCTTGATAATGCAGTGATATGATTCGATTTGCGATATATAATCCCATTCCTGCTCCTTCTGGTTTAGTTGATATGTGCGGTTGAAACAGTTTACTTTCTACCGACTTTGCTAAACCACAACCAATATCTTTAACGTATAGCGTAGTACTGTTATCTTCCTGCTTTTCAACGGAAATTGTCACCATACCGTTAATTGAATTTGCATCGCAGGCATTATAAATTAAGGTGTGAAATATACTGCGAATTTCCGATTCGGCGCCAAACAATTCAATGTTGGGTGCTACATTAATGGTGAACTGTTGTGGCTTGTTTTGGCATGATTTATATTCAAGTACAATATCTTGTAGTACTGCTAACAGCGGTATTTTGTCCTGGCGGCTAATACCTGTCGTGGTTAGGGTTAACAACGCTTTTATATTACTATCAATGTGAGTGATTTTATTTTGCACTGTGCGTACTAAGTTTTGGCGCTGTTGTTGTGACAATGACTCCTGCGCAAGTTGCTCAATGGATAACCCTATGGTGTGTATTGGGTTTCTTAACGCATGGGCGAGGCCTCGGCTGACTTCACCTAGCTCGGCAAGATGTGCAATTTCGCTATGATGTTTTGCTGCTTGTGTTAATTCGCTAAGATGATTCACCATATCATTGAAATGGACAATGGTTTCGCGGATCTCATTAACGCCATCTTCAGCAACTTGATGAGTATAATCACCTTGCGCTAGCTGTTTGAACCCAAAGCTTAAATTTTTCAGTGGTTGGTTGAATTTGGCACTTAACCAGTAGGCGATAATAAGTGCGAACAAACCACAAATTATTAATATCCATTGAATGTAATTAATCAGTTTACTCGTTCCACTTTGTGGAATTTCAGTTTCATGTTCAAGCCAGTGTTCGCTGATTATTTCAGGTGAGCGGACGAATACCGCAATATCATTACCATCAGTTAAAGTTACTTTATTATCGTTATGAATCTTTTCAACTAGCGACTTTAATTCTCGCCCAATAATATGTCGCTCGCTGATCACTTCAGTATTATTACTGCTACTTTCGTACGCAGTTGATTGAACACCACTAGTATTCGTTTTGTCTTGGTTATCTGATACTTTTTCAGTAATAATTTTTTGAATAACGGGGGACTCACCTTGCACTATTGTTACTACACTGTTTTCGCCGTTAGCCACAGTGCCATCACTTTTTTCAATAAATTTGATGTTTGGTGATATGTTTTTGATGATTTGTTCAAGCTCTTCTTCACTACGAAATGGCTCATGAGGTGAATTGCTTTCTCTAATAATTTTATGACGAAGCACCTTATCAGTTTTACTTGCTTGGTCGAATTCCTCTAATGCGAGTTCTATAACTTGCTCACTGAAAAACTTAGCTTTGATGTTTACCTCTTCAGCAAGGTTTTGCTCAATCCAGCGTACTAAAAATAACTGACTAACGGTGAGCAATACTATAAGACCGCCAATAAGGCTAAATAGGTAACTACGTAATGACATATGTTTGTGCTTTATGAGTTGTTGAGAAAGTTACTGCGAATATTACAAGTATAATGCCAATTTGTGATGAATATTAAAAGTAAATAAAACAAACACTTAATAAACTGACTTTATCACTCCGTAGAATTTTCCCCATATCAGGAAAGTGAGTTCCTTATATAAGGTTATTAAGATATTTATTTTTTCGAACATTTAACTTTAAGCCATTTAAGTTGTTGATTAATAACAAACAAGGTGTTTTGGTATGGTTCTGGCAATATCCTTGTTGAAAGTACACTAATTTAATCAATGCAAATTGAAATACAAAATAGTCAACAAGGAATTATCAAATGACATTACTTAACAAAATAAACCTTAGCCTTAACCTTAACAGTAAAAAAGCGAGCAAAATTACCGCTGCTTTAATTCTTTCGCTAGGTGGAGCTATTAGCAGTATGTCTGCTATCGCAATGGCTACAGACAATACCGAGTTGCGCACAGAGGTGCGTGAAATATCAATTGAAGCTGAGCACGGTAAAGAAGTAAAACTATTTGTACATGACAATGGCGAAATGGTAAACGTTATTATTCCCCACACAGCATTGAGCGATAAAGAGCAGTTGAGTAGTTATTTGGTCGATGTACCTGATGGAGTAAAAGAAAAGCTGTTAAAAGAATTAACCAGTTTATCTGATAATGTACACATTTCGGCGAACCATGACAGTGGCGGTGAAGTAATGCGTTGGGTAAGTGAAGGTGAAAGTGAAAAAGTTATCATTATCGAGCGTGATGGCGATGAAAGTGTTGATATTGAAATACACATTGTTAAAGAAATGATGGCTGATGGCCATCATAAAATATTTAAATTTGAACATGGCAGTGAAATGGGCGCTAAAGGCATTATTAAAATGCTACAGTATGGCGACTATAGTGCTGAAGAGTTAAACAAAATTCAGCAAGCGTTAGACTCGAAAAGATAAAAGCAATAAGTAAAGATTACAGTATTAAAATATGATTTTAATACTGCGTTTTCTAACTTAAAAAGCCAGCATCATACGCTGGCTTTTGCTTGTGGTTTTTTATTCGTACAGCTTAGCCGTATAAAGCAAGTATTAAAGTAGCGCTGCGATGTCTGCAGCAATATCTGCTGGCTTTGTTGTTGGGCTATAACGCTTTATGACTTGACCTTGGTTGTTAACGAGGAACTTTGTGAAATTCCACTTTATGCCTTTGCTACCTAATATCCCCGGCGCTTCACTTTTTAAATGTTGGTATAGTGGGTGTGTGTTCTCGCCATTGACTTCTATTTTACTAAACAGCTCAAATGAAATATTAAAATTTAGATCACAAAACTGCTTAATTTCAGTGTTATCCCCTTTTTCTTGTTTACCAAATTGGTTACATGGAAAAGCAAGCACTTCAAAACCTTGGTCTTTGTATTGTTGATAAAGCGCTTCTAAGCCTGCATATTGCGGAGTAAAACCACATGCGCTAGCGGTATTAACAATTAGCAGTGTTTTGCCTTGATACTTAGCAAAATCAACAGCTTCATTTTTGAAGTTTTCAGCACCAAAGGTGTAAATAGTTTGAGTCATTCTGTTCAACTGGTCGGATCAATATTAACGATAGAATAAGATAATTTTCTGAGATTAACAACAATCACACTTTGCATGCTAGTTAAATTGTTGGACGAATAGTCTTGATAGCAGGGCGCTGTATGATTCAAAGCCAATGAAGAGCAGGAATAAAACAAGAATAAAAATAAAATAAAGCCTAAAAGCTTCATTCTGATAGATTGAAGTTTTACTATCAGTAAAAGTAAAAGTAAAAGTAAAAAGGCGAAGTTTATGTGTAAACTACGCCTAATTAAAGAAAGTTACAGCTTGATATTATAAACGGGTAAGCAAACTTGAAGTGTCCCAACGGCTACCGCCATTTTTTTGCACGTCAGCATAAAATTGGTCGACTAATGCTGTTAGTGGTAGCGTTGAACCATTATTTTTTGCTTCAGTTAGTGCGATGTCGAGATCTTTTCTCATCCAATCGACAGCAAAACCAAAATCATACTCGCCTTTGATCATCGTTTTATGACGATTATCCATCTGCCATGAACCTGCAGCACCTTGGCTAATGACTTCTACCACTTGTTCACAATCTAAACCAGCGTTTTCCCCAAAGTGCAACGCTTCTGCTAAACCTTGCACAACACCTGCAATGCAAATTTGGTTCATCATTTTTGCCAATTGACCACTACCAATTTTTCCAAGTAACTTACTAAACTTGGCATATGCTTGCATAACAGGTTCAATTGCATCGTAGGCTGACTGTTCGCCACCTACCATAATGGTTAATTGACCGTTAACTGCCCCTGCTTCACCGCCAGAAACGGGGGCATCTAAAAATGAAAGCCCGATTGATTTACCTTGCTCTGCCAACTCTCTGGCAACAGAGGCAGAAGCGGTAGTATGGTCAACAAGTATCGCATTAGCTTTCATGCCAGAAAAAGCACCGCTAGTACCTAAAACAACTTGCTTTAAATCTTCGTCGTTACCAACACACACGAAAACTATATCGCTGTCTTTTGCGGCCGCCGCTGGAGTTGCTGCCATTTCGCCACCATACATTTCTACCCAAGCTTGTGCTTTTTGTTGAGTACGGTTATACACGGTTACCTGATAACCTGAGTTTTGTAAATGACCTGCCATAGGAAAGCCCATAACACCTAAGCCAATAAAAGATACTTTTTTCATATTGTTCAAACTACTGCGGTTAATGTTGCTAATGTTTATAGCATATCTTTGATGATAAGTTTTAGCTATTTTATAGCGAACTTACTCTGTTTAGAACAACAGCTTTATTCATGATTATATTGAATTTTTCGTTAGTTAAATGTTTGCATATAATACAGGTATAAACAGACAGTAAAGCACCTAGAAGTGAGAATAATCAGGAATTCAATATGCTGTGATTTGCATTTTTTTAAGTAAAGTTTTTTTGAGAAGGAGTGCTATTGGGGTGAATCAAAAAGGTGACAGCTATTCAAATGAAGGAGTTTACTGAAACTAATTCAATAAACTCCAAAATAGGCTGCTTATTATTTATTAATATATTCGAATAAGGCTTTTAATACCTTCATTTTTTCCGTGTTATTTTCATTTTCAAAAGCTAGATTTTCTAACTTGATCATAAACTCATCGGCACTTAATAATCCTTTAGCACCATATTGAATACGGTTTTGACAATGAGCTTGCCACTTCTGCTGTTCGCTATCAGTCAAGGTCAACGGGAAATTACGTGCGCGATATCTAAATAACAATGTCGTTAATCTTTCATCCTGAAAGTGAAAAGGGTGTGTGCTTAACTGCTCTGGCGGCAATTGGTGCAAAATTTCCATTTGTGCCTTATCACTGTGTGAAAAGAATTTACCGCCGTAAAGAGAAATTTCAGGGTCAACGGTTTCATCACCAAAATCACTATTAGCAAATACATCAGTCAATTTATCTCTAAGTTCAGAAAATTGTTTTAATTGCTTAAGATTATCTAGGCATAAATCACGAGGAATACTTAAACGTTCAGCATTTTCAGGTAATAAGGTTTTTGCTGGCGCAACGACAGGGCACTTATTCAAGTGAATTAGCTTGATTGGAATTGGTAATTCGCCTTCTGCCAATTCATCATAACGGGTGTATAAGCGAGCTTTTATCTCCTCACTGGATAATTCAAATAATGGCGTAGGATCGCGTGCTAAATCTACCGAAATAACGGCACTTTTATTAACCGGATGATAGCAAACGGGAGCAAACCAGCTTGTACAACCATGCAGGGATGAAACTTTACTTGAAGTATGAACAACCGGTGTCATGTTATAAACGTCAATGAGTTCAGCCACTTGCTTTTTATTTTTTAAGTTAAAAATAAATTCATATAACTTCGGCTGTTTTTCTTTTATTAGCTTTGCCATGGCAATAGTTGCATAAACATCGCTCATTGCATCATGGGCTGCTTCATGACTAATACCATTAGCTTGTGTTAGTAGCTCTAAACGAAAACTAACCACTTGTTCACCGTCACGCTCAACAGTCGGCCATTCAATTCCTTCAGGGCGCAATGCATAACAGGCTCGCACCATATCGATAATATCCCAGCGACTATTACCATTTTGCCATTCACGTGCATAAGGGTCGTAAAAGTTACGATAAAGTAAGTAACGAGTGACTTCGTCATCAAAGCGAATACTGTTGTAGCCAGCAACACAGGTATTAGGTTGTGAGAATAAACCGTGAATGCGATCGGCAAACTCAGCCTCAGTCACCCCTTCTCGCAACGCTTTTTGCGGGGTAATTCCGGTCACTAAACACGCTTCAGGTTGCGGTAAATAATCTTGTGGAGGCTGACAATAAAACATTTCAGGCTCACCGATTATATTTAAATCTAAATCAGTACGAATACCGGCAAACTGGGAAGGCTTATCGAACTTAGGATTTATGCCCCAGGTTTCATAATCGTGCCAAAGGATAGTAGGTTGGTTTGTATCGTGAACAGTATTTTCTTTTGACATTGTAGTTATTTTAATCTGCTGATTTAGCGACGAATTTACTTAATCGCATTTGAATAATACCATTAGTTTATCACGTCATTATCCTATGTGCTGACTATTTATATTGATGTAATTGACTGTCATTAAACGTAGAAAAATCGCTAAAACGATTTGGCAGTGAAGATACTTCCAAAGACAGTTGTTTACTCTTTCAACATCTAAATACAATTAATTCTCATTTAGGTGTTGACATTACAATTAAATCCTAGATAATGAGAATCATTCTTATTTAGGTGGTACGAAGTTAATTCGTATTACAAAAATAAGAAGTTATAGGTTTTGACAGTGATGAAGCAATATAGGTCCTATTTACGGATACAGATGTAGAAATTAACAGAGCTAGGCTTAGCAACTATTCCCTCCAATAGTTGGCTAAAGTTTGTATGAATACGTTTATTTAAATTTTCACGAGTTTGATAAAACATCATTTTTACAGGGCTCTAGGGCATAATAATTTGCCAACTAGTTTTCTGATATTTCGTAAATAGGTTTCTATTTTATTTTTGTTATTAGTTTAACCAGCCATATTTTATATGAGCTTAGTGGTAATACTAAGTTTATTTAGCAGAATTAAGTTAATTTGATGATGGCAATAATATCGTTAAACTGACTTAGTACCGTGTTTACTTTAGCGTCGCCGAAAACGGTTAAGTAAACACAACTAAACCCGTGAACATTGGAAATGCATTATTTTTTGAACTGAGAAAAGAGCAGTTTTGATGATTACGGAAAAATAATATTTAGTCTTTATGTTTTGTGAAAATTGTGTGTTTCGCTTTAATGTAAATAGCAACGGCTACGTATTATTTCTGGAGGTAACTCTAGAACTAGCAAGTGTTGAATATCTAGTTAAAAGTAAATTTCTATCGATACTTCGTTGAAATTATGTAGTTTTTCTTTAGGTAGTTTTTGCCCAGGATCTCAAATTCTCTAGAGTCAAATAGCATTATGAGTAAATGAATATAGCAAGGAAAGACAAGCCGCTAAGCTAGCACTGCCTTATAGGTTTGAGATCACTATTTCCAAAAGGATTGGAAATTTTCAAGGATGAAGTAAAACAGGGAGTTTGAGAGTGAGCATGAATAAACTATTCATGCTCGACAGGGCCAGTTAACGCTGGCCCTTTCTTTTATCTGCAATAATATATTGCGATTACTTCACACCGTGTTGGTTTAAGTGTGAGCTGTATTCTTTATCTGTACCATTAATATGATTAATCAACCAGTTAGATAAAAATTCGCTGATTTCATTTAATGCATCATGACCTTTTTCGTTATATAAATCCATAAAGCTATTCACTTGTTCGATCATTTTTTTATGTTGTGCTTTATGGGCTACAACATCTGGGTAGTCATGTTGATCTAATAGCTGTTCTTCACGTTCAAAATGATATTTGGTATAGCTTATCAAGTCGTTTAATGCCTCACGCTCATATTCTTCGCTCATGGCGTAGTCGTATGCCGTGGTGAATTGATTCAACAAACTAATCAGTTTTTTATGATCATTATCTAGGCTATCAATGCCGACACTGTATTCATCTTTCCATACCATTTCATTCGTCTTTCTTGTTTTTTTATAAAACATTGGAATTAAAAAAAGTACGGCTATAAGTATCCAAGATATCGGATTCGTTAGACTAGACAAGAACCCTAAAAAAATGGCGACAATAATTAACCCAACAATGGCGGCGTACATTAAAGATTTACTGCGGTTATTCATAAGTAATACTCATATCGAAATGTGGTTAAATTATAAAGTTATTAATGATTCTAATACGAATCGCAGCAGATTCCCGTAAAACCTTTTTATTTGTTGACCTCGATCAAGTTGTAAATGCATTCCGCTTTAAAGTTTTTAAAACTTGATCTGAATCAGGTTTTTTCTTTGCGAAGTAATGAATAGTTACACTACTTTATATTTGTCCTTGGCTTGAGCAATTTATCAGCATAATTACACGAATATTGACGCTGGAAAATAAAGCCTAATACGATTTATACAAACTACAAATTTGTCTATTTATTGTCTACGTTATTAGATTTATCGGAATAATAGAGTAGCTGATAGAAATTTTAGATGGATAAGAAACACACACATTAAAACATGAAGCTAGTTAATATTGTAAACGGAGATGATCCTATGAAAACGATTAAATATAGTCTTTCAGCACTTGGTTTAGCTATTGGTATGGCAGCTACTGGTATCAGTATGTCTGTATCAGCAGCAGAGCCAACTTTATCTGAAGCAGACTTTGAAAAAGCGCAATTACAGTACTTCCAACGTTGTGCAGGTTGTCATGGTACTTTGCGTAAAGGTGCTACAGGTAAAAACCTAGAGCCAAAAAATACGCTTAAAAAAGGCCAAAAACGCTTAGAAAAAATCATCAGTCTTGGTACTGAAGGTGGCATGAACAACTTTGATGACTTGTTTACTAAACAAGAAATTTCAAACATGGCAACATTTATTCAAATGACTCCGCCAGTTCCACCGGAAATGTCTTTAGAGCAAATGCGTTCTCACACTAAAGAGTATGTTGCACCGAAAGATTACCCAACTAAACCTCTACACGGTTTAAACTGGAAAAACTTCTTCGTTGTTATCGAACGTGACGCAGGTACTGCGGCAATCGTTGATGGCGATACTAAAAAAATTGTTACTCATATCGATACAGGTTACGCGGTTCATGTAATCAAAGGTACTGAGCACCACAAAATTGACCATGCAAAAGATATCGGTCGTTTCTGGTACACCATCGGTCGTGACGGTAAAGTTAACAAAATCGATTTATGGCAAACACCTGAGAAAATGTTAGTTGCTGAAACTAAAATGGCATATGACGCTCGTGATATCGCTGTTTCAGGTGACGGAAAGTACGTAGTTGCTGGTGGTTACTGGCCTGCGCATTTCGTTATCATGGATGCTGTAACGTTGAACCCACTTAAAGTTGTTTCAACTCGTGGTTACAACACAAAAGGTGAATTCGTTAATGAAGCACGTGTAGCTGCTGTTTACACTTCTCCTAACAAATCAGAATTCACAATTGCTGTTAAAGAAACTGGTCAAATGTTGCAGGTTGACTACAGTGACTTAGACAACTTAACCATTACTAGCATCGCATCATCTGAATTCTTACACGATGGTTTCTATGACCCAACAGGTCGTTACTTCCAAATTGCTGCTAACGCATCAAACAAAATGGTAATCGTTGATACTGAAACAGGTAAGTTAGAAGCACAAATCGATGTTGATTCTTTACCACACCCTGGCCCTGGTGCTAACTGGATGGATAAAGAGTGTGGACCTGTAGGCGGTACTACTCACTTAGGTACTGGTTTAGTATCTGTTTGGGGTAATGATCCAATCAACCACCCAGATAAAGCGTGGAAACTTTGTTATGAAGTTGAAACTGATGGTGCTGGTGCATTCATTCGTACACACGAAACTTCACAATACGTTTGGGCTGATCAGCTGAAACACCCTGAGCCAGAAGTTCAACAATCTGTACAAGTATTTGATAAAGATACTCACGAAATCGTTAAAACTATCCGTGTAACAGAAGAAGAGGGTAAAGCTGCTCTTCACATGGAATTCAACGATGACGGCACAGAAGTTTGGGTTTCAGTTTGGAACCGTAAAGATGCGAAGAACCCTACAGGTGAAATCGTAGTATATGATGCCAAAACTCTTAAAGAGAAGCATCGTATTAAAGGCTTAACAACGCCAACAGGTAAGTTCAACGTATTTAACCGTATGAACCACAAAACCTAGTAAGCAACTTAATTGATAGGTGATATTACCTGTGATTGTTCTCCTCACATAAATGTCACCTAGTCATTTTAGGTTAGTGGTTATGACACTTGTCATAACCACGCTTTTTCGCTTTATTCTGTAAGAGTTAATTATGGTAAATAACACAGTAAATAAACCCAGCTTTTGGTCTCGTCGGCTAATACTTGGTACAACGGTTTCCGGTGCGGTGATCTTTTTTGTCGTTGGTATTATCTTTTGGGGTGGTTTTAACACTGCAATGGAAGCAACGAACACCACCGAGTTTTGTATCGGTTGTCATGAAATGGAAGACAACGTTTATCAAGAATACAAACCGACCATACATTATTCTAATAGAACTGGCGTAAGAGCTGGTTGTCCTGATTGTCACGTGCCAAGACCTTGGATCCACAAAGTGGTTCGTAAAATCCAAGCATCGAAAGAAGTTTTCTCTTGGTTAACAGGCAAATTAGACACGAAAGAAAAATTCAATGAACATCGTTTCACACTAGCTAAAAGTGTTTGGAAAGCGATGAAAGACACTGATTCACGTGAATGTCGTAACTGTCATAACTTTGAATCAATGAACCCAGAATATCAAAAACCTCGTGCCCGTAAGCAACATTTAAATGCTTTTGAAACAGGACAAACCTGTATTGATTGTCATAAAGGTATTGCTCATCACGGCGTGAGAGACAAATTAACGGATGAAGAACTAGAAGCGATTGAAGCACCAAACCCAGAATACATCCGTGAAGTTCCTCAAATGTACAAAGATGGCTTAGCACGTGTTGAAGCAAAAGAAGCGGCAATAAAAGCAACGTTAAAAGCTGAAAAAGAAGCTGAGAAAGCTAAAGTACAAGCACAAATTGAAAAAGCAGTTGCCGATGCTACAAGTAACATGACGGCCGCGCCAAAAGCAGCAGCTAAAGTAGCTAATACAGCAGCATCTGCTAGCACTAGCGACATTAATGTTGATTGGAGCAAAGCTAACAGCGCTGACATTAGCGTATTTTACCCAGGTACTGCATCTATAGAATGGGTACTGGGTCGTAAACATGGTGGTAAGCGTGCATTCACTAAAGGTGACCGTTGCGTAGAGTGTCATGGTGAAGAAGTTGCTGATATTGGTAATAATATTGCTTCAGGCGAAAGTGAAAAAGTTAAAGATCCAGCATTAATTCCAGGTAAACGTGGTAGCTTTGACGTTACTATTAACGCAGCACATGACGCTGAAAACTTATACTTGAAATTCAGCTGGCCTGAAACTGACCATACACCTGCTCCGTTTGTAGAAGGCGGCAAAATGGACCCTGCAAACTCAATGAAGTTAGCCTTTATGGTTGCAACGGATGATGTTGAGTACGCTGACCGAGCAGGTTGTTGGGGTACTTGTCATGCCGATGTTAACGGTATGCCATTTGTACCTGAACAAGACGCGCTAATGGGCTCTGATTTATCTAAACGTTTAGATTTTAGTAATGGCTTAACAAAGTACACTAAAGAATCTCGTACGAAACTTGAATTGAAAGGTCGTCGTGGTAAAGCACTTGGTGGCTGGGACCAGTTAAAAGATGAAGCTGACATTAAAGCAGCGGTTGAATCAAATAAATTTATGGACATCGTTCGATATAAAGCGGGTGAAGGTAAAGTTGAAGATGGTTATATTTTAGCTGAGCGCCAAATGCACGGTGGACAAGGCGGCGAAGTTAACGCAACACTTGAAAACGGCACATGGACAGTTATGGTTAAGCGTAAGCTTAACTCTGATAAAACTGGCGATGTAAGCATTGAAGCGGGCACAGTATACAACTTTGGTTTTGCTATTCATGATGATTACACTAACGGCCGCTACCATCATGTATCATTTGGCTACAAGCTAGCACTTGATAATGCCGATGCTGAAATTAATGCAGCAAAACTTTAATAAAACTGCAAGCATGATAAGCGCGATTAACTAGCTTATGTGAAATAAGCAAAGAAAATGAAAGGCCTTTTGTGAAAACAAAAGGCCTTTTTATTCATGTAACTTTTTTACTTTGCTTACGGGGGGAATGGCGATTTGGTTCGATATGTCGTAGCTTGTTAAAGGACAGGAAATTAAAACGCTACATAGCGAAGATTCAACCTGAACACCTCTTATACCGATGAGTTAGTTGTCCCTAGTTGCATTCGCTTTGGCTTCGGCGCGATTAATGAAAATGAAATTACACAATCAATTGTTAAATTGTCAAGAATGTTAAACGGAGAAGGAGGGCGGTAACGGCCAAAATTTGATACTGATTCTAACTTAATCATACAGCTAGTTAGGCATAATATTGGCACATTTCGGATATTAGCAATCACAGTTAACTGGAAGGTTGGATTAGATTTTTATTGTAAACGTCCCATTAAGAGGCTTTCAATTGTTGATTAAAATGTGAAGTGGAACCAAGCCAACTGTTATAAGTTTTGCTTTTATGTTTTGTTATAAGGGAATTGCCATCGTACCAATGCTACTAGCATAACCACCAACTTTTACATTGATTATCGTTGATTCATCAGATTTAACAGATGCGGTAATGATGGAAGTACAATTCATCGCTCTCCCTTGTTCAAAAACATAATCACTGCCTAACGCTAAATGCTCTGTAAGATAACATGCTAACGCTCCACTAGAGCTTCCTGTAGCTGACTCTTCTGAAATGCCAAACAATGGAGCGAAATTACGACAGCTTGCTGTCAGTACACTTTCCGGTTCATAAAGCTCAAAAACATGAAAACCAACAACTTTATGTTTCTGACAAAAATCAGCGATAAGTTCATCATCAGGCTTTATTTCATCTAAATACCCGTAAGGAACAGGAATAATCACATCAGGTAGTCCTGTTGAAATAACTTCAATAGGTAAATTCGTACTTTCTAGTATGCTACTTTCAATGCCAATAACTTTTGAAATTTCTTGGTATGAAAAAAAATCTATTTTTTCAGGTAATTGCTGTTCCATTACTACTTTACCGTTTGACTCGATGATTACTGATAGAATTCCAGCTTTCGTGCGTTGAACATAAGAGCCTTCTGTAAGAATGCCCTTGTGGTACATAGTAGAAAAAGTAGCTAAAGTAGCATGACCGCAAAAGTCGACTTCTCCTGTTTTAGTAAAGAAAGAGACTTCAAAATCAACTTCGTCATCATTGGAAACAAAAGCCGTTTCTGAATACCCTACAGTTTGTGCAATTTTTAGTTTTTGAGCATCTGATAGTTTATCGGCATTAAAGACAACACCAGCAGGATTTCCCCCTTTTCCATTTACAGTAAATGAGCTAACCAAAGTAACTTCGATATTATTCAACTTTCTCTTCTCCCGCTTTAACAGTTTGTATATGCCGTTTTAAACCTACGATAAAGTAACTTCCATTTTAAAGTAAGAAACCTCTGCTTTATAAAAACGCTCTCCGTATGGCTGCATGCCGAAACGCTGATAGAAACTTAAAGCTGATTCTCTAGCATCACACCAAAAAAATTTCACAACGGTCTTATTGAGGGAGTGAAGAATAAACTTTAGCATTTGAGAGCCAATACCTTGGCCTTGATAATCAGTTTTAGTAGCAAATTTGCGAAGGCGCGCTCTATCTGAACTTATATATACCGAAGCAACACAAACAAGCTTATCATTAGCAAATGCACCAAAATGCATTGCGTCATTATCACCATCAACATGGCAATATTCAGGTGGCTTGTTTGGCCAAAGAACACTTTGTCGAAGAGGGATTGTTTGCTCCCAGGAAATATTACGAATTTCCATCTGTTTTGCAGAGCCTCCATAGGCATATAGCGCTTGCTAAGTGGCTAAAAATGGCTGACGATAATTGCGAAGAACGAGCACCGCCAGTTGTTTGTCCCGCTTGAATTGCCTTGTCAGGTGTACGGTGCCTCGTATTCCCATTTGTAAGACTTACACTCCACAACAAATACATCATCGTAAGTCTTGATTCTTAGTGTGATAGTTCCATTTGATTTATTAAGGCCTACATCAAAATTAGATTTAGTTTCAATATCACTAAAATCTGAATCTTCCTGCGTATGCTCACTGCTAATTACACCACTAAGAGTAAGCTTGAAAGGTATCCATTTATCTTTAATCGTATGCTCTACAAGATCACCGTTCAAATCACCTTCTAACGTTACAACGCCAGCATCCCGATTCCATGAGTAATCATCAAGATGAATGCAACATCTTCCACTCAGCAACAATCCATACTGAGTACTTACAGCTTTAGTCTCAACTTTCAAAAGTACACCTAACGCCCCAACAAGGGGCTAAAAATTGTTTGCTAAAATGTGTAGCGAAACCGAGCAAACTGTTTTTAGTCCCGCTTGATTGGCTTGCTATGTTCCAATTGCTTAATGAAGTCAGTAACAAAGAACGAAACAAGCATATCAATATTATGCAATTTAACTCTAGGCACATGACTTTCAAATTTTGTCTGGCTAACATTGCCATTAAGAGCTAATTCTAAAATAACTTCTTTCGCTGCCTCAGTTTTAGTAAAACCTCTAGATATAATTTTGAGCCTATTTAAATAAGTCGAATATATTACTGGTCTCCCAAATCTTGATTTAGAAAACATCTCAGCACTTAACACAACTTCTTTTATATTTTCAGTCCACTGATTGGGCAAAAGATTAAACATAAGTTTGAGATCTTTTTTCGTTAACGAATGAAAAGGCTCTTTATTTAACTTGGCCGATATTATTTTCACCACACCTCCGCCTGGAACATCACGCCCACTAAGGGGAAATTTATAGTTTGCTAAAATGTTGAGCGGAGCGAAAACAGCAAACTGTATACTTCCGTTTTAATAGCTTGTTAGAAATATCTTTATGCTAAGTTAGCGTACGCCCAAACAACAACCCCAAAAGCTAACGAATAAAACAGTATTGGCAAAATTACAAACCAAAGTAACGCTTTCCATTTGACAACAGTAAAGTTCGCTAATATTGCTTTATAGCTTACATATATGGCCCAAAATGGAAAAATTATTATTAAGGATGACCAATATTCTTCAGTATTAAAAGCGACTACATAATCTTGGTATAAAGTGGCACTTATTAATAAAAAAATAAGGTGCGGTATAACTACAACTAAGTTTGAAAATACGTATATAAGTCTGCCATTTACTTTATCAAAATCCTCAGCACCACTCCAAGACAAACGTAAATTGTAAAACCAACCACCAATTAACCAAACGAAAAACGCTCCGAAAGCACCAATACCAGCAACTAATAGGAAAAATGCAAACCATCCTCCTGATACTGCATCAAGCATAAATTGATTAGAGCTAGTAACTGTACCTAAGTCTGTCTTAATCAATTTTTGGTCTATTCTATCTACAGCATTTGATATTCCTATGAGCCATAGAGATACATAAACTAGAATAGGAACATTCAGTAAAGCTAAATCTTTAAAAAAAAGACTTGGCTTAAAAAACAGTAAGTGTAAGTTTTTGAAAAAGAACTTAAATCCAGTGTCTTTATCAATGCTCGACATTTCTTCCTTGACGACAGTATCCATTGAAACTCCTTGGTATTTCTAACGCCTCATTCAGAGGCAATAAAATAGTTGGTTAAAATACGCGAGGCACGAGCAAAAACCAACTGTTTTTTGTCCTGCTGAAATGACTTGTTAGGCGCTAATTTAACAAAACCTGACCAGTCATTGATTTAGGGTTTTTAACAGGAGGTTGAGTCGATGGATTTAATGGGTAAGTTTTTCCATTAAACTTTAAAACAACAGAACCAACACCACCGGTATTAACTATTATGTCCATATAACCGTTAGATTTTGATTGAGATATTACAATTGGTTTTTTAACAATCATTACTTTGGATTGAAATTCAAAGCCCGACTTTACACCTTTAAGAATGAAAGTAGTACAGCCACCTGAACCACACCAATTACGGTCATTTAAATACACAACTGCATCTTGAATCTGGTCGTTGTTTAAGTCGACAAAGCCAACCTCATAACGTGCATTTTCATTATGCGTTTGTTGCTTTATGACTATATCCACTTGTTCATTTGCCGAAGCAAAAAAAGAAAATAATAGTATTAGATCTGTCTCTTATACACATCTCCGAGCCCACGAGACTAGGCATGATCTC
>OJBM01000063.1_pt1 | contig 64474 bp, 71 predicted proteins | sample 1591061 | NCBI WGS metagenome assembly OJBM01 (sample SAMN05416872, study PRJEB24817) | seawater metagenome | isolation source: Sea water | place: Canada:Atlantic | collected 2013-11
TTTCGCGTGCCGCAAAAAAGCCGCCAACACACCCAATCCAGTGTTGCGGGCGTTAGAAGTAGAATATGACAAGGAATCCTATGCAATTACGATTAATCAAATTAGTTACCCTCTGCGCGGTAATTTCAGCGTGTGCTAGCAATAGTGCGAAAAATGTTTCCCTAGAGGGTTTCGATCAATCAAAAGTTAATAGAGCTAACGAACTGTATGCGTGTAGTAACTTTTTTCGCATCGTAGGAACACAGCGAAAAAAGCAAGAAGAAATTGATAGGTATATCAAGCTCACTGAGCAAGCAAAAAATCTAGGCAATGGTCTAATTGCAGCAGCAGATAACGATCCAAACTCACTAGATAATGGTGTAGCGGATACCTTGTATAAACAAGGCGGTAGGCAAGCTATCGAAATGGTAAAAGCTATTGGTAAAGATAAAACGGGCACTAAATTTAAAGACACAACGTTGTCTTGCTATAAGCTAGTACAAAAAGAAGAGCTTTTTGAAAATGTGGGTATTTTGAATCAACGTTTGAACAAAAACAATGATTAAAACTTCTAACAAGTGCAGCCATGCTCGCCCTGCGGGCTGGACCTCCGCTAATTGTCACGTTTTGCGCGCAGCGCAAAAAGCGCCAATCAGCTCCGGCCCATGCTGCAGGCGTTAAGAGGTAATAATTTCGCAATGATTAAAAATGATATCGAATCCACATTTTATACGGGGCAAGTATTACCAGAACCGATATCTAAGGTCTGCGAGTTTTTGGATGAAAATGGCTACCCTATTAGTGGTTGCTTTGAATTATCAACTATAGGTGTCGACGATCTAAAGGGTTGGTTCAAAAAAACACCAAGTGCCGTAGATACTTTACTCCCCTTTGGCAGAGGAGCTTGCGGTGATGTATACGCTGTCTGGCTTGTAAATAATTTAGAATTAGAAAACTCTCCTATAGTTATGTTCGGTAGCGAAGGAACCCTTGGTGTTTTAGCCAGAAACGCAAAGGAATTTTGCAAGTTGCTTTGCCTCGGGTATTCCGAGTTAGGGCTGGAAGATCACTCATTGGTCGGAGATGACTTTTCTGAAACAAAACCATTTAGAGATTTTATTCTCGGCGAATACAATTTTGAACTACCTCAAACTGGTCAAAAAATAATAGAAGAAGCCAATCAGGCTTTTCCTGAATTTACAAAGTGGGTTGAAGACAATGCTTGGGAATAACCAGCTCTTAACAAAACCAGCCAGTGTCGCCAGCAAGCTGGCTGGACTCGTTGCACTCGCCCCTGCTGGTAGGCGTTAGGAGTCCATATGAAACGAAGTCTCGCAGCCCTAATAGTCGTCATGATTTCTCCGTTGGCGTCATCGGTAGAAACCTTATCTGGCCTGTGGCAGCACGAGTCTGGCACAGCAGTGTACGTTGATGTGTCTAGCGGTGGGCAAGTGTTCCAATGCCGAATTGCTCAGGATGGAAGTGTCATTAGAGCATTCGGTGAGCTTCAAGGGGATTCGTCTATATCCTGGCAGCCAATCTCCATCAACGATGTAAATGGGAACTCACTTGATTCCGAAGGTTTCAGTTGGGGAGTGGATGGGATTTCACTATCTAGCAATAATCTGACTTTAAAAGGTGTCTACGGAGATTTCGTGTATACAAGGTGCGCTACTGAAATGCCAAAGTCATGCCGCTAGTCCCGCTCCTAACAAGCGCAGGCTGCCGGACAAAATGGAGCGTCATCCGTTTTGCAAAAGGCCGCAAAACGGTCGCCACACCATTTCGCCGCAGCTGCGGGCGTTATGAGCATTGATATGAGATACATCGATGTAGAATGGATACATGACCTTGAAGACGAGCCGTTTCGTCTTGTATCTGAAATTGGTGATGATGATTTTGAACTTCGAAAACTTGAGTTTTTTCGAAATGGAAACCTTGGCTTTGCTTCAAGTGAATCTCACACAGAGAATACGATGCTCGGTATCGTAGAAGTGCCACCACTAGAAGAGATTAACTCTGATAATGAATTTCAGGGAAATAATATCTCTAAACAAGAATTTGAGCTGTTATGGCAGAAATATTTGCCAGCCAGCTCATAACAAGAAAAGGCATTGGACGCGATAAAGCTGCGCCCATGCTTTTGGCGTTATGCAGAATAGGATTATAAACCTGATGAAGAAGTTATATTTATTTTCAATCGTGCTTCTAGTCTCTTTCGCTAGTCATGCCGGAACGGTTTCTTCGATTAAGGGAGATTGCTATCAAGCAACAATGGGTTTTGGGAACCCTGAATACAAAAACATACTTACAATTTGCATTAATGATGGTCGTGTAAATGAGAGATTTATACTTCCAAATAAGGGGCACATCCCAACTGTATGCTATCAATCTGGAGATGTGGAGGAGTCAAAAAACAATGCCGTAACTCTGACATATTCCAGTGGGTATTGTGATAATGATAGACCTTACAAAAATCAGCCTTATTCCTGCATTTTAGATCCTCAGAAGTCGCTGAAATGTAAGGATGGTACAGAAGAGCTAAAATTGGATTATTTGAAGCGATAGGTAATGCATAAAAAGCGAATATACGGACCGAAGGGTCAGTTCTATCGCACTGTTAGCACCGGTATGAATTAGAGAATATGGCAAAACAAAAGAAGAAACTTTCTGCTGAAGTTAAACGAATGAGAAAGAAAGCAAAAAAAGAAAACCAGAAGAAATATGAAAGGGTTTTCATGAGTGGGAAGCAGGTTAGAGTAAAACGACAGCCAATGATTGAGGGAACCCCTGCTGATGAATTCATAGAAAGGAATGCAGATCCAGTATGGCTACAACAAAATGGCATGTACGAGTTGATTCCTGATGATTACTACGACTAAGATTTCAGCTAAATTTAGAGAAAGTGCTAAAAAGCGAATATACGGACCGAAGGGTCCGTTCTATCGCACTGTTATACCGAAATTGATTAGAGCTATATGAAAATAATAGTATTCGTATTATCAAATATTGTATTAACCCTAATCTTATTTGAGCTTAATCTGTATTTTCATAGAAGATGCAAAGAGCCAAATAAGATGAAGAACTTACTAATATTTGGGATTTTACCGGTAGTTGTTGGGTATAGCTCAGTGGCGTCATGCTACTTTCTTGTTAGGATATTAACGCTTGAGGAAAGAGGGTATGACCTTCAGTTTGGCGTGGTCTTTTGGATTGTTGTAATGCTTGCATACCTATTTAAAAGATTCTTCAAAGCGCAGGAAAATATAATTGGGAAAAATGTATAACAAAGCCAGTCAATCGACCTCCGCAATATGTCACTTTATTTGCGGGGCAAATAAATCGCCAAGCTGCTTCGGCAGTTGCTGGCAGGCGTTATAGCTACTTACAGCTTTCTGGAAATTTAAGTTAATGAAATTAAGTAATAGTTTTAGTGGAGCACTTAGATCCTTTGCCTACTTCATGGCTAGTGGCTCTCAGAATACGCTTAAGGGAATTGATTATCTTAAGCTATATGGTGAGGAACCAAGTGCCATTGAACAAGTCTTTGCAATTTATGCGAATGTTCTTGAATTAGATGACCACGGAAATGTTTTGAATGCTAAGTATGCAGAAAAGCGAGCGACTGATTATCTGCGCGAATACTGTGATAAAGATTTTACCGTCACACCTCCCTATGAACATTGGGAAACTAAATTGCATACACCACCGCCACGCGAAGATTTAATCTAGTGGCTTGCGTGAAATGCTATAACAAAGCCAGCCAGAGGGACGATTTCATCGCCCCTGCTGGCAGGCGTTAGACATTTAGCACATTAAGGTGTATTTAAACCATGACTAAAAAATTTATATTAGTACTTACAGTAATAATTAGTATTACACAGCTTTCTGCATGCGCATCAATTGCAAGTGGGAAAACATTCCTAGAATTCAAGGAGCAATTAGTCAAAAAAAACGATAACCCAAAAGTTATTGTATTTAGACCGGATAGATTAACTGGTAGTGGTGATACTATGTTGATATTTGCAAATGCAAAAGATCAAGGAGAGCTTCTCCCTCTTGGTTTCCTTGCATTTGAAATCCCTATGGAAAAAGTCGTGCTGCATACAGATACTGCGGGTATTGATCGCCAATATGAACTTGAGGCTGAAGCTGGACAAACTTATTATTTTAAAACCACATTTACTAATTACGTTTTGACTGGTGCTTGGGATTTAATTCCAACCACTGAGGCTATTGCGATTACCAAAATGAAAGAATTAAGAGAGTCAATAAAACCTAATAAGCATCCTAAATAGTGCCTAACAAAACGTTCGTGATCGCCCCTCCGGGGCTGGGACGGTTACACTGCGTTCGTTCCTCACTACGTTCACCGCCCCCAAAATATTGGCGTTACGCATATATGGAATTAATTTGTGAATAAAGTTTTATCTATAGTTTTTATGTCCATTTTTTCTGTGAATTCCTTCTCAGACGACACTCGAAATGTCTCTTTTGGTCTTGGTACTGATCAAGGAGGGTTTGGATGGAAATATACAGTTAACGATAGAGAATCAAGACTTTATGGCAGCCTAGGTTTATATACTTATAGTTCAAGTAACGGTTTCAACTTGGGATATGGTCTTGGCTGGGAGAGTTTAGTTGGTAGTAGTCGAAATAATACTTTAGGTATTTTCTTGGGCTCTGTTAGTGGTGAAGGAAGAAATGAAGAAAGAACAAGCTATCATGGTGCTGCTTTAACATATAATTATTACTTTAAGGGTTTTACAAAAAGTAACTATGTAATAGGTGCAGACCTCAAATATGGAATTTCATCTAACAGTCATTCATATTTTAAAGAAAATATAAGTCAAGTTTCAGTAAAAGTGGCTTATCAATGGTAGCGCGTAACAAAGCTACGTTTTGCTCCTGTTAGCAGACGTTAGTATTGAGTATGGATAAAATTAGGATCTTTTTAGCGGTTTAAATTTTTTGTATTAGTACATATTTGGCTTATTATTTAATTTTAAACGGATTCAATTTTTGGGTTCTAATTACTTGTATCTTTGGATATGTATTGACTCATTACGTTCTTTCTAGGCGGCATGATGCAGATGATCTATGCGAAGAGGTACTAGATAGTGAAAGTCATTGGTATGATTTTCTAGAGCGCTTAATAGATATTCCATATCAGTCCATGGCATTTCTATTGCGTTCAATTGGTAGAATCGTAAGTAGTGTCGGTAATATAGATTAAAGAGACTCATAAAAAGCGAATATACGGACCGAAGGGCCCGTTCTATCGCACTGTTATATTTTTGGAGATAGTGTGCCAGAAACTGAAAGAACTAATTTGGAGCCGATTTCTGAAAATGATGTGGAGTTTCTAAGTGAATTCTATGGATCTTCTATTAATACCAAATTTATCCCTGCTCCAAGTGGGTCTATTTCTGAGTTGGTTAAAAAAAGAATTGATCATTGGGATAAATATGGTTTTGGTACATACATAGTTAAATCTAAAGGTACTGGATGTAGAATTGGTTATATTGGTATCGAGTATATCGGTACAAGTATGGATGCTGATATAAGATATGGGCTTGTATCTGAAGTATGGGGAAAAGGGTTAGGTCTTGAAGTTGCTAAAGAATGCCTAAGGTTGGCTATTTCAGAGTTTTCCCTAAAAAAGGTTTGGGCAGCCACAATTCCAGAAAATATTGCATCTTTTAGAATATTGCAATCAATTGGAATGAACCCTGATCCTGAGTTTAAGCACTACGGCAATGAAGTCGTTGGGTATTCATATGATGTGCGTAAATAAATATAAAAAGTTAAGGAAAGCGACTCTACATTTTTTCCTAGAAAGTAGATAACCACTTTGATAGTGGAAGTGTCTACTATGGGACAGAAAATACGAGCATTAGCTATTCCATTATCAAAAAACTTTAAATTTGCCTTTTAAATCCCCTGCACTAAAATCCCCCATATATCTCTAGGGCACCTCTATTAATAGCTTGCGCCTCTGGCTGTACGCCGAGTCTGGACTAGGCGTAAGGCCCTGAAGAGCGCGGCCCCAAGCACACATTGTCGACGTTGCACTGCTTGAAAATGGATCCACCATTTTACTTCATCCCAAGCCTTGCCACTGTACGCTTGGGGTCACGCAGGGAAAGTAATCAATTAATAGAAGTGCCCACTAGCCGCTACTGTTTTGACGTTAGGCTTACCACAAATTTAGCACAATTAAGGAATTAATCATGGAATATGACTTTACCGAATTAGCGACCACAGACTATGGAAATATATTAGCTCGTGAGCAATTCTTCGATATATCCATAGGCCCTTTATGGCACACCATGCCGCGTATTTCAGGCCCTGCTTTTACCGTGCAGTTGGCTGCTGGCGACAACTTAATGTTGCATTCGGCAATCTACCAGGCACCAGAAGGGTCAATTGTGGTGGTGGATGGGGTTGATTGTGATTACGCTGTGGCGGGGGGAAATGTGTGTGCGGTGGCTAAACAGCGCGGTATTAAAGGCTTTATTATTGATGGGGTGATTCGTGATTTAGCTGAAATAACTGAAATGCATTTTCCAGTCTATGCAAAGGGTGTTTTTCCTGTTCCGGGTAAAAAGAAACAGTTTTTTCAACTGGCTTCCCCGATAGTGTGTGGTGGTGTAAAAGTGAACACAGGGGATATTATTGTGGCTGATATCGAAGGCATTGTTTCAATTCCTCAATCTAAAGCCAGCGATATTTTTAAAAAGGCGAAAGCAAAATGGCAAGCGGAAAGCGAAATGTCCTTAGCCGATTGGCAAGCTAACCATGAAAAGAAAATTCAACAAGCTCTTGAAATGGCCCAAAAATCCTAACCAGTTATTTTAAGTCTTATTTCAGTTAAAAAGTCTAGTAACGATGAAGGCAGTGGTCATAACGGTCACTGTTAGTTTAATAAAAATCCGTGCCAAATCTAAAGCTCTAGCGCAACGTAGGCTCACGAATTTTCCTATGTAGTAACACTATATTACCAACACCTGTCTGCTCCATGATTTACTAATACTTTCAATGTGCAGCCATTAGCAACCTGCGGTGATGATTGCCTTTTATTATATTTTTAATGTGGAATCTAAAATGGCTAAAGTGTTAATGATCACCGGTGATTTCGTTGAAGACTATGAAAACATGGTGCCTTTTCAAGCATTAATGGCCATGGGTCACCATGTAGATGCAATATGCCCAGAGAAACAAGCAGGGGATACCATTGTCACGTCTATTCATGACTTCGAGGGGCAGCAAACTTACACTGAAAAGCGCGGCCATAACTTTTCCCTGAATGCTACTTTTTCACAAATTAACGTATTGGATTACGGTGCATTGTATTTACCTGGTGGGCGGGCTCCTGAGTATTTACGCTTGAACTCTAAAGTTATTGAAATGATTCAACACTTTGTAAACACTGATAAGCCCATCGCTTCAATTTGCCATGGTCCCCAGTTACTCACAGCAGCCGGTGTGCTGGAAGGCAAAAAAGTATCGGCTTACCCTGCCTGTCGGCCTGAAATTGAAATGGCGGGGGCGCATTATATCGAACTGCCCATGGATGCTGCCATTACCCATGGTAAGTTAGTCACAGCACCAGCATGGCCTGCTCATCCTGCCATGTTAAAACAATTTGTGGCATTGTTATAAACAAACATCATTAGCATTAGAGGCTCATTATGTGCCAACTTTTTATCAATTCCGACAGCCGACTATGGGCGAGCCGTACTAAGTCTTTACGTATTGATGGGGTTGTCACGTCAATACGTTTAGAAGAGTTTTTTTGGAATACCTTAGAAGAAATTGCCTTTCGCGATGAAATGAGTACCAATCAAATGATCACTAAGTTATACCTTGAGTCGCTTGATGCTGATCATGATATCGGTAATTTCACTTCATTTTTAAGAGTGTGTTGTTCGCGCTATTTGTCGTTGGTGGCCGATGGTGATTTAGTACGTGAAGATCACCTGCCCTTGGCTGACGTCAATGCTAAAAATTTATTACAGCAAGAAAGCATTCGCACAAAGTTGCGCAAAAGTCGCTTTAGTGGTGTGGCAGTCAAGCCGTCTACTAATTAATACGTGTTAATTCAGAGCCATGGTACAGTGATTTACTGGGTGTCTTCTAATTCTGATGGCAAACACACAAGTTTATTTTTCATGAACAAGTTCAGACACTAGCTCTTTTAAATATTGACCCACCATTAGCTATTTTTCTAAAAGTAATTTTTAAAGTCTAGCACTCACTTAGCTAGGGGATGTGGTGCTTTGGGTAATGCCGAGCTTTTGTTTTTTGTGCCGAAGTAATTGTATGGAAGAGGTAGTAGTCATTCAAAAAAGCAATATCAGATTATCTTCTTATATCAAAACAACCTCACTTTATGCCCCCCTTTGTTTAACCCTGCTAACATACTTAGCCAGTTAACCTAAACTTATACGTATTCAAAAATATAGATGGCGTCATTTAGTAAGGCTGTTGTTATTCATTAGCTTTAATCAACATAGTTTGAGAGGAAAACATGACTAAAAAACGGTTGCTATTCACCTTCTATTTAAAGCTTATGTGCCTGCTTACGGGGTAATTGAGGTGCGTGTGGCCATGGATTCTTTCCCGCCTTATCATGACACTAACAGCCAAGGGGATTTCATAGGGGTGGACCCCGACATGATTAAAATTATGAATCAGTTTCAATCTAAATATGAGTTTGTAATTGTGCCCACCTCTGCCAGAAGACGTATTGAACATTTTAAAGATAATCGTTATGACATGTACATGAGCGACCAATTGGTGTGGGGCTGGCAATCCCAACCAGTGGATACCACAGACGTGTATTCATATGGGGGAGAAAAATATGTAGCGCTGGCACAGGATGGTCGTGGACAAGAGTTTTTTGATGACTTTACTCATAAGAATTTGGCCGGTGTTCATGGTTATCATTACGGATTGGCTAATTTTATCAATGATCCTGAGGTGTTAGAAAATAAGTACAATATGCAGCTTTCTGCCACCCACGAAGGCAATTTATTGAAAGTCGTTAATAAACGTACAGACATTGCCATTGTCACCCAAGCCTACATAAGCCACTGGCTGTTACTTCACCCTCAATATCAAGGAAAGTTACTGATTTCAAATAAATGGGACCAGCAATACAACCTAGTCATGATTATTCGCCAAGGTATATCCCCTAGTAAATATGAGCTTAATGCTTTAATTAATGACATGCAGTCACAGGGCTTATTAGCACCATTGTGGAAAAAATACGGTATAAATAATTCACACTAAAAAACAGTAGTAAAATCTAGGGTGATTAGTGCTTTTAAATAATTTGAAAGGTAGTAACAAAGGCCAAAGTGATGGATGTTGAACGCCCGCTGGCTAAAAAGCTGCTTAAAGTCACTTTCTCTTTGTATTTTGTTGTGGCATTAACGGTTACGGTACTGCATGTGGTAGCAGAATACCTACAGTCGTACGATAGAATTAATAATGAAATGCAGGTTATCTTGCAAAGCAATCAAATTAATTTATCTCGTGCCTTTTGGGATTATGATATGGATCAGGTTCGAGCTATTAGCCACGGACTACTGAGTTTTTCTTCCATTGAAGGGGTTAGAATCAACAATTTAGCAGGCCAGACCATTGTGGAGGTAGGGCTACTAAACGATAAAGATAATCATGCCTATAAAACTGCGCTAAAGGCCGGTGAGGAAGTCGTTAAAGTTAGCTCTGTTTTATTTTTTGTTTCGTCCCCCATCATCTATCGAATTGCAGATAAACAAGAGTCATTGGGTGAAGTGATCTTATTTTCTAGTGAGAATGCAGTCGTTAACCAAGTGAAATTGGGTTTTTATTTTATCGTCGGTAACGCCATTATTAAAACCTTGGCTTTGTGGTTAATAATACACTTGGTTTTTTCAAGACTTATTGCTAGGCCATTAGCGGTGGCTACACAATTTATTGAACACATCGATTTAGACGATTTAAAAGAAGAAACTGCCAATTGGCATGTTAATGATAACAATGAAATTAAGTTATTAGAAAATGCATTTAATAATATGTTGTCTAACCACCAAGAACATGAGCGTGAGTTAAATGAGAAACGTCGTGACAATAGAGAATTAAAAAAGTATTTGACGGGCCTAGTAAATGCTATGCCATCTGTTTTAATTGGCTTAGATGAAAACGAGTGTATTACGCTTTGGAATCAGCAGGCACAAAAAGAAAGTAATATAAAATCAAATGACGCCATAGGAAAACCGCTTAGTGAGTTTTATGATTACTTTACTTTTAATTTACAAAAAATTAAAGATTGCCGCCTAGATAACGAGGTTTTGAAGGATGAAAAGGTTAATGTATTTTCTCACAGTGTCAGTCGAATATTCGATATTACTTATTATCCATTAACCCATGATAATACTCGTGGCGTTGTATTGAGAATGGATGATGTAACACAACAAGTGGCATTTTTAGAGTTAACCCAAAGAGATCAACAAAGAGCAATACGTGAACAAGCACAGCTGTAATACCAAGGCCAAATAGAGCATAGTAATAAACAGTTACAATTTACCATCAATGATTTGAAAAAAACTCAACAACAACTGGTGTTGGCTGAGAAAATGGCCTCAATGGGACGGCTGGTTACTGGTGTGGCCCATGAAATTAATACCCCACTGGGTAATGCCGTGTTAGGAACCAGTGCACTAGTGGATGACATAAAGGGAATTAAAGCCCGCTTTTTTTCGCAAACCATGACAAAGTCAGATTTTGAAAAATCTTTAAATGGAATTTCAGAATTCTTGAATGTTATTACGTCTTCTCTTACAAAAGCCGCAAACCTTGTACAAACCTTTAAAATGGTGTCGGTAGATCAGCAGCAGTTTGCTAAGATGCGTTTTAATGTGCATGAAAATATATCTTTGTTAGTTGATACATTTAATTCAAAGCTACTTTCGAAAAATATTTCGATTGGTATAAAAGGGCCGCATACCATCATTGTTTTTTCATACCCGGATGCACTTTACCAGGTGCTTAATCAATTAATAAATAATAGTCTCACTCATGCTTTTAAAAATCATGACAAAGGCAATATTATTGTTGAGATAAAATTGAATGGGGATACTTGTGAAATATTGTACGGCGATAATGGACAAGGCATTAGTGAGATGCATCTCGATCAAATATTCGACCCATTTTTTACCACAGACCGTGGCCAAGGCAGCGTAGGGTTAGGGCTGCATGTGGTATTTAATCTAGTGCATTATGTTTTAAAAGGTGACATTCAATATCAAACTAGTTCATTGAAGGGAAGCCATTTTTTAATTACGATACCTATTGATATTGATGGAAAATAAAATTCTGTTTTATAATAAAAGGGCTGCTTCACTGAACAGCGCCCCCATATGAATATTCTTTCGTTGCTCATTATATCTTTTAACAATAACCAACATTTCCATAAGTGATAGGCTTTTGGGGGTCGCTAAGTCTATGATCTGGCTGGTTCATTTTACTTAAGAGGCATATATGGAAATTTCTCAGTCATTAGAACTTGAATATCAAGTGACCTCGGCCGATTTAGCGAAAACGCTTTCTATTGATGAAAGCGATGATTTCCCTGAAGTGTTGGCTACGTCGCGCATGATCGCGTTAATGGAATTGGCAGCCGCTAGATTAATGAAGGGGCAGTTGTCAGTGGGCGAACTTTCGGTAGGGGTGAATGTAAATGTTAATCACCTAGCGGCTACTTTGAATCATGACAGGGTAAAAGTGGTGGCCCAATACACAGGCAGGCAAGGCAAGTTATATGAATTTAGTGTGACGCTATTCGACAGTGCGGGTATGGCTGGTAAAGGCACTCATACCCGCGCCATTGTGGAAACCAGTCGCCTATTGGCCGGTGCCAAAAGCCGCGTACAGGCCAGTTAATGGTAAATGTATCAATACGTTTACTTATTTAACGGGCTACAAATGGATATGACAGCATTGGCATTATTGGATTTAGCTTTTGAATAACAGCCCTTAATAAAGTGAATAAGCTCGAAAAGGCGTTAATGAAAAAAGGCCTCATCGAGCAAGAATTTCAATTCAGATAATTAATATCAATGTTTAGGGCTGGTAGCGCTCACTTGAAAACTCATCAAGTGCGTAAGAGTCGGTTTGAAAGTCGGGCTCTAGAAGCGGGGCTCGCTGCATGGGCATGGTCACTTTTGCCAGTGATACTTGCTGTAAAACATAAGGGCCAGACTCTTGAGCGTCTTGAATCATCAGCCCTGAAAAGTTCAGTGCAACCCAGTGCTTGCCTGTGGTGAGGGATTGACTTAACTGAGTAATGCCCACCGGTACATGGGTAGCACTGTAAAGTGACGCTTGAATATAATATTGATTGTCTTGTGTGACCTCTACTTGGGCTTCAATGAGCAAGCCACCGTCACTGTTTATTTGGTCTTTAAATTCTCCGGTGAGGCGAATATCGGGTTGTGATAGTGTGAAGGTAATGGCGTCTTTTATGTCGCTGCTACTTTCTTCTATGATGACTTTGTAAATACCCGGGGTGAAGTCATCTGTGTGATTGGCGTTTAAATCAAGGCTTGCTTCATATACTTGGTCGTTATTTGTGTCTTGTAGGGTAAATTCAAGCAGCGTATTACTTTTACTGCCAAGTAACTGAGCGCTGAAATTGCCTTTTATTTTCTGCCCTTGTGCATCTTGTAAGTAGGCATACATGGCAACGCTGTTGCCTGCGACATAATACTTTTCATCACTCCATATGGTTAACCCCATGCTGTTGTCATCGTTCATGGTGGTGCGTTCATCAACATCGTAGCGTTGTGTAATGGGGTCTTGTTGAATAGATTCGATGGCGGAATTTTGTGGCGGGTAACGTTTAAATTTATCGTATTCGTTAATGGTTTTTTCTTGTAAATCGGTTTTGTGACTGGCTAAACGTAGTCTATCCATACTGGATTGACGGCTATCATTGAATTGATTAATTGAGATTTCTTTAGCTGGTTTGATCGAGACTGTATTTAATGTTTTATCAGGCGGCGAGGCCAAAACATGCTCGCTTGAGGCATCAATAAGTTTAAGTTCGTTGCTACTAATTAAACTGAATTCAGATTGATTAACGGCGTATGCCAAGGCACTGGCAATGACGAGTACAATCATAAAACCTGGCTTACTCATCATGTGATGTTCCTGTTTATTTTTTTCTAATTATTTTTAGTCATAACAGGCTAATGAAAGGGTATTCAATAGCCTGTTAATGGTTAACTTTGTATTAGCGTGTGCTAAGTATTAAGAACATGTCTTAATGCGCGCCGCCATGTTTTTACCATTACCACAGCTTAAGCCGTCTGGAATGCTGGTGTAGTCAGGGGAAGATTTTCCAGCGTTGCGCTCTGAATCATGGTCTTCGTATACGCTGGCCATGTTATAGGTGCGGGGCGTGCCCTTGTTGCTGTTGTCGCACTTGTATGTGGCACTGCCATAAGCGATACCAAAGAACGTTTTATACTTTTTAAAGTCGCTCCACAAGTTGCGCTTAGGTGAACCAGAGCAAGCACCTTGTGATGCAAGGTTAATGTAGCCGTCGTCTTCACCGGTTAACAAGCCTGAAGATGCGCCTTCAAAACCTGGAAAACCACTGTAGCCGCCCATCACGTAAATAGGGGCCGCTAGGTTGGTACCAATTAAGTTTCGGGCAAGATAAGAGTCGTTGGTTTGCAGCCACTTAACACTGTCGTTGCAATCTTTACCCACAAACAATGCATTGAGTAGCGAGTCGACCCAACTGCCGTTACAAACACGGTCAGAGCCTTCTGTGCCGCCCATGGCGCCCCCTAACGTAAAGATGCCCAGTACGTTTTCAAAAGCGTCATCATACGGCACGCTCACGGCTGAACCTGCTGAATTAAAGGCAGTATTATAATAAGGTGAACCAGAAATGGCATTACCCGACATGAACACCATTTGCTGAGAGCCTTGGCTGTGGCTTACCACCCAAAAGTCATCGCTTGAACTGCATTGGGTGTTGGCTTGGGGATGATTGTACCCATCGCCATTGCCTTGCTTAACGGCCACCATTTGGCGAGCGATTTCACCGGCGGTTTCATCTCTCCAATAAGGGTAGCCGCTGTCATCAGTACTGTCGTAACCAATCACCGCATAGTTGTCGTCATTTTCTAATAGGGAGTCAAAAAAGCTTGCGCCGTTGTATTCACTAAAATGCGATTCTTGCCAAGAATCTAGGGCCGGTTGGCTTGAAGATGTGGGGTTGTCACCTTTTACACCGTGGCCATGAACCATGATGTAACAGTTAGACGCCGATGCCACCGTAGAGACGAGCATGCTCGTGACCATAGATGCGGAAAATAATAATGTTCGGGTAAGAGTTTTCATTAAAAGCCTCTGAGTTGTTAGTTTTATTGTGTGCATCCTGCAGAGCCTTTTAAGGTCGACATTTGGACAACTTATTGGGTTTTTTAGCCATCAATAAGCTGTTTTTATTCCCTGTCCTAGGCTCCTTCAAATACTAGGCACAAGGTGAGATCTGGCCATAACACAAAGGGACAACTGCAGATACATTGGCGGCCAATTTGTCGTAATTTTGGATATGACGTTTTAAAAAAATATTATTGGAAAAAACGCATGCATAGATGCAAATAGTGCAAGCACAAAACCCGTCAAATAGTCACAATATTGGACAAACTGAATTTAAATTAAAGTAAGGTGATTTTTCTTAGAAATGACAAAGGGATTTAAAAAATTAGAATACACTAAGAGGAAAATTGTTAAAAAATCTGTGTAAAGAAATAAAAATTACTTAGCTCACCCAAGTTTGTGGCTGAACACTTTCATGGGGTTTTTGAAGAGAGTTTAGCGGTGAATAGCTCATATAGTGATTGGGCGATACACCAAACCAGCGTTTGAAAGCACGGCTAAAACTAGAGGCATTATGATAACCCAATAATTCGGCCAGCTGCTCTAGGTTAATGTCTTGTTTTTCCACGTGCCTTAGGGCAATGCGTTTTCGTTCATTTTCTAGAAGTGACTTATAAGAGACACCTTGCTCTTGCAAATGGCGTCGTAAATTTCGTTGGCTCATGTGAAGCTTGTGGGCTAAGGCTTCTAAACTAATTTCATGAAATGGCATGCTGCGAATATACTGCTTAACCAATTTTATGGCCCGTTGATCACTGTTTATGTGGGCTTTTTGTTGTTGGCATATTTTTTCGTTTTCAAGGGCTGTATTTTTATTGGAAAAAATAATGGCTTGTTGCAGGGTTTTTTGGGGAATGATGACTCGGTTCGCCGCACAATCAAATCGCACTGAATTATTAAAGAAATTTTCAAATTCATCAGCATGACCGGGGTTGGGGTGACTGAATTCAAACTCTATGGCAATGTCCTTTTTACCAAGGCTAAATTTCCCTAATGAATACAACAGCGAGCAGCTGTATTCAATAAAATGCGGCAGGGCATCACCCAATGGTATTTTTTCATTAATATAAAAAATGCCTTGATTGGCGTTTACTTCAAAATTTAAATCCAGTAATGGCGTGAATAAATTTTGATATTGTGTCAGTAGTTCCATGGCGCTGCGGGTGTTGTCAGAACTGAGGACTCTGCACGACAATAAATCATCGTGGTTAATGAAAAATTGCTCACCTAAAATAAGTGCGTATTCTGATTTTTGACACAGGTTTCTGGCGTTCAAAATGAGATTAATGTATTGCTCGAACAACAAGGTATGATGACTGAGTGCAAAATCATTAAGGGTAATGTTGGTGTCAGCCAGCAACGCATTTAAGGGAACCCCTTCGCTGACCATAAACTTAACTAAAGGCTTTATGACCGAGGCGGGAATGCCAAACTCTCTATGGAGTGGTCTAACCATGTGAACATCCAGGCATGGCTGATTTTTTACCGTTATTCACATGTTTCATCTGGCTGTTATTTTTTTATTGTTGTACTTTTATGCTAGCTGGTGAATCGCTAAAAATGAAGGGATCAATTGAGCCAGAAATACCGACAAATTAGGCAGCTACTAATTTAACCAAGTATGCTAGCGTGGGTTAAAACCGTAAGGTGTGTGTTATGAATGGCAACATTATAGAAATTCTCATTACCCATAAAGCGGGTGAAGAACTGTACTCCATCGATGTGGCCAGTCTTGTGGCGGGAAAAGGCATAGAAGGGGATAGATACTTTAATGCCCAAGGTACCTTTACCGAAGCCTTGCAAGAATCAAAAGACTTTGAAGTGACGTTAATTGAACAAGAAGAAATTGATGCCTTTAATAACCTTACCCAGCTAAATTACGCCAATCATTTATTTAGAAGAAACATCGTCACCCAAGGCATTAAATTAAACGACTTGGTGGGCAAAGAAATTGTAATAGGTGCGGCGACACTTAAAGTAATTCGATTATGTGAGCCCTGCGCCTATCTAACCGGTTTATTGGGGCAAGCTATTATGGATCACATGGTGCATAAGGCGGGTATTCGAGCGGTGATCACCGTAAGTGGCCAATTAAGGGTGAAAGACAGCATCGCACTGGCATGAGCCTTACAAGGGGCTAAGCTACTTGTAGTGATGAACAAGTCAGCTTAAACGAGCAATAATCAGGTGAGAATACATGCCGCAATTTTTTATAACCTACCTAGGCTCTCCTCAGCCTTCCAGCCCTGAAGAGGGCAAGCAGCACATGAGTAAATACATGGATTGGCTAGCATCGTTAGGGGATGCGGCAGTAAGCCCAGCCAACCCACTTAAAAACACCAACACGGTTCATGCAGACGGTTCAGTTACCAGTGGCGGCAGTTCAAATATTTCTGGATTTACCATTATTGAAGCCCAGTCATTAGACGCAGCCTTAGTGATTGCTAAGGCCTGTCCGTATTTAGAAATTGGTGGGTCTCTTGAAGTATCTGAGCTTATGAAGATGCCAAGCTAAAGAAGTCCTTAAAAAATGCCCCTAGTTATTTTTTAACTGGGGGCATTTAAAGTTACAGTTAGTTAAACTCGAAATAACCAAACACGCTGTAATGATCGGAATAATCCCACACATCAAACATGTCATCGTCATTGGACTTTAACACCAATACCGCTTCACTAGACTGCTGAGGCTGTGCGTGGTCGTTACTGTATAGCACATAGTCTAACCAAGATTGTTCACTGGCCATATTGTTGGTGGCGTCATCATCACTGTATTCATGAGAATAACTGGCTATGGCTGGCTCACTGGCATTAAGGGCCTGTAGCATGTCTAGGTATTCTTGGTGGCTAGAGAGTTTGTCTACATTCATGTCGCCAGCAATGATTACCGCTTCATTGGCTGAGATATTTTTTAAATCAATATAGCTTTTTAATTCTTGAAACTGTGCAAGTCGTGCTGCTTTTGCAGAGTTACTGTTTTCTGCTTGAAGGTGTGAGCCAAATACATGGTATGGCAAACCTTGCTTGTTTATTTTGGCGTACACAGCCCCCTTAGGAGACAAGCAGTCTATTCCTGAGCAATGGTCATATTTAAACTGCCCTTCTATTTCGATGGGCCATTTACTGGCAATGAACACCCCGCCATCTTCTAAATAACCTGAGGTATCTAAAATATCAGTTTGGTAAGGGTATTCACTGTCAATATTGTTGATTAAATCTTCACGGGCAGAATTGTAAAAGGCTTCTTCAAAGACAATCACATCGTAGCCGCTAATGGCTTCAGGTAATGCCTGCATGCGGCGGTTAATGTCTGAAGCGCTGTTAGTAAGAATGGTGTAAAGATTATAAGACAGTACTTTTAAGGATTGATTACTGGCACCGCTTGGCAAGCTGTAAGGGCTGACTTCATGCAAAGCATAAATAATGTCATCTGAACTGGTGGAGCCATTGTAATCGGCGCTGTATTTTATTTGATATTGCTTGCCATTTACGCTGAAGCTTTCTTCAAGAATATCATAGCCTTGAGACCAACCCTGAGAAAAATCGCTGCCTTCAATGCTGTGATATAAATTACTGAACCGCCATGTGCCCTTTAGTTTTTGTTGCAAGGTGGTGATGTATTGATTATTAATGGTTATGCGAGTATCAAAATAAAAACTTTTTCCCCAAGTGATGCCTGAATCACGGTTATACCACAGGGCTTTTTTCTTTTTTTGCCAAGGTATTAATTGGCTTGTGTTTACTCCCCATTCATCTCCTTTATCTAGTTGTTTGTCGCCATATTGGGTGATTTGTAAATCTAGGGTTAGGCCGGTGTTATTTTGAATATAGACATTGCCTACGGCCAAACTGGCGCTGGCCCAGCTGAATAGAAGGAGCAGGGAGAGGGATATTTTTATTATTTTTTTCATGAATAATCCTTGGGTTGAAAAACTGTTGTAAGCTTATGAATAGGGGTGAAAACAAAACCACAAATGGCTATTAATAGCTGGATTAATAGATCCATTGTTTGCACACTAGAGATCGAAGGCAGAAGGGTAAAGGTGGCAATTGGTCATAATTCAGACGCTTTGAGCATTCAACTCTTAATTGGCGCAGCCTAGCTAGTTTATTTGAGGGATAACTGTATGACAGACAATAATAACAACACAGACTCTTCATGCCCCCTACTTAGCTGGGAGGCAGCCAGTGAAGGCGGCAGCAGTTTTAAAATAAAATCCATGCACATGAAAGACAAAAGAATTGTCTTTAAGCGTTCTATTCGATTTGTATTGTTTCATTTACCTGTGATTATTCCTGGGTTGTTGGCCCTTATAATTGGCGTGCCGTTTTTTGTGTCCGAAGGGGTGCTGGGCATGGTGATATTTATGTTGGTATTTGGTTTTGTGCTCAGTGGGCTGGGTTTTTATTCATTGTTAAAAGAAAAACCTTTTACCATGAATTTAAAAAGTGGTGAATATTACTGGGGAAAGGGTCAAAACAAAGGGCCTATAAGTAACATTCATTCTTTGCAATTATTGAGTAAAGGTATTTGCAATACATCATCTCCCTACACTTCGTTTGAACTTAACTTGGTATTAAACAATGGCGAGCGAATTACCGTTTTAGATCATGGCGATTATCATCATGTGAAAAATAGTGCTGAAAGATTGTCGGCCATATTAAATGTATTGTTGTTACGTGAAGAGCGCTAAAGCGGAATATAAACATTGTTAAAACGCAGTGTCTAAAACGGGCAAGCACAATGCCCGTTCATTTCTTGCTGGCTGACTGGGTGAATAAAATTAAGCGTGGTGGCGTGTAACATTAGCCGTTTTCCTTTTAAACGGGTTTCTTCACTGCCATATAAGTCACAACCGAGAATGCTGTGCCCAAAATACTGGCTATGAACGCGCAACTGGTGAGTACGACCAGTTAAAGGGGTAAACATAACTCGTGTGCAAAACGGTTGGGTTAACCTTTCTATTACTTCAAATTGGCTTTGTGCGTGCTTGCCCTGTTGTGGGCAAATTTTCTGTAAGGGAAAGTCATCCTTGGCAATGGCTGCATCAATCACTCCTTTGTTCAAAGTAATATGACCATCGAGTAGCGCTGTGTAAGTTTTAGTGACTTCTCTATTGGAGAATTGTTTGCAAAGCTGCGCATTAATTTCTTTGTTAAGGGCTATCACCATGATGCCTGATGTGCCTAAATCTAAACGGTGTACCATCAGGGCCGTGGGGTAATTCTGAACTAGGCGAAAATGTACCGAATCTTTATTGGCTGGGTGCTTGCCCGACAGGCTTAATAACCCGCTGGGTTTATTAATGAGCAGTAGATGCTCATCTTCATAAAGGATTTCAATTTTTTCTAGGCAGGGCGGTGCAATAAAGGAATCAAATTTAGTTGTACTCATGTTTACTCTTACTGCTTATGTCTGGGTTATAAAAAATCACATCTGTCTTACACTTTGAAAAAAATATTTACTAATCAATTAGTTGCTTAGATTCATTATCAAGAACCCACTAATTAGATTACTAAGTCTATGAGTCATCTTAACACACTCATTACTCAATTCTTAAAGCTCATTGCGCGGCACGAATTTACTAAGCAATTCAAAAGAGCGACTTCGTTAATTTTTCGAGTCGTTGATTATCAGGTTTTCTTCTGATTGCGTCATTCTTAGAAGCTTGTAGTTTAAGCAAAAGAATTTCTTATGGTCAGGTTACCAAGAGTATATACCGTGATGCTCATGCCATGTTGTAAAGCTCAGTAATAACCGAGAGCACTGTTTCTACGGCAAAAACCGACTGCCAAGCGTATTTTTTCAAGAATGCGCTGTAAGCAATGATGTAGTTAATAACAAAAATAACAATTGAAATACTAACTAAGTCGAATCGTTCTAAAAATTAAAACAACCCTATTGCAGGAGCAAGTATGAAAGAGTCCCGACGTCGAACTTCAAGGGCCTTAGCCTCAGTTGTTGTTGCCGCTAGCGTATTATTCACTTCGCTGTCTCATGCCGATAACTGCCCTGCAGAAGACAACTGGTTCCCTCATTCGCAAACGCCTAGACCAGATGACGCTGCATTTAAAAGTAAAAGCAATTGTGAATTTCATCAGTGGTCATGGCAAATGTTTCTGTGGCTAACTCAAGACTGGGATGGCAAACCACGGTTCTTAGGGTTCAACTCGCCACAATCACTGCTGGGTATGGAATCTCGTGGCTTATTACCTCGCATGACTAAAAGCGCTGCGCCTGAGACCTTTGATGAATATCTACAAGCTGGTACAGACGGCATTTTGGTCGATCATAGCGGTAAAGCCGTGTACTACTCACAGTATATAAACAACACATTTGAGAACTTTATTGAGAGTAATGATTTAACAAACCCGGCCAATGTTAGAAAAATGGACCCTAACACTGAGTTTCCGATTGAAGGCACTACAGGCGCGCTAGAACTAAAAGCTTCGTGGAAAATAGTCGCTGATGGTGAAGACGTTTCAGATATGTTCACCATGGAAACGCTAGTATCAAAATTGGAAAATAAAGGCGGGAAAATTGTTATTAACCCTAAAAACGTAGAAAAAGTCACGGTAGCATTAGTCGGCTTTCATATTGGCGGCATTGTTAACGGACACCCTGAAATGATTTGGGCAACATTTGAACATATTCGTAATGCCCCTAATGTTGAGCCAGACACAACACTTGATAAGGTCGTCTCTAAAAACGATGACACTTTCTACACTGGGGGCACGATTCTTGGTGATTGTAATATCAATGCTGCTGTCAGTAATTTAACGCTTAATGAAAGTACACAAAGTTTATCGCCCATCACTCAAGTTTGCCGTCAATATGAATTTGGTAATGCTGCAGGTGTAAAGCCTAGCAATACCCAAAGCATCAAGACCATCAATGACAGTGTGGCCGGAAAAATAGATCCCAAAAGCGTCTGGTCAAATTACTTTGAAGTAGGTGCCATCTGGTTTCAGGAAACCAATGCGTTAGAACCCGGCATGGGCATCGGTACCGATAGCTTTAAGTCTCCATCAGGAAAAGAGGTCAATCTTACCGGTTCATTAAAGCTATCCAATTCAACCATTGAAACTTTTACTCAACGTCAATCAACAATGGACAACTGCTTCCGTTGTCATAATACGGCTCAAGAGTTTCCTCCTAAAATGAGCCTAGACCCATTGCCAGCCACCAACCTAAATATTAGCCATGCCTTCCAGAATATTTATTTCTGGTCTCAAGAAATTGAAAAAAAATAGCCCACTAATAGGATTCTGATCATGAGCTTTTTTAGAGTACATCCAAATATAAATTTTGCACGAGTGGGTAACAGTGAAGAGTACTACATCGCACCGGAAACAGCGGCAGGTGAAGTAGTTTGCGTTTCAACTGGCATGTTTGGTGGTTTACCCATTAAGCCGGGAACCGAGGACACACCTATTACAGAAGACGATTTTCGTGATAGCAACAAAGCAGTCAAACGACAAGCCGCACGGTTTCGCCTTTATGCCTACGACAAAGATCAAACCACATACCCTAATAACGATGCTGGGCGTGAAGTGAAAATTGGCGATACTGTTGGCGGAAAAGTTATAAAGGACATTGTCTGGCAAGTTCACCTTGCCAACAAAAAAAATAATAACTATACCATTACATCCATTGTAAACGGTGAGAAAACCGAAGAAGGTATTATCGCGTACGAAGACAATAAAACCCCCCCAGTGCGCAACCCTCAATACGGTGATGATTTGGAAGCACAAAGTCGTCGTAAAACCTTAGTTATTGATGCAGGACCCCGCGCGCTTGCGGCATCACAAAATGGCTCAGCCAAGTTTAGTAATTCCAGTACCGCAACGTACGTTCAAAGCGATGGGAGTATTGTTGAGCAGCTAAATTATCCTATCAGTTTTCCCAATGATCATTTCGATATGTTTGATCCATTAGGAAAAATTGAAACATTAGGCGAAATGCTAATTGAACCCAATTCAAACCGACTAATTGTTGCAGGTGGTTACGGACTTGCCAGCGGCATTAAAACAAATAATCAACCACCCAATCTATGCGATGCCATTGATAATGATGATTGGTTCGACGACACATCAGACGGTCCTGTCTGTGCCACGGTGATATTTACCGATGAAAGTACGATGAGTGCTGTACACGGATGGGTGGTGTGCACCGACCCGGGCTACGCTCCGCAAACCAGAAACGTTGTGTCTACCTGGGATGATATGTATGACACATGGATTCAAAATCTACAGCTACAACCCAACATTTATAACAAAGGTTTTCAAAATAATTTTGAAGCCGCCTTTGATACTGATGTTCTACCGGTATTTCATGGCGCATTCCTACAGCGCTGGAACACAACCCTGCCTAAGGGAGCAATTAACGGTCACGACTACTTAGCGACCATTAAACCCAGCGACGATCCAACTGAAAAGCTGCCTAGCTTTAAATCTTTAATTCGTAAACCCTCTCCGCCAGGTACCACGGATGCCCCAGGCAACGAAGATGGTGAAGGCCTTAAAATGCCATTAGCATTGGGGGATGCAATGAAGAGTTTTTTATCTGTGACAGAAACTCAGTATTTTTTATTATCGCAATGGTATGACAAAAAATATAACCCTGGTGGCACAGCCCTTGGTGGGGGAGAAAAGCTTGATAAAGTTGTTTTGGAAAACTGCTTAGGTGGTCGTTATTCACCCGGCATTGATTTAACATTTATTGTTCGCGATGTGAATCTCTATGTGAAGATCTGGCAAGGTGAAACGGGCCCGTTCCGAATTAACTTACAGCCATTAAATTACGTAAATGCGAATAATAAAGACGTGCCATTCTTACAAGAAGGCTATGTACCTTTGCGAACTTCGCCCGTTGAGCCCGGCGATTTATGTAAGTTTATGTCTCAACCTTGGCACACTGATTACAACAGTTGCGCGACCCACACGCCAGATCCTAACCCCACTGGCAACAACACGCTTTACTGGTCATGGCCAGCACAACGCCCAGTGACTGTTTATCCAAAAGATCAGTGTACTTATGACAGTTCAACCAAGACTTGGACCGTAGGAGGCATGTTATACAGTGTGCGCGGTAACGGCACCGAGACTCTGTACCCGCAGCAGCAAGGACGTTACCAGTGTTACTTTGACTTTGTTGAGAACTGGCACAAAGTTGGCTTTGTCATTCAAGGAACTCAAGTTAGCGATGATGAAGGTGGAAACTACGGCGCAGATAAATTTGTAGAAGTCACCAGTCTCTTTGACGAGGCTGGAGACAACGTTCAATCTTGGCCAACCGCCACAGAGCGGGGTTATAAAGCGCCTGATGATTGCGGCCCAGAGGGATCACCTGCTTGTCCTCAAGGTAGTGAGTAGATTGGCCCTGAATAAGTAAGTTTCATTACAAGAAGCGCTCATTTTTATGACATTAGCCGTACACATTGTGGGTGCAGGCCCAGCGGGTTGCGCAACCGCTCTTTCACTTCAAAAAAGTGCTAAAGAGCTCGAGCAAGATATTTCAATCAGCCTTATTATGCCGAATGAAAAGGGCTTGCCTGCAATTGGAGAAACAATTCCACCGGCAGCCAGTGAGCGCTTAAATGAATTGGGCCTTGCTCATTTATTAAATGATGGGCATTTAGAATGTCCCGGCAGTATATCAATCTGGGGAAACGAAGAGCCGGGCTATAACGACCTGTTCTTTACACCGGTTGGCAAGGGTTACCATTTAGACAGAAACTACTTTAATAGTCAGATGTTAGAAGCTTGCCGGCTCTCTGGAATCGAGTTGCTTAGCGAAAGTAAAGTGGTTGATGTCACTATGGAAAAATCAAACTGTGTACTGACACTTAATAATAATGGGCAATCAAGAGCAGTACACAGTGACTTTGTGGTGGACGCCTCTGGTATTCAGGCGAGTATTGCACGGAAGTTAGGGACTGCCCGAAACGAATATGATTCCGTGATTTCTCTATGTGCTTTTTACGACGCACCTAAATTAAATCATGCACGGGCACATACTCTGGTCAGTACAGCTAAAAATGGTTGGTGGTACGCCACTCGGCTACCCACAGGCCAAGTTTTGGTTAGCATGTGTACAGATGTTCAAACTCTCAAGCAGGAGATTTTGGACAACCCTAATAACTGGTTTAATCAATTTAAAAAGTCAGGTTGGTTTTACCAAACTTGTAAAGAGCACTTTCAATCTGACTTTATTCCCCCTAAGCAACTTCACACTCGAGTCGCTCCTTCGGCAATATTATCCAATTGTATTGGCAAACAGTGGCTTGCTGTTGGTGATGCGGCATCCAGCTACGACTCAATGACGTCTGCTGGAATTACTAAAGCATTAGATCACGGGTTATATGCAGGAAAAGCGATCGCAAATATTTTAATTAAAAACTGCAAAAATGAATTGAAAGAATACCAACAACGTATTTTTGATGACTTCAACCAATACCTTAAGTTGCATCAGCAACTTTATATGGCAGAAAAACGCTATCCTGACTCTAGCTTTTGGCAACGCCGAATGCTGGGGTGAAAGCTAGGCTGAACAATAGCAAAATTGGTTATTTGGAAAACATGAATTAATTACTTTAACTGAAGTAATTAATTCACGAATTAGTTTTTAAAGGATTCGGTTTTTATAGTTGAATTGGTTTGAATGAATACCTATAGTTAAATTGTCCCACCACCAAAATCTCTGAGATATAAGGGGTTTTGGAAGTGGGCTTGTGAACCTATGGAGCTGCAATAATAAAATATCTACCCTGCTAAAAAACTCATAAAGTTTGGGTTATGTATTAAACGAATAATTAAATATACCAATAAGCCCCCAGGGCCAAACATCAGGCTTAAAAATAATAAGGGTGCCACAAACCAGTTTGAAATGCCTTGCTGTAGGGCATCAATGCTAATCAGTAAGCCCACAGTTAAATCAAACACTAAAATGTGTAACCAAGCAGCAAGGGTGTTGCGTGGATTTTCAAAAAGACGCATCACTCCCTTTAAAGAAAAAAATCCTTTGATACTGGAAGGTCGCTCGTTTATCTCATATTTTTTGCCAAACACAACGACATAAGCATACACCATACACATAATGGCCAGCACAGCTATCACCACTAATTTGGCAGGGGCCCAGAAAGGCATTATCCATAACGCTAACCAACCGATCATGACTAATCGGCTTTGGCCTAAGAATATTTTGGACAGTTTTTCGTTCATGTCGGACTCGTTTATTTTTTATTATGAGATATTTTAAAATCCAGCCCTAAGTGCGTTAGGGCCGGTGAACTTTTTGTTAGCGCTTTAACACAATGCGATAATGGGCATCGCCACTCTCTAAGCGTTGCATGGCATCATTCATTTTAGAGAACTCAAACTCTTCAACGATGGGCTTAATATTATGTAAATTAGCAAACTCCAGCATATTGGCAATGGTGGAAGGACTGCCCACAGGTGAGCTAGAAACAGATTTTTGCCCACCCATTAATGCAAACACGCTTAAATCTAATGGCTCTAGGGTAGCACCCACAAAGTGTAAACGACCTTTAGGACGAAGTGCCGCCACATAGGCATTCCAATTTAGCTTTACATCGACAGTTGAAATAATTAAATCAAACTGGCCTGCGGCACCAGCAATTTCTTTTTTATCACGAGAATTAATGCAGTGATGGGCGCCCATCTCAATGGCTTCTTGGCGTTTTTTTTCACTTGACGTGAAGGCTGTGACTTCACAGCCCCAAGCATTAAGAAACTGAAGGGCTAAATGGCCCAAGCCGCCAATGCCAATCACACCTACTTTATCGGTGGGTTTAATATTAAATTGCACTAACGGGTTAAACACGGTGATGCCGGCGCAAAAAAGTGGCCCGGCTATTTTTTTATCTAAACCTTCAGGCAATGCCACGACACTTGCTGCATTGGCGCGTACTTTGTCGGCAAAGCCTCCGTGGCGACCAACGATAGTGCCTTGGGCAGAGCTGCATAGGTTTTGATCCCCTTCATGGCAGCTGCGACAGGCGTTGCAGTAATCGCTGTGCCAGCCTAAACCCACTGATTGCCCAACCGTAAATTGGCTAACATTTTCACCCACCGCTGCCACGGTGCCAACGACCTCGTGGCCAGGGACAAATGGATACTGAGTCATTCCCCATTCGTTATTAAGCATGCTTAAATCACTGTGGCATAAACCGCAGTATTCCACATCTATTTCTACGTCTTGCTGGCCCAAGGGGCCTGGGTCATATTCGAATGGCTCTAATGATCCGCGTGCTTCTTTTGCAGCATAGGCATTTATCATGTTCTCTCCACCAAGCTAACTTGTCGTTAATTGAATTGGGCTAAATGAGTGTATGCGCTATTTCACTAAACCGTTAAGTAATCGATCTATGCTGCGCCAATACATTTTTTTAATTTCTTTAGGGCTGCGGGGCAACAAGCCAGACGTATAAAGGGAAAAGAAACCGATATAGGCCGATAATAAAAGTGCCGATAATTCCCCTGGGTTGTCTTCCTTTAAATAGCCGCTTTCCATGCATTCTTTAATGCGTGTGCTATATAGGTTAAAAGAAATTTTAGAATCGGCTCGTAAATCATCAAACTGGGCCAGTTCATCCTTGGTTTCAGACTTAATAAAAATCAGCTCAAAATATCTAGGGTGATCCAATACGAATTCAAGCGCATTGCCCATGGTTTGTCGTAAACGCAGTTCAGGGGTTACTTCGTTTTCAGCGGGTATCAGGTAATCGGTGTAGGTTGAAAAGCCTTTCTTCACTACGTGATGAAATAACTCTTCTTTATTGCTGAAGTGGCGGTAAATAGCTGTGGCGCTGATGTTTGCTTTTTGGGCAATCTTACGCATGGAGAGCCCTTTATAGCCTTCAGTTAGGTACTGATCGCGGGCACATTCTAGAATAGTATCTTTAGTCGATGTCATGTTTACAGATGTTAACTTTTAGCTGGGTTTGAAGCAATAAATAATTAGTATTGAATAGTGTAACCATTGGCTTTTATACTGCCAGCACTTATGGCAATTGGTTAAAATTAAAAGGAGTTAGTGTGAATATAAGAGTCGTGAGCGTAATTTTATTGGTAGGATTTACTGGCTTCACAGTCTTTACCATGTCGATTGCTCAGCAGTCCTTGCTAAGCTTTGGCTATGAACTTGTCTCAAGCCCTGATACTGCTCAGGTGGTGATGGATTTATATATCATGGCGGTGTTGGCACTGGTGTTGATGTATGACGATATAAAGGCCAGAGGCAAGACCCTTAAGCATTGGTTGCCATATGCCGCATTAACTTTGGTATTTGTGTCTATGGGCCCATTACTATATTTAGCCTTAAAGCCCAAGCAGAATTTAGTAAACGCAGCGCCAGCAGATAGATGAAAAATCACTGAGAAAGATCCAATTTTCTCGAGCGCCTGTATTGGCCCTATTAAGGCTTTAGCGGCAGTTGAATGTTAGCTTAGCGAATATTCCATTCAGGAAAGCTGCCTTTATTAGTGATGTATTTACTGCTTTTACAGATTTTTCTTACCTAGGTACTTTTTAAAAATACTTTGAATGGTGCCGTCCTTTTTCATTTCTTTGATGATTTTATCATATTCTTCCATAACTCTTTTTTTATCTGGATGATTAGAAGCCCGAGTGAAAACATTATAATAAGGCTTTGATTTTAGTGGCTTAGGAAGGTAACTAAGTTGAGCAAGAGTGCCACGCTTTTTTTCTTCATAAAGTGTGTTAATGGTGTTAAGAGGCACCGCATCAATTCGGTTTTTAAGAAGCTTAGATATTTGAAGATCATTTCGCGACACCATTTGCAAGTTTAACCCTGCATTCCAAAATTCAGGGGTGTAGGAAATATCCTTGGTGGCGCCAATTCGCAACCCCTTCAGGTCGTTAAGGCTATTAAACTGAATACGCCCTTCGTCTTTTTTTTGAATGAAAAAATTCCAAGTTAAATTGACGTAAGATTGAGTAGGGTAAATTAAGTAGGCCATTCGAGAGGGTTTCTTTGAAAACAGAATGAGCATATCTGCTTTTCCTGATCTTGCTTGTGCCTGAATACGAGCATCCGATTTAATTAACTGTATCTCATAAGGCACATTAATCTTTTTCATAAGGAGATCAATGATATCCACATCAATACCCAATAGCTGAGAATCTTCTTGAAACTTAAATGGTTGCTGCGGGTTGGCAAGAATGATGAAATCTCTTGAATAGCAGGCTGGGCTCTGAAAAAACAGTAAAGAAACTAAATATATTCCTAGCCATGTTTGATTCATCGACTTGCCGTATTTTTTTCATCAAAAATGGATAGGGAGGAGTGTTTTAATGTGTGGATATACCTTATAAAAAGGCGCCTCTATGACTATTGAGTATAGCCTAATCTTAGGGCTAACCGTGGTAGCGTAAAGAAGACGTATACATAAGAGGTAAAGAAAACCATAGAATTGAAAGTTTTAGTTATTAGCACGTCGATGTGCAAAAGCTATTGGTTATATGGCTTTTGGTGTATTGGCTTGATTGTCCTAGCCCGGGCTGTGAAAGACCCTGAGCTGTCAGAAAAAATAGGCGCCGCCATCCGTCAAAGTGTGCTCTTTGATTAATGCCAATGGCTTATCCACAAGTATGAGGGAGCTTAAATTAGCAAGTATGTGAATTTTGTCTAGTATTCAAGAAGTGCATTGGCAAAAGTCGTGTGGCCGATAGCGCTAAACAATACAGAGCGGTGAGGGCGATATGAAAGCATGGGGCTCAATTGCAAATACATGGTCAACTTGTTTGGTTATAACAGCAGTGCTGTTTTGCTCAGTCGCATTCAGTAACCCTTTGATTGTAAAAGTAAACTTTACTGAGTTCCCCCCATATTTTGAAAAAACAGATAATCAACTGTCGGGCATGGCGGTGGACATGCTGGATGCCATGAATAAGTTTCAATCTAAATACCAGTTCACTTTAATTGATAACCCTCCCATGCGGCGTTTTTACTCTTTTGAAAAAGGCGGTTATGACATCTCTTTGTTTGATCACCTGCATTGGGGGTGGGATGATTATTACGTGCAAGCCACCGATGTGTATTTACGCGGTGGCGAAAAATATGTAGCGCTGGCAAGGCCTGGGCGCGGGCAAGATTACTTTGAAAATTTTAAAGGTAAGCGTTTAGGTGGGTTTTTAGGGTATCACTATGGTTTAGCTAATTATAATAGTGACCCTAAAGTCTTAAAAGACGAATTCAATATGGAGTTGTCTTCTACCCATGAAGGCAATGTGCTTAAAATTTTAGAAGGGCGTATTGATGTGGCCATATTGACCGACGCCTTTTTAAGTCGCTGGTTTTTATTGCACCCTGAAAAAAAAGATCAGTTAATAATTTCGGACATTTGGGACCAGCAATACAATTTTTCCATGATTGTTCGTAAAGATATCTCTCCTTCTGCCCAAGAGCTCAATTCATTGATGGCCAGTATGGAGAAAATGGGTGCGCTGGACTTGGTGTGGAAAAAATACGGTATTTCCACTTCGTCACACGGTCTTTAATTTCGAGCCTTATAGCCAGTATTATTTACTTGTATTGGTATTGATGGACACACCTTTGTTATGATTTCATTCTTAAATTATAAAGGAATAGATCATGCTAAAAGGACGTTGTTTATGCGGGCAAGTCACTTATGAATACCAAGGTGAGATAACCGAATTAGCCGTATGTCATTGCCAGCAATGTAAACAAGCGCAAGGCACACCTTTTGTAACTAACGCGCCTATTGAAACCAGTAAGATGAAATGGCTAACTGGGGCTGATAATTTCAAATCTTATTTTTCTAGTCCTAACAAAAAACGTGTATTTTGCCAAAATTGTGGTAGCCCACTGTATAGTCAGCGCACCGACATGCCAGAGAGCCTTCGCTTAAGAGCGGGCACCATTACCCATGGAAAAATCCCCGAACCCCATTACCAAATTTATTGTGGATCAACTTCCGATTGGTTAGTGCTGAATGGTAAGCCTCAGTACGAACAGAATATCTTAAAGAATTTGGTTGATAAGATAGACTGAGATCGCCTATGAAAATCCTTTGGTTGATATGTTTATATTTAGCTATATCTTTAAGCCATGGGCATTCTCGAGGAAATTTTGGTGAATTTAAACGATCTTTGAACACCAAAGATTATGGTTATAGGCTTATTAACGATCCCACTCATATTGCTCCTCACTCTTTAATTGAAGTCTTTGAAGTACGCAGTGGAGATTGTAGTCACCATAAAAATTGGAATGATTGCCTAACAGATCGCGAACGCAGTGAGCTGTCTCAGGTGAATAAAGATACAGTGGAGGGGGATCAATACTGGTATGGCTGGTATATTTATTTTCCAGACGATTTTATCAATTTGTCACCTGCCAAGGTAAGTCTGGGACAGTTTCATCAATATCAATCTTATCCTGCTTGGATGTTTCAACATACTTCTCAAGGGTTTTACTTAGTTAACCAGTTGGCGGCTAATAAGAATCATGAGTTAATACCTGAAGTATCTTTGCGTGGCCGTTGGCATAAATTAGAAATTCAGGTTGCTTGGCAAACAAATGAACAGGGTGAATTTAATGTTTGGATAAATGGCAAGCAGAAGGTTAAATACAGAGGTCCAACCATGGATGCCAAACGAGTGTATTTTAAATACGGTTTGTACCGAGCCTTCATAAGCCGTTATCAACGTCCTAATAATGCAGAAATAAACATCCCTATTTTTACCCCAACGCAAAAAGTGTACTTTTCAAATGTTAAGCGCGCTAATCATCGAAGTAATTTGGCATACTAAAAATAATCAGAGTGGGTAATAAAAAATTCGGGAGCATCATTAGAAGAAAAAATTAATAACTTCATTTATATGAATGAAGCCGAGGGTGTTTTAGCACTGTGTGAAAAATATTATGCTGAAATATATGTACGTTTAACGAAGGAAATCTCTGGGGGCTTGCCCCCGAGTCAAACTATCGCTTTGGGAAATTTCGGTTGGCCGAAGACCAATAAAATCGACGGTAAGCTCGGTCGCTTGCGGCCGACAGTCGATTTTAAGGAATTTCTTTTTAACTGATGGAGAGGTGTTTTCTCGCCCTATGAGGGAGTCGTTTGATAATCAGAAGAAATTTATGGATTAAATTAAAGGGTCACGAGTAACGCTTGCATCTAAAATCATTGAAGGTGATGCTGCACGGTTAATCTTTCACTATATAATGACAATTAACAAAGATCAGGGCTTTTAATTTACCGCTGAACACCTTCAAAACTGGCAAGATGGACAGATCATTAGAAAAGAATATATAGCGGTTAAATAGCTTTTTAATGATTCAAACAAGTAGTTAATCAAAACAGTGGTATTAATTAATAGTTCTCATTGCTTGAATAGCTGGCCATGAAATAATGAATGTCGTGATTCATTCAAAGCGATACAAGGCTAAATAAGGCGGTAGCATGAGCATTGAGCAGCAGAATTACCAGAAAAATGGCTTTATTCTGATAAAAGGGTTCTTTAAACCAGAAGAATTACACGACATACATAAAGTGGTGCAGTGCTTTCATGAGTTATGGCTAAAGGATAATGCCCAATTTTATAATGAAAAAGCAGTTAACAGTGCTTATTTAACCAACAACAAGGGCCTTAATCATGTGGAACGCATGGTACTTTTTAGGCTACTAAGCTGTGATAAAATCAGTCGGCTACTTCATGAAGTCATTCCCGAATCTGCAACGTTTATGAATACTCAGTTGTTTTTTAATCCAAAGACTAAAAATCAAAAAAACTACTGGCATCGTGACCCGCAATATCACTTAACCATCGATCAGCAAAAAGAAGCGCTAAAAGGCCCTGATGTTTTGCATATCCGAGTGCCTTTAAAAGATGAGCCTGGTATAGAAGTGATTCCGGGCAGTCATGTGGGTTGGGATACTACAGAAGAGTTAGCGGTACGGTTGGGGCAAGATGGCCATGTGAATTCTGAAGATCTAAGCGCGGGGGTTAAAATTCCGCTACTAGTAGGGGATGTATTGCTGTTTTCTGCCAATATGATTCATCGCGGTTTATATGGTTTAGAGCGCTTTGCATTAGATCTTTTATACTTTGAACAGGACAGTGAGCTATTAAAATTTGTAGATCAAGACTGCCTGCCTAATGAGGAAGAGATGAAAGAGCTAAATAACCCACCTGTATTTTTAAATGCCAAGCATCAGGCTATGGCCTGATTTTTTGTAATTTTTCTTGTTCATGCATAAAAACATGAACAAGAGAATTCAATACACAAGGTATATTAATTTAAAAGGTCAATTTGGCCGCTAACAATACATTCAAAAGCATCATGACAAAATCGGTGACAAAAATGAATAACATGGTGCCTTTTAATACCTGCCAAACCCCTTCGCCTCGTCTATTTTGAAGGGCCGTGGGCACGTTAAAAATAAACTGCGAACCATGGGCCACTGCAAAAACAAATAATAAAATGGCTCGTTGTGCATCGCTTGGAAATACATCCAAATTAGCCAGTAGTAAAATATTGCATAGGGCAAAAGCAAAATTAAAGCCGCCTAAGAATCGCCCCGAGTGAATCAGTACGTCGAATACCGGCGTATTTCTTTGCTCTTTAGGTATCACAACTTTGGCAAAAATTTTAGGGCGTAATGAAAAGACATTAAAGCCCATGACAAACCAGATGATATTTAAAACCAGTATTGTTTCTAACATGTTACTTCCTCATTTAATTGTGATGCAGGCTGGCCATTACTTAAACCAATCGTTAGGGCATTAACTTTTTTAAACCAGCGGCAGTCACCTTATGCCCGCCAATGGCAAAGTTTCCCTCAGGGGACTCATTAATAATGACCCAAGCACTTTTTTGTATTTTTGGGCCCACCACTTTACCCACGGCCTCGGTAAGGGCCTGTGTTAATTGCTCCTTTTGTTCATCGGATAAAGCGCCTTCTACTGTGTTGTAAGTAATAACGGGCATATTCAACTCCTAATAATCGACATAATTTATTCTATAGGTTAACCGGCGTTAACTATATCGTTAACGCATGTTAACTTCTTGCGGCTCGTATTGTCAATGTGTGTGAAAAGGTCATGTGTCAGGAGATTTTTATGGTTCGTGATCGCTTTTTACAGGTAGAGCTCCCCCTAGTTGTTTATTTAGAGTGGGGGTTATGGGTTAGATATAAAATAGCGGCAGATACTTAGGTTTTACACTCCTGCTAACCCCAATTATAAGATGGTTCGCTTATCGTTATTTGGGAGCGCAGCCTCATGGCCGGTGGTGACAATGCAAGAGTTTAAATGCAAAGTTATAACCACCTAATAATTATTAAAAATTAAATACTATTTAACATTAGAGGTATCTTTTTATTATTTTAAAGTCACGCGTGGCGTTTTTTTTGGGGGGGGGAAGGATAAGATGTAAATCTATGGTGAGCTAGATGGTGTTTTGAATGGGTAAGGGTGAGTAATATAATAATTTCCGAGAAGCATAATTAGGTTTAGTCGATGCTCTAGCTATGGGGGTGATTGATAGAGTCCTTTCTATTGGAAATTTACATTAGCTTGCTCGTTCTTTAAATTGGCAGTGCTGATTTACTGGCTACTCTTTTGGCAAAGTAACCTTCAGGTGACTCATTTATAATGACCCAAACCCCTTTTTTAATTTTTTCTCCCGCCACGTCACCTACCACTTTTTTAATACCTTGAATTATGGCTTCTTTTTGCTCGACGGTTAATGCGCCTTCCAATGGGTTGTAGGTAATCACAGGCATAGATTGCTCCTAATAACAGACGATAAAGTAATGTGATGTTAACTGGTGTTAACTTAAAGGTTAGCGTATGTTAACTTCGCAAGAGCCGCCTTGTCAATGTGTGTGGAAAGGCCATGCATTGAACTAGGTTTCTATTTTATGTGTTCGTATTGGTGGGCTTTTGTGGGTAGTTTTACCCAAAGAGATGTTCATTTATCTCTGATTTTTTTCAGGTGGCTAGATGTTAATTGAGGCTAGTGTGATAGATCTGCGAAAGTAACAAAGGATATTTCTTTTTTTAGTATATCTGTATGGTGAGTCGAGCGGATAATAATTTCAAGGATAGGGTAATGCTGCCTGCTAAGAAAATTTTTCACTTTTATATTTCAAACACTCTTTTCGCTATTTTCTTAAGCGCTTTTTCATTTAGCACTTTTGCCCAGGTGCTATTGAAAGCACAGACTTCTTGGGATGGCGGTAAGATTGAATACCCACAAGGGCAGACTGAGGTCACCTCTCACCGGCTTGTTGTTACGCCTCAGACGGATATGCCGTTTCACTGCCACCCTGTACCAACACAAGCACATATTCTTAGGGGGCAGTTATTGGTAGAAACCCTAGGGGGTAAAACCACAACATTGAAAGGGGGCGAATCTGTCATAGAGGTGATGAATACGCTGCATCGGGGTAAGGCCATTAATGGCGATGTGGAACTGGTGGTGTTTTATGCGGGCGCTGAAGGGGTGCCAAATACAGTCTTACAGGGCAGCCCGTTAAGCGCACAATACTGCACTCCTTAAATACTCATAAAGACTTACTTGTTTTTGAGTAGTTAATATTCCTAATTGATCTGGCACTTATCACTTTAAACTGCCAGAAATGGAACAAAGCTGGTCTACAATTAACTGCAAACTGCTTTAATTTTCCGTTATTCACGAGAACCACCATGCAGGAACCTTATCTTTTATTATGGGGTGCTTTTTTTAGTGTGATAGGTTTGTGTTTTTTTCTTTACGGAAAAAACACAAAGAAAGACTTATTGTTTTACACCGGGGTATCGTTGTTTATTTACCCTTACTTTATTTCTGATGTGATCGTCATGATTCTTGTGGGCATGCTGCTGTTGTCATTTCCGTATTTTTATAAACAAATTACCCAAAAATAAAAAACCCACCTATTAAGTGGGTTTTAGTTTTTCTGGTTGAGTAAGCTTTACTTGGCTTAAAGTGTGGTTTTTATTTCCACAGGGTTTATGCCCATGCTGACCATTTGGTCTTGTGCTTTGTTCATTTTTGAGCGGTTTTCAAAGGGCCCTGCAAACACTCGGTACCAAGTGGCACCATTAATGTCAGCGCTTTCTATCTGAGTATTAAAACCATTTAACGTCAATTGAGCCTTCATGCGATCGGCTCGTTCTTGAGTTTTAAAGGAAGCGGCTTTCAGGCGGTATTGAATTTTCTTACCGTCTTTGTTGTATCCCTTAGGGATAGATTTGTATTCCGCTACCTTTTCTACTTTAACGTCTTTGTTCTCTAGAATTTCAAAAAACTCATAATTATCTACCGCTTTATTAACGGTTTCGTTTTTAACGTTTTCAGGTAACTCGTCTTTAAGGGCTTTTTGTAAAGCTTCATTAGCCGCCTGTTTGGCGCTGTCTTTAATCTTTTGCTTGGCCGTTTTGGCCTGCTCGGTTAAAGATTGGGTTATCTTGTCTATGTCATCACTGGCTGGAATGGTGGTGAGATAAAATAGAAAGCCCACAAAGCTTAATGCCACAAGAGGAGTAAATACCCACACCCAATTGGGAGCACCTTTAGACATATTCGTTAACCTCTGTTGTTAACTGTAAATAAGCGCGCGAGTACATAATTGTTAACCTCCGTGTTAACAGGTAAGCCAGTAAGGCTGTCATATTACATTTCCTGCGGAGCGCTAATGCCCAACAAGTCTAAACCATTTACCAATACCTGACGCACAGCTTGAGTGAGCGTAATACGCGCGTCACGTAAATCAGCATCATCAACAATAGTTTTATGATTGTTGTAATACGAGTGGAAATCACCGGCCAATTCGTGAAGGTAATTGGCGATCATGTGTGGTGCATTAGCGGTACAGGCGGCTTTTACAATTTCAGGGAAGCGAGCCAGTTTATTGGCCAAAGATTTTTCTTGTTCTTCAACCAATGCATCAATCTTGGCTAAGCCGTTTGATAAATCCCAGTGTAATGTTTCGCTGCTCAGTTTACGTAAAATGCTGCAAATACGCGCGTGGGCATATTGAATGTAATAAACTGGGTTGTCGTTTGATTGGCTTAGGGCCAAATCAATATCGAAAGTTAATTGTGAACTGGGCGCACGTGCTGCCAAGAAATAACGGGTGGCATCTAAGCCCACTTGATCAATAAGGTCACGCAGGGTCACGTAACTACCAGCACGCTTAGAAATTTTCACTTCTTCGCCGCCCTTCATTACCATGACCATTTGGTGCAATACGTAGTCAGGCCAGCCTTCAGGAATATCCATTTTCAACGCTTGTAAACCAGCACGTACACGGGTGATGGTAGAGTGATGATCGCTACCTTGTTCGTTAATGACTCGGCCAAAACCACGCTTCCATTTATTAAGGTGGTATGCCACATCTGGCACGAAATAAGTGTAGCCACCATCGGTTTTGCGCATTACGCGGTCTTTGTCATCGCCAAACTCGGTGGTTTTTAACCAAAGGGCGCCACCGTCTTCATAGGTGAAACCATTTTTAATTAAAGTTTGTACTGCCTCTTCCACATTGCCTTGCTCGTATAAAGAGCTTTCTAGGAAGTACACATCAAAATCGACTTCAAAGGCTTTTAAATCTAAATCTTGTTCACGACGTAAATACGCCACGGCAAAATGACGAATGCCGTCAACGTCGTCAGCATCTTTAGTACCTGTAAAAGATTGATCGGCACTTTCAACGGTTTCACCCTTCATGAAACTTTCAGCAAGCTCAGTAATGTAATGACCTTGATAGCCGTTTTCTGGCCAGCTGGCGTCTTCAGGGCCTAAACCTTTACAACGGGCCTGTACTGATAATGCTAAGTTGTTAATTTGGGCGCCGGCGTCGTTGTAATAAAACTCACGAGTACAATCCCAACCGTTGGCCAATAAAAGGCGACTAATGCAATCACCTACCGCAGCACCACGACCATGACCCACATGCAAAGGGCCAGTTGGGTTAGCAGATACATACTCCACCTGAACCTTTTGGCCTTTGCCTGAATCGTTATGGCCAAACTTACTGCCTTGTTCAAAAATGGTATTTATTACGGAAAGGCTGGCCGCTTCGGTAACAAAGAAGTTAATGAAGCCTGGGCCGGCAATTTCTGCTTTGCTAAGAATAGGGCTGTCAGGCAGGTTATTAATGATTTCTTGGGCCCAATCGCGAGGCTTTTGCTTGGCAAGTTTAGTGCTCACCATGGCAATATTTGAAGCGTAATCGCCGTGGGCTTTATCTTTACTGTCTTCCACCATAACTTTTGGTGATGCGTCTTCTGGCAATTTACCCTGAGAAATAAGGGCGGCTAGGCTTTGCTCTATTAGGCTGGAAAGTTCTTGTTTCATGGGGACCTTAGCATTCACGGTTGTCGCCGATGTGAAACCCGTTTTTACCCTTTGGGTAACTCTGGGCTGGCGCTCAAAAATTGTGCGGATTATCCCATTTTGCAGGGCATGGTGACAAGTTGTCTGACTGCTGTATTTAGCTTGTTTCATGGGCTTAGGGCGAAATGTTTAATTGGGCCGTACAGAATCTTTTTAAACCCTTGATAAATCTCTACCGCGTAAGGGTTGTTGCTTTGCTTTAGCTTATTTTTAGGCAAATAGTTGATATATGAAAAAACGTATATATGATATGGCGCATATTTAAATGAGCCAGCTTAAAGCTACTAATACCTGAATGAAGGAGTAAGTATGTCGCCGTTACAGGTGTTCAAGTGCCTAAGTGATGACACCCGTTTAAAGGTGTGCCTGCTGATTCGTGAGCATGGTGAGCTTTGTGTGTGTGAGTTAGTGGAGGCGCTGGATGAAATACAGCCCAAAATTAGCCGTCATTTAGCCAATCTAAGAAGCTGTGGATTATTGCAGGACCGGAAATCAGGCCAGTGGGTGTTCTATTCGTTACATCCGCAAATAGAAGACTGGTTACGTGAAACCCTGCATCAAGTGAGCGAACATCATGTGGAATATATATTTGCATGCTCGCAACGTTTACACGCCATGCAAGGGCGGCCTGAGCGTGAGAAATGCTGCTAGCGAATCACCGTTAGTAACGATTGTAATAGCCTGTTGTACCGCAGGGTATTGTGGATTAAAAATTTAGCCTTAAAAATTAAGTGTGAAATATGAAAATTTTATTTATCTGTACCCATAATCGCTGCCGCAGCATTTTGTCGGAAGCCATTGTTAATCATCAAAATGACCCACGCCTAATAGCGGCCAGTGCTGGCAGCCAGCCTGTGGGTGAAGTACACCCATTAAGTGTTAAATACTTAAATGAAGCAGACATTAAAACCGACGGCTTAAAAAGTCAGTCTTGGGATGATTTGGAAAATTTTAACGCAGATGTGGTGGTGACTGTATGTGACAGCGCAGCAGGTGAAGCGTGCCCAGTGTGGTTTGGTAAAAGCATTAAATTGCACTGGGGGCTAAATGACCCATCTAAAGTGCAAGGCACAGATGAAGAAATTAAAGACGCGTTTTTACAGGTCATGCAAGAAATAGAAAATCGCGTAAAGGCTATTTTAAGTTTGGATTTAAACAACTTAAGCGGTGATGCCTTAAAAGCGGCGCTAGTGAAGTTGGGTGCACAGGGTTAACTAAACCTACTTTGCTTTTAATGGTTATTCCAATTTATTTGATTGATTTTAAAGAGAAGTGTTATGGGGATTTTTGAACGCTACCTGTCGGTATGGGTGGGTCTTGGCATTATTGCTGGGGTGATATTAGGCTATGCCTTGCCAGATGTATTTGCGGTGATTGCCACCTGGGAATATGCCCATGTGAATATTTTAATTGCGGTGTTAATTTGGTTAATGGTGTACCCCATGATGGTACAGGTGGACTTTTCATCCATTAAAGATGTGGGCAAAAAACCCAAAGGCTTAGCCTTAACGCTTGTGATTAATTGGTTAATTAAACCTTTTACTATGGCTGCACTAGGTTGGTTATTCTTTAAAGTATTTTTTGCGTCAATGGTGGACCCACAAACCGCCAATGAATACATTGCCGGCATGATTTTATTAGGTGTGGCCCCTTGTACTGCAATGGTATTTGTATGGAGCCAAATGACGAAGGGCGATGCCAATTACACCTTGGTTCAAGTGAGCGTAAACGACGTAATCATGATATTTGCATTTGCGCCCATTACCGCATTTTTATTGGGCATGACCGATATCACAATTCCTTGGGAAACACTGATATTGTCGGTGGTTTTGTATGTATTGCTGCCACTAGTTGCCGGTGTCATTACTCGCAAAGCACTGGATAAAAAGGACGACCATCACAAACTTAATGATTTTTTAGCCAAGATTAAGCCATATTCTATTGTGGGTTTAATCAGCACCGTGGTTTTACTGTTTGGTTTTCAAGCGCAAACTATTTTAGATAAACCACAAGATATTTTCCTAATTGCCATTCCGTTAGTGATTCAAACATATGGTATTTTCTTTATCGCTTACGCCTTAGCGAAATACATGAAGTTGCCTCACAATATCGCTGCCCCTGCTTGCATGATTGGCACCAGTAACTTCTTTGAATTAGCTGTAGCAGTAGCCATTAGTTTGTTTGGTCTTCACTCAGGTGCAGCACTTGCCACTGTGGTGGGGGTACTGGTTGAGGTGCCAGTTATGTTGAGCTTAGTAGCATTCGCCAACAGAACCCGTCACTGGTTCTAATAACTATCTCGGCTTTGGCTACATTCATGTAGCCATGGGTTGCCTTGCGGCGTTTTCAATAAAAAGCTAGGAGCCATCACTTAGCAGGCTAAGCTGAGGCTCCCAAAATATTTTCGTCTTGCATTGGACTGCTTTGAATAGGTTTTTATCCTGATCTTTGCCTCCTGATTTGCCATTTCGGTGTTAAAACTAAAGGCCAGTCGTCACACTTAGCAGGCTAAGATCAAACTTCTGAGATATTTCCTTGCACTGGCTGCCTCGAATAGGGTTTTAATGTCGCGGGCTAAAACTATTTGTTTCAGTCTCCCTACGAAGGAGAAACCTCCTAGCGCAATAGTAAAGCCCCCTGTATTCTGTCTAATTACATCAGACTATTTTCCCCACTGCTTTTAAAGTATTTAGGTGGGCCTAATCCAGTTCTACTTAAAAAGAACCAATAAAAATGAACCTAGAAAAATCTAAAAAAAGAATCGCTAAGAAAGTAAAAATGGGGTTTCAGGGCTACCCATCTATTCAAATTACTTATTCAGGGGCCAATACTTCAATGCCTACAGAAGTGTCCCTTGAGTTTGTGGCAGAAGAAGGCGTGGCGCCACAAACTGAAAAATTTACCACGAAAGGTGACGTACGAGAGGATGAAGTAGTTCAATCGGCCATTGTGAAAATGATCGAAAGATCGGGTGTGCAAACCGTGACGTTAGGCAACTAAATTATTGAGGTTGGTCTTTGATGCACTTCAAGGTTGAATTCATGAGTCTTAAATATTAGTGAATTTCAGACAAATATACACGGGCTAAATTAATTCCGAATATGGCCAGCTTTTGGGGTAAAATGCGTGCTTATTCTATTTGATGGCTTACCTATCAATGACCAACTCGACAGTCTTGAATAAGAGCGCAGCCTTGGGCGAGAATGCAGCCTTGAGCAAGAATACAGTCCAGAGCAAGCAGGGTGAGAATGAGTCAGAAACGAAAGTCACCTGCTCAACTTGCTTGGCGTGCTGCTGCCGCTTAGAAGTGATGATCATCAGCGATACTGGTGTGCCAGAGCATCATATTGCGGTGGATGAATGGGGTGGGGAAACCATGCGGCGTTTAGACGATGGCTGGTGCTCCGCTTTAAACCGCGAAACACTCATGTGTTCAATTTATGAGAATCGTCCTTGGAACTGCCGCGAATTTGAGATGGGTTCTTATGAATGCAAGGAAGAAAGGGCGATTGAGCTGGTACCGGTTAGTTGACGATAAAGTTTGAAGTGTAAAGGCCAGATTCAAGCTTTTAATAATTACTTTTCGAGTGATTCATGTAGAGCCTAAATACTGAGTCAATATACTATTTTAAAACAAGGACGTATCTAAAGATGATGAAGGTATTGGCTTTATTACTCTTATTGGGTTGCGGGCTGGCAATATTACAATTTGACGATAGCCCAAGCCAAGAAGTAATGAGCTATGTGAATTCTATAGAGGAGAAAAGAGCAGCTGAAAGTCAGGCTTTTCTGTATTTAAATGGTATTGCCGCCCTAGAAAATCAAGACGTTTCACTTGAAGGTAAGAAATTATTGAACAAGTATAATTCATCCTCATCTGAGCTATACCCAACAAGGGAATATGACTCAGAAAACGAAACTAGCAGTCAACTTTCAACTCCAAATAAAAATGTCTTTTTCAATTGTAAGTTTTTAGAAAATGAATGCTTTATCGGTATCATGAATAATTCTAAATATTGGAAGGCAGAGATTGATCAGTGGTCGACGATTTTAATGCGTTATGAAAAATTCATAGCCCATTCAGAATTCACTACTATGACCAAACCAAGTGTGAGTGAGCCCGTCGCTGATTATCTTTACCTTGTTTATGGCAATCGTCTTAAAATACTCTCCGTATTATCTCTTTTAAATTTAGGTCGTCATAAAGAAGCTTTAGAAGGTCTGAGAGAAGATAACCAATATATACGTCAGCATATAGAAATAGCAGACAACTTAATTCATAAAATGATATTTGTTAGTTTGTTAGAAAATAATTTAAATGTATTGGCTTATTTAAGTTCGCTAAAGAAAGTTGATGATTTTAAACCAATCTCTTTATTATCATCTAAAGAAATCGACATAACGCTTCCAATGTCTCGAGAGTTTGTTATTGGTTTTAATACTCTTTTAGAATTAGATGGTAGACCTGATTTTTTTGATGTGGATGGAGAATTGCCCTATTGGTTTGTCAGAACCATTTTTAAGCCTTATATGACGTTGAACGATTCGGTAGCCAGCTATTCTGAAATAATACGGATCTCTCAGTTGCCAGCTAAAGCGTTTTCTGAGAGCGTTAATGCAGTGGAATTAATTAATAAGAAAAGTTGGTCGATTAGGAACTATGCGGGCAATACTATTAACAAAATCCCGATGCCCGGTTATTCTAAATATATTGCAACAATGCATGACCTTAATTGTAAAATCGAACTACTCAATCATTCCTTTGGGGGGCAAGGCGGGCTCTTGAATAACCCGTATGGTGCACAGTATAAAACCAATGAAATTAAAGATGACTTGATTTGTATGGAAGGGCCATTAGAAGATAACGGCAATTCCAGATGCATCAAAACAGGGTATAAATAAGCTGACTCTTATCTTTAGTTTATGAATTAATACCTTATTACCCGTTATACATACTCAAGGTGACGCTATATTCCTCACCTTAGAAGTTTGAGCCGAATGAATTCATTTGTCATTTAACTCGGCTGCTAACGCTTGTAGCTTTTCAGTTTGACCAAAAATGGCGGCAAACTGTTCAACGGTTTTTTGATTTTTCTCGCTGGCTTTACAGGTTTGTTTGTAGAGTTTTCTAGCGATTCCCCATTCTGCTTTTACAATAGCCCCCATCATGGCGGTATTGCCGCGCTTATCTCTCAAGCAGGCATCGGCTCCTAGTGCCAGTAAGCGATCAACGGTTTGGGTATGCCCGTAGTAAGTGGCCATCATGAGAGCGGTGTAGCTCATATCGTTGGCTAAATTAATGGGAAATCCATTGTTAACAAATTCTTCAATGACGTCTGTTTGGCCGGTTTTAGCAGCAGAGAAGTAATAGTTAACCAGTTGCTCTGATCCTTTGGCATGAATACTAATAACAAGTGCGAATATTAGGCTGAGTGTTCTAAATAATGCTATTTTTAAGTATTTCATTTTGCTCTCCAGAGGAGCCGCTGGCGCGGCTCTATTGAGGGATTATTTCTTTGCCAATTGTTTTACTTTTTTAATATTTCCTTTAACGGCCTTGGTTAAACGCATGCCAAAGTCTTTATCGGCTTGGTAAAAATAGCTCAACATGATGTGCTTGGTTTCGCTGTCTTTTACGCCGCCTAAGTCTCCTGCAAGGTTGCTAATCAAATTGCTTTTTTGTGATGCGCTAAAGCTTCTGTAAAGATTACCGGCTTGTGTAAAGTTGTCTTCTTTAGTGATTTTCATTTGTTGAGTTTTGCCAACAAGCGCTGCATTACTGTATCGGCCTGTTGGTGCTTCAACACGATTGTCTTTTCGGCTGGGCTGGTAATTCACTTCTGATGTTTGTGAACCTATGTTGCCTTTGCCATCCTGGTTCCAATTATTAACCTCTACACGAGCACGGTTAATAGGCAGTTGTTGATGGTTTGCCCCTAAGCGATACATTTGTGTGTCGGCGTATGAAAATACCCGGCCTTGCAATAAACGGTCTTCAGAAGGCTCTATGCCTGGCACTAGGTTGGCCGGTGCAAAAGCAGCTTGTTCAGTTTCTTGAAAAAAGTTATTGGGTGTGCGGTTAAGTGTCATAGTGCCCACTTTTTTATCTTTTACATCGTCCCACACTTTTGTGGCATCCAATGGGTTATAGCTGTGGTTGCCTAAGTCTTTTGGATCCATCACTTTTATGTACAAATCCCATTTAGGGTAATTGCCTTTGGCAATATTGGCGTATAAGTCGTTGGTGGCGTGACTGAAGTCTTTAGCTTGCACTGCTGACGCTTGCTTAGCATTTAGATTATTAATGCCTTGTTGTGACTTCCACTGAAACTTAACGTAGTTAACAGCGCCTTTTTTGTTAATAAATTTATAAGCGTGAACGCCAAATCCGTCCATTTCACGAAGGCTAGCAGGCGTGCCGTAGTCAGAGTAAACCCTGGTAAACATGTGGGTGGCTTCTGGTACATGGCTAAAGAAATCAAACACCCGATTAGCATCTTGCTTGTTGGTGACAGGCGATGGCTTTAGCGAATGCACCATGTCTGGAAACTTAATGGCATCGCGAATAAAGAAAACCGGTAGGTTATTGCCCACTAGGTCCCAGTTGCCTTCATCGGTATAAAACTTGGTGGCAAAACCTCTTGGGTCACGTAAGGTTTCTGGTGAGCCCTTTGAGTGTATCACCGTAGAAATACGCACAAATACAGGGGTAGTTTTACCTTCTTCAAATAAAGACGCTTTGGTTAAATCACTGATGTCTTCGGTGGCCACAAACTCACCATGCATACCTGTACCGCGGGCATGAACCACACGCTCTGGAATACGTTCACGGGCAAAGCGTTGTAATTTTTGAATCAGTTGAACGTCTTGAAGTAATACGCTGCCATTTTCACCTGCGGTATAGGAGTTTTGGTTGTCGCCTACAGGAGCACCGTTATCGCGAGTGAGAGTGGTGCTAGCAAGGCTGCTGGCGGCCAGTGCCATGCCAGTCATTATGCTCAATGCTTTTATTTTCATATTATTCCCCGGGTAAAGCGGTTGCAGCTGGATTGCTGCAAATCATTTCCTAGCTAGCATAGGGAAGTTCTTCTTATTTATATAATTGATTATCTGTCTTGATTTGATAGGTATGGGCTATCGCTAGTCGTTTGATGAAATTACTTTTTCATAATAATGAAAGCGGTATATTGAGCGGCTATTACAGCAGAATGGGATTGAATAAAAAGTTGTCTTTAGAGCACCTGAGCTTTACATGTTATCGGTAGGGTCAATATCTAATGACCATCTCACCTTGTGAAACCCCTTAATGTCATAAATATCTTTAAGCACTACGCCAATAAAATGATGCAGCACTTTACGGTTGTGGGCACTTATCCATAGTTGGCTCCTAAAGCGACCGGCGCGCAATTCCATAGGCGCAGGCAATGGGCCAATCATGCTGATATTGGGTAAGTGTAAAAATTGCTGGTGCTGGTTTAAAAGCTGGCGAACCCGATGTAAAAACATTTCTGCTTCTTTAGGTTGGTGGCAATCGCTGCGCATTAAAACTTGGTAACCATAGGGAGGTAGGTGTTGTTGTTTTCGCTCATCTAATATGGCCAGCGATAGCGCGTGGTAATTTTCATCTTTTAATAAATGCAGCATGGGGTGGTCGCTGAATTCAGTTTGAATCACGGCGGTTCCTGAGTCTTTTTCGCGCCCAGCGCGCCCGGCCACTTGCAGTATAAGCTGGGCGGTTTTTTCCATGGCGCGGTAATCGGCGCTAAAAAAGCCACTGTCTACATTAACCATGATAACCAATGTGACCTTGGGGAAATGATGCCCCTTGGCGAGCATTTGTGTGCCCACTATTATGCAGGGCTCGCCTTTGTGCACAGGTTCTAGCAAGGCTTCCATGGAATTTTTGTTTTGTGTGCTGTCTCTGTCTATACGGATGGTGGGTACATAGGGAAATGAATTCATTAAATGGTTTTCTAAACGTTCGGTGCCAGCACCCATGGCTTGTATTTGAGTACTTAAACATTCGGGGCAATTTCTGGGAATAGATAACTTACTGTCGCAATGATGACAATGCAGGTGTGCGGGCTTTTGATGCAACGTCATTTTGGCATCGCAACGTTTGCATTCGGCTATCCAAGCACAGTCTGGGCAATAAAGTGTGGGGGCGTAACCACGGCGATTCACAAACACTAAAACCTGTTGGCCTTTTTCTAGGGTTTGCGTAATGGGCTCTAACAGGGAATCGGCAAGGGCGTGGTGAACGGCTTGGTTTTTAATATTCAAAAACTGAAGCTCTGGCATACAAGCATCCCCGGCGCGTTGGGTTAACCTTATATGTTGAAATTTACCGGCTAATGCATTGTGTAGACATTCTAAACTGGGAGTAGCGCTGCCCATGACGATGGGAATATTCAGCGTTTTGGCCCGCATGACAGCAATGTCACGGCCGTGATAACGCACCCCATCTTGTTGTTTAAAGGACTGGTCGTGCTCTTCATCAACAATGATCATGGCTAAATTTGGCATGGGAGTGAATACACTGCTGCGCGTGCCTATAACAATTTGCCCGCGCTTGAGCTTAGACTGGGTGCTGTGGGCTGCGGCCATTAACCAAGCATCTAGGCGCTCACGGTCATTCAGTTTGCTGTGCATTAACAAAATGTCGGCATCAAAACGTTTAGCAAAGCGTTGCACCGTTTGCGGGGTTAGGCCAATTTCAGGCACCAGTATCAACACCTGTTTACCTGCTTCAAGGTGCTTGGCAATTGCTTGTAAATACACTTCGGTTTTACCGCTGCCCGTGACCCCATCAATTAAGAAGGCCTTAAAACCATCAGCACCTTTAATGTGAGTAATGGCTTGCTGTTGCTCTGAATTCAGGGTTAATGGGGTTTGTGAACACTTACCTTTAATGGCTTGAAAGCTGGCCTTGTGGTGCTTTTCTAAAAAGCCTTTATGGTTTAAGCCATTAATAATGCTGGGAGTAAAGCCTGCTTGCACTAAGTCTTTTTGCCATTGCCCACCGTGCTCTTGAAGATACTGATGCAAATCTAATTGTCGTGGTGCGCGTTTTAGGCTGATTAGTTGCTCGTCAGTGAGGGGGTTAGGGCTTAAAAATATTTCAGTACTGGCTTTGGGGTCGCCGCCTTTGCGCAATAAAACAGGCCACAACAGGGCCATGCATTCACCCAGGGGTTGATGGTAATAGCTGCTCATCCACTGGCCTAGCTGATAGATATCCACAGGCAATAAAGGCTTGTGGTCTAACAGTTGGGCAATGGGTTTGAGTTTAACGGGATCTATTTGTGGGCTTTGGTGAATATCAGTAATCACGCCTACTAAGAAGCGGGAACCAAACGGCACACTGACTCGCAAACCCGCTTGATAACGGCTCATGTCTTGGCCTGCTTCGGGTTTATAGTCAAACAACTTAGGAATAGGCGCAGCAATAGCCACACTAAGGTAAAAAGGCGCCGTCATTTAAATTCTTATGGTTTGTGAAAAATAAGCTGCCCAAGCTTAGGTGTTCGGGGCTTAATGCTAAGCGCATATCAATTAATAGATATGCGCTAAATATTATATGCATGCTTCGCGCTGATCTGGTAGTATGCGCGTCCCCTAAAGATCTGTATAGGGCACTTTTATAAGTGTTCGATGTCTTTAGTCTAGCGGTGCTTATGAGGCTCATCTGCATTTCGTAGAAGAGAATAAGTGGCGGCATAGGTAAAAAAGAGGATTTATTATGCGTAAAGATATCCACCCAAATTACGAAGCTCTTACTGCAACTTGCTCTTGTGGCAACGTTGTTGAAACTCGTTCGACTAAAGCTGGCGAAATGCACCTAGACGTATGTTCTGCATGTCACCCGTTCTACACTGGTAAGCAGAAAATGCTTGATACTGGTGGTCGTATCGATCGCTTCAAGAAGCGTTTTGGTGGTCGTACTAAGTAAGTACCCGCTTAAAACCTTAGAAACTTCGGTTTCTCGGCTCTGTATAGAGCCAAAAAAGGCGCTCATTGAGCGCCTTTTTTTATGGCCAAGGATGGCCTGTACCCTAAAATTGTAGGAGCGAATTTTAGGATATGCCTGCCTAATGAATATCAAGCATTGAATAAACCACATGGCCCTTGCCCCAAATAAGGGCGTGATCTTTTCATTGCACATGGTGAATATGCGCCAAATAATCATTTCGGCTTCGGCTTGATGATTTATTTAAGAAAAATTAGCTAATAGCTACATTTAAAGGGGTTTTAAGGCATATTAAGCCGTGAAGGAGTTCATTGGCCAAATAATTTTTTGTCGTAATTTGTCAAATGTCTCCTAACCTGTAAGGTCAAACAGTAAGATCTTTGAATTAAATGCCTCTCGGGCTTTAATGGTGTCGTATTTTGCGCAATAATGCGGCTCCAATCGCCTGACGCGAACGTCCTGGTGGCCCCAGGTTGATCCAAAAAATTAAATACGGAATTGTCAGAATGTCAGATTTTAAGCAAGACGCCCTAGATTATCACCAGTTTCCAAAGCCGGGTAAAATTAGCGTTGAATTAACTACAGAAGCTAATTCAGCTCGCGACCTTTCTCTTGCTTATAGCCCAGGCGTTGCAGAGCCAGTTAAAGCCATTGCTGAAAACCCAGAAGATGCTTACAAGTACACTTCTAAAGGTAACCTTGTAGCCGTTATTACTGACGGTACTGCTATCTTGGGTCTTGGTAACCTAGGTCCTTTGGCTTCTAAGCCAGTTATGGAAGGTAAATCTCTTCTTTTCAAACGTTTCGCGGGTGTTGATTCAATCGATCTAGAAGTTGAATCTGAAAGCCCACAAGCGTTCATCGATACAGTACGTCGCATTGCTAATACCTTTGGTGGTATTAACCTTGAAGACATCAAAGCACCTGAGTGTTTTGAAATTGAACGTACGCTTATCGAACAGTGTGATATCCCAGTTTTTCACGATGACCAACACGGTACTGCTATTGTAACGGTTGCCGGAATGATCAACGCCCTTGAAATTCAAGGTAAGAAAATTGAAGAAGCCAGCATGGTGGTTCTAGGTGCTGGTGCTGCTGCGATTTCTTGTTCTAAGCTTTTGATCAGCGCCGGCATGAAACCTGAAAACATCTTCATGCTAGACCGTAAGGGTGTTATCCACTCTGGTCGTGACGATCTTAACCAATACAAAGCCATGTTCGCAGTTGATACTGACAAGCGTACTTTGGCTGACGCAATGGAAGGTGCTGATATTTTCCTAGGTCTTTCAGGTCCTAACTTGTTGCCAGCAGAATTGCTAAAAACAATGGCGCCAAACCCAATTGTATTTGCATGTTCTAACCCTGACCCAGAAATAGCCCCTGCGCTTGCACACGAAGTTCGTGATGACTTGATTATGTCTACTGGCCGTTCTGACTTCCCTAACCAGGTAAACAACGTTCTTGGTTTCCCATTCATCTTCCGTGGTGCGCTTGATGTTCGTTCAAAAACCATCAACGAAGAAATGAAATTAGCCGCTGCTTACGCTATCGCTGCATTGGCTAAAGAGCCTGTTACTCAGGAAGTACTAACTGCATACGAATTGGATTCTTTGGAATTCGGCCGTGACTACATTATCCCTAAAGCAACGGATTCTCGTTTGTTGGGCATTGTATCTAACGCAGTAGCGCAAGCCGCTATCGATACAGGTGTGGCTAGCTTGCCTCTACCGGCTAACTACCCACTTAAGTCTATTTCTGACATCTAATCAGTTCTAGAGTTCTAGGTAGTTAAAAAACCGGCTTTGCCCGGTTTTTTTATGCATGCCTTTATCTTTCATTTTTTCTAAAATTTTAATTTAAAGAATTGCAAAGCAGTCGCACTTTAATCGATTTCCTTATCACTAGAATGCCGCCTACCTTAGATCACTCTACCAATAATATTTTGATCTAAATTTAGCTAAAGCTTGGGGGCTTTATATGCAGAAATTAATTTTATTGTGCGCAGTTACTCTATTAGCTGCCTGTGGTAGCGACAGCGATAGTAATGATGGAGACCTAAATACAGGGAACTTATCAGTACGCTATGATGCTGATCCTTTAGGCTTCTGTATTCAAATTGACAATCTATCGGGAAGTTTTGCTAGCGAACTTACTAGTGAGTCTGAGGGATTATATGAATACGGTATTTGCCCCGATCAATACTCTTATAAATGTGATTGGGATAAAGAAGGCTTGGCAGGAACTACTTACTTTACAAGTGACTATGGTTTCAGTAATGCTGCTATGTATTGTAGTAATAATGAAATTCAAGGGTCATTTAGTACTCTTTAATGCTATTACTGGACAATAAAAAATGCCGCTAATTAGCGGCATTTTTTATTGTTTAAATATCGTTAAATATTAAAACAAAACACGAGCACGGATAGTGCCTTCAACTTCTTTCACTTTCTCAAGTGCTAACTTACCCGCTGTACTTTCAACATCAATTACAACATAGCCAATGTCGGCAGTGGTTTGTAAGAACTGACCTAAGATGTTGATGTTGTTTTCAGCAAAGATGGTGTTAATGGCATTCAGCACGCCTGGCACATTTTTGTGGATGTGCAAGATACGGTGGAATTCACCATGCTGAGGCAAGGCAACCTGTGGAAAGTTAACCGCAGAAAGCGTAGTACCCGTATCAGAATACGTACCGATTTTCTCGCCCACTTCTTTACCTATGTTAGCTTGTGCTTCTTGAGTAGAGCCACCAATGTGCGGAGTAAGAATGACGTTGTCTAGGCCACGTAGTTCAGATACAAACTCATCCTTGTTACCTTTAGGCTCGGCAGGGAATACGTCAACGGCAGCACCACCTAAATGACCGCTCTTAATGGCATCGGCCAAAGCTGGAATGTCTACTACTGTGCCACGTGCAGCGTTAATGAATAGGCCGCCTTTCTTCATTTTGGCAAACTGATCGCTTGCCATCATGTCTTTGGTGTCGGCTGTTTCTGGAACGTGTAAAGACACGATATCAGACATGGCCAATAGCTCATCCATGGTCTCTACTTGCTTGGCATTACCTAAAGACAGTTTAGTAATGGTGTCGTAGAAATATACATTCATACCCATGGCTTCAGCCAATACAGACAACTGAGTACCAATGCTGCCGTAACCTACGATACCTAGGTTTTTACCGCGAATCTCGTAGCTGCCTTCAGCCGACTTGATCCAGCCGCCACGGTGACAAACTGTGCTTTTCTCTGGAATGCCGCGCAACATTAGAATGGCTTCGGCCAATACTAGCTCGGCAACAGAGCGAGTGTTTGAGTAAGGGGCGTTAAATACTGGAATACCACGCACTGCAGCGGCAATTAGGTCAACTTGGTTAGTGCCAATGCAGAAGCAACCTACGCCAATTAGCTTTTCGGCCACGGCAAATACGTCTTCAGTTAACTGAGTACGTGAACGAATACCCACAAAGTGTGCATCTTTAATTTTTTCTTTTAACTCGTCACCGGCCAGAGCCGTTTTAACGTACTCAATGTTGGTGTAACCCGCAGCTTCAAGGGTATCCAGCGCGCTCTGGTGAACACCTTCTAACAGAAGAATACGAATTTTGCTTTTATCCAAAGACTTATTGGTCATTTTCTGGGCCTTGTTTCAAAAATAATCTTATTCAACGCTGCCGCGACACTCATGATAAGGGTGGTGTTGGCGAGGCTGAGCACCGGCTTTATTGCCTGACCTTCTTGGGGTCGTCATCAGCGGTGCAAAGTGGGTCAATAATTTAGGCGCGTATGGTATCATATTCCCCTTTGAAAGAAGCCATAGAGGCGCGAAATGTATGCAAGTGCAAGTGCATAAAACTCATACTCGCCCATTTATAGCTGTTTCGGCTTCTTCTGCTTTATTACATTATTAAGATTTTAGGGTCGGGGATTTTATGAGCCAAGCACAGATAGTAGACCAACTTCAGGCAATTGTGGGTGATGACAAGGTTAAAACAGACCTAGACTCCCTTGAAACCTGGGGTAAAGACTGGACTAAAATCTACGCGCCAAAACCTTTGGCCATTGTGTTTCCAAATACCACCGAGCAAGTAGCCGAGGTGGTAAAACTGGCCAACCAGCTAGAATTCGCCATTGTGCCATCAGGTGGGCGTACTGGCTTAAGTGCCGGTGCTGTGGCTTCAAATGGTGAAGTGGTGGTATCCCTTGACCGCTTCAACACCCTTACCGATTTTAACCTGACCGATCGTACTGTGCGTTGTGGCGCAGGTGTGATTACCGAGCAGTTACAAGACTTTGCGCAAGAGCAGGGCCTTTACTATCCGGTAGATTTTGCCAGTGCAGGCTCTAGCCAAATTGGCGGCAACATAGGCACCAATGCCGGCGGCATTAAAGTTATTAAATACGGCATGACTCGTGATTGGGTGGCGGGTCTTAAAGTGGTTACCGGTAAAGGTGACATTTTAGAATTAAACAAAGACCTTGTGAAAAACAACACTGGCTACGATTTACGCCAACTCTTTATTGGTGGCGAAGGCACCTTGGGTATTATTACTGAAGCCACCATGCGCTTAACTCGATTGCCTAAAAATTTGAATGTGTTGGTGTTGGGTGTACCTGATATGAACGCGATTATGGATGTATTGCATGCCTATCAAGGCAAGATGGATTTAACCGCGTTTGAGTTTTTCTCCCATAAAGCCATGAGCAAAGTAGTTGCCCGTGGTGATGTACCGGCGCCATTTGAAACACAAGCCGAATATTATGCGCTGCTTGAATTTGAAGCGTTAAGCGAAGGAGACATGGACATTGCCATGGAACTATTCGAGCACTGCATGGAGCAAGGCTGGGTATTAGACGGTGTTATTAGCCAAAGTGAAACCCAAGCTAAAAACCTATGGCGCTTGCGTGAAGACATTAGTGAGACCATCAGTGAATGGACTCCCTATAAAAATGATATCTCTGTAGTGGTCTCTAAAGTGCCGCCTTTCCTTGCTGAAATTGAAGCTGTGGTCACTAAAGAATATCCAGATTTTGAAATTATTTGGTTTGGTCACATCGGTGACGGTAACCTGCATTTAAATATTCTTAAGCCGGACGCGTTGGCCAAGGAAGAATTTTTTGAAAAATGTGCCAAGGTGAGCACTTGGGTATTTGAAATTGTTGAAAAATATCAAGGCAGTGTTTCAGCCGAACATGGTGTGGGCATGACTAAAAAGCCGTATTTAGAATATACCCGATCAGCTGTTGAAATTGATTATATGCGCGCTATGAAAGGGGTGTTTGATCCTAAAAATATCATGAATCCAGGTAAAATCATCGACGCGTAGCTTATTTTGTGTGAGGGCGCTTGCGCGCGATGACAGTGTAAAATAGAAATTAAATCAAGGATGATTAAATGCACCCTAAAAAGGGTTCGAGATCACTGCGCAAAGGCCGCTTCTCCCATCAAAATAATGCTTATCATATTACCCTAGTAACACAGCACAGAAAGCCGGTATTTAAACACTTTCTGTGTGCTCGGCAATTCATTAAAAGCTTGAAAATGAGTGATGAAAAAGGCGTCACGCAAACACTCTGTTTTTGTATTATGCCTGACCATGTACATTGGCTTTTTATATTAAAATCAAACAACCTCTCGCAAGTCATCGCAAGAGTGAAATCCCATTACACTCGGGCATTTAACACAAAAATTTGGCAAGATGGTTTTCATGATCACCTTATTCGTTCTAATGAAGACTTAATCAATGTTGCTAGATATATAGTCGCGAACCCGGTAAGGGCCAAAATAGTCGATAAAGTCGCTAATTATCCCCATTGGGATGCTATCTGGCTTTAATTAAAAATCATCGCGCGCAAGCGCCCTCCTACATGGGTATTTAAATATGTTTCAGCATCAAACTATTCACGGTGAAAAACTTAACGCTCCTTTAGGAAAAATAGTTTGTGTGGGGCGCAACTACGCCGCCCACGCAAAAGAATTAGGCAATGAAGTGCCTAGCTCGCCCTTGTTATTTATTAAGCCAGCCACCGCGGCGGTTGAATTAGAAAAACCATTTTCAATTCCAAGTGATATGGGGTCAGTGCATCACGAAGTTGAAGTTGCATTACTTATTGGTAAAACAGCCAGCGCTATTACTGAAGATAATGCCTGGGATTATGTGAGTCATGTGGGCGTTGCACTAGATTTAACCTTGCGTGACGTACAGGATAAATTAAAAGAAAAGGGCCAGCCTTGGGAAATGGCCAAAGCGTTTGATGGCTCTTGTCCGTTAACCAGCTGGGTACCCCTGAGCCAGATTCGCGATAAAAACTGCATTCAAATTCGTTTAGAGCGAAACAGTGAAATGAAGCAAGATGGTTACAGTGACCAGATGATTACTTCCATTCCAAAACTCATCAGCTATATAAGTCAGTTTTTTACCCTACAAGCAGGTGATGTTATTTTAACGGGTACACCAGCAGGAGTTGGGCCACTTCATAGTGGTGATGTTGTAAAAGCGACACTCGATGCTCGTTATGAATTTTCCAGTAAGGTTTTATAAATGAAAAATAAACCGGAATTATTCAATTGGTTTAAAAAACCGCTTAATTGGTGGTTAGGGGTCTTGCTAGTGGTAAATGGCACTTACCTTGTGCGAGGCATAGACGGCTGGGATGCAGCTGTGCCCATTGGAGCCACTTCAATAGTAGTTGGCTTAGTCATGGTGATGATGTTGGGGAAGGTAAAAGAAAAATAGAAAGTTTAAGAATATTGAAAAATACCGGGAGCACTTAGCTTCCGATATTTTTCAGCTTTATTTGGTATGTTTACTTTGCCAAGATTGTTTTCACACCCTCGCTTGTACCCATTAACAATACGTCCGCCGGACGGCAAGCAAACAAGCCATTTGTCACCACACCTACGATATCGTTAATACGCTGCTCTAACTCTATGGCGCTGCGAATGCCCATGTTGTGTAAATCTAAAATTACGTTGCCGTTGTCGGTGACCACCCCTTGGCGGTAAACCGGGTCACCACCTAGCTTTACTAATTCGCGGGCCACATAAGAGCGGGCCATGGGAATGACTTCTACAGGCAGTGGAAATTGGCCCAATACATTCACCCATTTACTGTCATCGCATATACATACAAATTGCTTCGAGCTGGCGGCCACAATTTTTTCACGGGTAAGCGCAGCGCCTCCCCCTTTAATTAGCTCAAGCTTTTCATTGGTTTCATCCGCACCATCAATGTAAAACTCTAGTTCGCCAGCCGCGTTCAAATCGTACACGGTAATGCCATGGTCTTTTAGACGTTGGGCTGTGGCATCGGAGCTGGCCACGGCGCCATCAAACTTTTGTTTGTGCTGCGCTAGAGCATCAATGAAGCAATTGGCAGTGCTGCCAGTGCCCACGCCTATGATGCTGTCCTCTTCTAGGTGAGGCAAAATGTAATCCACAGCCGCAAGGCCCACGGCCTGCTTTAATTGGTCTTGATTCATGACGGGTAGTCTGGCTTTCTGCAAATAGGGTTTAAAGTTGATTATAGCGAATTCATGAGCCATATCGTATAGATACTGGAAAAAGATCCCTGTTTAGACGTGACTAGAATGAATGACTTATTTCTTGAGGAGGCTAAATACCCAGCTTTGTCTTTAATTACTAGAAAAAGGTACATTAATAGGAGGTTGGCGATACAATGGCGATTATTTTTTGCTTAACCAAACGACTAATTTAACGAGATCTTCATGGCGGTTAATTACATAAAACGCATTCTAGAAGCCAATGTATACGATGTGGCGGTAGAATCCCCTTTATCACCCGCTAATTTTCTAAGTGAGCGCTTAGAAAATACCGTGCTAATTAAGCGCGAAGATGAGCAACCGGTATACAGCTTTAAGTGTCGTGGTGCCTATAACTGCATCGTTAAGAAATCTCCTGAAGAATTGGCCAAAGGCATTGTCACGGCGTCGGCTGGTAACCATGCGCAAGGGGTTGCGTTATCAGCACAAAAGCTAGGCATTAAAGCCACTATCGTTATGCCAAGCACCACTCCAGAAATTAAAGTAGCGTCGGTGCGCGCCCTAGGTGGCAAAGCCATATTGCACGGTGATACTTTTGATGAAGCCTTTGCCTATAGCCAAAAATTGGTGGAAGAAAAAGGCATGACCTACATCCACCCCTATGACGATCCAGACGTGATTGCCGGTCAAGGCACCGTCGCCATGGAAATCCTTCGTCAGCAGACGGGTCATATCGACGCTATCTTTGTGCCTGTGGGCGGCGGTGGTTTGGCTGCCGGTATTGCTGCATATGTGAAGTATTTACGCCCAGAAATTAAAGTGATTGCAGTAGAAAGTACTGAAAGTGCCTGTTTGGCGGCGGCCATGAAGGCTGGCCGCCGGGTTACCTTGCCTCATGTGGGTATCTTTGCTGATGGTGTAGCGGTGGCTCAAATTGGTAAGCACACTTGGGAAGTATGCAAAGAGAATATTGATGAGGTTATTACCGTCACCCCAGATGAATTATGCGCAGCCATTAAAGATATATTTGATGATACCCGAAGCGTAGCGGAACCTGCTGGTGCCCTTGGGGTAGCCGGTATGAAAAAATACGTAGAGCGTGAAGAGATTAAGGGGCAAACCTTGGTGGCCATTGAATCTGGTGCCAATATGAATTTCGACCGCCTACGTTACGTCAGTGAAATGGCCGAAGTAGGTGAGGGCCGTGAAGTAATTTTAGCGGTGACCATTCCTGAAAAGGCAGGCAGCTTTCAGACTTTTTGTAATTTGTTGGGTAAGCGCCCCATTACAGAGTTTAACTATCGTTACGGCCATGACGACCTTGCGCAGATTTACGTAGGTGTAAAAGTGGTCGGGGGTAGCAAAGAAGATTTACTGAACGAGCTAAACGACAAAGGCTACCCAGTAATAGATTTAAGCCATGATGATATTTCTAAATACCATATTCGTCACATGGTGGGCGGTCACGCGCCTGAGTCTGTAGGCAACGAAATTCTTTATCGTTTTGAATTCCCAGAAAAGCCTGCAGCATTGCTTAACTTTCTGAAAAAACTCGGTAAGCGTTGGAATATTTCCATGTTTCATTATCGCAATCATGGCGCGGCAAATGGCCGTGTGCTGGTGGGTTTACAAGTGCCTAAAGGTGAGAAAAAAGAACTGAATGGCTACTTGAAAGATCTCAGTTATCCATTTTGGGATGAAAGCGATAATCCAGCGTATAAACTTTTCTTAAAGTAGTCTTTGATGAATTAATATTTATATGACTAATAAAAAAGCTCGCTATTAATGCGGGCTTTTTTATTTGTGAGCGTATTAAAAGATTCCTTGGCACACAATCATAATCACCACCATACTCACTACAAAGCCGCATTCTATGGCGATGGCGGCATGGCTTTTTTGGCAATATAAACCACCTCCAGCCAGTAGCGTCACAATAGTCAGCGTAATAAGTGCGGCTGTGAGCAGTGCTTCATGGACAGCGGTAATCCCAATTAACCAAGCCAATAAAAAGGTTCCTAGGGCTTGAATCAGCATGGCGCCCATGGGCATGGCATCACCTTCTTTGTATTCTATTCTTACGCCTTTCATCCATTTTTCTGCAAACAGTTTAGGGGAATACCAAAGCCAGCCCAGCATGTAAGCAAAAAATGCCCCTATGCATACTGCTAGCCAGTTTACGTTATGAGTGAGCTCTTCCATTAGGTGCACCTTTTCCAATATTTAGTTAATAACGACACTCTAACTCAATGATAGTTGAATGTTTTATGAGCACTTAATTGGCCTAATTAGCCCTGTACATTTGTTTCATCTTGTAAATTTCAAACGCCTATAAAGACCAACAGTGTGACTGTAAGACAATCCTAACTTATTGATATATAAAGGAATAAAATATATAGAACATTTGTACCTCAAATAAGTTAACAAACTGTAACAAAAGACTTTGAGGGCATAAAAAGGCCATGTTAATGTCTTGATCCCAATACGGACTGCAAAAATAATAATCAAACAGCCGTGGCACCTCTTAACTATATTTAGCGTCATCTATAAAGAAGTGCCTGCACCTTGATTCATCATCCAGCAGATCTGTTAACCCGAACAATAATAATCATCCGGGACAGAAACATGGCAGATAAATATAAAATCATTGGTCCATTATACGATTTTCTAAATGTAGTTTATGGCGGCAAGCAGTTCCACAAATGTAAAACAGCCATGAACAACGATTTAAAAGCGGACGACACAATATTATTTGCAGGCGTTGGTCATGGTCGAGATGCCATTGATGCTGCCGAGCGTGGTGCTAAAGTAACGGTTGTTGATTTATCTGCCACCATGTTAAAAAATGTAGAAAAAAATCTTAAAGGTAAAAACTTTAAGCACCCCATTCGTTTAGTACACAGCGATATTTTTGAATTTAATGAAGTCGGTGAATACGACCAGGTGGTCGCTAACTTTTTCTTAAATGTGTTCCCTGAAGACTTCATGTTTAAAGTCATGCAGCATCTAGCCACGATGGTGAAGCCTGACGGTCACTTTGTCGTGGGTGATTTCCATTATCCTAGTGGCAATATTCTTTCTAAAGCTTTTCAAAATGTGTACTGGTATATCGCAGTGGGAATCTTCACTGTTTTTGCCAAAAACGCATTCCATAAAATTTACGATTACCCCAAACATATTGAAGCCATGGGCTTTAAAGTCACTAAATCAGAAGACGTTAATGTATTGTTTGTGCCGGCTCTTTGGTCCATGAAAGCACAACGAAAAGAAGTCATTAAACCTCAGCAAAAAGACGTTGCGTAAAGCAGGGTTATCCCTTGTCTTGCAATAATAAGAATATAGAGGCCCACAATGAATAAAGCCCACATAAATGTAACGGATGTTTGTCATGACGCTGAAGAAGCTCATGGCAACGGAATATTTACCCTTTCTGAGCGCATTGCCTACTTGAAGAAATTTGGCCGTCATTCCATGGCTTTTTCAGGCTTGCAACCTAAGATGCGTTACTTTGATATTTACGGTGTGGGTTACATAGCTTTTCGAAAACAGTGGGGAACCGTGGTTTGCTTAGGAGATCCCATATGCAAAGAAGAAGACCGAGATCAATTGGTAGATGCCTTTATGGCTAAGTACAAGAATCCTATTTTTGTACAAGTGACCGAGTCTGTTGCGAACTTTCTGCATGAAAAAATTGGCTTTTATGCCACTCAGTGTGGAAAAGACACCTTCATTGACTTAGATACCTGGTCTTTATCGGGTAAGAAAAAACAGGTGATTCGCACAGCCATTAACCATGCTAAAAAAGAAGGCGTAACCGTTAAAGAAAGCTACGGTGGCCTTGAATACCGTGATTTTTCAGAATCTTGGTTGAAAACTCGAAAATGTAAAAGCCGTGAAATTATTTTCTTAATTCGCCCTATGGAAATGTCATATACCGAAGGCACTCGTCGCTTTTTTGCTTACCATAATGACGAAATGATTGGCTTTATATTTTTTGATCCAGTTTACGATAACGGCAATATTGTCGGTTACGTGCCAAATATTAGTCGTGCTTCAGAGAAGTTTCCGTCGGGTATTTTTTATCACCTAATGGTAGAGGCTATGGAGACCTTTAAAGAAGAAGGCGTACCTTATATTTATTTAGGGTTATCTCCATTGGTGTTAGATAATCCTGCTAAAGCGTCTGAGTCTAAAGTGTTGCGTTGGATGATTGAGCAAGTAGCTAAGTATGCCAACTCTCTTTATAACTTTAAGGGTATTGAATTTACCAAGTCTCGCTTTCGCGGAAACGAAGAAGCCACGTATGTGGTTCATAAGCGTATGATGCCGGCAAAAGAATTTGTCAGCATGTTTAGATTATGTAATGTGTTTTAATAAACTCTCAGTTAAAAAAACGTAAAAGCCAAGCATTTGCTTGGCTTTTACGTTCATGGAGGAACGGTATCCTAAGATTGCAGGAGCGTATCGAAGGGAATAATCATGGGCTCTAAACCAGTTTGTTCTTAGCCTCTATCCATTGCGCCATATATTGTGTGCTTTTCATACTATGGTGGCGCAACATAGATCCAGTGAAATTATTTAAACGATTCTGAATCAAATCTAATTCAATATCGCTAATCTGCTTTAATAAGCGATTCATATGGGTTACTCGGTCAAAGCGTTGCTCTATAAATGCTTGGCAATTTTGTTGAAGTGAATTCCAAAAAAAATCATCTTCATAAAGCTTTACCGCACTATCACTGAGGTCGGTAAAGTCATCATGAGAGCACAAGGTTGCTAAGTTGTTATTACCCGCTGGATCTTGCTCAAATAAACCTTCACTGCCAATAGAAGTGGTTACGCTGGGTAACCCGCATTGTGCGGCATCTAAAAACTTGCCTTTTAATCCGGCCCCAAAGCGCAGTGGTGCTAACAACACTCGCGCATTATTAAGCATTTCTTGGGCATCTTCTACCCAGCCTTTTACTAAGAACCCTTGTTTTTCGTTATGTAACTGACTGGCTTTTTTGGGAGGGTAGGCACCATAAATATGAAGCTGGGCTTTAGGTAATTTTTTACGAATTAATGGCCATATATGCTGCTTTAAGCATAATACTGCATCCCAGTTAGGTTCATGGCGAAAGTTGCCAATGGACACAAAATGGGCACGCTCATCAAAACGCTTAAACCCACTTTGCTTGGGAGGGTCTAACATAAAGGGAATGTAGGTGAGAATATTCTTAGGAACTGAAAAGCGCTCTTGTAAAAAAGCCATTTCAAATTCGCTAATCATGATGGTTAAGTCACAGCGAAAAATAGCCGCTATTTCGCGCTTAGCTTGATCGCTATATAAGTGCTGGTTATCAACTTCGTTAATAACAGCTATGGGATTAGCTTTGGCCATCTTTTGCCGTGCAAAACGCAAGCAGTGTAAATCTTCAGTGTCTAATATTCTAAGAGCGTCTGGGCAGTGTTTCTCTACACGCCATGCAAATTGCTCTTCCATCATATAGCGGTCAAACAACACGGCATTCGGCTGTAGCTCAGAAATAAACACATCAAAGCTTTCGTTGTTAATTTCTATATTAACAGGGGCAATATTTAAATCAGGTAGGTTAACGGCGTGATCGCTGCCTTGTGCTGGGCTAGCGTAGGTAATTTGATAACCGTCTTTTTGAAAACAGTCTAGCAATTGCAGCATGCGTGAGCCTGCTGCACTGGAGTTGGGTTCTGGCCACACGTAACCAATTACTAATAGTTTTTTCATGGCCGCTATTATAAAGACTTATGGCCCTAGACTCGACCAATAGCTCTTTAAATAACATGGGTGATCAAGTTCTAACTTTAATTATGAGTAATTAACGAGGCCTCTCTTTCGTTATCTTGTTCGGGTTGCCAGCTAGGATTGCCCCACAAGTGTTTAAGTCTATGCCATAGGCTTTTGTTTTCCTTTAAGGCATCCCTAAACATGTCACGCCATTCATGAAAGGTTAAATAAATAGGGTTATGGCTTTTAACTTGACGGGTAATTCCATATTCACAGGGCGTGTCCTCACGTTCCTCTACAAAGCTTGCGAACATTTTGTCCCAAATAATTAATACACCTGCATAATTTTTATCAATATATTCTGGGTTTTTAGAGTGATGCACCCTGTGATGGCTTGGGGTATTCATGAATTTCTCCAATATTCCAAGTTTGCCCACTAGCTGAGTGTGTATGAAAAACTGGTAGGCTAATGATAATAGCACTGCGCCCACCACCAATTCAGGCTCGTAACCTATCCACACAATAGGCGCCCAAAACAACCACATACCAGAAATGGGGTAGGTTAAGCTCTGACGAAATGCTGTGGATAAATTAAGGGTTTGAGAGGTATGGTGAACCACATGGCTGGCCCACATCCAGCGGATGTTGTGACTTGCTCGATGAAACCAGTAGTAAAAAAAATCCTGTAATAAGAACAACACGATAAAAGACAGGGCGCTACTTTCTATTTCAAATAAACGATGCTCAAACAACATGCCGTACACCGCCATGATAAATAACACGCTGCAAATGCCATCGCTAATCTCGTGCATCAATGCAAGAAAACCATTGCTTATGGTATCGGTCCAGCTGTACTGGGCGCTGCTTAATTTTGGTGTGGCCCACTTTTTTTGTTGGGCTCGTAAATAAAAAAATTCGAACCCTATAAACAGCCCAAATATAGGACCTAAGGCAAGCAATATGTATTGAACGTTCATTTCCATGGGGCTTAGCTTTTAATCTATGACGATGATTAAGGAGTGTAAGCCTTGTAGGTTTGCTCTCAAGGACGCATTCAGACACCTGGGTAGGGAATGTGGTCAACGGTGAAGCCCATTGATTAATAGAGTGTCCTTGAGTGCTTCTTTGTGAAAGGACCGGTTATAATGTGGCAATATTTTTAAAAGGTATGCATATGTCAGATTTACCCAAGCCAAACTATAAAGACCCTATTCATTGGCTGGCATTTGGTTTGGGCAGTGGTTTAAGTCCAAAGGCACCCGGTACCATAGGCACGATCGCAGCTTTACCTATTTACTGGTTTTTTATGCAAGACTTATCGCTTACCGCGTACTTGCTGGTTTTGTTAGTGAGTAGCTTGCTGGGCATTTATTTTTGCCATAAGACCGCTGCCGATTTAAAAGTGCATGATCACGGCGGCATCGTATTTGATGAGTGGGTGGGAATGTGGATCACCATGTTACTTGCCCCGGCTGGACTATGGTGGCTACTGGTAGGGTTTGGACTGTTTCGATTTTTTGACATCATCAAACCTTGGCCCATTAACTGGCTTGATGAAAAAGTGCATGGTGGGCTGGGCATTATGCTAGATGACATAGTGGCAGGCCTTATGGCGCTAGGGTGTATGCAGTTGGCTGCTTGGGCACTGCTTTAGATTAAGTTCTTAAAATCACTCACTAACGCCTTAGCGCACTAAGCCAATATTCTAGGGTCACTAAATTTACAATTGATGTCTACTTATAAAGATAGAGTAAATTAGGCAGGGTTGAAGCACGTATTTAACGTTCAGTATTTAAACGAATGCTATTAGCGTCTTAGCATTCTAAACCAACGCCACACATTCACTAGACTTGATAGCGCTGCCGATACATACGTCAGCGCACAGGCCAATAGAATCTTTCTCGCCGCTTTATAGTCACTTTCTTTTAAGTAGCCCCCTTGTTTTAAAATGGGCAGCGCCTTGCCAAAACTTGCATTAAACTCCACAGGAAGCGTAACTAGGTGTACTAGGGTGCTGGCCAGCATGCCTGCAATAGCAATCATAATTGAAATGCGCCCAGCACCTGGAACAAAGCTTAAAAATATCGGGGTGCTTATTAATGCCAGTTGTGCGGTTTTTTCCATATAAAAAGCAAACTTTGCCAATGGTCCACGCATTAATAAAAGCGCCATGCCTTGCTGGTGTTGAATGGCATGGCCCACTTCATGGGCAGCGGTCACAACAGACGTTAGCGATTTGGCGTCTAAATTGTTGTCATTTAAACGCACCGTTTTTGTGGTGGGGTCGTAATGATCCCCTTGTGGCGTGTTCTCAAGTGTGACATTCAGCGCTTGCTGTTTAATTAGGTGCTTGGCAAACTCTCCGCCTGTTCCAGGAAAATCGGCTCGTTCACCGCTGTATTTTTTAAGTATGTGTTGTGTCCAGTATTGCGGCCCTAATATGACAATAAACAGGGCAATACCGAGGATAATCCATAACATGGTGTCGATCTCATTTTCACGCGTCTAAAGGATAAGTATACGTGAGCTTTAAAGCATACCTCCAGCTACTAATGATTTGGTGCTTATTTCAATTAGCCCTTCCTGCCCAAGCACAGGTGCAAGCGGTAGGTCTTATGCCGGGCATGGCTATTCTGGAAGTAGATGGTAAGCGTGTCACCATTAAGAAAGGCCAAAGTCGTGCCGGTGTAAAACTGGTTAGCGCTAATAGTAGAGAAGCCGTCATTATTATTAACGGTAAAGAAGAGGTTTTAGAGCTAGGGGCCAGTGTTGTGGGTGAATATGCTAAAGCCACTAGCACCGTGGTGCGCCTACCAAGAGATGGCAGCGGGCATTATTTTGCTACCGCTCGAATTAATGGTCGCTCCATTAAAATGATGGTAGATACCGGCGCCACGCATATAGCGTTAAGCAGTGACATGGCTAAAAAATTGGGTATTAATTATAAGCAAGGCATAAAAGGGCGCAGCTCAACAGCTGGTGGCATTGTAAATAGCTACAAACTTAAGCTGGACCACATACAAATTGGTGGAATCAAGCGCTACAACGTTTTGGCGGGTGTCATTGAGGGGGCGTTTCCTGATATCCCTTTATTGGGTATGAGCTTTTTAAATCAGGTAAAAATTCATGAAGAACAAGGCATGTTGATTTTAACCGATTTGAACTAATTGTAAGTCTTACTCCTATTGCATTCCGCCTCTGTTTCTAAATGCTTATTTTTAACGGCTAAATGATTAAAATATAAGCGTTTAATATTTCAAAATTTCTTTTCAATTATTTGTTGCCCTTTTGATTCAGGTGCGTAGAATGCGCCTCCTCCTTAAGGCAGGGCCAGAAATATATGGTATTTCTTGAAGAGTTTGAAAGCACCTTTAAAGGTGAATGTTTGAAAATTTAAGTCTCGATTTAAACTTCAAAACAAACTTTCA
>OJBM01000065.1_pt1 | contig 63614 bp, 53 predicted proteins | sample 1591061 | NCBI WGS metagenome assembly OJBM01 (sample SAMN05416872, study PRJEB24817) | seawater metagenome | isolation source: Sea water | place: Canada:Atlantic | collected 2013-11
CCTCTTCGTCGGCAGCGTCAGATGTGTATAAGAGACAGGACGTACTTCATCAAACTCCATACCGCGACCCTTTGTTTTCGCAACGAGGGTACCGGCCATATGAGACTTTATTTGGCTTTTTGCAGACAAGTCGAGCAGGGCGCTGCGCCCGCGATACTCTAATAACTCTCTAACCGAGAGGTTTATGCCATCACAAAACGGTGGAAATTGTTCATTCATGATTATGGTACAGCTACCATGGTTAAAATCTTTTCAACCACCATACTTGGAGTAACGCCTTCTGACTCCGCTTCATAGCTTAAGAGTAGTCGGTGGCGCAGAATGTTTGGCGTGACGCTGATAATATCTTCCGGACTAACAAAATCTCGTCCGTGAAGCCACGCGCGCGCTCGAGCACATCGCTCTAATGCAATTGTTGCTCGTGGGCTTGCACCAAAGGTAATCCAATTGGTCAATTGAGGGTCTATTCCTTCAGGTCGACGCGTCGCCATAATAATCTGTACGATATATTCTTCAAGTTGTGGCGCAAGGTAAATTTCCAAGCAGGCATTACGTGCACTAACGATTTCTTCTTGAGTAAGGTTTGGCGCAGGCACCGCATCTTTAGCTAATGCTTCATTACGATTGAGTGCCAAAATTTCACGCTCAACTTTAGCGTCAGGGTAGTCTATCGCCACGTGCATTAAGAAGCGATCAAGTTGTGCTTCTGGCAGTGGATAAGTCCCTTCTTGTTCAATCGGGTTTTGCGTTGCCATTACGAGAAATAACTCTGGTAACTGATACGTTGTTCTACCAACCGTAATTTGGCGCTCCGCCATTGCTTCTAGCAGTGCAGATTGAACCTTAGCCGGGGCACGATTAATTTCATCCGCTAGTATGAGATTGTGAAATAGCGGACCTTTTTGAAATTCAAATTCGTGTGTTTCGGGACGATAAATATCCGTGCCCGTCAAATCGGCTGGGAGTAAATCAGGGGTGAATTGAACACGGTGAAAATCACCCTCGATGCCATCGGCAAGAGATTTTATTGCTCTAGTTTTCGCCAGACCAGGAGGTCCTTCTACTAATATATGCCCGTCAGCTAATAGACAAATTAACATCGAATGAGTGAGTTCTGGTTGCCCTAGAATTTGGGAGTCAAGATACGATTTTAGCTGTTCAAATTTTTCGATGGCGGTCATGCGATTTTATCTACCTAAGCTACTTTTAAAATGAATGATCATAGAGATTCTAAATTACGCGCTATATTTACCCAAAATTGACGCCATACGTCAACAGGTTACCAACACGCAATGATGGTCTATTGAGAGTATTTTGTTAAAAAAGTTCCATTATTTAATTGATTGCTTATTTTATGGTCAAAATGGTGGAAGGGTTTTAGAAATGTACACAGAAAATTCGACTTGTCGTGGTCTGACCTCTGAGTTATAGTGAAGCTTGAAATTTTAAATAATCGATTTAATACCCGCTGAGACAAGCAGTTATCCGATTACCATTTTGGAGTCAATAATGAATTCAATGCAAGACCTCACGACGAAAAGCGGTCAACGTATCGCTATTGTGGATGGACTACGAACCCCATTTGCAAAACAAGCAACGGCTTATCACGGTGTTCCAGCCCTAGATCTTGGTAAAACAGTCGTCAACGAACTGCTAACTCGCAGTGAACTCGATCCAAAATTGGTAGATTTACTGGTATATGGCCAAGTTGTACAAATGCCGGAAGCACCGAATATTGCACGTGAAATTGTGCTGGGTACCGGAATGAACATCGCCACTGACGCATACAGTGTATCAAGAGCCTGTGCTACGAGTTTTCAATCAGCAGCAAATGTTGCAGAGTCTATTTTATCTGGTACCAGCGATATCGGCATTGCAGGCGGCGCAGATAGTTCATCAGTCTTGCCAATTGGCGTTTCTAAGAAATTAGGGCGAGCACTTGTTGACTTGAATAAAGCCCGTACCCTCGGCCAACGATTAAGTATTTTTAAGCGTCTCTCTATTAAAGATTTACTACCCGTTCCGCCAGCGGTTGCGGAATACTCAACCGGTTTATCGATGGGACAAACCGCTGAGCAAATGGCAAAGACTCACGGCATTAGTCGAGCTGACCAAGATGCATTGGCCCACCGCTCTCATACACTTGCGACGAAAAGTTGGAATGAAGGCTTATTAGATAACGAAGTAATGACAACACATGTGGCGCCGTATAGCGGACATATTAGTCAAGACAACACTGTACGTACCAATTCAGAGTTAGGGAGTTATGCGAAATTACGTCCAGTTTTTGACAAAAAACATGGCAGCGTAACAGCCGCTAATTCAACGGCATTAACAGATGGCGCGTCAGCAATAATCATGATGCGTGAGGATAAAGCCAAAGCGTTAGGGTATCAGCCGCTTGGTTATATTAAGAGTTATGCGTTTGCGGCGATTGATGTGTGGGAAGATATGCTAATGGGACCGTCATTCGCAACACCAATGGCACTTGCCCGGGCGGGTATTGAATTGTCGGATCTCACGTTAATTGAAATGCATGAAGCTTTTGCTGCGCAAGCACTAGCTAATATGAAAATGTTTGAGTCAGACTTATTTGCACAGCGTCATTTAGGCCGCGATAAAGCAATTGGGCAAATAGATATGGACAAATTTAATGTCTTGGGTGGCTCTTTGGCTTATGGCCATCCTTTTGCTGCGACTGGAACACGCTTAATTACCCAGGTGCTTAATGAATTAAAACGTCGTGGCGGCGGGTTAGGATTGACGACAGCCTGTGCTGCTGGTGGCCTTGGCGCGGCGATGGTTTTGGAGGTTGAATAATGAGTACATTCACTACAACAATTAATGACGACAACATCGCCATCATAAGCATGGATGTTGTTGGCGAGAAAATGAATACGCTTCGCGCTGAATTTGGCGATGAAATGACATCGGTTCTTGATGAGCTTGAGGCAAACCCTTCGTTGAAAGGTGTTGTTGTTATCTCAGGCAAACCCGATAATTTTATCGCAGGCGCAGACATTACTATGCTCGACAGTTGTACATCGCGCGATGACGTGCTGGCTATTTCAACGATGGGGCAGCGCATGTTTGACCGCATTGAAAATATGAAAGTACCCGTTGTTGCTGCTATCAATGGTCCATGTTTAGGTGGCGGTCTTGAATTGGCAATGGCATGTCATGCACGAGTTTGTACCAATGATGCAAAGACAGTATTAGGACTTCCTGAAGTTCAATTAGGATTGTTACCAGGCAGTGGCGGTACCCAGCGCTTACCCGCATTAGTCGGCGTTGCTAAAGCGCTTGATATGATGTTAACCGGTAAGCAATTACGTGCTAAAGACGCTAAAAAGGTTGGATTGGTTAGCGATGTTGTACCACCGGTCATTTTACTTGATGTTGCACTGAAGCTTGCTGCCCAACCAATTAGAAAATCTAAGCTCAAGCTAGATAAAGTTAACGCATTATTACAAGCCACAAGCGCTGGTCGTAATGTGATGTTTTCCCAAGCAGAAAAGTCAGTTCTGGCGAAAACAAAAGGTCATTATCCTGCGCCGCTCAAGATTATTGATTGTGTTCGTAAAGGACTTAACGGCAGCCGACAAGCCGGCCTTGCTATTGAAGCGTCTCATTTTGCGGACTTAGTGATGACCGATGAATCGAAAGCATTCCGCCAACTATTCTTCGCTACCACTGAAATGAAAAAAGAAACCGGAAGTGACGCGCAACCCAAAAAAGTCAAGAAAGCAATGATCTTAGGCGGCGGTTTAATGGGTGGCGGTATCGCCAATGTTACGGCTATCAAAGCTAATATTCCATCGCGTATTAAAGATATTTCGCACGAAGGGATTAGCCAAGCGTTGAAATACAGTTTTGATTTGTTGGATAAGAAATTCAAACGTCGTTTTATTACGCGCAGTGAGCTGCAATCTAAAATGAATAACCTTACTGGCACTATCGATTATCGCGGTGTTAAAGACGTAGATATTGTGGTTGAAGCAGTATTTGAAGACTTAAATCTAAAGCATCAAATGGTAAAAGATGTTGAGACACATTGCGGCGAGCAAACTATTTTTGCGTCGAATACCTCATCGTTGCCTATTGGTAAAATTGCCGAACATGCTGCACGCCCTGAAAACGTTATTGGTCTGCACTATTTTTCGCCGGTAGATAAAATGCCGTTGGTTGAAGTTATTGCCCATGAGAAAACATCAGCGCAAACCATCGCTACAACGGTTGCTTTTGCTAAAAAACAAGGTAAAACGCCTATTGTTGTGAAAGATGGCGCTGGTTTCTACGTTAATCGTATTCTGGCTTTGTACGTGAATGAAGCAGCCAATGTTTTATTGGAAGGTGATTCAATTGAGTCACTGGACAAAGCACTGGTTGAGTTTGGTTTCCCTGTTGGCCCTGTTACTTTACTTGATGAGGTTGGTATTGACGTTGGCTCAAAGATATCGCCTATTTTGGAAGCTGAATTGGGCGATAGATTTAAAGCACCTACCGCTTTTGACGCCTTATTAAATGACGATCGTAAGGGTAAGAAAAACCGTAAAGGCTTTTACCGTTACGATAAAAAAGCGCGTGGTAAGAAGTTAGTTGATGAAAGTGTTTATAAGGTTTTAGGTGTTTCACCAACCAAACAGACGTCGAGCCAAGAAATTGCCCAGCGCTGTGTAATTCAAATGCTTAATGAAGCAACACGTTGTTTGGAAGAGGGCATTATTGAGAATGTTCGCGATGGCGATATTGGCGCAATTTTCGGTATTGGTTTCCCACCGTTTTTAGCGGGTCCATTCAGTTACATCGATAAGTTAGGTGTAAGTACAGTCGTAAGCTTGCTTGAAGGTTATCAAAAGCAGCACGGTGAGCGATTTGCGCCATCGAGCCTGTTAATCGAAATGAACGAAAATAACAAAACGTTCTACTAACGCTTGTTAGCGACATAAAAAAGGGGCTACCTGAATTATCAGGCAGCCCCTTTTTTAATGGCGTTAATTATTGCTCATTACAGTGATAAACGTTACCGCTTAATGTTACGTTTGTTTGTTGTGTGCCGCCAAAATCATCACCGTAGTTACCTGTTTGTCCAGCGCGTTGGGTAAGTAAGTAGACGACGTTACCGCCCATGGCATTGGCTTTGTTTTTAATGTCATTGCGAGCGCCGGTTTCCAAATCGGCATTAGACGTGAATCCACCTGTGAAGAAGTCGCCTTGATTACCTGTAACATCGCCTAAGAACTTGCAATGTTCACCGGTTGGTTCTGTGTGTGTTAGGCGAATATTGCTTGCGGTTTGCTGGAGAGGAATTGCGCTACAGGCTGTTAGAGATAGAATTGCTAGTGCTGGAAGAAGTGCTTTCATAAGGTCAGTTCCTTGTAATTAATATGATGACTATTATTCAGGAATTGAGTACGTTGAGTTAGTGAAAAGTTGTAGTGAAAATGTTAGATATAAATCGAATTTCTTACACTTTATAAACAATATAGGCGGGTAAATTTCCCGCCTATATTGCTTGTATTCATTTTCGAGGAAATACTACCTATTTTTCCAAGGAGCGACCGAATCATTTACTAGATGATGGTCTCGATAACGTTCAACCCACATCGCAGTTGCGCCACAAATTGCGACAGGCATGACAATGAAGTTAACGATAGGAATCATCGAAAATAATGTTGTCATGAAACCAAACGAAAGTGCACTACCGCGATCTTGCTTTAATTGGTCTCTCATAATAGTAAAGCTACGTTTATGGTTATCAAAGGGATAATCACAATATTGAATTGCCATCATCCAAGCACTAAATAAAAACCATAATATCGGTGCAACGGTTTGGCCAATCAATGGAATAAAGAATAATATCAAGCAGCCTAGTGCTTTTGGAATGTAATAAACCAATTTTGTCCATTCACGCCCAAGTGCTCGTGGAATTTCTTTCATTAAGTCGGAAAAGGAGCTTTCTGGAGCGGGTTTTCCTGTGAGGTGACATTCAACCTTCTCACTGAGTAAACCGTTGAATGGCGCGGCAATCCAGTTAGCGACAGAACTAAAAATAAATGAAAAAATGATCAAAACAATAACAACGGCAATCGGCCACAAAATAACATTGAGCCATGACAACCAATCGGGTAAATACCCATTTATGTAGGCAAAGAGATCTTCTAATTGCAGATAGAGATAATAAAACGCTGTACTAAATAAGAGAATATTAACGACAAGCGGAATTATTACAAAGGTTCGTAACCCTTTAGTTTGAATTAATTCAAACCCTTTAAGAAAGTAGCTTGCACCACTGCGAGATTTATCAAACACGCCAATACTCTTTGATCAATTAACATTGACGGTGATTATAAATTGATAAGCGTTGATAAGGTAGTCAGGCGGACATAATTTTTTTTAAAACTGTAACAAATTTAATCAAATAGCCTACATAAGGCTGACTTACAAAATAGAGCTGTGCCATAATGGCCTGTCTTAATCTTTATTGCTGTTACTTAATGCGTCTTAAACATCTAAAACTTGCTGGTTTTAAATCTTTTGTTGATCCCACCGTGATCCCGTTCACGCAGTCACTCAGTGCTGTCGTTGGTCCTAACGGTTGTGGTAAATCAAATATTATTGATGCAGTGCGGTGGGTATTAGGCGAATCGAGTGCTAAAAACTTACGTGGCGATGATATGAGCGACGTTATTTTTAATGGCTCAAACGCACGTAAACCTGTGTCAGCAGCAAGTGTCGAGTTGTTATTTGACAACACCGAAGGTCGTGCCCAAGGCCCTTGGCAACAATTTAGTGAAATTTCGATTAAGCGGCAGGTCTCTCGCCAAGGTCAGTCTGATTATTATGTTAATGGTCAGAAATGTCGTCGACGTGATATCGCCGATTTACTCAGTGGTACGGGATTAGGACCACGAAGTTATTCCATCATCGAGCAAGGTACTATTTCTCGGCTTGTAGAATCAAAGCCCGCTGAGTTACGTGGTTTTATAGAAGACGCCGCTGGGATCAGTAAATATAAAGAACGCAAACGCGACACGCTAAATCGAATCAAAAATAGTCGAGATAATCTAGAGCGACTTAATGATCTACATCATGAGTTAAAAAGCCAAATTGAATCGTTAGAATCTCAGGCAAAGGAAGCGCAAGAATACACTGCGCTCAAAAAGCAAGAACGTATACTGCAAACAGACATTGTAGTGAATCGATGGCAGACCTTTGCAAAACAATTAGAGCAAACTCGTATTGATCTTGAGACTAGCGAACAGCAATTGTTGTTGATTGGCGAAAATGTCACGAAAGTAACCGCGCAAGATACTGCTACCAACGATCAAATTAAAGTCGTGCGTAAAAACCTTGATGTTGCGAACGAGTCATATCATACGCATCAGACAGAAATTACCCGGCTTAGCCTTAATATTGAGCATCTAATTCAGGCGCAGAGCCAAAGCCAACATCTGTTTGAACAGGTAAAACTTAAACGCGAATCACTGCAAACACAAATAGCTGAGGCTCTGGAACTTTCATTACAACATGAGCAAGCGTTGAACACGCAACAACAGGAGCTCGCTCCATTGACTGATAATGTTAATCAGTTAAAAGAAGCAGTAGGTAGCAAGGAAGCACTCTTAGAAACGATAGAAAGTAAGTTATTTACTATTGGCAACGAACGTCAGCAAAATATTGCGCAAGAACAGCTATTTAGTCAGCGTTTAGATGCGCTTAATAGCCAGCGCATGAAGACAAGTAGTCAAATAGAGTTGCTTGATAAAAAACGAGTTTCGCTAGCGAAGCAACAACAGACACTTGATCCCGTCGCTCGTGATGAGAGTTATCAATTAGCTAAACATCAACTAATGCAATGTGAAGCAAATTTACAGGACTTAGAAGCTAAAGCCAGTTCACTGCATGACTTTTTGTCACAAAATCAGCACGAAATATATCAGGCGGAGCAAAAGATTGCGTTGTTGGGGCAGGAAAAAACCGCCACTACGCAGCAGTTAAATGCCAAAACGAAAAACGAAGATGAAAGCGTCAATAATTATTTTTCGTCTAACAAGCAATTATGGCAGGAAATTACGATAGCGCCAAAATGGCAACTGGCTTGCGACATCATTATCGGTGACGACGCTGGTGCATATTTAGTTGATAGTTATGACGAAAAAGCACCTAGCCAATCTCATACTCAACTTTGGTCAGTTCAAGGCAATTCGTCGTTATCACCCTCATCAATCGTCCATCATATTACAAGCAATGATGCTAAAACCAACGCTATTGTTGAGCGCTATTTAGGTCAGATCTTATGTGCTGACGATAAAGAACATGCGTTAGACATGCTCAGTGATTTAACCGTCAATCAAATGATAATTACACCTGCGGGTGAGATATTTAAGGACGGCGGTTTTTGGCAAAAGGACAGTTCAAAAAATGTTGATGGAATAATGCAACTGCAACAACGGATACACGAGTTGACCCATCAACTTGAGCAACAGAATCACCACCTGCAACATTATCAATCACTGGTGGATAAAACCTCCTTTAATATTGAGCAATTAACGCCAGAAATAACGCAAGCGACAGCGGTAAGACAATCACACATTGATAGTGTCACCCTGTGTAAACAGCAATGGCTGTTAGAACAACAACAGTGGGAACATATTGCCACCAACTTAGCAGAAGTGAGCCAACAAGTTGATGACTTACAACGCAGTGATGTGATTGACGCTGATGCAATCAATAGTATTAAGAATACGCAAGAAGAGATCCTAGCTAAGCGGCAGTATAGTGACAATCAACTCGATGCACTAAAGCAAGAAAAACAGCTGGAGAAACAACAAACTAAACGGTTACAAAGCAAACTTGAATTAGTGATGGCGCAAACGCATCAGGGAGAACTGGCACTTCAAAAACTTGAAATGCAACTCATTAACGAGCAGCAGCAGATTGCACAATATCAGCAAACGCAGACGCAGCTAAATAATGAGTACCAGCAACTTGAACAAAAATTAACTGAAAATAATGCGCCTTTAGCACAAAAACAAAGTCAATTGGCACAACGAAAACAAACGCAAAATAATCTAAATAATCAGCGTAGCCAATTCCAAGAACAAATCGTGACTTTGGAAAAAGATCGTGTAAAGCAAAGCGACATATTAATCCATGCAAACGAGAAAAAGTCTTTGCAGCACAAGGCGATTGAACAACAACGTTTGAAAGTAGAAACGCTGAAAGTGAAACTCCAATCGCAGCGTCACAATACACCGTTAAGCGAAAGAGAGATGGCTGAGCGCGCACTGGAAATAGCCGATGCAGTTGATTCAAAACTGTGGCCAGCTGAACTCGATAATATCCGCGATAAATTAGCCAATATGGGGGCAATTAATTTAACGGCTATTGAACAGTATAACGAACAAAAGCAGCGTCTTGATGAACTTACTAATCAAACGGACGATCTTGAACAAGGATTGCAAACCCTTGAAAAAGCGATTAAAAAGATTGATCGTCAAAGTAGAGAGAAGTTTAAGCATACGTTCAATAGCGTCAATAAAGATTTTCAGCGGTTGTTTCCAAAGGTCTTTGGCGGAGGGAGTGCGCTGCTTACATTAACAGATAGTGATTTATTGCTTGCGGGCGTAAGTATCATGGCTCAACCACCTGGCAAGAAAAATAGTACAATTCATCTGTTAAGTGGTGGCGAAAAAGCGCTAACCGCATTATCATTGGTGTTTGCAATTTTTCAGCTTAATCCAGCACCGTTTTGTATGCTTGATGAAGTTGATGCACCATTAGACGATGCAAACGTTGACCGTTATTGTAATTTGGTTAACGAAATGTCTGAGAAAGTGCAATTTATTTATATTACACATAATAAAGTCTCCATGGAGATGGCTAACCAACTGACTGGAGTGACAATGCAAGAAGCGGGTGTTTCACGTATTGTCGCCGTTGATGTTGATGAAGCCGTTTCTATGGCACAACAATAAAATAAAAGAGTGGTTGATGTTCATGGATTTTGAATTACGAAGTGTTTTGTTAATTGTCGGCGTGGTTGTGATCGCAGCAATTTTATTGCATGGTTTATTTAGTATTCGTCAAGCGAATAAGCCCGTTGATATTTCACATTTGGATTTGTCAGAAACTGATGATGATGGTGAACTATTGCGAGATAATTCAGGGTTCGATCGTCACGGAGTTGGTGTTGCACGTGTTGTTGAACAAAGTGATAAGCCTATTGACACAATTAACACACCTGAAGAACAGTTATCGCTAGATATTGGCAATGATAATCCGAAGCCACAAGCGTCTTCGATAGACTTTGATGTAGCCCTTGGTGACACTCACAGTGAAAAGAACGAAGTAAATGAAGCAAACATTGACGACACTGCATCGCCATCTCCAATGTTTGCTTCACCGATAGCTAAAGAAAAAGAAGATTTTCTGGCGGTTAAATCATCGCCTAAAGTTAATGTGGAAGAGCAGCAAACACTTAACCTAGAATCTGACGATAATTCTCCCAAAATGGGCAGTTTCCAAGCGACTGTTGACACACATTCAGACAATGAGCCTTCTATTGATATATCGCAACCTGAAATAGAAGTTACAACACCCGAAAGTAAACCAGCGATTGAACCAATGGATGTATTAATTCTTAATGTTGTTGGTGAAGACGGTGGTGAACTTGATGGCGCAACCTTGTTACCCGTGTTATTAACATTAGGCTTTAAATTTGGTGATATGAATATATTTCATCGTCATTTCGACCCCGCAGGTCAGGGGGCCGTTTTATTCTCATTGGCAAATATGGTGAATCCAGGTGTGTTTGATATTGACAATATGGAACAGTTTACAACGACTGGTGTCAGTCTGTTTATGACGCTTCCGCATGATAATGGAAATATGGAAACCTTTAACAAGATGCTTAATGCTGCTGCTAAGATCGCTGAAGAGTTTAATGGTCAGGTTCTCGATGGTGACAGAAGTACATTAACCAAACAGTCAACACAGCTATACGTTCAACGTATTAGAGAAGTAGAGCGCAAACTTCTGTTAGTTAAATAATTCCTTTCTCAAGGGGTGTTGTGCCCCTTGTCATTTACTTTCGTTTTAAAAGAGTTCCCTATGAGTACCGTGAATCCACGCCAACGTTTAGACGTATTATGTCAATTATTAAATGACTACAATCACCAGTATTATGTGCTTGATAACCCAACGGTACCCGATGTCGAATATGATCGTCTAATGCGTGAATTACAGTCGATAGAACAAGATCATCCAGAATTAAAAGTCGCTACATCACCAAGTCAACGCGTTGGCGGTGAGGCATTGGCATCTTTTTCTCAAATCACGCACCTCAAGCCGATGTTATCGCTAGATAACGCCTTTAATGATGATGAAATGCAGGACTTTGTACGCCGTCTAGAAGAGCGCACCGGAAAAGGGAATCAAGCATTCTGTTGTGAGCCTAAACTTGACGGATTAGCGGTTAGCTTATTATATGTTGATGGTGTATTAACACGAGCTGCGACACGTGGTGATGGGCTCGTTGGCGAAGATATTACACAAAATGTTAAGACCATTAAGTCAATTCCACTTCAATTGCGCGGTGATGATTTTCCACAGCGCATTGAAATTCGTGGTGAAGTATTTATGCCCTTTGCTGCATTTAATGGAATCAACGAACGTGCTATTGCGCATGGTGAAAAAGCGTTTGCTAATCCTCGTAATGCGGCAGCTGGCAGCTTGCGTCAACTCGACTCTAAGATCACCGCAAGTCGTGGCTTGTCGTTTTATGCTTATTCAACAGGTGTTGTCGAGCTAGAAAATACACCAATGTCTGATCACCATTACGGTCAATTGCAACAATTAAAAGGGTGGGGTGTTCCCGTGTGCCCAGAGGTAAAACAGGTAAAAAATCTACCTGAGATGATTATTTATTATCAAGATATTCTTAATCGTCGGGGCGACTTGGCTTATGAGATTGATGGTGTCGTAAATAAATTAGATAACATTCAAGGCCAGGACAAAGCGGGTTTTGTCGCTAAGGCGCCTCGTTGGGCGATTGCTTATAAATTTCCTGCACAAGAAGAGATGACGACGCTGTTAGATGTTGATTTTCAAGTTGGCAGAACGGGATCTATTACGCCAGTTGCGCGACTCGAACCGGTTTTTGTTGGTGGTGTGACAGTGAGAAATGCAACGCTTCACAATAAGGATGAAATTGAGCGTCTGGGCGTCAAAGTCGGTGATAAGGTTATAATCAGACGCGCTGGTGATGTTATTCCTCAAATCGTTTCTACCGTTATTGCCCAGCGTCCCGATGACGCACGAGAGATTGAGTTTCCTACTACCTGTCCAGAATGTGATTCTGAAATTGAACGGTTAGAGGGTGAAGCCGTTGCTCGTTGTGTCGGCGGATTGGTGTGTGGCGCGCAGCGCAAAGAAGCGATTAAACATTTTTCATCCCGTAAGGCGTTTGATATCGATGGTCTTGGTGATAAATTAGTCGAACAACTCGTTGACGAAGACATGATTAATGCACCCAGTGACCTTTTTTCCTTAACGCAAGAACAGTTGCTCACTCTTGAACGAATGGGTGAAAAGAAAGCTCAAAAATTGTTATCAGCGCTAGAAGCCAGTAAATCAACAACCTTGGCTAAGTTTATTTACAGTCTTGGGATCCGCGAAGTTGGCGAGGCGACAGCGAGTAATCTAGCACAATTTTTTAAAACGCTTGATAAGATAAAAGCCGCATCAGTGTCACGATTAACCGATGTGGATGATGTTGGCGAAATTGTCGCAAAACACCTTTATTACTTTCTAAAGCAACCGCATAACCTAGCCATTATAAATAGTTTAATTGAAGCGGGTATACATTGGCCGGTAATTGAAGAGAAAGATGCATCAGTGCTGCCGCTTGTTGGCCAAACCTGGGTTATTACAGGAACGCTTTATACGATGGGACGAAGTGAGGCCAAGGAAAAGATAAGTGCGTTAGGTGCTAAAGTGGCGGGCAGTGTTTCAGCAAAAACTACGATGCTTGTTGCCGGTGAAAAAGCGGGTTCTAAGTTATCTAAAGCAACTGAATTAGGTGTTAAAACATTAGATGAAGATGGTCTAATTTCCTTCTTAGCTCAGTTTCAATAATGCGCTATAACCCGTTTAGAGACTATGATAAATATGGATGCATCAAGTTGCCTTTGATGCTTTTTTTATCACTGGGTTATCTGATAAAAGGCTACGTAATATGGGTGGTTTCGCTTTCCTATCGTAAAGACCCTAGTGTTTTACTCAACCTATTCTACCCGAGTAGAGCAGATTTTTATCACGCGTTAATTATTGCTATTCCAGCTCTACTTTGTGTCGTGATTGTTAGTCTGCGCCGAACAGGAATGCCCACGTTCATCGAGACATTCTGGCACCGAATTCGAGGGTTGTTAATTACCTGTGCTTTGATTCAGATCGGTGACAGTGTATGGCAAGGAAACGTTTCGTTGCATAATCTAATGCATTTTAAGGCCTATTATGGCGTGTTAATTGATGTGATGGTACTAGTGGCTATCGTTGCTTACTGCCTACTAAATCAACGGATCATTGATGTTAGTAAGCAGTATCCAGTTGCTTTGGACGGTGACAATCAATAGATATCGTCGATTAGTTCCGCAATATTTGCAGCATCAATGACATCCATTCGTTTCGCTTGGTTGAGGATTAAATCCTGCTTAGTGACATTGAAGTGTTGATTCTCTAGAAAGAGATGACAGGACATACTGTCATTTTGATTAAGTAGATCGGCGATAACTTGCGCCTGTGCTTCGATTACGTCGTTCATAATATGCTCCCCAATGTGGCCTACGGAGCAAATCAATCATTGTTATCAATAGGATAAATCAAATATTTTGCTAAGCTACGACAGCGTTTTTATCAAGTAACAGTTTTATATTACCGAAAATGACGCAGCTTAGCGTTCAATTTTATAGATCATTGCGATACTAAAAAATCGATTTATAGGGGCAATGGTTATAAGCTATTAATGGTTTGTTTTAGGTCGTATCCTTCTTGAGTCACGATGGTCTCTAAAGTTGCTACACGTTTTTCTAATGTCTTCACTTGTCCATTGAGTTCTTCATTAATCGCGATAAGCCGCTGGACATCATTACTGTTGGCTCCTGCTGTTTTCTTAACATCAAAAATACGTTTTAAAATATCACCAACAACAACAATTCCTACGATTGCCACTATCATCGTCCACAAGCCCATAATGTAATCCTTAAGTTAGTTTGTAAAATCTATTGTTTTTATACAACCATTATGCCAAAACAGTATCTTGTTATTTATTAATAGCTTAAGATTTTGCTGTCATAATATGTCACGAATTTAACCAATTCTTAGTTAATTAAACAATATTTTAATCGGTTCGATTAGCTTGATATAGACTAACACTCGATAGTGAATGTTTGAAGCTTCCTTTCGTTTCTTTGGTGGAGTACGAAAGATACAATAGTGTGTTATTTTCTTGATCGTAAATGCGGCGCACTTTTAACGATTTAAATAGAATGCTCAATGATTCTTTGAATATCACTTCGCCACTTTTACTGTTATCGATAGTGGCGAGTTGTTCTGGCGTAATCGCCCCAGTTTGACGGCAGGCGATGCTTGCATTCGACGGATCGGACAGATCAAAATTGGCTTCGACATGACTGATATGGCAGGTTACTCCCGGTAGTTTGGGATCTTGCTTTGCGTCTATAAATATATCTGAGGTCGTAAACACACCGAGGCTGACCTTACCCACATCGTCACTACAACCGATGAGTGATCCTGCTAAGAGTGACACAAACGTTAACGCTTTATACCGATTCATAATGACTTCCTTATATAAATTGGCCTTAGTATAAGATCAATTTTGATTGGCCTTAGTATAAGATCAATTTTGATTGGGATAAACTCATTCTAGCACTAGCCGGAAAGTGCCTAATAACTAGGCGTCAAGATATCTGTCCGTTATAAGGCTTCCTTTATTTAGCTGCTACATAGACTTTTTGGGCATATACATTGTTATAGATCTATTAATAATGTATTTTTCCTGTTGACGTTCCCGTCAATTTGAACTAATTTAAACGCTTGTTTTATTTCGCCAATAAAAATTGGCTCTTTTTAGCAGGTAAAGGATAACTTTATGAAAATTCTTGTGCCGATTAAGCGCGTCGTTGACTACAACGTTAAGGTACGTGTTAAGTCTGATAATACTGATGTTGATTTAAGTAACTTAAAAATGTCAATTAACCCGTTTTGTGAAATCGCTGTTGAAGAAGCGGTTCGTTTAAAAGAAGCGGGCGTTGCGAGCGAAGTTATCGCTGTTTCAATTGGTGAGAAAGCTTGCCAAGAACAAATTCGAACTGCATTAGCCCTTGGTGCTGATCGCGGTATTCAAATTGAAACGGATGCGAAGCCACAACCGTTAGCGATTGCGAAAATGCTTGCTAAAGTTGTTGAAGCTGAACAACCACAGATCGTCTTGATGGGTAAGCAAACCATCGACGGTGATAATAACCAAACAGGCCAAATGCTTGCAGCGTTAACAAATATGCCACAGGGTACGTTTGCGTCAGAAGTTAAAGTAGACGGTGATAAAGTAGAAGTAACACGTGAGGTTGATGGCGGTTTAGTGACTGTTGCATTAAACCTACCTGCGGTAATTACGACTGATTTACGCTTGAACGAACCACGTTATGCTTCACTTCCAAACATCATGAAAGCAAAACGTAAGCCAATCGCTGTTCAAACACCAGAAGAGTTAGGTGTTGAAGTTGCTAATTCGTTAGATGTATTGAAAGTAGAAGCGCCAGCAGCACGAAGCGCTGGTGTAATGGTTGAGTCAGTAGACGAACTTATCGAGAAATTACGTACTACAGCGAAGGTGATCTAATGACTATTTTAGTAATTGCAGAGCACAATAACGACGCTCTAAAAACAGATACTCACAAAGTGGTTGCAGCGGCTTCGGCTATCGGCGGTGATATTGAAGTATTGGTTGCCGGTGCAAATTGTGGTGCGGTAGCAGAACAAGCCGCTAAATTAGCTGGAGTTTCAAAGGTACTTGTTGCTGATAACGCGTGTTACGAGCATCAACTCGCTGAAAATCTAGGCTTATTGGTTGCTGATCTTGGTAAAGGCTACAGCCATATTTTAGCGGCGGCATCGACCACTGGTAAAAACTTTTTACCACGCAGCGCGGCGTTACTTGATGTTGCTCAAATCTCTGACATTATTCGTGTTGATTCTGCTGATACGTTTGCCCGCCCATTTTATGCAGGTAACGCCATCGCAACCGTTAAATCAAATGACGCGATTAAAGTTATCACGGTTCGTACATCGGCCTTTGATAGCGTTGAAGAAACGGGCAGTGCGTCAGTTGAATCTATCGACAACGTTCAAGATGCCGGTAATTCTAGTTACGTTCGCAGTGAATTGACCGTCTCTGAGCGTCCTGAGCTAGGTAGTGCACGTGTGATCATCTCTGGTGGCCGCGGTATGCAAAATGGCGACAACTTCAAAATGCTTGAAGAAGTCGCAGACAAGCTAGGCGCTGGCGTTGGTGCTTCCCGCGCAGCAGTTGACGCTGGTTTTGTTCCAAATGATATGCAAGTTGGACAAACAGGTAAAATTGTTGCACCTGAGCTATATGTTGCCGTTGGTATTTCTGGTGCTATTCAGCATTTAGCTGGTATGAAAGACTCTAAGGTGATTGTTGCAATCAATAAAGATCCTGAAGCGCCTATTTTCCAAGTTGCTGACTTTGGTTTAGAAGCGGATCTGTTTGAAGCGATCCCTGAGTTAAACAGCAAACTATAATTCTACGCTGTTTAAAATAAGAACCGTTAACCTTTGTTAGCGGTTTTTTTATGTCAATTTTTCAAAGACTAATGAATATCGTTATTGAACAAGATACACTTAGTTTTTTTATTTCAAGGCGAATTTCGTGGCGCAACTTTATTTCTATTATTCTGCAATGAACGCAGGCAAATCTACATCCCTGTTACAATCGGCCTATAACTATAAAGAACGCGGTATGGAATCGGTTATTTTCACAGCGTCAGTGGATGATCGCTATGGTCAAGGCAAGGTCACTTCACGGATCGGATTGAGCCAAGATGCAGATATCTTTTCGTCGAGTTGTGACTTGTTTCAATTGATGAAAGAGAAGTTAGATAACGGCCCTGTACATTGTATTTTAGTTGATGAATGTCAGTTTCTTTCAAAAGCGCAAGTTAAGCAAATTTGCCGGGTTGTTGATGAACTTAAAGTGCCGGTATTGTGTTATGGCCTAAGAACGGACTTCATGGGTGAGCCGTTTGAAGGTAGCCTTTATCTAATGAGCTGGGCAGACAAGCTGGTAGAACTCAAAACAATTTGTCATTGTGGGCGAAAAGCATCAATGGTGGTGCGAATGGACGAACATGGCAACGCGTCCAGTAGTGGCTCGCAAGTTGAGATCGGTGGTAATGATAAGTATGTTTCTATGTGCCGACAGCACTTTAGCGAACTAGTCTGGTGTTAAATACAACACCGCGGTTTGTGCTTTAAATGCATTTATGTCAACAATGGTACTAGTAGGTGAACCAGACGCGTCACCTGTGACCATAATTAACCGATCTGCATCGTTTTTGATCAACATGTTGTCAATAAAATCAATGAGATTATCGGGGGGCAACCGTGTGACAGCATTAAGTGTCTTTTCTCTGTGTGAAAAGTCAATATCTCGATTGCAGATGCTTGTCCAATGGCGTGTTGCCTGACGGCGAGCACTAGTATCTCGCGTATTGATCTGCGATTTTAGACCGCTACAACTACGTTGCCATTGTTCTTCATCCATATCTTCAATTAAATCGCGAAATTCAACCAGCACATTATCGATAGCAGAGAGGATCTCCTGCGGTGTCGCCACGGATGACTGAACGTACAACATTATTCCTGGATATCGATTGATCGGCATATAAGAGGCGCCGCAAACGTAACCTAGCTGTTGATGTGTTCTTATTTCTGCAAAAAATAAGGGACTTAGTAGCTGGCTTGCCAAGCTCCATAAGGCCACTTGTTGCGGACTGTGATCTTGTGACTGGTAATATACAATCACTGAATTTTGTTCATCGGAATCATCAAATGCTCTAACTAACGTTCCCTGATTAGCCAAGGAGTGGACTTGACGCGGAATAGACGGAATTGCGTCCGCTACCGCACTAATTTGGCGATAGAGGCTATCACCAAACAGTCTAGCTTCACGTGTTGGCCAATCACCGAGTACAAAAGACTCCAAATGGACTGCTTTAAATAACGACGAAACAAACTGCTGTAGATCATCGAGCGTGATTAATTCTAAATGCTCCAACAGTGTAGGGTATTCGAATTGATGAGGTTGGAGCGTTGCGCTAAGGCCTTTAAACAAACGATTTATCGGTTTTGCTTTTCGTTGGTCAAACCAATTTTTTGTAAGCTGATGTTTAATTTCATCAAAGCGTGCCTGTGGAAAATCTCGCTCTCTAATTTTGGTTATTAGAATTTCAAAAAACAAGAATAGTTTAGGTGTGTAGCCACTGGCATGCATGGTGACGCCGGACGCGTGCGGATAAATATCATAATGCATTCCAGCAATCTCGGCAGGAAAAGTGACCTGAGCGAGTGAGTCATGTAGCAACTCAACATATAATCTACATAATACCTGACTAGTTGCAGTTTGATTCACGATTGGTGAATCGATTGCAGTGAATATGTGACCTTTAGGTACCTTGAATTGAGATTGTGGTAAATGCCACAGCCGAAAGCCTTCTTCATCAATAAGAATATCAGGCACATCTTTCTCAATTTTTGCAGGCGTGAACGCTAAGCGCTCAACGACAAACGGATTAGGCTGAGGCAATGCAAGTGAGTAGTCTATCGGCGTTAAGGTCCAAAGTTTTCTACGTTGACGTGAAATTGGTTTTATTTGATACGGCGTGTCATACCATTTTGCTATGTCTGTGCTTTCTTGACGCTGACACACCATAACTAGTCGTACGGTTTCAGGTGTCATTGCTGATACAATGCGTCCGATGGAATCAGGCTCAAAGCTATCCATTGCATAATCGCCGTAGACGAAGTCTTGTGGCTCATACTTAAACATGTTGATGGACAAATGACTGACTAGTTCAACCGCTTTAGGAGGCTCTTGAAAGTCAAACGCGACATTCATAATGTGATGTTTTTCAGTATAACGCCATGCATCAATGCCGCCTTGTTCAATCATTCTGATCGTCTGAAAGACAAGGCCGATAACACGATCAATGCTACGACTTCCAAGCTCAGTGAGGGCAATATGTATCGAAAATTCCCTAAAGTTGTAGCCTGAAAGCCCAGTGCCAGCGGACAAGCTATTGGCCAGACCAGTATTTTTTAGGCTCGATAGCAAGCTTCCTTCTCCCTCATGGCCAATTAAAAAAGCGAGATAGGAGAGTGGTTTACAGTAATAATTAATGTCGTCTATAGCCACTTCAAAACTGAGGGTTAATTTCTTTATGTCTTTGTTGGGGATGACGGCAATTTCCACACTGTATTGGTCCTCCAAATACAGAGGGACCTGTCGAAACTCATTGTTAAGTTCTCTATTGATGATGGCACGGAAAAAATTGTTACATTGATTTTCTTGCTCATCAAGCGATTGGTTCGATAGCATCACTACTTTCATTTTTGATGCGCAATAATGAGTCTGATAATACTGACGGAGAATAACTTCTAACTCACTTGCACTACCTTTAAGAGTTTGTTTATTACCCACGGAGAATTGGCTGTACGGATGGTCGGGGTTGACACATTCTTTAAGAACCGCACTCAGTCGTCTTGAATCGTCCTTATATTTTAATTGGAATTCAGAGTCGACGGCTTCGATTTCTTTCGCGATAAGCTGACCTGACAGTTTGGGCGCGATGAAGAAATCACTAAAACGATCTAGGGCGTTGGTAAAGTGTGCATTATCAATTGAAAAATAGAAATTGGTAAATTCACTACCAGTCCAAGCGTTGTGCTCGCCACCATGCTGTTTAATGTAAGTTTGATATTCATTAGGATCTGGATATTTATCGGTTCCCAGAAACATCATGTGCTCTAATAAATGAGCTAGGCCTTCGCGATCTTTAGGATCGTTGAAATGGCCAACATTTACTGCCAATGACGTGGCTGATTTAAGCGTTTTAGGATCGCAAATAAGCAGGGCATCTAAACCATTATCAAGTGTGATATGACGATATGTCTTGGTGTCGTTGGATGACGTTATCAATGGTATTCCTTGTACATGCACTAATCCGAGACGCCCTCGGATAAATATCATAACAAACTTTTATGGGGCTTTATATCATTCTTAGTAAGAATCATTTAGGAAAGGTTCAATAGAATTTGACTTGTGTCGTAATTTTAATCAAACATGCTTGATCCTAGACTTTTGACCAATTGTCTATTGAATGCATTGAGTCACAATATAGCGTCAGTAAGGGAGTTATACTCACGATCCCGTTAATTGAGAGCATTGATGGTAATACCTCAAATCGGATAGTATGTGTTGGCGTTTGAGAAATCGGCGACAACGATGCTTAACAATATTGCTTAAGGAATTGATTAATGAAGTTGTATATTATGCGCCATGGACAGGCTCAAATCTCTGCGCCCTCTGACTCTCAGCGAGCGTTGACTCCTTTAGGGCAGGAACAGACGGCCATCATGGCAAAGTGGTTGCGAAATACTGCGTCATCTTTTGATGTTGCATTTGTGAGCCCATATAAAAGAGCACTACAAACATTTGATATTGTATCGCAACAGGTGAGGATGTCCGGTCATCATTACTGTCTCGAAGAGTTAACACCAGAATCAAATCCTTCAACCTGCGGAGATGCCTTGCTGGCTTATTGCGCAGAGCACAAAGCAACAAATGCCTTTGCGGTTTCACATCTTCCGTTGGTGGGGTTAGTAATTAATGATTTATGTCGTGGTGACTTCGTGCCCGCGTTCACTACATCATCTATTGCATGCTTAGATATTGACCTTGTAGAGTGGCAAGGCCGCCTTTTATGGCATCGAACGCTAGATGACGTACTGATGGGCGCTTAAACTAGTCAATTATTCCGTTCTCATCAGGTTCAATATCTAATAAAACAATAAGCGCGCCTTGTCCGCCCCATTCAAGCGGTGCTTGATGAAAGGCAAGTAATTCAGGATATTGGGCTATCCAATATGGGGTTCGGGCTTTGAGCGTACCGCCACTCACCCCATGGACGATGACACAACATTCAATTTGGCATTTTTTGCACTCTTTAAACATTGCCAGAATTTCCATTTTCGCTTCATTTTGGTTTAAACCATGCAGATCTAACACTAATTCAGGGACGTAATCACCGCGTCTAAGTTTTTTGAGTTCATAGGTTTCTACGTCATCACGACAATAGCGCATCGGCCCCTCATCGTTTAAATGTGGAACGTAACCGTCAGAAAAATAGAATTCGGCTTGCTTTTGCTGTTGTTTATCTTTGTGACCTCGAACGCGCAACGATTTGGGTTGACGTAAATTAACCTTATCTTGGTTAAGCGGCTTAATGTTTGAATCATCAAGAAGATCAAACATTGATGGTGTTTTGTCGTTGGTCATTAAGTAGTCGATTGAGTCGCGTTATTTCAAAGTACGTATTTTAAATGCTTTTTTGGGCTATAAACAAGGTTCATATTCACAATTTAGTAAGATACAATGCCAGCCAAAGTTGGGTTTGAGAGCATTAGTTATCGCCCTAGGTTAGACATTTGAGGAGCGACAAGCTTGGAAACTTTTAAGCTGGACCAGCAACATATTGATGAAGCAATTAATGAATTATCGACGTTAGGCGATATGCTGCGCTGGGGAGCGACATTATTTAACCAAAGTGGTGTATTTTATGGGCATGGTAATGAGAACGCGTGGGACGAAGCCGTTGTACTGGCTCTCCATGTCTTAGCGCTACCGATTGACAGTAAAGATACTATTGTCAATTGCAATTTATTACAGCGAGAACGCTTGGCAATCGCTCAAACTTTTGCAGTGCGCATTAACGAGCGGGTTCCGACAGCCTATATTACGAACAACGCATGGTTTTCTGGCTTACAGTTTTATGTAGATGAACGTGTGTTAGTGCCGCGATCACCTATTGCACAAATGATCAATGAGAATTTCGAACCTTGGTTAAAAGGTCATAGCGTTCACCGTGCATTAGATTTATGTACCGGCAGTGGATGTATTGCAATTGCAATAGCCCATCAATTTGTTGATTCAGAAGTCGATGCTATCGATATATCTCACGACGCATTAGATGTCGCTAATATCAATATCTTCGAGCACGGGATGGAAGAGCGTGTTATTCCAATTCAATCAGATTTAATGAATGAAGTATTAAGAGAAAAATACGATCTTATTGTCTCAAATCCCCCGTATGTCGACCAAGAAGACATGGATAGCTTGCCGCAAGAGTTTATCCATGAACCTGAACTTGGACTTGCTGCGGGATATGATGGGTTAGATCTAGTGAAACGTATTTTGGTTGATTCCCTAGATTGCCTCAATGATGACGGAATTTTAGTCGTGGAAGTTGGTAATTCTCAGATCCACATGGAGCAACAGTTTCCTGACGTCGCATTCGATTGGATCGAGTTTAGTCAGGGTGGACACGGCGTTTTCGTATTGACAAAAGCACAATTAGTAAAGCATCAAGCGTTATTCAAAGCAGCGTTGGCTGCAACTATTTAAGCAAGGAATATTCATGTCTGGCAATACTATAGGTAAGTTGTTCTCTATCACCACTTTTGGCGAAAGTCACGGCATTGCGCTCGGTTGTACCGTTGATGGTTGCCCACCGGGTCTTGAAATTACAGAAGCTGATTTACAGGTGGATTTAGATCGACGTAAGCCCGGTACGTCAAAGTTTACCACGCCGCGTCGAGAAGCTGATGAGGTGAAAATTTTATCAGGTGTTTTCGAAGGAAAGACTACAGGTACACCGATTGGGCTATTAATTGAAAATGGCGATCAACGTTCAAAAGATTATGGTGAGATAAAAAATCAATTTCGCCCGGGGCACGCAGACTATACGTACCAACAAAAATATGGGATCCGTGATTATCGTGGTGGTGGCCGATCTTCAGCACGTGAAACCGCGATGCGAGTTGCTGGTGGTGCTATCGCAAAGAAATACCTAAAACAAGCCTATGGCATTGAAATCCGAGCGTATCTTTCTCAGATAGGTGATGTCGCTATTGAAAAGGTCGATTATGATCTTATTGAAACGAACCCTTTCTTTTGTCCAGATATCGACAAACTTGACGATATGGAACAGTTAATTCGTGATCTCAAAAAACAAGGCGATTCAATTGGCGCCAAGGTAACTGTTGAAGCGATAAACGTTCCAGTTGGCTTAGGCGAGCCTATCTTTGACCGTTTGGATGCTGAAATTGCACACTCTCTCATGAGTATTAATGCCGTAAAAGGTGTTGAAATTGGCGACGGTTTCGAAGTGGTCAATCAAAAGGGGAGTGAACACCGCGATGCAATGACTAAAGAAGGATTTACCTCTAATCATGCGGGTGGTGTATTAGGCGGCATTTCGACGGGGCAGCCGATTGTCGCTCATATGGCACTAAAACCAACATCAAGCATTACAACGCCTGGTCGCAGTGTTGACAAGACTGGTGCTGAAGTAGATTTAGTTACCAAAGGGCGTCACGATCCTTGTGTCGGCCTGCGTGCTGTACCTATCGCTGAAGCAATGCTTGCTATTACTTTGATGGATCATCTGTTGCGCCATCGCGGCCAGAATTATGATGTTAATTTGTCGACGACCGCCTATCAAATGGCCGACAAATAATCGTGAGACATTAACGCGTGAATGAAGAGTTTGATTATAACGATTTAATACAGGTTTTTGATGACACGTTCTACACAAGTCATCAAACTCGGCTAATTAAAGGCGGTGATGAGCCTATTTATCTGCCAAAAGATGATGAGACAAGTTACCACCAGATTATTTTTGCAAGAGGGTACTTTGCCAGCGGACTGCATGAGATAGCTCATTGGCTAGTGGCAGGAGAAGCCCGTCGTTTACTAGAAGATTATGGATATTGGTATTGCCCTGATGGGCGTGACGAACAAACTCAAACGGATTTTGAGAAAGTTGAAATTAAGCCCCAAGCCATCGAATGGGCACTTTCCTTAGCTTGTGGCCATTCTTTTCGTGTGAGTACCGATAATTTAAGTGGCTGGCAATCAGATCGACATGCCTTTCAAGACAATGTGTATAAGCGATTGTGCGATTTGATTACTAATGGATTTAATTGTCGGACTCAAAAACTACTCAATGCCTTATGTATCTTTTACAAGCAACCTCCGTTAACCCTTGAGCGTATCGCTTATCAACGTGTTCATCATGAGAGTAATAACGACTATGAAGTTTAAAATTGGTTTGATCATCAATCCCGTAGCAGGTATGGGCGGCTCTGTTGCCCTCAAAGGCAGCGACGAAGTGATTGATAAAGCATTAGCGCTTGGTGCTACACCAAAATCTAATGATCGTGCACACATTGCATTTTCACAAATTGAACAATACCGAGATAACATTGAGATAATCACGGCGCCATCTTTGATGGGTGAAAGTTTATGTCAATCACTGGGCTTTGATTATTCGTGCATAGCGTTTAACAGTAACACACAATTAACGAGCGAATTGCAATCATCAGATGCCAATCACACGTTAGAAGCGGCGTCGTTAATTAAGGCGGTAGGGGTTGATTGTTTAGTATTTGTAGGCGGCGACGGCACTGCTCGCAATATTTATAGCGCTGTCGGTGATGACTTCCCAGTATTAGGTATTCCAGCGGGCGTAAAAATTCATTCTGGTGTTTACGCGATTACCCCGACAGCTGCCGGTAAAGTACTTGAGCTGATGGTTACAAATCAGCTGGTTAGTGTGATGGAACGAGACGTCATGGATATTGATGAATCGTTATTTCGCGATGGCGTTGTAAAAGCCAAGCGCTACGGTGAAATGTTAGTGCCTGCTGAACTTCGATATATGCAAGCGGTGAAAATGGGTGGTAAGGAGTCCGACGAACTCGTTCTTGCAGATATTGCCGCTGATGTAATGCGTCAGGTCGATGATGAGTTAGTTATTATGGGCTCCGGGTCAACGACGGAATTCATCATGGAAGAGATGGGATTGGATAATACATTACTTGGCGTCGATGTAGTTCGCGATCAATCTCTCGTTGCAAGCGATGTCAGCGCCCAGCGTTTACTCGAACTGATTACCGAACAGCACGCTGTGAAATTAGTGGTTACCCTCATAGGTGGTCAGGGTCATGTATTTGGCCGTGGAAATCAACAATTAAGCCCAGATGTGATAAGGGCTGTGGGAAGAGACAATATTATTATTGTCGCCACTAAAACTAAATTGCAGGCATTAGAGCAACGTCCATTACTGGTAGATACAGGGGACGCGCAGTTAGACAAAGAATTAAGTGGCTTTGTCAAAGTGACGACGGGCTATAACGATTATGTCATGGTACAAATGAGTAACCCTGACTAATACCATTGGGTATAACTAACAACGAGCATATTTGGAATTTATTATGTTACTTACACAAACAGAAAGCATCATCGAAGATTTTGTTGCTGATATTTTAGAAAACGGCAACGATGACGCTTTATTTGCCAGTGGTTATTTGCAAGGCCATCTTGATTTGATTCTCCAAGGATGCATTGATATCGATGATACCTTTGAAAATTTCATGGCTAAAATGCAGGCCAGTTTAGATAACGCATTTTTAAAAAATGAACTAAGTCCTACCGATAAAAAATTGGTTACCACTTGCTGGGAAAACCTCCAACACAAGATGTAATGTTGTATTCTAATTAAACAATAAACTTGTTTTTGTATACAATATATCTTAGTCTGGCTCTATTCCAATAATAAATAGAGCCACGTATGAGCCAACAATCCTCGAATTCAGCATCGAACAATCCACCATATTCTTCAACACATACTATTAAGAAACTCGGTTTCTTTGCCTCTATCGCGTCCTTAAGTTACGTGTTTTGGATTGTCGGAGGGATGGAACTAATTGAACGCGTTGCGTTCTATGGTGTTAAAACAGTTGCAGGCCTCTATGCGACCGATCCAGTGTCCAAAGGTGGTCTAGGTGTCACTATGACAGACTTTGGCACCATACTAATGGCATGGGCGCTTGTGCAAGCTTTTGTTCCTGTCTTTATTGGCGGGCTTTCTGATCGGATTGGCTATAAAGAAACGATAGCATTATCCACCGTGACAAAAATTGCAGCTTATTTACTGATGGCATTCTTTCCAACCTATTGGGGATTTATGGTTGGCGCTATCGTATTGGCCCTTGGGACTGGAATATTTAAACCAGGCATTCAGGGGACTTTAGTCAAATCAACCACACCTCAAAATTCTACGATGGCGTGGGGAATGTTTTATCAAATGGTCAATATCGGCGGCTGGGTTGGTCCTTTGATTGCGGCACAATTGCGGATCCTTGATTGGCAAAATGTTTTTTACGCATGTGCGGCGATTATCAGTTTAAATTTCTTTATGTTGTTGCTGTATAAAGAGCCCGGTAAGGCAGAGCGCGTCAAGAACCAAGAAAAACTAGCAAAAAGTGGCGCGCCAACAAAATCGTTATGGAGAGAATCAATTCACGAGTTCAAGCAAGCGCACTTGATTTACTACACCATTATTTTTTCAGGGTTTTGGTTTATGTTCATGGCGCTGTTTGATGTTTTACCGGTACACATCAGAGATTGGATTGATACGACAGCTATTGTCGCTTCATTGTTTGGTGAAAACGGAACTGACTCGGTGGCTTGGCGCTCGGCTTTGGGAATGAATGCCGATGGACTGTCTATTTTGCCTGAAGGGATTATGAACCTAAATTTTGGCATGATCATGCTTACGTGTTTTCTCTTTGCTGCATTAGCGCAGCGTCTAGGTACAATGAATAGCTTAGTGATAGGTACATTCCTGTGTAGCGCCGCGTTGTTTATTATTGGTGGCGTCAATGCTGCTTGGTTTTTGGTGCTCGCGATATTTACTTTTAGCGTAGGTGAAATGCTCGCCAGCCCGACATCTTACAAACTCATTGGTAATATCGCGCCAGACGACAAAAAAGCCATGTATCTTGGGTTCAAAGATCTACCACTTGGCATAGGGTGGGTTGCCGAAAGTTATATTGGCCCAATGTTATACGATAAATATGCCGCCAAAGAAACACTCGCCAAAGCGATGTTGTCAGATACCTATCAACAAAGTACAGCCGCGTTAAGCGCGATTCCACAAGGTGAATACTTTACACACTTGGTGTCAATTAGTGGTCAATCATCTCAAGAAATGACCGCTTTGCTTTATCAACAAAATAATATTGGCGTGGTGTGGTTTGTGATGGGAGCAATTGGTATTGCTTCTGCATTTGGCTTGGTGATTTATAGTCGTTGGATCATAAGTGCACGTAGTTCATTATCATCAGAGCAAAAATCACTCGTCGACTGATCTCACTCCTTGGCGCGTCATTGGCAAGAAATGAGCCTTATTTATGTTTTGGCGCTAGCGGGACTTCAAATGCTTTGATATTCTCGCCTAGGTATATGTCCATAAAAGAGCAAGGAGGTTGCATGAACGCGTGGAAAGAACTGCACTGGATTCAAAAGTCCTTTATCGGTTTCCTAGTATTAATGATGGTAGTTGTAATGCCTGAATTACTACCACTATTAGATTTAGGGGGGATAGAGCTAATTTTTGGCTTTGTTGTATTAAACATTAAAACAGCGAAGTATTGGGTCTACGATAAATATCTTCAAGCCCGTGAATTAGGGAGATTGATATTAATGGCGTTTGTCGGTAGTGCTTTAGCAAAACCAAAAACATTCGTGATTCATGGAGGCGTTTGTTGCGCGGCGTTATTGATCACGGGCTCAATTGTTCTTTCAAGCGGATTTCTATTGCCTGTCATGATAGCAAACAGTTATCTAATTTAGGTTAACTTTCCAAGGCGCATTACACGCTATTTTTAAAAAGCCAACGTCATATCGTCGTTGGCTTCATTCCCATCTCAGAACCAATCATCTTTAGTGGATATATATCCATAATCAATGAAAAATCAGATTAGACTTTATTCATTGCGCTCAATTCATGCAGTTCTAAAGACTACGGTGGTAAAACCGTAATTTATACTTGCACCTCGATAAAATTCGTTGATAATCATCGAAAACTAATTTTGAGCAACGCTTGTGCATTTATTAAACCTAGAACTTTTTGGAAAAACATTAACATTAGATGCGTCTATGGCAGGCTGGCAGCAACTATTTTGGGATGGGAACTGTGTAAGTCAGATCACTGCATCAGACGCTGTCGATCAGGACATCGTCAACCATCAATTTGAATTAACGCAAGTCATGGTGGCGAAAGAGGGCGATGAACCGCAAGAGCAAAAGATCATTGTGTCACTAAGCAACAAGATTAACTGGCAACCGTTCTCATTAGATTATCAATTGAGTGTGGACGGGCAAGATGTGGCGAATGGGACGCTCAACGAAAAAGATATCGAAAGCCGTGAGATTGTTAATACTGGAAAAACTAAGCCTAAAGTAAGTACTGTTGGTTTATTAGGATTAGGATTGAAATTGTTTAAAAGTGCCAAAGTGATTAAAGTCGTCCTAGCGGCTGGATCACTCGCTGCCTATAGCTGGCTCTTCTCGTTTGAGTTTGCACTAGCGCTTATCGGCTGTTTAGTTTTTCATGAATATGGTCATGTGCGAGCGATGAAATATTTTGGTATGAAAACCAAGGGATTCTATTTGGTGCCTTTTTTGGGCGGTTTAGCAGTCAATGACGATAAGCTTAATACACGATGGCAAGACGTAGTGATTTCGATTATGGGTCCATTCTTTGGATTGTTGTTGTCGCTTGGTCTTTTAGTCGCTTACTGGATAACTGGTATCGAAATCTTGGGGGGCATTGCCGCATTTAACGCACTCTTAAACCTCTTCCAATTATTACCAGTGTTACCGCTCGACGGCGGCCATGTATTAAAAAGCATTGCTTATTCGGTTAACTCAAAGATGGGGCTGGTAGTTTGTGTGCTCGGTGCTGCTCTCGGTGTGTATGTGAGTTACACCTTTGGATTCGCTCTTTTAGGTTTTTTGTTAGCGATTGGCTCTATTGAAATTTTCTTTGAATATAAATATCGCCATCAAACGCGATTATTACCGCTAGACAGATATGGTCAGATTATCTCTGCTGCATGGTACTTAATGACAGTCATCGGCTTATCAGCGATTATCTGGGGGTTAGGGCAAGGCGCAAATGATGCATTGTCGTTACCGTTTAAGATTTTGGGGAGCTAATGCGCCTTGCAAAAATGATTGGCGCGGCGGGATATTGTTCGCGTCGTCAAGCATCTCGCCTAATTGATGCTGGTCGTGTCGAGGTTAATGACAATATTGCGCAGCATTTGACGTTTGTAGATCCGAGCGATGAGATCAGGGTTGACGGCAAACAGATAGACGTATTTAGCGAGAAACACTATGTTGTCTATCATAAACCGGTTGGCATTGATTGTAATTTAAATGTCGATGACCCAAATAGTCTTTGCCATGTTATTCCTACATGGTTACCCCGTGTATTTCCTATCGGTCGATTAGATAAGGATTCAAGTGGTTTACTTTTACTCACGAATGACGGTGAACTAACCAATAGATTGTTACACCCGGCGTTTAAGCAGGAAAAGTGTTATGAGGTTATCGTAAAACCCAGCTTTCACAATCGCAGCACCAACAATCTAACGCTTAATACCGCATTTGTATCAAATATGAATCAGCCTATTATCATTAAAGGCAAACAAACATCCGCCTGTGAAATTAAACTCCTTGATGAATTAAGTTTCAACATTACCTTAACCCAAGGGCTAAACCGACAAATTCGCCGAATGTGCAGCAACTTAGGATTTTACGTTACCCATTTAAAGCGAATATCCTTGGCAAATATAACGCTGAGCGAGCTAGCTGTAGGCGATTTTCGCTCTCTTAATGCTGATGAAATTGCGGATCTCATCGCATTAACTAATCGCGCTTAACAAGATGTATTAGGCCCTACATTTGATTGGCTTTTCGGTAGTTTCCTTGATAATCAAAGATCTTTTCTTGAATTTTCCAATAGTATTTCTGTTTCTTGGCGATAACGAAGTCTGGCGGTGTGATCTTTGATGACAAAGCGATAGCCTCGCTGGTGGTTGTGAACGTAAATGATACTGTTCCCTGAGCAACACGGCTACCAAATTGGCGATTGAATGCCAGTAACGCCTTTGGGTGTGAAAAGTTAAATGTTTCTGACAAAGCATGTCCATCTTCATCGACGTAGGTGACCTTCAGTTTGTCAGAATCAGCACTAAGACTAGCCATCGTCATTGCTTGGCATCTGATGACCATCGCATCTTTTAGAGATAATGACTTTTTCAACAAATCGTCAGGATCGCTGATGGCGTGATCACAATGCTGACATACACGCGCCGCAATATCATTTTGTTGACCGCACTGACCACATTCTTTAAAACGGAATCTATAATCACAGCGGACGCGTTCACCGTTGTGATCTTCAAATCCCATACAACGACGACCATAGTGTTCTATAAGGTCGCCATCTTGGTCTACTTTTCCCCAGAAAGTATTGCCAAATTGACATACAGGACACGGGACCAATACCGCGACACTATCACTGCTTGGTTTGTCGCTACCAACCTCGGGGCTAAAAATATCGAATCCGCTGTTGGCGTAATCGATTATTAAACAATCTTTTTTATCATCACATAAACGTAAGCCGCGGCCTACTATTTGTTGAAATAGGCTGACCGACTGTGTCGGTCTGAGTAGGGCAATGAGGTCGACATGGGGTGCGTCAAATCCCGTCGTTAATACAGCAACGTTTACTAAAAATTTTATTTCCCGTTTTTTGAACCGAGCTATTATTTCATCGCGCTGAGTATTGTCGGTATCGCCGATAATAAGAGCGCTTGTGTGTTGGTGGCCAAACTCTGCCAAATAATCCATGACTTCATTAGCATGCTTAATCGTCGCAGCAAATATCATTACGCCTTTTCGGTCTTTACTGAGCGTTACCACTTGCTCAGTGATAGATTTTGTAACCCGCTTATGTTTAATAAGTAGGGTATTGAGCGCTTTTTCACTCTGACTGCCAAAACGATTTTGACTGATACTTGAGAAGTCATAATGGGCTATAGCCGCGTCAATTAGCGTTGGCGGTGAAAGGAAACCTTGTTTAATCATTAACCCAAGTGGCATTTCATAGATACAATGTCTAAATACGCTGTTGTCGTCGCCACGACTAAAGCCATGGTAATGATCTTGATAGATCCAACCTATTCCCATGCGGTACGGTGTGGCGGTTAAGCCCAACAGTTTCAATGATGGATTTATTTGTTTAAGGTGTGCAATTATTTGTTGATATTGATTCTGAGAATCGGTGCTATCGTCAACTTGACCAATACGATGGCATTCGTCAACAATGACTAACGAATAATGCTCATTAAATTTGTTAAGATTTGGCGCGACAGATTGGACGCTTCCAAACGTAACCTGATGTTGTGATTCTTTACGACCTAAACCAGCCGAAAATATATTAGCGCTTAGCCCATAGGATTCATATTTTTGGTGATTTTGCTCAACGAGTTCTTTAACATGAGCAAGCACTAAGATCTTATGTTTAGCTAATCGCGCCAGTTCACTGATCACCAAACTCTTACCGCTACCCGTTGGTAATACAATAATGGCGGACTCGTCACTTTTTTTGAAGTGACGAACAGTGGCCTTAACTGCTTCTTGTTGATAGGGGCGCAGAGTATAACTGGTCATGAGCTAGTCTTTGTTTTTCGCTTCAATCCATTGGGACATATATTTTGTGCTTTTGTGATGGTGGTGCTTCAACATGCTACCAGTGAAATTATTAAGTCGGTGGCTTTGAAGGTTCACAATGAGATCATTCACACGGTTAGTTAACGCCCCTGATAAACTGTTTTTGTCATAAAGCGTTCGAATAATGTCATCACCTTTGTTGACGTAGTCGAGCCAACGATCGTTGTCTTGATAGAGTGCAATGGCATGTTCAGCAAACTGTTCGGGATCATCATTAATATCGCCACTCCACGGTAAATTCTCATGCATGGATTCACTACCAATCGACGTTGTGACGTTTGGTGTGCCATTGATCATAGCGTCTGCCAATTTCCCTTTGATTCCAGCACCAAATCGTAGTGGCGCCAACAGCACTCTGGCTTTTTTTATTTCCGCATGGGCGTCATCACACCAACCTTTTACCAAAAAACCTTGCTTTTCATTGTGAAGTTGCGTTGCTTTTGGTGGCGGGTATGCTCCGTATACGTTTAATCGTGCTTTAGGTAACTTTTTGCGAATTAATGGCCATATTGATTCTTTGAGGTAGCGTACTGCATCCCAATTGGGCGCGTGTCTGAAATTGCCTATGGATATAAAGTCAATCCGCGCAGAATATTCAGGACGAGGCTCATTTAGCTTATCTATGTCCAACATGAACGGAATGTGATGTAGAAGTTGTGGCGGCACCTTAAACTGAGTGGTCAGTAATTCGATTTCCGTTTTAGATATCATGAGGGTGAGGTCGCAACGATAAATTGCCGCTATTTCACGTTTTGCCATGTCACTATTGAGATCATGTTGATTGATTTCTCGATCGTTTTTATAGGCATCATGACGGGCGTATCTCAGTGTATGGAGATCTTCGGTGTCTAAGATGGTCAGGGCCGTTGGGCATTGTTGTTCGACACGCCAGCCAAATTGCTCCTCCATCATAAACCGATCGTATATCACGATCTCAGGGCCTAATTCTTTGACAAAAATATCAAATGAGCTGCAATTAAGGGCAATGTTAGTACAGTCGACATTGTAGTCGTCAAGATCAGCCATATGCTCTGATAACTGCGCCGCACTGGCAAAGGTAATGTGATAACCCTGGTCATTAAAAAGAGCAATTAATTCCATCATTCTGCTGCCTGCAGCGGAAGATTTAGGTTCTGGCCAAACATAGCCGATGATTAATAGATTTTTAGAGGACATGATTACTTAAGGGGTTTGAGTGACGATTCAGGTTGCGCTTGAGCGGATTTTAGGGCACTAATTCCGCCGCCATTGTGTACGTTAGAATAACCAGCTTTCACTAACATCATTATTGCTTTTCCTGCTCTGTTGCCGCTGCGGCAATACAAGACAATGGGAGTTTCTTTGCTAATATTCTTAAATTTCAGCGTTTGGACAACCTCTTTGTAGGGGATATGTAATGCTTTATCTAAGTGCCTTTCCTTGAATTCTGCGGCGGTTCTCACGTCAATTAATAGCGCGCCATTATTACGTTTTTGCCATGCGACCTGTTCGCGCGTGTAATGGGTGTGATCGTCGCCGCCGTGGGCAGAAACTGATGTATTAATGAATAAAGTGCCGATGAAAAATAACATCAAATAAAAATAGGAAACTCGAATAAACATAATTGTCTTTAATGAATGAAACGTATTGGCGCATTGTACCTGATGTTTGTGAGATGAAACATCTAATTAGCGATAAATATAGCGAGGGTTTTAGGAGACTGCTACACTGCGGCGAAGTATTTTATAGAGGAATAAGTTGTGGAATTTTTAGCAAATTATGGGCTGTTTTTGGCTCAAGCGGTTACCATTGTGGTTGCAATTATTGTGGTATTGGTGACTATCGTTGCTCTTGGTAGCAAGGGGAAGGGGGAGAAAGGGCAGTTAGAGCTAATAGACTTGTCGGAAGCCTTAGAGGATACTGCGCAGTCTTTTAAAGAGACAATATTGTCTAAGGATGAGCTAAAAAAGCGTGCAAAAGCTAAAAAGAAGGCAGATAAAGAATCGAAAGATGAGGTTAAGCCTAATTTGTATGTTATTGATTTTAATGGTTCGATGGACGCTAGCCAAGTAGAAGGTTTACGACGTGAAATTACTGCAATTGTCCAGTGTGCACAGAAAGATGATGAAGTGCTGGTTCGTCTTGAAAGCCCCGGCGGTGTCGTACACGGTTATGGACTCGCAGCGAGTCAGTTACAACGGATCACTAAACGTAACATCCCGTTAACCATCGCTGTTGATAAAGTTGCCGCAAGTGGTGGTTATATGATGGCTTGTATCGCAAACAAAATTGTCGCCGCTCCTTTTGCAATTATTGGATCCATTGGGGTTATTGCTCAGATCCCTAATTTTAGTAAAGTGCTTAAGAAAAATGATATCGATTTCGAGCAAGTGACGGCGGGTGAATATAAAAGAACACTCACTATGTTTGGCGAAAATACCGATCAAGATCGTGAAAAATTTCAAAGTGAAATTGATGATGTTCACGGTTTATTTAAGAACCATGTTGCCAAACACCGTTCGCAATTGGATATAAACAAGGTGGCAACAGGTGAAACTTGGTACGGTGAACAAGCCCTTGAAATCGGTCTTGTTGACGAGTTAAGCACGAGCGATGACTGGTTACTTTCACAAGCGCAAGATAAGCAAGTCTACTTAGTGAAATATAATGTCCCTAAGACTTTGTCTCAAAAATTGGGAAAAGCTGCAAGCACATCGGTTGAGCAAGGAATTTATAATGTCGTCAATCGTCTTGGACAATGGAAAGGGTTTTAAATTTCGATTGATTCGAAGCAACAAAAAAGGGATGCATTGCATCCCTTTTTATTAGAATAAATTGAAACAACTATTCTGTTTTTCTGCCGACCCATGGATCGTTATAAATTTCGGTATCTAACTCTTTCTCAGTTTTAGCGACGATAACCGTCACCATGCTATCGCCGGTAACGTTTACCGCAGTTCGAGTCATATCGAGTAGACGGTCAACACCAATAATAAGTGCAATGCCTTCTACCGGTAAACCAACTTGTTGTAACACCATAGCAAGCATAATTAAGCCAACGCCCGGCACGCCCGCTGTTCCAATTGACGCTAAAGTGGCAGTCAAAATTACCATTAGATAATCAGCTATCGACAAATCAACACCATAGACTTGCGCGATGAAGACGGTTGCAACACCTTGCATGATTGCCGTGCCGTCCATGTTAATGGTTGCACCTAACGGTACAGTAAACGACGCGATAGAATTATCAACACCCATTTTTTTGGTGGTTGTTTCTAATGTCACAGGAATTGTCGCATTTGAGCTGGCTGTACTAAACGCAAATAGGGCTGTGTCACGCATTTTTCTAATAAAGATCACAGGATTAAGCCCCGTTAAGAACTTAAGAATTGTTGGGTAAGTCACTAACGCATGAACGCCTAATGCAAGCAAGACGACAAAAAAGTACTTTGCAACATTTAGGAAGGTGCTCGGTGAAATTTCACTGGCTAGTTTCGCCATTAAGAAGAACACGCCGTATGGTGCAAGATTCATAATGATGTTAACAATCTTCATGACAACTTCATTCATGTCTTCAAATAAACTTGCAATACGTTTACCTGATTCACCAGCAAGTGAAACAGCTATGCCGAATAACAATGCAAACACGATAATTTGCAGCATGTTGCCTTGCGCCATCGCATTAATTGGATTACTTGGAATAATATTGATCAATACTTGAGTTAATGAAGGTGCTTCTTTGGCACTAAATGAAGCGGTACTTGTCATCGCTTGGTCAGTTACACCTGGTGCTATTACTAACGCCAAAGCAATCGCCAACGTAATCGCTATTGCTGTAGTTGTTAAATACAACGCAATGGACTTGCCACCCAAGCGACCTAATTTACTTGGGTCAGACAGTGAACAGGTACCACAAACTAATGAAATGAACACTAAAGGTACAACTAACATTTTCAAACTGTTAACGAACATCTTTCCGCCAGCGTGGAACAAGCCGTTAACGATATTGTCTTGGACGAATTTAACATCACCCAACCAAAACTGGATGATGGCACCAATAATGATGCCAAGGCCCATACCGATGAGAATTTTCATCGTTAGGCCCAAAGGTTTTTTATTACTCATGGTAATCCTTAATTATTATTAGGTATCTGATTTTAGGTTGTTAATGAGAATCATCGATACACGCGTTGGAGTCTAGCAAATGTTTAATTATTGCAAAAGCAATAATCAAGCATAGGCGTTATTAATAAAAAATCTTTTAGTAGCGAAAGATTAATGCATTGAATTTTATCTAAAATCCTTTTGCATCTTTGACATAAATTCTCTAACATCGACATAATTGCTTTAATTTTTGTTGTATTTTCGGCAGGGAGAATGCCCAATGCGTCAGACCTTTCATTATTTTTCAATCGTTTTCTTTGCGCTGTTTTTAATAGCATGTAGTGGTGGTAACGAGTTATCCAGCACTTCTAGTGGAGATGGAGGAGATGGTACTACGCCAACAACGCCTCAATCTACCGTGGTTTTAACCATGGTTGACACGGCCGGAAATACTGTGACTAACGTTGATGGCAGTCAGCCTCAATGGCTGTCTGCATTGTATAAAGTTGACAGCAAACCTGTTGCTAATAAGAAAGTAGCATTTAGTTTAGATGGTGCAATTGGTCAACTATTGGTAACGAGCGCGTTAACCAATGACGAAGGGATTGCAAAAGTAGAAATACACGCAGGTAGTTCAGTAGGTGCTGGTACCGTTACAGTTACTATAGATGATTTGACCGATACGCTAGATTTTTCGACGTCTAACCCCGTAGCCGTTATTGAGCCGGTAAACTTGACGATTAAATTGGTTGACGATAACGGAGCGACGATAAATAACGTTAGTAGTATCGAACCAGCAAAATTAGAAGCAACATTGACGCATAGTGGTTCACCCACTTCAGGTGTAAAAGTAGACTTTTCTCTTGGGAATGATATTGGTGAGTTAAAAGTAACTAGTGCACTAACGGACAATGACGGTGTCGCGTCGGTCTTTTTGTATTCTGGTGCGCAAGATGGTGCTGGTACTGTAACTGTTGCTGTTGGCGACGTTAATGCAAGTATTGATTATGCGGCGTCAGTTGCAGCAGTGAACGTTGAAATGGGAGATTTAACCTTAACTCCTATCAATATCGGACCCAATGGTACCGCGACACTGAGTGTTCCAATTAACGAATCTGTTGCCGGAAATGTTAGTCCGTTAACTCAATCTGTTAACGTACAGTTTTCGTCAGCATGTGTACAAGCAGGCAAAGCAGAAATTGCCAGCGAAGTTGCCACTATTAACGGTGTTGCTTCAGTAACCTATAAAGATAAAGGCTGTGGAACCGTTGATAAGATAAATGTTACGTCAACGATTGGGCAAACAGTTTTAACAAAAAATGTGGATTTAACGGTTGCGCCAGCAACATTGCAGAGTATTCAATTTACCGAAGTGTCATCTAACTTTATTGCATTAAAGGGGACTGGTGGTGAAGGGCGTAATGAAACAGCAACAGTAACTTTCACTGTTTTTAATCAACTGGGAAATGCAGTGTCGGGCGTACCAGTAGATTTTGCTTTGAGTACCAGTGTTGGTGGCATTGAACTTCTGCCAGATACAAAAGCAGAAACTGACGAAAATGGACAAGTAGATGTTATTGTCTCGTCAGGAAATGTCGCAGTACCAGTTCGAATTCTCGCATCTTTAACAGAAAACCCTGAAATTTCAACAATTTCAGGTGCACTAGCAATTTCAACAGGTGTAGCAGACTATAACAGTTTTAGTATTTCTGCCGACTTGAACCCTGATGCTTGGGGAATAGACAACGTTGAGGTTGACGTTGTTGCAAGACTCGCTGACCACTTCAATAATCCTGTTCCAGACGGTACCACCGTTCAGTTTAGCGCTGAATATGGAGCGATAGACCCATTTTGTTTAACAGTGAACGGAACTTGTGCTATCAAATGGCGAAGTCAAGCTCCGCGTTCTCCATCTCCTGCATACAGAGATGCAAACGCAATCACTCGAGTGTTAGGTAGTTCATCTCATCTATGCCTAGCGTCAGACGGAACTGATACTGGCCTGTCACAAGCTGGCTTGCCTTGTTTTTATAATAATAGATCTTTAGCTAATCGATATGGTGGATTGGGTCAAGTTTACGGCAATCGTGTAACAATATTTGCTCACGCTATTGGCGAAGAATCGTTTGCTGACTCCAATGGCAATGGTAAATTTGACGATGGAGAAGCGTTTACAGATTTATCAGAAGCATTTCGTGATGAAAATGAAGATGGTCTATTTGGTGGCAGGTTAGCAAACGGGGATTTACAAGCCGGTGCAACGGTGCTTGATTGTTCAGATGCAAGTAACACAAATTGTCTTCAACCTGGTGGTGATAACGAAGAATTCATCGATTTTAATAGAAATGATTCTTTTGACCAAGCTAACGGCAAATATAACGGTGTGTTGTGTACTGATGCAGATAGTAAATTGGATAAGTGTCATCGTCAACTGGTGTCAATTTCCAAGAGCATCACTATTCTCCAAGCTGGTAATGGCATTTTTGCAGGAATGATCGAAGCTGGTTTAAATCAGAATGATCCTAGTCAATACGGCCAAGCGGTTGATATTTTCGGTGGGGCGAAAACAATAAATCTATATGCAGCTGGTGGATTTAATGGATATCTACCAAGTGGCACAACAATCACATTTGATGCGGGAAATGGTGAAATTGTTGGGCCGAGCGAATGTACTGTTGGTCAATCATCAGCTTTTGCTATTAATAGCTGTTCAGTATCTCTTAAACCGGATGATGAACGAAGTTCAGGTAGCCTAACTGCTACCATTTCAACACCGAGTGGCGTTACAAAGACATTATCGGTGTCAGTAAGCGATTAGTACATAACGGCGCTTAACGCGCCGTTTTAATTTGTGTTATAAACGAGCGATCAGCTCGAATATATGGCTAATTTTCGATTTTTATGGGGTTATTACAAATAACATCTTGAATTATTGCTTATTAGTCTCTATAAATTGAGCCAATACATATTCTCACTCCATCAATGGACATTTTTTTCTTATGGGAAGATCATTAGTAATAGTGGAATCGCCAGCCAAAGCGAAAACTATTAACAAATATTTAGGTAAAGACTTCATCGTTAAGTCCTCAGTTGGTCATATTCGTGATTTACCAACGTCGGGTGCGGTCAAAAAGAACAAATTTACCAAGACGCCGGCTGAAGTCCGTAAAATGGAGCCAGCGGCTAAAGAAAAGTATAAAACCGCACGCGACAAGCAGCAGCTAATCAACCGAATGGGTATTGATCCTGAAGGTGGTTGGGATGCGCATTACGAGATTTTACCTGGTAAAGAAAAAGTAGTTAGTGAATTACAGTCTTTGGCTGAAAAAGCTGATTATGTTTATCTTGCATCGGATTTGGATAGAGAAGGGGAAGCCATTGCATGGCATCTTCGTGAAGTTATCGGTGGCGATGACAGCCGTTTTAAACGTGTTGTCTTTAATGAAATTACTAAAAATGCGATTAGTGAAGCATTTGATACACCGACTGAATTAAATATTGATGGTGTTAATGCCCAACAAGCACGTCGTTTTTTAGATCGTGTTGTCGGCTATATGGTGTCACCACTTCTCTGGAAAAAAGTAGCACGTGGGTTATCTGCAGGCCGTGTTCAATCTGTTGCCGTGAAATTGGTGGTTGAACGAGAACGTGAAATTAAAGCGTTTAATCCGGAAGAATTCTGGGATATGCATGCGCAGCTGACGACTGATGATACCCAAGCACTTTCAATGAAAGTGACTAAGGTTGACGGAAAAGCCTTTAAGCCAGTTAGTGAAGCAGAATCAAATGTTGCTTTGGATGCGTTACAAAATGCGGCTTATACGGTTAGCTCACGTGAAGACAAACCAAGTCAGTCGCGTCCTTCAGCGCCATTTATTACGTCAACGCTTCAACAAGCAGCAAGTACCCGCCTAGGATTTGGCGTTAAGAAGACAATGATGTTAGCACAGCGTTTATATGAAGCTGGTTACATTACTTATATGCGTACTGATTCGACTAACTTAAGTAAAGACGCAATCGACGCTGCACGAAGCCATATTGAAAGTGAATACGGTAAATCATATTTACCAGAAACGCCTAATTTCTATGGTAGCAAAGAGGGTGCACAAGAAGCGCATGAAGCGATAAGACCAAGTGATGTGTCTCGTAGTGCGACTTCATTAAACAAAATGGAACGCGATGCTGAGCGTCTATATGAGCTAATTTGGCGTCAATATGTCGCCTGTCAAATGACGCCGGCTAAATATGACGTTACGACGTTAAAAGTGTCAGCGGATAAGTATGAATTAAAAGCAACGGGTCGTATTGTCAAATTTGACGGTTGGACACGCGTTCAAACTGCCGTTAAACGTAAAGCTGAAGAAGAAGTAAATTTACCAGCGATCAGTGTCGGCAATATGTTGAGTTTGGAAAAGCTTGAACCAAAGCAGCACTTTACTAAACCTACGGCACGTTTTAACGAAGCAAGTCTGGTTAAAGAACTTGAAAAGCGCGGTATTGGCCGACCATCAACTTATGCATCGATTATTTCGACGATTCAAGATCGCGGTTATGCTCGTGTCGAAAATCGCCGTTTCTTTGCAGAGAAAATGGGTGAAATCATTACCGATCGTTTGAATGAGAATTTCACAGAATTACTGTCTTATGATTTTACTGCTCAAATGGAACAAGAGCTCGATTTGATCGCCAATGGTGAAATGGATTGGAAAGGTTCATTGAACAATTTCTATCAAGGGTTTACTAAGCAATTAGACCAAGCAAATCTAACACCAGAAGAGGGCGGAATGCGTCCTAATAATATGGTGTTGACGGATATTGATTGTCCAACGTGTGAGCGAAAGATGGGGATTAGAACTGGCACAACAGGGGTATTTCTTGGTTGTTCTGGTTATGATTTACCACCTAAAGAGCGCTGTAAGACAACCATCAATTTAACATCGGGTGATGACGTAGTCGCTGCTGATGATGATGCTGAAAATAAGGCATTGATGCAACGTCGTCGGTGTCACATCTGTGATACAACGATGGATTCTTACCTTGTTGATGAAGCGCGCAAGTTACATGTTTGTGGTAACAACCCTGCTTGTGGTGGCAACGAAATTGAACAGGGTACCTTTAAGATAAAAGGGTATGACGGACCAATTATCGAATGTGATCGTTGTGAACATGATATGGAGCTTAAGAATGGCCGCTTTGGTAAGTATTTCGCTTGTACTAATGTTGATGAATGTAAGAATACGCGAAAACTTTTAAAAAGTGGTGAAGTAGCGCCGCCAAAAGAAGATCCTGTTCATTTGCCAGAATTACCGTGCGACAAGAACGATGCATATTTCGTTCTACGCGATGGTGCGTCAGGCATTTTCTTAGCTGCACATACCTTCCCTAAAGCACGTGAAACTAGAGCGCCACAAGTTGCCGAGCTTCATCGCTTTAGAGATCGGATTTCATCGAAGTTCTATTATCTTGCTGATGCTCCGCAAAAAGATGCTGATGGTAACATGGCTATCGTTCGTTATAGCCGTAAAAATAAATCTCAGTATGTAATGACAGAGATTGAGAAGAAGGCTACCGGATGGACAGCGACTTATGAGGGTGGTAAGTGGGTTGAACATCAGAAAGCAAAACGAGCTACTAAGAAGAAATAGATTGTAGATTGGATAATAAAAAACCGCTCATTAGAGCGGTTTTTTTATGAGAAATATGTCGAAGAGTACAACTACCATTTCTTCTTTGGTTGGAATAGGATATCGAGATCAGTGCTTGTCTTCTCGTCTTGTTCACGTTTAGCACGTTCATCACGATCAATTTTGACTTGGTCTAGCTTAGCTAACATTCCCTCTGCTTCTTCGAGTTTTGCATTAACGAATCCATCACCCTCTGAATTTATTGCACGAAGCGTTTTTATCGCTTTGTCTAAATAAGTGCGAGCGGAGCCAGATTGCTTTGCTTCAATTGCGCCACGAGCTCGACCGATAATTGAATTAATATTAATCCTTATCTGCATCAGATCCGCACGTTTAATCTCATTACCAAACACGTCAGGATTGATTCTGCCACGCTTGTGCTCGTTATTGATTAAGCCTTTAAGTTTTTTGATAAGTTGGACCATTTGTAAAACTTCTCGATCATCATTTGGCAACCTAAACGTATCAAGACCCTGTGACCGAAAAGAATTACCAATCGATTCAATTAATTGTTGTCTGTCGTTCACTTGTGCTGCGATTGCACGATCGCTGTTAATCGCTAGGATTGATTTTTGCGTTTCCAAAATGCGATTATGCATGATAATCATCAACGCTTTAGTCACCGGGATATTAGTGATGCGCGATAATAGATCTTCTGTCTCATCGATGGTTAAAGTGAGGCGTGATACTTCAGTGCGTTTTTCAGATTCGACACGCTTGCTTTGCTGCTGCAATACAGTCATTACAATTACCATCAAGACTAGAAAGCCGACGCCTGCAATAATATATACGGTCATTTGCTGTCCTTTATTTTACGGTAATACAATAGTAAAGGTGCTGCCGCCCAGCTTACCATCATTGTTTAATACAAGTTCGCCGCTTTTCCCATAGTTGTCATGAGACAACACAATAAGTTTAGAAAATAACAATCCAATGCCCATTCGTCCAAAACTAGATGCAAGTTCATCAATTGGAGCGGCTGCTGCGTCAATCATTGCACTCGGATATCCGTTTGAATCATCGGATATTGCAATTGAAAGTTGTCCATCATCGATAGAAACATCAATATCAATTTGTTTTTGAGAATAGCGAATAGCGTTACTAAGTACGTCATCGATTAAATAAGCGATTAGGTCACGATCTAAACACCAATGCAGATCATCGTCGACATGAATTTGAACCTCTATTCCTTTACTTTGGGTGTAAAGGTCATTTTGAAAGACTGCAGATTCGATGACATCACTGACAATTTCTTCTGTTGAATTAATCATTAGTCGATCTTCTTCGACATTATACAGCGCCATCAATTGTGTTAAGTTCCCGTTTAAACGTTGAACTTGATAATTGATATCGGACAATTCCTCAGTGCTAAGTGTCTTTGTCGCTTGCGGTTGATTAGCAACTGTCTGTAAAGACTGAAACATCAACGTCAGTGAGTTTCGCATATCATAGCTGATTGCTGATAAGATTTTCTTGTAATCGATATTGTTATTATTTGATGTACTCATAAATATGTCTTATAAAAAAAGGCGTTAGACGCAAGTATTTATTATCATACCGCTTGTTAACCTGAAAAATCTACCGTTAAAAGAAAGATGTGCGAACTAATATGGGTAGGATGCGAAAATATCTATTGAATGTACTTGCTATATTCGATTTTTAATTTATATTTAGAGTTGTTATAACAAATTAGAATATAGTGAGCGCAACAGTTTAATGGCACATCTCGTCATTGACCATCAAATCAAGAGTTAATAAGTATGAAGTTACAACAGTTAAGATATATCGTTGAAGTCAGCAACAATAATTTAAACGTATCGGCTACTGCTGAGAGTTTATTTACGTCACAGCCGGGCATTAGTAAACAAGTGCGAATGTTGGAAGATGAACTTGGTATCCAGATTTTTGGACGAAGCGGCAAACATTTAACACATGTAACCAAAGCAGGTCAGGAAATTATCAATATTTCCAATGATATCTTATCAAAAGTTGAAAGTATTAAAGCTGTTGCCTACGAACATACAAAACCGGATCAGGGTGCGTTGAATATTGCCACTACCCATACACAAGCGCGTTATGCACTGCCAGAAGTTATTGGCAAGTTTATTAAACACTATCCTAAAGTTTCTTTGCATATGCATCAGGGAACGCCTGCGCAAATTAGTGAAATGGCAATTAAAGGTGAAGCAGATTTCGCAATCGCCACCGAGTCTATGCATTACTACGAAGATTTGGTGATGCTGCCTTGTTATCACTGGGGACGCTCTGTGGTAGTTAACCCAGACCATCCGTTAGCAAAACTAAGTCGTGTACGCGAGTTAGAGATTGAAGATATTGCCGCTTTTCCGCTTGTAACCTATGTGTTTGGTTTCCAAAACAAGTCAGATCTGGAGATTGCCTTCAATGAAGCAGGGCAGGATCCAAACGTTGTGTTTACTGCAACAAGCGCGGATGTATTAAAAACCTACGTTCGACTTGGGTTAGGGGTCGGGGTACTTGCATCCATGGCTATCGATAAAGAGCTAGACAAAGATTTGGTCGCTATCGATGTAAATCATCTCTTTGGACATGCGACCACAAAGATAGGATTTAGACGTGGTACATTTCTAAGAAGCTATATGTATGACTTTATAGAAGAGTTTGCGCCACATCTCACAAAAAACCTTGTGTCTCAAGCCGCGAGCTTACGTGATCATGATCAGGTTGAGGCGCTATTCAAAGATATAGAATTACCATTGAGGTAGTTAATTGAAAGTATAGAAAGCGGCTTAAGCCGCTTTCTATATTGGGTATCAAACGCTAATTAACATTCAACGATATTTACAGCTAAACCGCCTCGAGCAGTTTCTTTATACTTGCTCTTCATGTCATTACCCGTGTCCCACATTGTTTTAATCACTTTATCAAGTGATACTTTGTGCTGACCATCACCGCGCATTGCAATGCGTGAAGCGTTAATCGCCTTAACTGCGCCCATCGCGTTTCTCTCAATACAAGGAACCTGAACAAGGCCGCCAACAGGATCACATGTAAGCCCAAGATTATGCTCCATACCAACTTCCGCCGCGTTCTCGACATGGTCAATAGTGCCGCCCATTATTTCTGTTAAACCAGCTGCAGCCATAGAACAAGCCACGCCGACTTCACCCTGACACCCTACCTCAGCACCAGAGATCGACGCATTCTTTTTATATAAGATACCAATTGCTGCAGAAGTGAGTAGGTATCTAACCGCAACTTCGTCAGTAACAGGCTGAATAAATTTGTCGAAATAACACAGAACAGCGGGAATAATACCAGCAGCGCCATTTGTTGGCGCAGTCACTACTTGACCGCCCGCAGCATTTTCTTCATTCACTGCCATTGCAAAGAGGTTCACCCAGTCGATTGCTGATAGAGGATCAACGTTACTACCTTCTTCAACCTGTAGACGGCGATGTAATGATGCTGCACGGCGGCGAAGCTTTAGTCCACCTGGTAGAATACCTTCACGACGACAACCACGCTCCACTGACGCGCGCATTGTGTGCCATATACTTGATAGGCGCTCAACGACTTCTGATTCAGGTGCTAGGGTCTTTTCATTCGCCATCATTAGCGCGGAAATACTCAGGCCGTATGTATTACATTGATTAAGTAATTCTTCTGATGTGTTGAACGGGTATTTTGCTTGGTCAGCATCTGTTTTATCTTTGGTAAAGGTCTTTATTTCTTCTTCGTCAACAATAAAACCGCCACCGATAGAATAATACACTTTATTAAAGAGTAGTTCCTCACCTTTGTAGGCGAATAATTCCATTGCATTGGCATGAACAGGCAGACTTTTACGGCGATGAAAAACAATTGCGTTTTTTCGAGGAAAGTCAGTTTGGTGACGACCGAGTAATTTAATTGTTTCTTCTTTATCTACTTGGTCTAGAAAAGGGTCAATAATTTCAGGGTCTATTGTTTCAGGTTCATAGCCAGCAAGCCCTAGAATTACCGCTTTTCCAGTACCGTGTCCGATACCAGTTTGCCCCAATGAACCATAAAGTTCAGTTTTCACATGTGTGACACTGTCAAGATGATTGAGCTGCTCTAAATCTTGGGTAAACCTAAAGGCTGCACGCATTGGACCAACGGTATGTGAACTCGAAGGACCAATACCAATACTAAACATATCAAATACACTGATCATATATTTCTCTTTTGCTCGACTATTATTATCACGCCATCTTACACTAGCGCAGCCATCTACCCAACAAAATAAGTGAATTAATTTCACATTTGAGGAAATGTTTACTAAAGGAAACCTTTGTTTTTAGAGGTGAAATTTAAGCATAAAACTAATGAAATCAATCGCTTTATGCTTAAATAGGGGTTATGAGTATATTTGTGTTACATCAACTTGTAATTTTAAGCGCTGTCCAGGTTGCAAATATTTTTTAACATTTAGCGAATTCCAACGAACTACATCTTTAATCTTAAGATTAAATTTCTGTGCGATACGAGCGATTGAATCACCATTTCTAACCTTATAGGTTATGGTGCGCAATACTTTGTTTCTAGGTCCCGCGTTAGATGATCCGGTGCTCTGCCATATAACCAGTTTCTTTCCTAAACCAAGATTGTCAGTTGGCGCCATGCCATTCCATTTTGCGATACTACGATGACTCACTTTATACTTTCGAGCTATGTCCCAGAGGTTGTCGCCAGCTTTTACTATATAAGTGGTTTTTAGCTGACCTTGTTTTTTATTTTGAGTCGCAGCCAGCCTTGAATCAGCAGACAACTGATAATCACTAAGGTTACTCGAGGCGATGGGAATCAATAAAAACTTGCCTGCTCTTATATTATTACCACTAAAACCATTTATTTGACGAATGATGGAGGAGGTCGTTTGATGACGCTGGGCAATTTGTCCTAGAGTATCTCCCGACTTAATTTGATAGCGTGTCCAATGTAGGCGGTCTTTTTTTGGCGTTTTCTTCAATGCCACTTTAAATTCAGCGGCATTCTCGACTGGCAGCAAGAGTTTATAATCGCCATTAGGCGGGGTTGCCCAACGATTGAACCCCGGATTGAGTTGATAAAGATCTCTTAATTTCATTCCTGCAAGCTTTGCTGCTAGTGCAAGATCGATTTGTGAGCCTGTAACAACTTGTTCAACCTGTATAGAATTTGTTAATGTTGGCCAGGCGATACCATATTCGTCTGGGGCTTTTAGTAACTTCGCCAGCGCGAGCAATTTGGGCACATAGTCGCGAGTTTCGTTAGGTAACTTTAACGACCAAAAATCCGTTGCTTTACCTAATTTTCTATTTCGCTTGATTGCTCTACCAACTCGGCCTTCACCTGAGTTATAGGCCGCGAGAGCATGGAGCCAATCACCCTTAAAGTGCTTATGTAGAAACTGTAAATAATCTAAGGCAGCGTATGTTGACGCTACAACATCACGTCTTCCGTCATACCACCAGTTGTTTTTCAGACCAAAACGCTTTCCTGTGTCGCCAATGATTTGCCACATGCCAGATGCTGCGCCGTGGGAGTAGGCAAACGGATCAAATGCGCTTTCTACAATCGGCAGTAATGCGATTTCAAGTGGCATGCCACGTTTTTCAATTTCTTGCACAATAAAAAATAGATAGGGCTCAGCACGATTGGACATTCGCTCTATGTATTTGGGGTGTTTACGATACCAGTTAAGCTGGCTTGTTATTTGTTTATTATCTGTTTGAGGCAACGAAAACTGCATTTCGATGCGTTGCCATAAGTTAGCGACTTCCTGCGGTGTTGGCGGGAGTACTACAGTCGGTTCGACTGGCGCGCTAATGACAGGCTCTGCATGTCTTGGCTCTTCGATTGGCGCTACTACTAATGCCGGATTTTCTGGTTGTGAAGTCAATTCACAACCAGCTAACGAAGATACTAATAAAGTAGGTAGGACTATTTTGCTAACTTTGCTCAAGTTAAAATTCCAATAAACAATAAAATCGCGATATTGTATCGCAATGAACCACTATTCAATAGCATAGATTGAATGAACTTTGCATATGGCCGAAAACAATCGACGTTTAATGGTCTGAATATGATTCTTGCTCATTGCATTAGAAGCTATCTTTCCACTGCCTTAACCATTTAAAGTTTTGATCTAGATTGCTTTGAGCATTGAGATTGATTGCGAACTTGTTATTAAGTGCGTCAACAACCTCTGGTTTATTGACTCTAAGAAAAGGATTGACCGACAACTCGATCCCAATCGAACTTGGAATTGTTGGCAAACCGCTAGACCGTTTTTCTTCACAGTGTGCGATATATTGTTTAAGTTCAATTGAATTTGGAGAAACGGCTTGTGCAAAGGCTAGGTTGCTTAACGTATATTCATGGGCACAATAGACAGATGCATCTATTGGCAATGCAGCAAGCTTCGTAAGAGAATTACTAAACATTTGAGGGGTTCCTTCAAACATTCTTCCGCAGCCTGCAGAGAATAGTGTATCTCCACAAAATAATGAGCTTTCATCAAAATAGGCAATGTGTCCCAGTGTATGGCCGGGCACATCTAACACTTTTAACGTCATCTTAAATGCGCTTATATCGATAACTTCTCCCTCTGTTAATGGATGGGTTACCGTATCTCTTGCTTCTTTTGATGGCCCATAAACTGGCGTATTTGGGAAGTGGGCTTGGAGTGCGTTCACTCCGCCCACATGATCATGATGGTGATGTGTGATTAAAATGGCATCGAGTGACAATTTATTATTGGTTAGAAATTCCAATACTTCATTTGCTGATCCGGGATCGACAATAACACATTTATCACTCTGGCCTTGATGGATAGCCCATATATAATTGTCGTTGAAAGCCTTTATTGCAGTGACCTGGTAAGGTGCTGTCATGGTTAATCCAAAATTATCGTTTTGTTGTCATGCACTATAACACGTCCTTCCAGATGCATTCTTAAACCATTTGCCAACACCCGTTTCTCGACATCTTTTCCTAATCGAACCATGTCTTGTGGTGTCATTCGGTGACTAACACGTGCAACGTCTTGTTCTATAATGGGTCCTTCATCAAGGTCTTGTGTAACGTAATGGCAGGTCGCACCAATCAATTTGACACCGCGGTTATAGGCTTGATGGTAGGGCTTTGCACCGACAAAAGATGGCAAAAAGCTATGATGGATATTGATGATTTGGTGATGGAACTTGTCGCACATATCACTCGGTAGAATCTGCATATAACGCGCAAGTACGATCGTTTGCGCCTCATAATCGTTAATTAAATTACTCACTGATTTAAAGTGTATTTCTTTATCAGCGGTTACCGGTACATGATGAAATGGTATGTCGTACCATTTTACTAAATCTTGAAAATCAGCATGGTTTGAAATGACACAGGCAATATCACAATCTAAATCGCCACTGTGCCATTGATTTAGAATGTCGACTAAACAGTGAGATTCTTTGCTACACATTAAGATTACACTGTTTTTGCGTTGACTGTCTGTAATCGACCATTCAAGGTCTAACTCCTTAGCAAGCGGTTGAAATTCTTTTTTAAACGCTTCAAGAGAAAGGGCAAAACTTTCACTGGCAATCTCATGGCGCATAAAAAACCAATTGTCTTGAATATCGGTGTGGTGATTAGCTTCGGTGATAGAGCCGTTGTGATTTGCAATAAAATGACTGATTTTAGAAACAATGCCCACTTGATCAGGACAAGAGATAACGAGGCGAAAATGTTTGTTCATGTTAGATAAAATTAAATGAGATGTGCAATGACATTAACACAGTTGATTTCGATAGCGTAAATGAAAAGCCAGTTTGTCGACTAAAGCGTTACGTTATTTTGCTATAAGTTAGCTTGTAATGGGATAAAAGCTGGGTAATGATAGTTGAATGAAAAACGAACTGCGCGATCAACTTCAGCTTTTTACCATCGACAGTCCTTGCATTGGTATTTGTGAGGTTAACAATCGTGGGTATTGTAAAGGATGCTTTAGAAGCAGAGAAGAGCGGTTTTATTGGCATCAGCTCAGTGATGCCGATAAATCGAAAGTGATTCGGTTATGTCAACGACGCAGCAAAAGAAAGCGCGCGGCCAGAAAAGGTGGCGATGATGATTCATCACCAAATCTTTCGTTATTTTAATACTATTGGGCGTTTATAGACTGACCATTAATTTCAACACTGTCATCTGCCATTAGATAAAGATATAACGGCATTAAATCAAGTGGTGTTTTTAGCGTCTTGGCATCCTCACCTGGGTAGGCTCGAGCACGCATTTGTGTTGCTGTGGCGCCTGGGTTTATCGAATTAACTCGAACGTTTGTGCCGCCCATCTCATCCGCAAGCGTTTCCATCATGCCCTCAGTTGCAAATTTTGAGATAGCATAACCGCCCCAAAAAGCACGACCTTTTCGCCCAACACCGCTCGATGTAAAGACAATAGAACTATTTTTAGTATTACGCATTAATGGTAGTAACGCTTGAGTCATAATAAACGGCGCTTTTACATTCACTTGCATAATATCATCAAAACTATCTTCTTCTACTTCATTAAAAGGCGACAACACAGTGAGAATAGATGCGTTATGTAATAGCCCATCTAAACGCCCGAACTGTTGTTTAATCGTATCGGCCATGTCTTGATAATGTTGGCTCGTGGCGCCCTTTAAATCTAGCGGGATAATTGCGGGCTGTGGAAAGCCTGCCGCTACAATTTCATCATACGTAGATTCGAGTTTAGCGACTGTTTTACCAAGTAATATTACAGTAGCGCCATGCTCAGCATAGGATAGGGCGGCTTGACGACCAATACCATCGCCGGCACCAGTAATTAATATAATACGTTCGTGTAATGCATTTTTATGACAAGTAAAATCAAACATTAAGTGTTTCCTGATGATAGGTTTTAGAGCATTTTACCTAAACGATTTTTGTTCTTTAAACGCGCGTTTTAAATATTCGGCTGAATTTACAGCAAAATTTACTTAAATTAGTGCTTTAAAGGTGTAGATTATTAGCTTTCTTTAGGTTAAGTTGAGCCTAATCTATAACAATTATCCAAAATTGCTCTCGAATTTTCGCGCTATTCTAGCAAGCTTATCGAGAGAATTAAAAATAATAACTAAAGGAAATGGAGAATTTTATGAAAAAGTTACTACTTAGTGTGGCAGTTGCTAGTGCACTAGGGCTAACAGGCTGTGGCGGCGGTGATACTGTAGCCGAAATCAAACAAGATGCAATTGATAATGGCCAAGGCCAATTACCATTGTCTAGAATTAGTTTTGATCCAGCAAATGCTGTCGTTCCTGTTCCAAATGATTTACTTTTTAGTGGTACAACAGATGGCACGTTGAATATGCCCGGTGAAACAGTTGCAGCTGGTACACCAATTAATTACTACGATCCTTCAACATCTTTAGGTGCATTAGACGGTTGGTCAACTGTGGCGCCAATGGCTATTACGGTTGATACAGCAGAGGGTGTAACTGTTGATCCTGTTAGCGTTGCGCAGCAAGGCGCTGTTCGAGTTTTTGAAGCCACATTAGGCGGTCCCTTATCTCCAGACGCATCTTGTACTACTGCTCCAGCAGTGAGTGCTTGTAAGATCGGCGAAGAGTTAACATTTGGTGTTGATTTCGTCACTACGCTTTCTGGGAATCAGATTGTCATGGTGCCTATTAAACCGCTTAAACCATCGCAAGGGTATTTAGTAGCTGTAACCTATTTGGTGATTGATTCTAATGGTAATTCAATTGCTCCGTCATCGAGTTACGAATCGGTGAGTATTGATGTAAACGAACAGCCATTGCCACTGCCAAGTCAGCTAACTCTTCAGACTATCATCAACTCATATGAAAATGCGTTAGATGGGGCGGGTGTGGATAAAGATCGATTAATTTATACTGCTGGTTTTACTACTCAGTCAACGAGCGATGTATTTGATGTCGCGAAATTGGGTATGCTTAATACAAGCCCAGTAATGACTCCATTTGTAAAAAACGAAGTAGATGGTAATCATTTAAGTGCTGGTGAGATGTTGGCTGGCGCAAAACTCATCGACCCAACGACAGCTGCAGGAATGCAAGCGTTTCAAAGTGCTGACCGTGCATTAATTTATACGGCCGTTTTGAATGCCCCTCAATACCTAGCAACGCCGACCGCTGAAAATTGTAAGTTAACCGCTGAAATGCAAACGCCAACGCCTGTAAATTGTCCAGAATTATTTAGTCGTTTTGAAGCAATGGGTGATAGCCCAATTACGGTATTAGGTGCTTTACAATCAGGGGCATTATCAGCTGAGTCATTTGGTGCTCAATACGCAGCGCAAGCACCTGCATTTGGCCGTGGGGCATTTGAAAATAACCCTGCTAATCTAGTTGGTATGAATTTCACAATAGATGTAACTGTCGGTGAAAACGTTATTAAAGCACCATTAGATAGCCAAAAACATCTTACTAAGTTTAACCCATTACCAAAAGCTAAGTCAGTTGCACAAATTCCTGTGATGGTATCAGTTCCCGACCTTGCTAAAGTAAACGGTGTACGAACTTTACAAGGTCGTGATTTATTAGAAATGCCAGCGACAGGTTGGCCTGTTGTTATTTATCAACATGGTATTACAACCACGAAAGAAACATTGTTGCCATTTGCTGGTGCGATGGCGGATGCAGGTGTAGTTGTTGTTGCTATTGACCACCCATTACATGGTGCGCGAGTTGGTAAAATGACTACCCCGACTGGTGCGATTGTACCTATTGGCGCGTCTGATACGACGGTACCAGTATCTGCTACTGAGAGTATTGTTGTCCCTGGTAATGCTACAACTTATCTTAATCTTGCAAGCTTGCTGACTGCACGCGATAACTTACGTCAGTCTGAAATGGACTTACTTGGTTTACGTTTAGCATTAAACGCACGCTCTAATGATGCAATGGTAAATATTGATCCAACGAACGTTAGCTTCTACGGTCATTCTTTAGGTGCTATTACTGGCGTTACTTTTGTTGCAAATGCAAATAAACCTGTACTTAACCCAGCAGATGGCTCGCCAATTCCAGGAAATCCTTACGGAATTAAAGCAGCATCATTTTTGGCACCAGGTGGTGGAGTACCAGGTTTCTTACTTGAATCTGGTTCATTTGGATCTGTGGTAAAAGCGGGGTTAACTGCTTCATCAACATTCCAAGGGTTACTAGTGAGTGCAGCGGCCGCGAAGAATATTTCTGAAGCGCAATTAGCAGAAATGAAAGTCGGGGCACCAGATCAATACAACGCATTGGTTGACGCGGTTTATGGCCCATTCTCTACGCAATTTAACTTTGCAGCTCAGACAGCAGTGGATGCGTCTGATCCGGTAAATTACGGCATGACCATCGCTCAAAACACTGACGCAATACACGTTATGGAAGTCGTAGGAGACGGCGCCGATAACAAGCCTGACCAAGTGGTTCCTAACCGTGCGGTTAACTCACCATTATCAGGTACTGAACCGTTAGCAGCATTAATGGGCCTTGCAAGTATTACTGAAACCACTCAAAACCCTGAAGGCGTTAAAGGTATTGTACGCTTTACTGATGGTCACCATAGTTCGATATTAACGAATGATGTTAAACGTGGCGGGAATACTGTCGAAGGTAACACGGCTGTGTTATTAGAAATGCAGGCACAGCTAGCGACGTTCATGGCTAGCGGTGGTAAAATCGTTCCTGTGACCAATGCTGACGTTGTTAAACAATAACAGCGATTAAGTTCTACCAATAAAAATGCCGCAAATTAGCGGCATTTTTTTTACTTAAATAACGGAAATAATTAATCGTCATCTCTTTTTATACGTGGCTTTCTTTTCATCGTGAGATGACCAACTTCAACATTATCTACAAACGACTTATCAAGCTTTTTAACCTTTGGCTTAACCGCTTTTTTAGACGATGTCTTTTTAAACGATGAAGTTGATTTTTTGTTGTTAGGTTTAGTCTTTGATACCGGCTTAGGTTTAACCCCTTTAAATTTCGCTGGCAGGCCATCGATAGCACTAAAGGTAAAGGATGACTTGAGTAATAATTGAATGCGCTCTAAACTCGCCCAATCTTTAGTGCTCACTAGACTTATAGCACAACCTTGGCTTCCTGCTCGTCCGGTGCGCCCAATACGATGAATATAATCCTCTGGGTGTTTAGGAAGGTCGAAGTTAACAACATGACTTACATGCTTTATATCTAAACCACGGGCAGCAATATCCGTAGCGACCAAGACTTTAGTGACAGTACGTTTAAAATCGTCCATTGCGCTATTGCGCTGTGATTGAGGTAAATCACCGTGCAGAGCAGCAGCATTAACACCAACATCGGCTAATAGGGCTGCTAAACGTTCTGTGTCGGCCTTGGTGGCCGTAAAAATAAGCATTTGCTCAAAAGGTTGTTGGCACAACGCTTTAAGTTGAGCTTGCTTATGATCGAGATGATCACTTAAAAACATCGTTTGTGCGATACCCGAATGTTTGTCGATACTGCGTCCCACTTCAATACGTTTTGCATCTTGTAGTACTTCAACACTCAAATTCTTAATGGCTTTGTCGTCGATGGTCGCTGAGAACAGCATCGTTTGTCGTTTTCGATGGTCAGCGGCTTTGTTGATGTGACGTAATGCTGTAGCAAATCCCATATCAAGCATACGATCGGCTTCATCGAGTACTAGCACTTCAAGTGCATGTAAGGCGATGTGACGATGCTCTAGGTGATCTGCCATACGCCCTGGTGTGCCAATAATAATGTCAGGCTCTTTTTTTAACACCTTTGCTTGGTCGTTAAAACTCTCGCCACCCACAATGAGTGATGCTTTAAGATTTGTTCCACCAATAAGTTTTTTGAAGTCTTGATAAACCTGAAATGCTAGCTCCCGAGTAGGGGCTAAAATCAGTGCTCTTGGGTCACGTTTTGAGAAGGCTTTTTGGCGCAATAATCGTTGCATAATTGGTAACAAAAATGCGAGTGTTTTCCCCGACCCAGTTTGTGACGAAGCAAGGATATCTTTGCCAGTCATTGCAACAGGAATTGCCTGCGATTGAATAGGTGTTGGTTGCTCAAAACCAAGGTGTTCGATAGAAGAGGTAAGACGTTTATCCAACCCAAAATGTAAGAATGACAATGGCAATCCGATGACTTAAAAAATGAATGCAGCATTATAAATCTAGTCGGCTCGGAACACCATTTATATTCGATAATAATGCTAACTCCGTCGTTCATTTAATTGATAGTTTGAGTCGTTGCTAAGCGAAAAAAGGGACGTTTTTAGCTAAATTACATCCCGCTCGGTATAATTAACAACCCCAGGGTAACTAAGAGGGGTGTTTTTGGGACGGCTCTTTAAAAGTCTTGTTGTGTGCTGTTGTTAGTTGTTTGTGGTGTGCTACACTTGTGATGCATTGTGTGAAGTGTAGGTGGGTAATGACAAAAAAAGAGAGAATAACAGAACAAGTAATTGCAACTTGCTCTCAAGAAATTAAACGGATCAATGATAGTGTTCTTAATGGCTTCCATGTTCGCCTAGGGGTCACACGAACTGATGGCTCTCGCCTCGCTAGCTACTATTTTTTCTATCGAGTTGGGGGACGTAATGGCCGCCAAGTAAATTACTTTATTGGTAATAGCAAGACAATGGATGCAGGTTTAGCACGGCGAATAGCTTTGCAAATTGAGCCTCATGTTAAGGCTGGCAAAGACATCGAAGAAATGAAGTTTTCTGCTGAAAAAGAACACGTGAAAATGAAAGAATTTTGGCGCTTTTTAGGGATGAAATTTATTGTCGAAAAGTATAAGAATGGCCAAGAAATTTGCCGCCTATTTGAACAGCATATTTTGCCCCAAATTGGCAGTGTTCAATTAGCGAAAATCAATCAAAGGATAGTTGAGCTTAGAATTATCAATCCATTGCTTGAGGCGGAAAAATTTAGCACGGCTAAATCAGTGATTGTTTATCTAAAACAGGTTTTAAAGTACGCGGTTAAAATGAATTATCTGGATAGTCAGCCGATAGACAATTTGTCAATAGATGGAGAACGGAGTTCGAAAAATGATAAACACAGAGAGGACGAGCGTTCACTGACAGGAGCACAGTTGAAAGGCATCTATTATCGTGCGAGTAAAATGACTGGTTCTAATACTAATACCTATCTTTTTACATTGCGGCTTCAAATCTTATCAGGCCAATCACTCGCAACAATTTGCCGCGCGTTTAGACAAGATATTAAAGGAAATAAATGGCTGTTGCGGGATAGAAATGGTAAATTAAACGGTAAAATAATTCCCTGTGATGGCCCATTAAAAAACCTGTTAAAGCAGGGGGTTAAACAGTTTACTAATGCCCAAAGTTTGTATTTATTACCAGGTAAAGGTGCTCGTAAAAAGGCTGATAAAGCAATGGATGCAAAAAGCCTGGCAAAATTACAGCAACAATTTATTTTTGAGGTGCATGGTAGTAAACGATCCATGAGTAATATGCTTAAGGATATTGAAACTGCAATGATTGATGTTGGCGTATCGCCATTAGTTGTTGCGTATCTATTTCATCGCAAACTTGATTCCTATTTGGCATTGTCTAGTGATGACCCTGCAATAGCAGTCGGTTTGAACCTGTGGTATCGCGGGTAATGAGAATTAACGAACAGTTTTGTTGTCAGATTGGCGTAACACTGTTCGTTGTAATTAGTTAACATACGTATATAGAGTAATTAGTCCAATGATTAAAGAAGCAATCATTTCACAGATGCAAGTTCAGCCCACCATAGACGTAGACGTTGAAATTGAACGCCGAATCACGTTTATTAAACAACGTTTGATCGAAAGTCATACCAATGCGCTAGTATTGGGGATCAGTGGTGGTATTGATTCGACATTAACGGGGCGATTAGCTCAGTTAGCAATAGATGGGTTAAATGAACAGTCCGACAATAAGTATGCATTTTACGCGGTAAGATTACCTTATGGCGAGCAACGCGACGAAGACGAAGCACAATTAGCCATCGCTTTTATTCAACCGACTAAAGCAATTACCATTAACGTAAAAGATGCAGCAGACGCGATTGACCATCAAACATTGCTTAATGACCTAGTGTTAAATACGCAAACGAATCAAGATTTTGTAAAAGGAAATTTAAAGGCCCGTATGCGGATGTCAGCACAGTATCACGTTGCTGGTTTAGTGGGTGGCCTAGTGATTGGTACTGATCATTCAGCTGAGAACATTACAGGCTTCTATACAAAGTTTGGCGACGGTGCATGTGATTTAGCGCCTTTATTTGGTTTAAACAAACGTCAGGTTAGGGCGCTTGCATTGAAACTTGGCGCACCAACGCAATTGGTGAATAAAGCACCTACTGCGGATTTAGAGTGTGATAAACCACAATTAAAAGATGAAGATGCGTTGGGCATGACCTACGATGAAATTGACGATTTCTTAGAGGGAAAAAACGTCGATAAAGCGATTGAAGATAAATTAATTGCCATCTATCAACGGACTGAGCATAAACGCCAACCTATTCCAACGATTTATGACTAATAATAAAAACGGCGCATTAAGCGCCGTTTTTGAATGCTTGATTAAATTAGTTATTTGACGGTAAGCACCTTACACGTATTAGTGCCACCAACAGTCTCCATTGAGTCGCCACAGGTAAACATAACCACATCACCTTCCTCGACGTGCCCATCAAGTTTTAGCTGAGCCATTGCCGCCATGGTTAGTTTGTCATCTTCAATCGTTGTAGAATCAAAGAATACCGAATAGACACCGCGATAGAGCGCTGCAGCGGCTAACGTTGCATGATGACGTGATAAACAGTAGATTGGCATGTGCGAGCTAATGCGCGACATCAATTTTGGCGTTCGGCCTGATTCACTCAATGCAACAATGGCTTTTACACCCTTAAGGTGGTTTGCAGCATACATGGTTGATAGTGCTATGGTTTCTTCAACAGTTACAAATTCCTCTGAAACACGGTGACGAGATTTTGCTATTGAAGGGTGGCTTTCTGCGCCTAAACAAACATTTGCCATCGCCTGTACTGTTTCAATAGGGTAGTCACCGGCGGCTGTTTCGGCTGATAACATCACAGCATCTGTTCCATCAAGTACCGCATTGGCAACATCCATCACTTCAGCACGTGTTGGCATAGGGCTGTTGATCATTGATTCCATCATCTGCGTTGCAGTGATAACGATACGGTTGAGGGTACGAGTACGAACAATAATGTTTTTTTGCACGGCGACAAGTTCTGCATCGCCAATTTCAACACCTAAATCACCACGAGCAACCATCACGGCATCTGATGCAAGAATCACATCATCAAGTGCTTCGTCAGTCGCGACGACCTCTGCGCGCTCTACTTTTGCGACGAGCTTAGTATTTAACCCTGCTTTTTCAGCAAGATTACGTGCATAACGCATTTCATCGCCATTGCGCGGGAATGAAACGGCAAGATACTCAACGCCAATTTCAGCGGCGGTTAAAATATCTTCCTTATCTTTATCAGTTAGTGCGTCAGCGGTTAACCCACCACCTTGCTTATTGATGCCTTTGTTATTTGATAATGGGCCACCGATGACAACCTCAGTAATAACACGGCTTCCTTCAATTGCTGTTACGCGTAATTGAACGCGGCCGTCGTCTAGTAATAATAGATCACCAGGGTCAACATCATTAGGGAGTTCGCTATAATCTAGTCCTACTTGATGTTTGTCGCCGACGTTTTTATCAAGCTCGGCGTCTAGTGTAAATGTCTCACCAACCGTTAACTCGATTTTTGTTTCTTTAAAGCGTGCAACACGAATTTTAGGACCTTGAAGATCACCTAAAATACCAACATAAGTGTTTAATTTCTTTGCTGCTGCACGAACCATGTTCGCGCGATCAATATGATCCTGCGCGCTACCATGTGAAAAGTTCAAACGGACAACGTTCGCGCCAGCCTTAATCAGTTTTTCTAAAATTTCTGGTGTATCAGTTGATGGCCCTAAGGTGGTTAAGATTTTAGTACGTCTATACATAATTTTCCCAGTATTGTGATTGCCACGTTTATTTGTCGAGTAGTTTATTAAAGCGAGATTCTTTGATCCCTTGCTTAACTTTTTGTAAATTATCGCGGAACTTACTTCCACGACGTAATGTGAATCCGGTTGCCAATACATCAATGATTACCAACTGACCGATACGAGATGCCATCGGCATATATAAATCCGTATCTTCTGGAATTTCAGTGGAAATCACTAAATTACACTCATTGGCTAACGGCGAGTCTGTTGCAGTGATCCCGATAACCGTTGCATCGTTTTCTTTAGCAATCATTGCTAGTTCAACAAGGGACTTTGTACGCCCCGTATGTGAAATTAAGATGACAACATCACCGTCAGATGAATTAATACAGCTCATACGTTGCATTAAGTCATCTTGGAAGCTTTGAACCGGTACGTTGAAACGAAAGAATTTATTAAGCGCGTCCTGCGCAACCACAGCAGAAGCACCATGGCCGAAAAATGAAATCTGTTTAGACTGGGTAAGAATGTCGACTGCACGATTAATCGTTGCTGTGTCTACCATTTGGCGACTGCGATCAAGACTGGCTAGGGTAGCTTCGTAAATCTTGTTGGTATAATCTTCGACGCTGTCACTTTCTTCGACATGGCGATTAACATACGGTGTGCCATTGGCAAGGCTTTGTGCTAAATGAAGTTTAAAATCGGGGAATCCTTTCGTGTCCATGCGGCGACAAAAGCGATTGACAGTTGGTTCACTGACATCTGCGAGTTTGGCTAGTGTAGCAATACTGGAGTGGATAGCTGATTTGGGCGAGGCGAGAATAGCGTCTGCTACTTTGCGCTCTGAGCGGCTTAATTTATTTAAATTAAGCTGAATTTGCTCTAAAACATTCATAAAGATTAATGCCTGTAATTTATTTACAGGCAATATGACATAACTCCCCCCAGTTTTGCAACGGGGTTCGCACTATTTGTGTAATTAAATTACACAAATGTGTGCTCTACGTTCTATTTTGGTGGTTGAAAATTAAGTATTTGAATTGAATCAAAGAGCTGATCAGCTTTTTTATCCAGTTCATCAAGTGAAACCCCTTTACGTTGAAGCTCCCCTGTTAGCGATGAATAGAGATTCGCCTTTAAGCCATATTTTACCGCAACTTGCGCCCAAATATATGATAATTTTAATTTTTTAGCTTGGTAGTAATACGTTGATAAGGACGCAAATACGCTATGGTCGAGTGTATCTAGATCATCCTTAGTCAAATATGCTAATGCTTTATAATGAGCGGTCGCTGCTTTTTTACGGTCAATTTTCCGATAATAAGACGCGATCATCATTTGCAGTTCAGTGGTTTGAAGCTTGTCTTGTTTATCGAGCGTTAACAAGCGATCAATCTTAACTTCATCACCGCTTTGCGCCCAGTGATAATACAATAATTGGGGCAGGGTACTTGCTTGCGTTAATTGTTCTAATTTTTCAATTTCTTTTACAGAGTTAACAAAGCTCGCCGCTTTGGTGGGATCGCGATCTTCAAGCTTTCTTCGTTTGATGTTTGACGCGGTTTCAATACATTTACTAAATTTTCGCCAATTGACAAGACTATGATAAAGATTAAGTTCATCTTCTGGTTTAGTTAGCTGTAGGTATCTATTACGTATTAAGGATGAACGCTCTTCTTTGCACCATCCTTTAGTCTCAATATCGGTACAGATAGCTGAGTGATCTTCGCAAATGCCATAGATACTCTTTTCGTCACTGAAACATCCTGTAAGTGATAACGAAATAATGCTGGTTATCAATGTCGCTTTTTTTGTATTCAACTTTCAGTCCTGATTAAAATATTACATTTTAATAAACCCGCCTAAACGCTAGTAATATCGGGCTTTGTGCTATAGAATAGCCGCCAAAATTAATCGCATTATTTCATTGAATTTCAGTGAATATTTGACTGATAAATAAAATGATGTAAGCAGGATGTAATTATCCAAAATTAATTACTTTGTATGGTGTAAAGTCGATGTGACTTATCGCCAATACGTTGTTAATACCACTTTACGTATTATTTATTTGCATTACAAATTTAGACCACTTATTTAGACCACTTAAGGAAGCTTTAATGACTCAAGATAAATATTTGAACAGCTGGCAAGAGCGTCAGGAACTAGCCGAAGCGATGCAACCATTGTTAGGTAAATTGTTCCGCCGTCAAGGTGTTGAAATCACTGTTTACGGTCGTCCATTATTAACTGCCTCTACGATTGATATTATCAAAGCGCACAGAAACGTTCGTCAGCACACTGGCGAAAAATTACGTTTACGTGAGTCTTTTCCACTACTCGAAGCAATTAATGAATTAAACATTGCCCAAGCGCGCATTGACTTAGGTAAACTCGCGATTAAATTTGCCCAGCAACACGGCACTGACTATGATAAGGCTGTAGAATTCTTATCGACAGAGCTTAAAGAACTTATCGGTAAAGACGAGTCTACCGAGCCGCGTGATGTTGTTTTATACGGCTTTGGCCGAATTGGCCGCTTACTTGCGCGTTTGATGATTGAGCGTAGCGGACAAGCAAACTTCTTGCGTCTTCGTGCGATTGTTGTTCGTGGTAAAGGTGGTGATCTAGAAAAGCGTGCTAGCTTATTACGTCGTGATTCAGTCCATGGTCCTTTTAACGGTTCGATTGAAGTTGATGAATCAAACAATGCACTAATTGCAAACGGTAACTATATTCAAGTTATCTATGCAAATTCTCCTGATTCAATTGACTACACTAAATATGGCATTAATAACGCATTAGTTGTTGATAATACGGGTATCTGGACTGATGAAGCTGGTCTTTCTGAGCATCTTAAATCAACAGGAACGTCAAAAGTATTGTTAACCGCACCAGCAAAAGGTGATATCGACAATATCGTTTACGGCGTAAACGACGACATGATTGGTGATGCACGTATCGTTAGTGCGGCAAGTTGTACTACAAATGCTATCACGCCAGTTCTTAAAGCAATGGATGACAAATTTGGCATCATTAATGGTCATATTGAAACGGTTCACTCATACACCAATGATCAGAACCTTATTGATAACTACCATAAATCACCGCGTCGCGGTCGTAGTGCGCCATTAAATATGGTTATTACGTCAACAGGTGCAGCAAAAGCTGTTGCTAAAGCATTGCCAGTATTAGCGGGGAAATTAACGGGTAACGCTATTCGCGTTCCAACACCAAATGTTTCAATGGCTATCATGAACTTGAACTTGAAAGAGGGTACTAACGTTGACGAGTTAAATACTTATCTTCGTAATATGGCACTTCATTCAGAATTACAAGATCAAATTGATTTCACGACATCAAGCGAAATTGTATCGACGGATTTAGTTGGTTCACGTTACGCAGGTGTGGTTGACTCTAAAGCAACAATCACTAGCGATAATAGCTGTGTCTTATATGTTTGGTACGACAACGAGTTTGGTTATAGCTGTCAAGTCGTTCGTGTAATGCGTAACATGCTGGGACTAGATTACCCAACATTACCTCGTGCGTAATCAGGGGGTCAAGTTGCGTTAAATTATCAAGCCAATGAAGCAATTCATTGGCTTTTTTTATAGAAAAAATAGTTTAAGACAATTTATTCGCTTATCTGGCTAAAGTCTAACCATGATTGGCTGTACTTCTTTGATTTGTACTGTATTATCCAGTGATTAATTAAAAATTCTGCAATCCGATAGGGGATCTACATGCGTATTATCTTATTAGGCGCACCGGGCGCTGGTAAAGGCACTCAAGCTCAATTTCTAATGGATACTTTTGGTATTCCACAAATCTCAACCGGTGATATGTTACGTGCGGCAGTAAAAGCTGGTACGCCGCTAGGTCTTGAGGCAAAAAAGGTAATGGATGCAGGTCAATTAGTGTCAGACGAATTGATTATCGGTTTGGTAAAAGAGCGTGTAGCACAAGAAGATTGTGTGAAAGGTTTCTTACTTGACGGTTTCCCGCGTACGATTCCACAAGCTGATGCAATGAAGGAAAATGGTATTGATGTTGACCACGTTGTCGAAATTGATGTGCCTGATGAAGAAATCGTAAAACGTATGAGTGGCCGTCGTGTACATTCTGGTTCTGGTCGTGTTTATCATGTTGTTTATAATCCGCCAAAAGTAGCTGATGTTGATGATGTAACAGGTGATGCGTTATCAATTCGTCCAGATGATGAAGAGTCAACAGTGCGCAAGCGCTTAGGTATTTATCATGACCAAACTAAGCCGTTAGTTGAGTACTACACCAAAGCCGCTGATGCTGGTTTGAATAAGTACCATAGTTTGGATGGTACACAAGCAGTGAGTGCTGTAAGTGAACAGATCAAAGCACTACTAGCGTAATCGCCAATAGCGTACTTTATAGAAACCAGTCTTAGGGCTGGTTTTTTTATGGCATTATTTTAATGTGCCAATAAAGCAAAGAAACAACCTACTTGAGTCACAGTTTTACTCATCAATTCATAATATTAATCTTTTTATTACAGTAAGAATTGAGATTGCGCTAAAATGCGCGCGTTTGCTCAAATGATTCACCATTTGAGCCTTTTTAATTTTATTAGGCAGCTGCATGAAATTTCCCGGTCAACGAAAAATTAAGCATTATTTTCCTGTAACAACTCCAAAAGCGGTTCTTGAAAGTGGTAAAAAGCCAAAAATAGAAAGCCACATTTGTGGAATCGATCAAACGTTGGTGGATATTGAAGCTGTCTCTTATACACATCTGACGCTGCCGACGAAGAGGATAGTGTAGATCT
>OJBM01000066.1_pt1 | contig 62279 bp, 47 predicted proteins | sample 1591061 | NCBI WGS metagenome assembly OJBM01 (sample SAMN05416872, study PRJEB24817) | seawater metagenome | isolation source: Sea water | place: Canada:Atlantic | collected 2013-11
TTATTGTGCTTCACTCCCCCACTACCAGGATTAATCCCACTTGAAGTTGCTGCATAAATTTTTTCTGGCTTTTTTCATCACCAACCTAGCCATAGTGGGGTTGTTAATGGGCCTGATCGCCAGCAACTTATCATCGGATTTTAATGAATTTGTGTATCAGGCCGAAAACCAACACATTGAAAATACTCGCCAGCAGTTAACCGCCCTATATGAATCTCAAGGCAGTTGGCAAAGTATTCAACAAGACACACAAGTGTGGCGTGACATTGCCGACCCTAAGCCAGCACGACGCGCTCCGCCGCCCCCCAAAAATAATCCGCCCCCGCGCAATAACAAGCAACGGCCCAACATCAATAACGATGGCAAGCCTAATGCCCAGAATCGCAAACCGGGTCCGCCTCCTAAACCGCGCCCAAAGCCCAAGCAGCAAGGTCAACCCGAGAGTAAAGCCGATGACTTTTTAAAAACGGGCAGACGCTTAAGCTTATACAATGCCAATCAAGACGTCATAGTGGGCAAACAATTTATAGATGAAAACCCCAGAAAAGAAGCCATTACCGTGAATGGTGAAGTGGTCGGTTGGTTAGGGCTAGTGCCTTCCAACGCCATTAAAGACAGCCCTGCCAGTGAGTTTTTGGCTAAACAATTACGCAGCTTTTTTCTTACAGGGGCTGGCGCCTTAGTATTTGCAATTCTTATGGCATTTTTGTTGTCCAAACATTTAACCCGCCCGATCAATACCATTATTAATGGCACCAATACCTTAATAAAAGGGGATTATAAAAAACGCTTATTAAAAACCACTCAAGATGAACTGGGCACTCTCACCGATAACTTTAATAATTTAGCTGCCACCTTAGAGAAAAACCAAAAAAATCGTTTTCAGTGGATGTCCGATACCTCTCACGAATTGCGCACGCCCCTTACCATATTAAAAGCACAACTGAGCGCCATTCAAGATGGGTTATTTCAAGCCGATGAAAAACGCATTGAGTTATTTATTGAAGAAATTGATAACTTGTCGCATATAGTAAACGATTTATATCAGCTCTCTAGCTCCGACGCTGGCGCCCTTACTTACCAAAAAAAACCTGTACAGCCCATACAGCTATTAAAACAAGTACTCACTAATTTTGAGCCCAAGCTAACCAGCCACCAACTAACCCTAGACATTAAGGGGTTGTCTAATCCTGCATTAAATCAAGATCAACTCACCCTACTGGCCGACAAAGACAGACTAAGGCAATTGTTTTCAAATCTATTAGAAAATAGCTGTCGCTACACAGATGCTGGCGGCACCATTCAAATTCTGGCCAAACTCAATGTCCAACAATTAGAAATTCGTATTCAAGATTCCAGCCCTGGCGTACCTAAAAACATACTAGAAAAGCTCTTTGAGCGATTTTTTCGAGTAGAGCAATCGCGCAACCGTGAACACGGTGGCTCTGGCTTGGGCTTGTCTCTTTGCCAGCAAATAGTCGAGGCACATCAAGGGCAAATTATCGCCATGGACTCCCCTTTGGGTGGACTGTGTATGAAGATCACCCTGCCGCTTGCCTAGGAGTCAAATAGCAGGAACTAAACAGCAGGAATTAAATGGCAAAGATAAAATAGCAGGAATAAACAAACATGAAAAAACACGTACTGATCGTAGAAGACGAGCAACACATTAGCGAAGTGCTCATGGCCTACTGCGAAAAAGAGGGCTACCAAGCCGCCCTTAAGCAAGATGGCCGTGGGGTGGTAACGTATGTGAAAGACAATCAAGTAGACATTATTTTATTGGATTTAATGCTGCCCGGCATCGATGGTCTTACCTTGTGCAAACAAATTAGAGAGTTCTCTAATGTGCCTATCATCATGGTCACTGCAAAGGGTGAAGAAGTAGATCGGCTAAAGGGGTTGGATTTTGGTAGCGACGATTATATATGCAAACCCTTTAGCCCTAGGGAAGTGATGGCGCGTATAAAAGCGGTATTAAGGCGTTTTCAACCGGAAGTGGATAGCGTTATTAGGCAATCGGGATTTGAATTAGAAAGCGATAAATACAAGGTGACCCTAAAAGGCCAAGTGATTGACCTCACCCCCATTGAATTAAAGATTTTAGAACTGTTAATCACTCATGTTGAGCGGGTTTATAGCCGTAATGAGATTTTAAACTTGGTGTACAGCGACGTAAGCGAGGTGAGTGATCGCAACATAGACACCCACATTAAAAATATTCGCAAAAAAATTCATCTAATTGATAAAGAGGCTAATCCCATCGGTTCGATATATGGGGTGGGTTACCAGTTCAAGACAAGCCTCTAAAGGCTCTTAGACTTGTCTAAAACCGATCAATAATGAAATCATTCTTGAGGTAGGTCATCACTACTAATGAAATCCATGGATATCGAATTCACACAATGGCGAATGTTTTTCGCCGTTAAGCCCTCACCTTCAAATACATGACCCAGGTGGGCGTCACATTGAGCGCATAAAATTTCGGTGCGCCGACCATCCGCATCGACCTTGCGCCTAACCGAACCCAATATCTCATCATCAAAGCTTGGCCACCCACAAGATGAATTAAACTTATGCTCAGATTGGTACAAGGGAGTTTGGCAACGCTTGCAAACATAAACTCCCCCTTCAAAAAATTTGTCGTACTTCCCAGTAAAAGGACGCTCGGTGCCTTTATCTACGATGACATGGTGCTCTTGGGCGTTTAGTTCTTTAAACTGGTCTTTATCCATTATCCCCTCCCATATTTATACAAATGAAAACGCTAATAGGTTGCCTGCTGTCAAAATCGCCAATGCCAAGTGCCGACGCAATACAGCTGAATTATCTTTAGGGCGCCTCTAATAATACGTCAAACCACAAATAATTGAAGGCATCTGTCATAGATGACTAAAATACTTCCCTCTTGAAGACTTATAACCTTATATCATTAAAGGTTATCGGTTAATTCGTAAGCATTTCATCAATATATTAAAAAATAATAGATACATCCCCTCTTCAAATTAAAGCGCCAAAACACGCGTGTTTAAGCCTCACCATAAAACCAAATGTAAGCTTGTATCGCTTTCAAAAAGACCGAACGAAATACTAAGCGAACGCCACCCGTTTTTCAGCCGCACAACAGAGCTCTTCAATTGTGCGTGCCGTGAAACTTATTGCGGGGCCCCTATGCCCTGCAAGGGCCTTTCGAATATCTGTTTTAAGCAAACACTTGTTTACCCAGGCATAAGTGAACAAGTACTTACATACATAATTTTATTTCTAATTACTATGAGCTTTCTGTAAAAACTGCCATAAAAAACAAACCTCCATCACATTTAGCAAGTAAAACCAGCGTCACTGTGGGGCAGTTCACAGAGATGACCCAACAATCACACTAGTATTCACTAAAAATAATAACTGCATCGAAGTAAGGCTTTAACTTACGCAATTATTTAGTGGATATTTGAGATACCAATATGAGCAATAGTGACAAGCCGGTATTAACTGGGTTAACACAAGGAAAGTCCGCCACCCAGCAACAGGTGTTATCAAATCACTTAAGTGAATCATTATTGGCTTGGCTTAAACCGCGATTTAACAGCGTTTTCGACAAAGTCGATGACAGCCTATTTGATCAAGCTGAACGCTCAGGAAACAATCAATACCAACAACAGTTTTTTGAAACCATGCGCATGTTACGTGTGGAGAGAGAAACCATTAGCCTGTCATTTTATAAGCGCATACGTCAGGGTTGGCGTCAGGTTAAAAGCCCGGAAGAATTAGAAAAAACCATTGATTTAGACTCTCTATCCATCATGCATAAAGATCAATTGGAAGAGCAAGTCGCTAACGACACCATGATTGAACGGGCACAAAACAATTGTGGCAATGGCTTAGAGTTTTTAATTAAACGCAGCCAAGTGTTAATGCCCAATATTCATCAAGATAACCTACCCTACCACCCTAAATATATTTGCAAAACGTTTTCTCAAGCTTTAGAAAACGTAGAAATTGATATTAGCTGCAAACTTATTATTTTAAAATTGTTTGACCGCCACTTACTTTCACAATTAAGTGAATGTTACCAAGAAGCTAACCAAGCCTTTATAAATGCAAAAATATTACCCGATTTAAATGCCGGATTAGCCCGTAATAGCACCACCGGATCAAATAACTCATTACAAAATCAAACCAATAATACCATTGAGGAAACGGATCAAAACCCTCAAGATTTTGCGGCACTGCGAAATATGCTTGGTGCGGATCAAACACATGGCACCTCAGCTAATTCACAAGCAATCAATCCACAAGACTTTAACGCTTTAAGAAATTTAATTGCCCAGCATCCCAACGGAATTTCAAATGCTGGCGATCAAAATAACATCCCGACAAATGGGGCCTCTTTACAGACGGGTAACCAGACATTACCCAACGGCACTGCTAATATGACTTCACATTCTTCGAATGTAAATCATGTGGCACAAATTCCTGAATTGATTTCCATTTTAAATCAAATTCAGTTGACCGACCAAAGTAGCAGCACCGGTACGGCCATCCCTTTAGAGAGAATTCAAGGGGCCATTAAAAACGAATTAAACACCAAGGCCGTTAATCAGGTAGACAATGACGCCATTAATTTAGTGGCCATGTTATTTGAATTTATTTTGGGGGACCCTCAGCTTAGCGTTCACATGAAAGAGTTACTGGGGCGTTTGCAAATCCCCATGTTGAAAGTTGCCATATTGGATCATGACTTTTTTAGTGACGCCCTTCATCCAGCACGACGCTTATTGAACGGCTTAGCTCGAGCAGGTCAGTCTTGGGATCCAAAAGAAAATTTAGAGGAAGATCGTTATTATCAAATCATCTCTAAGATAATTTCACGGGTTAGCTCTGAATTCAAAGAAGACTTAAGTTTATTTAGTGACTTAAACGAAAAATTAGAACAATTACTGGCCAGTCAAGAGCGCCGTCAAGGGGCCAGTGAACACAAACTGAAATTAGCTGAAGAAGCACAAGCTAAGGTTCAAATAGCCAAGATTCAAGCATGTGAAATGATAGTCGATTTATGTGAATCGTCAATTGTGCCAACATTTTTACAAGAATTTTTAAATGAACAATGGTCAAGAGTATTAAGTAAGGCTGTCTTACTGGAAAGTGAATCAAAGATTCAGCAAGCCAGCTTAGTGATTACCGATTTATTGTGGAGCATACAGCCACAACAAATGACACTCAATCGCCCAGAGTTTTTAAAAGTAGTTCCTAGACTTTTAAAAACCATTCGAGCTGTAGGAGCTGATATGAAATTTGAGGAGGAAGCCATGAAAGCATTTTTTGACAATCTTCAACGGATTCACCTTGGTGAAGTATCCCTCAGCAACTACAAAGAAGGTTCGGAAGACGTTGATTTAAGTGACTTTGAAGATCTTGGCGATAAGGAAGATGGCCATTCAGAATTAGACCTAAGTGAGTTTGAAGATTTAGGGCTACACAAGAAAAAAGCCCATGCTCAATTAGATACTACTCAAACAGAGCATGCAGATAACAGCCTGAATGACTCTGAGTCAGGTGAACTGCCAGACAATGTCATTACATTCAAAGCGCAGCAAACAGATCATGAAGAGCCTGATGCACTGCCCAGTTGTGACCCTGCTTTTTATGAAAAAGTGAATGAATTCTCCATGGGCGCACGCTTTGATTTGACGAAAGATGATGAAACTATTCGCTGTAATTTGGCGGTAGTGGTTAAATCTATTGGAAAATATGTTTTTGTAAACCGCCACGGCATTAAAGTTGATGAAAAAAACATCGATCAAATGGCATTGTCTTTACAGGATGGTACCCTTAAACATCTGGATGACAGCCAATTATTTGATCGAGCACTGGAAGCGGTGATTGGTAGCTTACGTCAACAACAGGCGTAATGGCCTGAGCATTATGGCTGTATAAAGGCGGCCATTACCTTGGCTACCTGGGCACTATGGGTGGTGCTTTGTAAGCTCTTTTGCGCAAGCTCAAACGTTTCCGGTGGTATAATTTCTTTTCTGACTTGCATTAACGCATTGGCATATTGCGGTGTAAACTCAGGATGCCCTTGAAAACATAACACCTGATCTTTAATTTGATAAGCCGCATTTGGGCAAAATTCGCTAAATGCCAGCAAACTGGCTTCTTTAGGCAATGCCACCACTTGATCGCGATGACTCACCAACAAAGATAACTGCTCAGGTAAAAAAAGCTTACGCCCCGACATAGTCGTTTGGTATTGATGCACACCTACTCCCCAGCCATGACTTGCTAATCGGGTATCCCCTCCTAAGGCCATGGCGATTAATTGATGGCCAAAACAAATCCCTAATATTTTTTTATCTTTTTGAAAGAGGCTTTGCACATAAACTTTAAGCTGCCCTACCCATTCGTCATCATCATAAGCTGAGCTTTTACTGCCTGTTACTAAATAAGCATCACATTCGTCTATCTTTTGTGGGTACTCCCCATCTATAACTCGGTAGTGTTTATATTTAATATCATTATTTATTAGTGACGTTTCCATAGCATGCTCAATGAGCACCTGAACCATATAAGCATACGAGATATATTGACCCTTAAGATCATCTCGTAAAATATCCGCGTCCAAAATACCTAAAATCACATTAATAACCTCTATGAAAATTTACTGGGCAAAGTGTAAATCTCCTTTCACGGCACTGACAAATATTTCGCCATATTCTTGCGGGCTAAGAGGCAAAGGATTGCCTTGTGCTGAAGGGTCGGCGAATGCCATTTCTCCAATGCGCTTTGCATCTTTTTCTGCTATGCCTATTTCTTGCAAACTATTAGGAATGCCAAAAGCCGCCCTGAAGCTCATTACCCAAGCCATAAAGGCTTCAAAAGCCGTTTGCTTAGGGGTTTTATTAATAGATAAAAAAACACAAAGCTCATTAATTTTTTCTTCTATTGCCGGCCGATTTTTCATTAACACATACGGCAAAACAATCGCATTTAATAAACCATGATGTTTATCAAATATTGCCCCTAATGGATGAGCCAAGGCATGAACGCCCCCCAAACCTTTTTGAAAAGCCGTGGCGCCCATGCACGAGGCAGTCAGCATGTGTCCTCGGGCCTCTAAATTCGAACCATTTTCAAATGCAATGGGCAGCCACGTTTTTATCAGAATCATAGCTTGAATCGCAATGCCCTCAGCCATGGGGTGATACCCCGGGGCACAATAAGCCTCTAAACTATGCACAAATGCATCTAAGCCCGTGGCGGCGGTTAAATGTGCCGGTAAGTCTTGGCTTAAAGCCGGGTCTAAAATGACCGTGGCAGGCAGCATTTTAGGGTGGAAAATTATTTTTTTAAGATGCTGCTCTTCATCAACAATAACACTGGCTCGCCCTACTTCTGAACCAGTACCAGCTGTGGTGGGAATGGCAATGACCTGTGCCATATTACGCTCATTTACTTTTAACCAATTGTCCCCTACGTCTTCAAAATCCCAAATACTATGGGACTGGCCAACCATCAAAGCAATGGCTTTCCCTGCATCTAATGCGCTGCCGCCACCAATGGCGATTACTCCGTCATGCCCCCCTGCATTGTAGGCAATGACGCCTTGGGAAATATTCAGGCTATTGGGGTTGGCTTTCACTTCACAAAAAATGGCACAATTTATTTTTGATTGTTTTAAATCGGTCTTAATGGCTTTTATAAATTCAAAGTTGGCCAAACCAAAGTCCGTCACCATGAGCGGGTTTTTCATGTGCTTGTTATGACAAATAGCACTGAGCTCATTCACTCGATTTACCCCAAATAAAATATGCGTAGGGTAATTCCAATTAGCATTTTCAGGACTTGTAAGCGTCGACTGATTCATACACTGCTCCTTTACATTTCGTAAGGTTTGCTCACCCTTATTAGACTTTTTTGAAGTGAAATGACTTAGGCCGCGTTAATTGCTGGTACGCCAATTTAGACAACGAGCAACCTCGCCCCGAATCCTTTACCCCCACCCAGGGTAATGCGGGGTCTAAATAATCGCAGCGGTTCATGAATACCGTACCGGTTTCAATTTGATCCCCTAGTAACATGCAAGCATCTTGATCCTGACTCCATAAAGATGCGGTTAAACCGTATAACGAGTCATTAATTAATTGTACGGCTTGCGCGTCGTTTTTTACTTTCATAATACCCACCACAGGAGCAAACGATTCTTCACTCATAATATCCATTTTATGGGTGACATTGGTGAGTACCTGCGGCGGTAAATAGTTACTGTGAGCTTGCTTGGCTATGTTCTTATTTAACGTAGCTTTTTTATGGGTGAACTGGCCATTAATAATAAAATTGCCCTCATCTATATGACACACCGCCCCTAACTTTTTAGCTTGTCTAATTTGTTGGCGTGCCACATCGGCTGATTTAACGTTAACCATGGGCCCAAGAGTGGTGTGTTCATCTAATGGGTCTCCTAACACCAGCTCATTGGCTTGCGATACAAACCCTTTTACAAAATCATCATATAAAGATTCATGCACATAAATGCGCTCAATGGCGCAACAACTTTGGCCACTATTATAAAAGGCACCATCCACTAAGCTGTCAATGGCACTATCTAGTTTGGCATCTTCACGCACATAGGCCGCGTCTTTACCCCCTAACTCCAATGCTATGCCTTTAAATAACCCGGCGGCGCCTTTTTCTATCACCCTTCCTGCTTCAACTGAGCCTGTAAAATGCACATATTTGATGACCGGGTGACGCACTAGGTCTAGAGTTTGGTGATGGTTCATATGTAGAAATTGAAATACGCCGCTTGGTAAACCTGCCGATTTAAAAGCCTGAGCAAACCGCTCTGCACATAGTAGTGTTTGAGCTGAATGTTTTAAAATGACGCAATTACCCGATATTAATGCCGGAATAATAGAATTAATGGCCGTTAAATAAGGGTAATTCCAAGGAGCAATCACCATAATACTGCCTAAGGGTGTGGCCCGAATAAAACGTTTAAAGCCAGCTTTAGTGGGCAGTGGTATGTCTTTTAGTGACGACTCTGCCAGTGAAATCATGTGCAGGGCCCGTTCTTGTAAACCTCGAATTTCGCCCGCTGCCGATTGAATGGGGCGCCCCATTTGCTGGCTAATCTCTTTGGCCAATTCATCTTGGTTTTGCATAAACCAATCTATGGCCTGCAGACAATATTCACTGCGTTGCTCAATGGATAATGCTTGCCATTGGAGCTGTGCATTTAAAGTGCTGGTTAAGGTTTCCTTTATTTCAGAATTAGTCGCCAGAGTTCGTTTGGCCACAATTGATTGATCGCCAGGGGATACGATGGTTATTTTATTTTCCATAGGAATCGCGACGAGTGCCTTTAGTGAAATACATGAATGAAAAACATTGGTTAAATGCAACCGAAAAATACAATATCGCCGTTACAACTAACGGCTACGAATAAAATCAGGTTTTAAAGAGCGCTATATGATTTCAAAATATCGCTCCAACTCCCATTGTGATATGTGTTTACGATACTCCCGCTCTTCCCACTCACGGGTGGCGGCAAAATGATCAACAAAAGCATCGCCAAAATAATCTCGAGCCATTTTTGAATTCTTTAATAATTGTGCTGCATCCCACAGGGTTTCAGGCAATTTATGCTCAGGGTTTATGGGCTGATCGTAAGCATTGCCTGTTATCAATTGTTTCAATTGAGATTTGTTTTCCACCCCCCATAAACCAGACGCAATTACCGCAGATAAAATCACGTAAGGGTTCGCGTCAGCTGCCCCTATGCGATATTCCAAACGCTGACTTTTTTCATTACCAGGAATAATACGAATGGCGCAGGTGCGATTATCGATGCCCACGCTGGCTTGAGTGGGTGCCCAGAAACCTGGAATTAAGCGTCGATATGAATTTATAGTGGGGGCAATCATGCTTAACAATTGCGGCATTAACGCTTGCTGGCCTGCCACAAAGTTTTTCATGAGATCACTCATGTTATGAGGGTCTTGATTATCATAAAAAAGACTTTTGCCTTGCGTTCCTTTTAAAGACAAATGGATATGGCCGCTTTGCCCAGGTAATTGATCATGAAAGCGCGCCATAAAGGTGGCCATTTTTCCTTCTTTTTGCATGGCAATTTTGGTAAAAGTCTTAAACAAATTGGCTTTGTCGGCAGCATTCAACGCTCGATCATAGGTAATGGCCGCTTCCATGACGCCTGGCCCCGTTTCTTCATGCAAACCTTCAATAGGAATGTCCATGGCCTCACACACGCTTAACAAGTTTTTATAGGTGCTTTCGTGAGTGGTGTTGCGGATAACCGAATAGCCAAAATCTCCTGGGGCCATGGGGGTTAGGTTTTTAAAAGACTTTTCGCGAACCGATTGGGGGGTTTCATCAAAAACAAAAAATTCGTATTCAAAACCCGCTAACACATCAAAGCCCATATCTTTGGCTTTTTTCAATACGCGCTTTAATAATCCTCTTGGGCAAATAGCTTCGGCTTCACCTGTAAACTGAGCCATGAAAAACAAATCATTGCCTTCCATGGGCATGACACGACAACTTTCTGGAATGATTTCCACAGAGGCGTCTGGGTAGCCTGTGTGCCAACCTGTATATTGCGTATTATCATAAAGCTGGTCTTTCATATCCCAACCCAACACCACATCACAAAAACCAAAGCCGTCATCTAGCGCTGATAAAAATTTTTGTTTTGACATGTATTTACCACGCAAAATACCGTCAATATCAAACACACCTACTTTTACATGGCTAGCGGATTGATTTTCAACCATTTTCCTAGCGTCAGCTGTGGTTTGTATTTCCCTTGGATTCATTTTGCATCCTTGCCAAATAGCCATTAGGCGAGTGTTATTTGAATTTTTAACGGCCTATTTATAGGCTAGGTGGGAGAGGAGAATCCGGCAAATTATTAGTGAAGAATCTCAGTGAATCTCACCACTATTTACAAGATACCCAGTCTGAGAGTGAAAAGCTTTTACTGAGGGCTATTGGCTGAAGAATTGGCATTGTTTAGCCACTCCCCCGTGGGAATGGCCTTCATTATTTATTAAAGTTTGGGCTACAAAGCCATTTTTAGAATTTGCTCACTCACCTGTGGGGTAATATCGCGGTTCTCGCCTAATTTCACCATGCCATGTTGCTTAAGATTAGTAATTAACCCCTCTATGTGACTTTCATTTAAATCCACATCGCTTAATCGCACCGGCACTCCTATTTGTACAAAGAATTGTTCGGTTTTTTCTATGGCTTGATCAATCTGTTCATCCTCAGTGCCCTTTTGAATATTCCACACGCGTTGTGCGTATTGAAGCAGTTTTTCACGCTTCTCTTCACGGCGCACTTTCATAACCGCTGGTAAAACAATCGACAAGGTCCGGGCATGATCAATACCGTGACCGCCGGTTAGCTCGTGGCCAATCATATGCGTGGCCCAATCCTGTGGCACCCCTGCACCAATCAAACCATTTAAGGCCATGGTGGCCGCCCACATTACATTACCACGGACTTCCATGTCATTTTTAGTGTCAGCAGCCAAAGCTTTAGGGCCCTCTTCAATTAGAGTTTGCAAAAGGCCTTCACTGAAACGGTCTTGTACTTTGCCGTTCACGCTGTAGGTTAAATACTGCTCCATAGTATGTACGAAAGCATCCACCACACCGTTACCCACTTGACGATCGGACAAACTTAGGGTGACCGCAGGGTCCAGTACTGCAAATTGTGGGCGCACCAATGGGCTTGAAAATGGTAATTTATGGCCATTACGGGTCACTACTGCCCCTTGGTTAGTTTCAGAACCCGTAGCTGGCAAGGTTAACACCGCACCAATTGGCAAGGCTTTTTGAATGCGCTGTTGTTTGGCAATAATGTCCCAAGGATCATCCCCTTCAAATAGGGCCGCGCCAGCAATAAACTTAACACCATCCACCACCGAGCCGCCGCCTACCGCTAAAAGGTAATCAATTTTCTTTTCTTTAATGATGGCCAGAGATTTAACAAGGGTGTCGTACTGAGGGTTAGGTTCAATACCAGAAAACTCAAACCACTCATGCTCGCATAAAGCTTGACTCACTTGATCGTACACGCCATTTTTTTTAATGGACCCCCCGCCATACACCATTAATACGCGGGCGTCGGTAGGAATTTCCTTTTTAATGGCTTCAATTTGCCCTTCACCAAAATGGATGCGGGTAGAGTTATGGAAACTAAAATTTAACATTTAAGAGCCTGTGGTATATGAATACTTCAAATAATCATAGGCGATGACGGAAAAGTCGCCTAACAATTTAAACTCAGTTTATGCCCATCAAAAGGCATAAACAACACAGGGAGAATGGAACACATAATTGGCTGTACAGGACTAATAATATCTTTTTTGCAATTTGCGCTTTTACTTATTCTATTTTACATGTGCAGCATAAAATGACATTTTGCCAAAATATCACCATTTACTTGCAAATGCACTTCGTGAGCACCTGGGTAATATTTACGGGTGCTGATTTTTTTTATGGCATGCTTTTTTGTCATTTTTAATGGTTGATTTAAAGATATGAATTTTTGTGCCCATTTAAAAACCTTGGGGCTAAGGGTGCCATTGGCTTTTTTATGATAAACCACGTAATCAATCATCATTTTATGAGACTTAAGGTGTTCGCAGCTTAAGTCCAACACCATGTTCAATTCACCACCTAAGATAATATTCGTTTTATCTAACGAAAATTGTTTTACCGTCAGTTTCGGTACTGGGGTAAACCCCAAAATAGCCAACGCTGCTTGGTCACCTTTTTTCAATAAAGTTCTTAGCGCATGCTTAATTAACCATTGGCGATCATGGCTGGCACCCACAGACCAATTTGATAATAAATCTGTCACCAGCTTGGGATGGTCTTTACTAATATCGTTTAAGTTATTGGCCACAGAACGTCGCACGTATAATTGGTGGTCATCTTTTAAAGCCGTTAATAAATTTATGACAGGCTTTGGGTCTTTAATAAAGCGTGGTAAGCGAGAAAAAAGCGGTAATTTTGGTCGTGTACCTTCGCTGACTAAGCGGCGCACATGGACATTTTCGTGTGTCATCCATTGGGTGAGTTGTTGGTAGGTTTCGTCATAATGGCTATCTATAAATACGCGAATGGCGCCTTCACTGCTAAAGCGCTTGGTCATTTCCATCAAGGCCATCATGGATGTTTTAAAATCATCTTGCCCATAATGAGCCACAAATTCGCATTGGGGTAAAACAATGAATCCATAAGGTGAAGTAAGATCCACACCGTCTAAATTATCTTGCGCTATTTCAGGCCCTAAGGCTTTTATTAAAATCGCCACAGCATGTTGAAAGTCATTGGGCAAGCACGCCTTTAAAGCTATGCGCACTTGAGCGATACGCTCGTTTAACCCTAAGTTTTGAAGATTATCCAGCGCTTCAATCTCAAACTGAGTTTCATTAAATTCTTGATAAACCGACTTAATGCGATCACTTAACTGACCGATACTTTTCTTACCTATGCTGTCGCGCAATAACGACGGACTGTTTGCAGTCATGATTTTTCACTTAACCAAGAAAATAGTATTTATGCACTAACACGATGAGTGGCTAGCAGGGCATCTAGAGCTTGCTTAGCCATTTCACCACTGTTCATCTTATTAAATGGCACCCCAGAAACAGACAACCCCACATCAAATGACAGTAATAAATCACACCACAAATCAATGGGGCTGGTTGCTATGATACGCCCGCACTTCACTTCTGCTTTTAGATTTTCAAGATATAAGCCACGCACCCATTTGATAAAATCGCTCACCATGACAAAGGCTTTCTCTGGGACTGCGTGACGGTTATTCAAGGTATTCACCATCATGCAACCATGATACTCATCGCCAAAATCTATGCTGGCAAAATACTGATAAATATTGTTTACATGGGCCGGTGTTCTCTTTAGCTGCTGACTATAAGTTTGACGGGCCAGTACTAAGTACTGATCCAGCGCCTCACAAAACAACCCCTCTTTACCATCAAATTCACTATAGAGACTAAAACGATTGAGACCGGTGTGTTCCACCAGTTCCTTTAAATGGGCCCCTTCATAGCCTTTTCGCCAAAACACATCCATGGCCTTTAGTAACACTTCTTCCTTTTGATATTGCTTTTTTCTACCCCGTGCCATGGCCGCCTCTTTTTATAACACACCGTCTAGTTCATTCGGCTGTGTAGTCACTTAGTGATATTTCACAAATTATACACCTATCGTTCAGTAAATCACTGAAAAACTAAACGATGGGTGATTAAATAATTAAGCACCTATCGTTTAGATAATAATTTCCGAGATAAATGATGGTGTAACTTCAATTTATTTAGAAAACCTCAAGGATCATCATGAATATTCGCTTTGCATTAATTATGGCTCTGACTTTACTGTCATTAAATGGCCATGGACAAACTGTTGAACAGGCCTATTTTAAAAATAATCAGGGCGTTCAAAATAGCCAAATAGTAAAGGCGGCCCAAGATATGCAATCAACCATTAGCCAATGGCCAGGCTTTATTTCACGGGAATTAGTGCATTTAGAGGGGAATAAATGGGTTGATATTGTTCATTGGGATAATAGCCAAGCAGCACAACAGGCCGTTGAAAACGCCATGAAAAGCCCCGTTTGTTTAAATTTTTTCGCCCTCATTCAAAGTAAACCAAGCGATATGCAGCACGGAGAAATCAAGCTAATGCAATAACCATTAAATTTTGGCGGAAATTATATCCACCAGCATACTGCTGATTTTTTCAAAACTCGACTTCAAATCACCGTCTGTGGCGGTAGCTTTATATAGTTCATCAGATGAGCTATCGAGTAATTTCGTGAAATGATTCTCTTGCTCTTCTGTTAAGGTTAGGCGAGCAAAAGATTCGTTTACGCTAGTATTTAAATTAGAAATAATCTGTGAAATTTCCTTGTTTTTACTTTCAGATAAATCTTCGATTTTTAAAAGGGTATTTTCTATGTCTTCTAGGGCAAGCTTTATACGGTTAATCACCGACTGCTCTTTCTCATAAGCAATATTCAAACTGCTCATTCTGGCGGTTGCTCCGTTTAAAATAGACACAATATGATCTTTCACACGACCACAAAGCATGTCATCGTCTATTGGCAGGTTTTTAATTAGAAATGAAATATTATCTGACACACAAAGGCAACGCTTACCAAACTCCATTATTTTTTCGCCACCTACCATTTCAGACATTAACGTAATTTCTAGGGGCGCACATACGCCTGTACTGCTGTGATTTAGAATTGTTTCAAACCCTCTTAACTGAACACAACTGTTTAGCCCGTAGGACTGCAATGAAGCCACAATTAAATCGGCTAATGAATTTTGGTCCTCACACTGAAAGCTGTTTTCCATAAACTGCAATACACCGCCCAATTCGCCGCTATTGGTCATGGCCATATTGGCAAAGGCGTTGGCACTGTCTAATTTACTTTTAAATTCTTCCAAGACATTAAGGTTGTGCTCAATTTTGGCAATCACTTCATTAATATCGCAAGGCTTGGTTAAGTAATCGGCCCCGCCTGCTTCATAACCCTTTAATTTGTCTGCCATATCAGTATGTGCAGACAAGAAAATCACTGGGATAGATTGGTAATCAAAATTTTCTTTAATAATTTCACAGCATTCATAGCCGCTCATCTCTGGCATACGAACATCCATCAATACCAAGTCTGGGGTATCTTCATCCATGGCTTCAAGACAGGCTTTACCAGATTCAACACAGGTAACTCGATACTTGGATTCAAGCGTTCTGAGTATTAATAATAAATTGGCAGGTTGATCGTCCACCACCATAATATGTTTTTGCGTGTCAGCCATTTCACCCCCAACACAGATATTTCACGATGAAGCTTTTTAGAGTATGAATGCTCAATGAACTTCATAAGTCTATATGCGCCCAATTAAACATTAGCACAAACCAAAAAGTTATCTGCCTTCAGCCGTATTTGGGCCTATACAAGGGAATTTTAAATTCAACAACGCCATATCATAGAAGCGTTTCATATAAGTAATATGCCTTTATAATAAATAGAAATTAACAAAGGTTTTCTCTGCCAACCTCTATAATTAAATGATTCAAATCGTTTAATAGCAGGAACCTCGTTTTGCCTGACTCAAATACCACTTGGAATTGGAAGGTACTGCTGGCAGATGATGACCCCTCCTTTCATAAAGTTGGTCGTAGTACACTGAATGGCATTGTATTTGACAAGCATCAAATAGAAACATTTAGCAGCCACGATTATGATTCCACTTGTCTATTTTTAAATGAAAATCCAGACACTGCATTGGTGATATTAGATTTCTGTATGGACGAAGCCAATACAGGCTTACTGGTCATTAATTACATACGCAATCAATTACAAAACAAGCAAATTAGAATTTTATTGCACACCAGTAATGCTCAATTTGAGTCGGAAAGTATGGCCTTAGAGCAATATGCCATCAGCGGTTTTTTAAGTAAGTTAAACGCCACACCCAACCAGTTATTAACCAAATCAAAGTTAGCGTTACGCTCCTTCAGTGACATTAGAAACGTTCAAAAATCAGCTCAAACCAACACCGAACTTGAAAAAGAAATTTCAATAAACACTCGTCAATTATTAGATCTCAGTGCCAAGATGCAAGGAGAAATACACAAACGAAAAAAAACCGAACAACAATTAACCACCTTCAATGATCAGCTTGAAAAAGAAGTGCTTAAGCGAACTCAAGCGGCTAAAAAAGCCGAAAATGAAGCCATAAAAGCCAGCAATGCTAAAACTGAATTTTTATCCCGCATGAGCCATGAATTAAGAACACCATTGAACGCAATATTGGGGTTTTCGCAGCTATTAATGGCCGATCCTCTGATCACCAATAATGAACGACAAAATGAAAGTGTCGAGCAAATACATATTGCAGGTAATCATTTATTATATTTGGTTTCTGAAATTCTCGATTTATCTAGAATAGAAGCGGGTAAGCTAAGTGTAAATATTGATGCAATAGACGTTATCTCCGTTATCGATAACTGCATCACCACCATGCTTCCCAGCGCAGGCAATAGAAACATAACTATTGAATTAAATTCACCCCAGCAATTATGGCTAATGGGCGATCACGTAAGAGTTAAACAAGTGGTGTTAAATATTCTCAGTAATGCCATTAAATACGGCCCTGAAAATGACGCCATTCACATTCAGGCATTCATACAAAATGATATGGCGGTTATCGAAGTGAAAGATAACGGTCCTGGTATCAGTGAAAAAATGCAGGAGTTTTTATATACCCCCTTTGAGCGTTGTCACAATAGTGAGTCCGATGTGGAAGGCACCGGAGTGGGTTTGGCCATTACCAAACGGCTAATGGACCTCATGCAGGGGGAGATTGCTTTTGAAAACCTAACCCCCAAAGGCTGTCTATTTACGCTCTCTTTCCCTACAGCCCAGATTTAATCGCTATACTTGTATTAACATTCTGGATACAAGCCCATGAAAAAAGCAGATTTAAAGTTTATGGTCATAGATGATGACCCTGCCAGCCTTGCCTTGGTAAAAGCCACTTTAAGTCAGGCCCAGTATCCAAATGTAGACTTATTTATTGATCCAAAAGAAGCACAAAAGTCCTATCAGACACAGCATTACGATATATTAATTTTAGATCTCAGAATGCCACAACTAAGTGGTTTCGACATATTAAAAGAAATGAAAACCATACATGCCAAAAGCCCCCGAACCATCGTATTAACCGCGCAAGTTGAAGCCGATACTGCAGACAGAGCCATGGCATTGGGGGCCAAAAAGGTGTTATTTAAGCCCTATAATGTTCAGGACTTAGTCATAGAAATCGCCACACAAGTGGAGGCTTTGTCGTACACCCGCTAGCCTTTCTTCTTTTCTTGTAAATTTATCTTTAAATTAAACCGCCACATTAAATTGCAGTTGGGCTAAGCGACTATACAGGGGTGAGCTTTTCAATAGGGCTTGGTGATTTCCAATATCCACCAGCTGGCCATTGTCAAATACTACAATCCGATCCACATGGGCCACCGTAGCTAAGCGATGGGCAATAATAATGGTGGTGCGCCCTTTCATTAATTCATTTAATGCTTGCTGCACATGGTGCTCACTTTGGGCATCCAAAGCACTGGTGGCTTCATCTAACAATAATATTTTAGGGTCTCGTAATATGGCGCGAGCAATGGCTAAGCGTTGCTTTTGACCGCCCGAAAGCTTCACCCCTTGCTCTCCTAAAAAGGAATCGTAGCCCTGCGGCAATTGGTTTATAAATTCATCGATATGAGCGGATTTTGCAGCTGCTTTAACTTGCTCATCTGTGGCCCCAGGGCAGCCATATCTTAAGTTATCTAATACGCTGCTGCTAAATAACACCGGTTGCTGAGGCACCAAGGCGTATTGACTGCGTAACTCTTGAAGATTCGCTTGATCAAGTGGCAAACCGTTAATCTGTATTTGCCCCTGTTGGGGATCACGAAAGCGCAATAGCAAATCAAACAAGGTAGATTTACCGGCCCCAGACGGCCCCACTAAAGCAATGTGCTCCCCTTCTTTTATATCAAGCGTTAAACCTTCTATGGCTTTGTGTTTGGGTCGAGACGGATAGGTATAAGACACATCTTTAAAACTCACCAAAGCTTGAGAGCTTGGTTCATTTAAACGCTCTTTAAGTGGCAGGCTATCTTTGGGGGTAGATATCTCGGGCTGGGTGGATAGCAATTCACGAATACGCTCAGCGGCTCCTGCGGCTCTTTGAACTTCACCGTACACTTCCGTCACGGCCGCTAAGGAGCCTGCCACCATAATGGCATAAAATACAAAGGCCGATAGTTCACCTGCTGATAGCTTCCCAGCCAAGACATCACTGCCCCCCACATACAACATACCTGCCACTGAACCCATAACCAATAACATCACCAATGCAATCAATATGGCTCGTTGCTGGATACGTTTCAGAGCTACCTCAAAGGCCCCTTCTGCAGCCTGAGCGAACTGTTGATTAACGGTATCTTCACGAGTAAAGGCTTGTACTACTTTAATGTGCTGCAGACTTTCCCCTGCCCATGCCCCTACTGTGGCTATTTTGTCTTGGGAGTCCCTTGACAGTTTTTTCACCTTACGACCAAAGTAAATTAGCGGAAAAATAATGACGGGCACCACGATTAAGACAATGAGCGTAAGCTTAATGTTACTAATAAACATTAAAGACAAGCCACCGATAAAGGTTAAGCTATTTCGCAGGGCAAATGAAAATGATGAACCGATGACGGTTTGCAGTAAAGTGGTATCGGTGGTGACGCGGCTTTGTATTTCACCGGCTAGGTTATCCTCAAAAAAACTCGGGGTAAGCCCCACAAGGTGCTCGTAAAGCTTAATACGAATATCTGCCACTACTCGCTCACCTATCCAGGACACCATGTAAAAACGGAAATAGGCACCAATGGAGGTAAAAAAGATAATCACCCCGAATAATGACAATGCACAGGCCAAACCTTCACGGGACTGGGCTGAAAACCCCTGATCGACCATGAGACGAATGCCCTGCCCCATCGATAGGGTTAAGGCTGCGGTAATAATAAGAGCCAACAACGCAATAGATAAGCGCAAACGATAAGGTTTTACAAACTGCCACAACCAACTCAACATAGTGAAAAATATCCCACACCCAATAAAAAATCTATTGTAGGCTCAGGGCCTTAATAATAGATAGCAACCCTTAACACTAATTACGAAACTCAGTGTTGCAAGCTGAAATTATTTTCTATAATTGCGCCTTTAAAGCCTGCTAATCGTCATCCTTGCAACTACACTGTTAATAGCCCAGATGCACATTACCCAATAGGCTAATTGTGAAAATCTTTCTATTACAAACCAGTATCTTAGCCGCTCTAGCATTATGCCTGCAAAGCCCTATTAGCTATGCCAATTGCATTGGTGTGGTCACCGCCGGAGGTGGCGCCGGCTTTTGGCGTGAGGTTCAACAAGGGGCTCAGCAAGCGGCAAAAGACTTAAACATCAAAGTGATCGTTCGTGGCCCTATTGATGAAATTAACTCAAAAGGGCAAAGCAGCGTCATAAAATCGGTGATCCAGTGGGGATGCTTAGGCTTAGTGTTAGCGCCTAACTCGGCGGATCGAAAACAAGATGTTAAAGTGTTAAAGCAGCAAGGCATTCCCACGGTTTATATTGATCGCGATGTGGGAGGTGAAAGAGTCAGTGTTATTAAAACTCAGAATTACCAAGCAGGCATATTAGCCGGTATTAAAATGGCTAAAGCGTTGAAGGGCCAAGGTCGCATTGCCCTTTTAAGAATGTCTAAAGATGTCATTACCACCACCCATAGAGAAAACGGCTTTATTAAAGGGGCCACCGAAGGCGGCTTAGAGATAGTATTTGACGGCTATATTGGCTCAACCATTGGTAAAGCGAGAAAAAATGCCAAGAAGTTACTTTCTTCTCTTAAGGACATTAATGGTATCTTCACCCCCAATGAATCAACGACCCTACCCACTATAAAAGTGTTACAAAACCTTCCACAACACGTCAATGCGTTGCATATTGGCTTTGACGCCCATGACTTAATAATTGAAAGCGTATTAAATAAAAGCATGTATGGCTTTATCACACAAAAGCCTTTTCTAATGGGTTACAAAGGTGTGGTGACCGCTCATAAGGCCATGCAAGGTGAGTCTGTTCAACGGTTAATCAACACTGAGACCATATTTGTCAGTGGTGAAAACATTCACTTACAAGGCATTAAAACTTTACTGGGAATTGACTAAACAAGCCTCATTTATAATGACTGCAATGCTTTTTTAAAAATCATAAGTTAAGCGCACACCCAATATAGAATGATGGCTCTTGGTCGGCACTAAACGGTTTTCACTAAAGTTTTGCACGTCAGGGTGGTTCACGTCATCTTGCAAGGCGTTTTCAATGTAGATACTTAATTGCCCACTCTTATTTTGATAAGTGACATTAGCATTAACTAAATTAATGGCGTGAGCGCTTTCTCGTTCAGAAATATGCAACCACCCGCCCCCTAATTTAAGGGAATGCGTCACGTTAAAACTCGCCCCTAAATTGGTGGTGTATTTAGGGACAAATAACGCAGTATGGTCTTCTTCAATGGTTTTATTGCCTTGGTAAGCCCAAGACATATTGGCAAAAAACTCTAGCGCTTCTTTATTAAAACGGTAGTCTAAATCAAGCCCTTCTCTTGTAAAGTCTTGGGTATTGGTAAATTCCACTATACCAGATTCATTAACCGCTCTAAAAATAAAATCCTCAGCCCATAGTCGATAAATATTGGCCACAAAAAAGTGATGCCGAGATTGCAAGGTGTAAACCATTTCCCAAGTTTTGACCTTCTCAGCCTTAATATCTTCATTGCCCTTCACCACATTAGGAGGGATTTCAATAAACTGTTGAACAAAATTAGGGGCGTTAAAGCCTTCTGAATACAACACTTTTATTGATTGATTTTTATTCAATGTGTAAACATAAGACATTCTCATCAACCAATCCTTACCGGCCAAATCGTTATCTACGTAGCGCCCACCAATCACCCAGCGAGATGCGCCAAACCTCATATCGGCCTGTGAATACGCCGCCAATTCTTGTTTTTCATGAGCCTCCATGGAAGTGCTGATTACCTGACCACTGTCATTCACATTTTGATAATCACCGGTTTCTCGTTGCTCTATTTCAAAGCCATTCAGCCAGTCAATCGATTCGGTTATGGGACTATTTAAACTAACTGAAAAACGGTAACGATTATTTTTCTCACCTTGATCTTCAAACTGCTGAGTTCCGTTGATGTTAAAACCTAGTAAACTTTGCGTGGGAATTTCTAAATAAAAATTATTGATGTCGGCCGTCGCTTTTAAATAGCCCCAGGGTATATATCGGTTCATCTCAGCCTGCATTAACGTACCGTGATATTTCAACGTTCCTAGATTCAGGGTAGATGCTGCAGCAGCCAAACCATCATTTTGACTTTTAAAATAATGACTACTGAATTTCCAACTATCCCCCTTTAATGCCAACCAAACTGATTGGCTCTTTTGCTGTTTGTTAAGCGTAATATTGTTTGGGGTATCACTTGGGTAAATTGGCGGCAACGGGCGATTATTAAAAGTGCCTTGATAACCATCTTGATTAAAATCATGAGCACCAAAACGGAAATCTAGTGATGAGTATTTTTTCTGATAATAAAGCCCCAAATAGTGAGAGGATAAAGAGTCGTAAGCAATGTCTACGCTGCTGGATGCCGAATTTTTCGTGATCACGTTAATCACACCACCCGAAGCATTACTGCCATAGATGACAGCACCTGGACCGCGAATAACCTCAACCTTTTCGATATAGGTAAATGGCATCGCCAACATTGGGTTCCCCCCATGGGCTGGCTGCCAATAAGGCGTACCGTCTAATAAGAATAGAACTTTTTGATTGAAGGCTTCAACAATACCTCGAATCATCACCGCTTTTGTGCCGATGGCAGTATCTTGTACCACTACTCCGGGCACAAAATTAAGTACATCCTCAAGGGTGTTTAAACCAAGGTTCTGCATGGTCGTTACATAATAAGAGGTGACGACAGCAGGTGTATCAACAATACGCTCGGGGTCGCTTGAGGCAATGTTAACTTTTAAATCAGCCAAGTCGGACAGCTTTAAATCAAATAGCTCCTGATTATCAGCTAAGAGGGGCTGACAGAAAGTAGCCAAGAGCATTGCCGCTAGATAGGTGCAGCGGCGTGAGAGTAGGAGGCTCCTAAGCAAAATACGGTAATCCCATCGGCACTGCCTCACTGAAAAAACATCATCTCATTAGTATAGATTAGCTTTTTATACCGTCCATTTTAGCGCCCCTTATGATGAGTATTGTTATTCTTTAAATAGCTCATGGGCGACTGGCCAAACCAGCTTTTAAATGCGCTTGAAAAAGAGCTTTGCTCTTTAAAGCCCAGCTCTGCCGCCACCTGCATGATATTTTTATGGGAGTGATTTAATAATACCAGTGCTTTGTTTTTACGAAAGTTCACCAGTAATTGTTGATAGCTGATTCCGTAAGCTTGTAAATGGCGCTGTAAGGTTCTAGCTGAAATACCCAATAATACGGCTGCCTGTTCCAATGTGCATTCATGATCAATCAGGCATTTATCCAGCCAAGCTAGCATTTTTTTAATGAACACAGGCTGTTTTTTATCCATCATGAGCTGTGCACTGTTCAGCAAAGCATTTTTTAAGTCTTTATCAGCTTGTGGAATGGGCTTCATAAGTGCCTGCTGAGACACCTGAAACTCCAATGTTCCCGCTTTAATCACCGGTGTAACCCCCATAGTATTGAGCCATTCATGGTGACACGGTGTGGGTAATATCAGGGACTCAAATAATATGGCACTGCCCGTTAGCCAGCTTGAAAATTGTTGCATGCCCGCCAAAACGCTTTGCATTACTGCTTTACGTTGCACAGGGTTATTGATATGGGATTGCCATGAAAACTGTATCTTGCTTCCCTGACCACTCCCTAGATTCGTTACATGGGACGTGCCTAAATCATGCACTAAAGATTCAAATTTTAAGACCATACCTAAAGCTTCTAATAGGTTTTCACAATGAAGCGGTAACAACCCTAAAATACCATAGGTGGCTGGGCGAAATCTTAAACCCAGGTCGATGCCCCAATCATCGTCAAGTTGCTGATTGGCAATATCGACCAACAGTAAATATTCCGCTACTGGTAAGGGGCCTTTACTGATAACACCAAGTGAGACACCCAGCTGCTGCAGTAAATCATCACTAAGAGAGTGACGCAAAAAATCCAGTAAAGCGTGATAATAAGCATCCGACACCTGAGGCACTGTCGTGTATGAATAAATTTGTGTCATGAGTGAGCAAGCATTTTTATTATTATCTGCGTAAGGTTTATATCTTAGACAATCAGTTTAACAAAAATAATAATATTACTCTTGTAGGCCCAATATGGATTTCACTGCGTTAACCCAATTATTGCCCACCATCTACCAAGAAACATTTCAGGATGTTATGTACTGGCAAGTGGGGGTTTATACGCTTTTGATAAGCATGGGTACATTCTTACTGTTTGCCTTGCCATGGACAGCACTGGCAATTTTTGATCCTGTATCGTTACAAAAGTACAAAATTCAAAATAAGCCTTTTCAAGTAAAGCAATATTTTCTACCCAACCTTGCGCGCATTGCCATTAACAGCAGTATTTTCTTTGTAATACTGACTCTGGTGTGGCCTTTATTTCAGCATATTAATACCATTCACACGGGCAGCTTTCCTGCATGGTATTGGGTATTAGCACAGTTAGTTTTTTTCATTTTTTTAGATGATTTTTTATATTACTGGATGCACAGAGCCATGCATTCCCGTTGGTTGCTGGTGAATGTTCACAGCGTTCACCATCGAATTAAAAATACCTGTGCATTGGATGGCAATTATTTTCATTGGTTGGAATTTACTGCCACGGCAAGCTTGGCTTTAGTGGCTCCGCTCATTTTAGGCGCCCATTTATACGTATTATGGATTTGGATTGTTATTCGTCAATTTGAAGCAGCCGATGGCCACTGTGGTTATGACCTGCCTTACAACCCAGTTAAGCTCATTCCATTTTATCATGGTGCGGTGTATCACGATTTTCATCATGCACGCTTTAAAGGCAATTATGCGGGTTTTTTATCCTATTTAGATGGTTTCATGGGCAATACTTATGTGCCTCAGTATTTACATTACCTAAAAAATAAGAGACAAGCTAAAGCCAATAAAAAAGCCCTATCACACAATATTTAGTGACAGGGCGAAAGGCTATTCAATCTCAGCGCCCTAAATAAATATTCATTCAGGGCACTTCACATATGTTTAATATTGGTAGTGACCCTCCTCTATTTTCCCCTGAAGATCCTTACAAAGAGGCACGTATTCCTGTGATCTAGGCAACCACACATAAATTGGGCTTTTGTGTTTATTCAAATCAAACCCCTTTTCTTTTAAAGGGGCTTTTTTATGTTTAAAAGTGCCGGTGGTATCTACTTCTTCACTGATGCGTAAAAAAACAGGCACCGCATACATGGGCAATGAGGCTTTTAAAGACTCTAACAGTCCTTTAAAGTCAAACTGTGACTCTTCACAATCTAATCGAATGGACGCCATGCCTGCACGGCCATCGGTGTTAGGAATTTCCACACCATACACCACGGTTTCACTAATATTCTCTACGCTGTCCACAATGAGTTCGACTTCTGTAGTGGAAACGTTTTCACCTTTCCAGCGAAAAGTATCCCCTAAACGATCGACAAATTGTGCGTGACGGAACCCTAAAGGACGCATTAAATCACCGGTATCGAACCACGCATCGCCTTTTTTAAAGGCGTTTCGTAAAATACTTTTTTCAGTTTTAGAAGGGTCGGTATAACCATGAAAAGGGGTTTTTTCGGTGATCTCACCAATTAACAAGCCAGCCTCACCATTCTTTACTTTAATCAGGCGGCCTTTTTCATCTTTTACCGGGCATTCATTTTCTTTGTCGTATTTGACAATGGCATAAGGGAAAGGCGATAGCCCAACAGTATTTTCAAAATTTAGAAAGTTAGTAAAGCCAATATTGCCTTCACTGGAACCATACAATTCTAAAACAGAATCAATTTTGAATCGTGTTTTAAACTCTTTCCATATGGAAGCCCGTAACCCATTACCCACCATCAAGCGAATGCCATTTAACGAATCACTTGCAACTTTGGGCTGATCTAATAAATAACGACACAATTCTCCCACATAGCCAAAGCCGGTGGCCTGATATTTTTTTACATCTACCCAGAATTGGCTAGCACTGAATTTTCGCCTCATGATAATGGCAGAATTGCCCGCCAATACCGACCCCCAGCACACCGCTATGGCTGTAGCATGATAAAATGGCAAGGTCACGTATAAACGATCTTGTGTTTTTAATTTCACGGCCCCAAAACCAAATGCACCGTAGGCTTTCATAAAGCGGCCATGGTTAAAAATAACCGCTTTAGGCATGCCTGTGGTGCCGGATGTATAAATGTAAAAAAGCGCATCGTCCACGTAAATATTTTGGCTATTAACTAAATTATCTCGGCTTTTATTTTTTATGAGTGAAGCAAGGTTTTGCCAGCCTGCAGGAGCCACGCCTTCATTTTCTAGCGTGTGGGCATCGGCAAGAAAGTAACGCTTTTCTTGAGGAATCACCAAATCATCATTCACTTCTTCATATGCATGCAGTAATTCCTCACCTAAAATCACCGCTTTAGGGGACACAAGGTTAATACTGTGGGTTAGCACCTTGCCCCTTTGCGAGATGTTAATAAGGGCTGAGACAACCCCTATCTTGGCACACGCCGTTACGGCTACCAGCAATTCAGCACGGTTTTCGATCATTACCGCCACGGTGTCACCTTTTTTTAATCCGCTGGACAATAAATAATGGGCCATTTGATTGGCCCAACCGTTAAATTGCTCATAAGTGAGCACCACGTCAGATTCCATAATGGCAATGCCATTTGGGTTTTTCTGTTGAGCCTGCTCAACGCACCAGCCCAAGCCCACTGTACGAGTCTTATCCTTTGAACTGCCTACTTTCAGGCCTTTTATTAAGCCCGGTAGGCCTTGAAGTAAACTGGGTATCTTAGCGGCAAATTGTGGCCAGGTAATGACGTCTGCTTGACTCATGGAATCTCCTATTATTTTTTTTATTAGCCACATCATTGTGCACCACTCTTCATAGAATGCGAATCACCAGAGGTCAAAAAATACTGGCAAATGGTCTCATTTTAAGGCTATTATCTTTAAAGCTTAAGGGTAAATAATAATGATAAAAGAACGTGAGCCCACTGCATCGGCGGCCTTGGTACTGGATTTATTTGATGGTTTGGATGCTTATAACCTAATTAATTCAGATGATCTGAAACGTTTAAAGATAAAACGCGAGCAGTTCATGGATGTTGAACAGCGCTTTCCCGTCACGCTGATCCATGAATTATGGCAATGTGCGCGGGAAAAAAATCCTCCTTCAAATATCGGCCTTTGCATTGGGTGCAATGTAAACCCCGTGGCCAAAGGCATCTTGGCTCATTTAATTTCTCAGTCCGAGAACCTGAAAGATGCGTTGGATTTATTTCACGATAAAAGTGCATTAATGAGTGAAGCAGAAAAAATTCATTACACTGAAAAAAATAATCAATTAAAAATTAAATACCAGTTTTTAAACCCTGATCACCATCATAAATACGCCATAGAGCGCAGCCTTAGCATAGCCCTAACTTGGTGCCGACACTTAACGGGTAACCCCTGCATTCCAATAAAATGCGGTTTTAGGCATTCTCAAACCGAATATTTAGCTGAATATAAAAAAGTGTTTGGGCCTAATGTTTTATTTAATCAAAGCGAAGATTACTTATTATTTGATGCCAGCCTATTAAAGCTGCCTCTTAAAAACACCAACCCTTACTTAAAAGCAATATTACTCAAGCAAGCACAAAGAATAGAAAGTAGGCTCTATGAAAAACCGCTTTTATCGGCGAGGGTCAGTGAGATTATCGAAAAAAATCTAAACTCACAAACTGTTAATATTCACTCGGTATCCAGAGAGCTCAATATGAGCCGCCAAACTTTACATCGAAAATTAAAAGCCGAAAAGACTCATTTCACCCACCTGCTGACCCAAATACGCAAAGAAAAGGCGCTTCATTTTCTCAATAAAACCAATTTACAAATGGATATGATCAGTGAGCAATTAGGCTTTGAAGAACCCAGTGCCTTTTTTAAAGCTTTTAAAGGATGGTTTAACACCACCCCAAAAAACTATAAAAACACCTCACTTACGCAACCCCAACCTACAGATCATTAAATTTATCCTAATAGCCACTCTATGAATTGGCTAACTTTAAAGTAGCGGTTTTTTGGCGTCGATAAACATAGGTAATGGAAAAACCAATAATGTACATGGTAATTGAGAACATGCCCGCGGGTATCGCGATCATACTGCCATTCTCTAAAACGGTTAAAGCAATAAACATGGCCAACGCGCTACTTTGAATGCAGGCTTCTATGTAAATTGTAAACTGGTCTTGTAAATTGGGTGGTGACACTTTAAACATCAACATCACCGCAAAGATCACCAGTAAATTAAAAAAGAATATAGTCACCCCTAAACTGGGTAAATATTCAATAAGATTGCGCCACTCGCTATAGCATACAAATCCCACCAAAAAGAGTAAGAATAACAAACCAAAAGGGCCAGTTCGCAAACCAATTTCATGACCTAGTTTGGGTAAATACTGGCTAATGAGCACGCCGATTAAAATAGGCAAAAGCGTCATAAAAAAGAGTCGCTTTAAAATTTCCATTTCAGGGATATCAATAATGATGGACTCACTATAAATAAGGTCGGCGCTTATCTGTAGAATCCACGGCATGGTAAAAATAACCATGAGGCTAGAAAAAGCGGTCAGCGTGATAGATAACGCTAAATTGCCTTTCCCTAAATAGCAGAATAGATTTGACGTGGTTCCCCCTGGGCAGCAAGCCAACAACATAATACCCAATTTAAATTCCGCTGGCATATCCACTAAACACACCACGATACCGGCACAAATGGGCATAATAATAATTTGTGCCAATAACCCCATAAACAAAGGCTTTTTATTTCTTAACGCTTGCCCTAAAGCCTGTGCGTTAAGGCTTGTGCCTAGGCCTAACATCATTATAAACATGGCCAAAGGGACAATGACGGTTAACAAAAGGCCATTATTCATAATTACTTGCTCTGTATTATTTTTATCTTAAAGTGCCGCCAGCACTGATGAGACGCCCTCAGGCTGGAACCTGAAGACTATCAAAATAAACACCAGCAAAGATTCATTTTCGGCGCCAAAACACTGGCAAACCGCGCCGAGTGCATTGGCCGTAATTCACTTAATTAGGGCAAAACCAAGGAGCAGGTGCTGCCCGAAGAGGTTTTGGTAATATCAATGCGGGTGGGAATTTGCTCTTTCATTTCCGACACATGGGAAATAACCCCTACCATACGCCCTGATGCTTGTAAGTCCATAAGTGTGCGAATGGCTAAATCTAATGATTCCTGATCTAAACTGCCAAACCCTTCGTCTATGAACAAGGTTTCTAACTTAATGCCCCCCGCATAAGCCTGCACCACATCTGACACCCCAAGAGCCATAGACAATGCTGCCATAAAACTCTCTCCGCCACTTAGTGTGGCCACACCGCGCACTTTTGAGGTGTAGGCATCCTCCACTTCTAATTCTAGCCCAGAGGCCTTGTTTCCTTTGGCTCGATCCTCCTTACGCAGCAGCTGATAACGACCTTTGCTCATTAAATTCAACCTTTCACTGGCCACTACTAATACATCATCTAACAGCACACTTAACACAAAGCGCTGCAAACTTATTTTTTTACCGGTTTGCCCATTAGCCACATCTGATAACGTGCCCACGATGGCATACTCTTTTTCTAACGCGTCTCCTTTTTGCTGTTCTGTTTGCAATTGATTTTGAGTGTGGCTGAGTAAATTAAAACGCCCGTGTAGCTGAGTAAAGGTTTCTTCTGTTTGCAGTTGTAAAGATTTTGCTTTCGATACTTGCTCTTGTAGGTCATCTAAATTGGGAGGAGAAACCCCCTTTAACTGTTGTGAAAGTTGCGCTATTTGAGCATTTATCGAGATGCATTGCTGCTCAAATTGGCTAATGATTTTTTTTAAAGACTCCTGTTTGGCAGCAGGTAAAACCATTTCAAGCAATTGAGATTCATTTTCAATTCCGACCTCTTCAAGCGCCACTTTTAACTGGGCTTGAGCTTGCTGCTGATACTGTAAATGACTTTCACTACTTTGTTTTGTGCTAATGGTTTTCGCGCTAGCACCGGCTAAATCCTGTTGGGCTTGGCTAAATTCATCCTGAATACTTTGAATTAACAGCTTACTTTTTAGAATTTTGTCTTGTAGTTCATTAATGGCCAGATCCAGTACCGATAAATCTTTATATTGCCCAGGAATACCATCTTGTGTTTGTTGGTACTGCCCTTCTAAATTGCCCAACTCTTGCTTAGAGGCCAACAATTGTATTTGCAATATTTGTAATTGCGCTTGTAACTGTTGCTGGGTTTGTTGAGTGGTTTGCAAGGTATCGCGGAAACTTTGCAATTTGGAATGGGCTAAATTGGCTTCACTTAATGATTGTTGGGTATTTTTAAACTGCAATTGCAGGGCTTCCAAACTCAATTGCGCTTGGCCCCCTAAAGACACTTTGAACTCTTCGCTGACGCTTAATTGTTCTTTATGATTTTGACTCAGGCCCTTGTAATATTCTCGAGCTTGCTTCACTAGACCATAAGCATCCCTTTCTTTGTCTTGAAGCGCTAGCACCTCTTGTTGACTGGGAATGGCCTGTGAATACCGGGCCGGATTCGGGTGCTGTTCACTCCCACACACTAAACAAGGTGTTCCGTGTGACAGTTCTTGCGCCAATAAAGCGGCCTGCCCTTGATGCCAAATCATTTGGGCTGCTTGGCTTTTAGATTTCAGCTCATCAAATGATTCTTTTAATGCCTTTCCTTTCACTTCAGCCTGAGTCAATAACTTAGCGGTATTCTGCACTTGAACCGTAGCATTTTTCCACTGCTGGTAAATACTTAACACAGTCTCTAAACGGGCCAGCTCTTGTTGAATTGGCATTCGCTGTTCACTTTGGCTTTGCAACAGAGAAATTTTAGGTTCAATCTCGGTCTGCTGAGTTCGTAATTTTTCTTGCTGTTTAATTAAATCCACTTCTTTTAAAGACGCTTTTTTCACTTCCTGCTCTTGACTGGCCAGTGCAAGCTTAAGCCTGGCGAGTTGCTCAATTTGGGGCCGCAAGACGACACACTGTTGCAACTTATTTTGATCCTCTGCAAGCGACTTATCTAAGCTGACAAGTGTCAGATGTTTTTCACGAGCATCATTGAGCTTTGCTTTGCAGGTATGTTCTATAATCAAGGCCTGATCAGCTTGTTGCTTGGCCTGTTTTAACTGCTCGGTTCTTTCTTTTAAAGCCGTCAGAAAAGGCAGTACTGTCGATGCATTATTGCTCTTTAAAAGCTCGTCTTTTTGCTGAACAACCTGTTTTTCTTGTACCGCTAACTGCGTTTTATTTTCTTTTAATTTATTAAGTTCTTCAAAGCTTGCCAATGTGGCTTGGCCATCTTTAAGTTTTTGACTCACTAAAACAAATTGCTCATGGGCATGGGTTTTATCTGATTGAGCCTTTTTATAAGGGGCCCCTAAAGAGGCTAACTCAGCATTTAATGTTTCAATAGAAGACACTTGTGCATTATGTAACACCCCTTCAATGCGATTGGCATGCTCTTTTACACTGGCTTTTATCGCTAGGGCTTTATGCTTTAATTTGTCTTCAATTTTTCGATATATATGGGTTTGAAATAGCTGGCTGAATATTTTTTCACGCTCTTTTGAGTCAGCCATTAATAATTGGCGAAACTTCCCCTGAGGCAAGACCATTACTTGCCTGAATTGATCGGCATCTAAGCCTGTCAATTGTTCTATATATTCATTGGCATTAGAGACTTTACTGGAAACAAGAATGCTTAAAGAGCCATCATGTTCTACTTTATAAAGCTGTGCTTCGGGTTTTTGAATAGTAAAGCCTTCACCGCTTTTTTTAATTCTGGGCTGTTCCGGCACACGACGAATTTGGTACTGATCCGTGCCCAATGAGAAGTCGAAGGTTACTTCGGTGAGTAATTGATCATCACTCATATCACAACGCATTTGCCCGCCTTCGCGCTCATCGCCTGTGGTTTTACCATATAAGGCAAAACACATGGCGTCTAGAATGGTGGTTTTACCCGCACCTGTCGGGCCATTTAACAAAAAAAGCGGATTATCCCCTAGGCAAGAAAAGTCAATTATTTGCGTGCCCACAAAAGGGCCAAAAGCTGACATGCTTAATTTTAATGGACGCATGTTTAGCCTTCCTCTTTGTGTATATTTTCAATGGTGGATTGCAAAACAGATAGTTGCCCATCGCTTAGTGTTTCACCTGAAACCTGACTAAAAAAGTCTTTGAACATATCTTGTTCAGCTTTTTTAACATGATCACGAAGCAAGACTGGATTTTGGGTTTGCTTCATTAAGCCGGTGCGCTCTAAATGCAACACATTGGGGTAAACACGACGTAATTTCCCCATGGCATCTAATATTGCATGGGTGTCTAGTAGCCTAATGGAAAGGTAGTCCTCATGGTGCGCATCCACTTCCCCAAGGCTTAGCAAATCCTCTAAAAAGCCCTCTACAATGCGGACATCTCGTAACGGTATTAACGGCAACAGCTCTGTGCTGGCTTGACCATTTTCATTAAGTGACACTAAGGTGACGGATTTTTTCTGGTGTTGTTCGCTAAAGGAATATTTTAAAATAGAGCCACTGTAGCGCACATGGGACTCTCCTTTAAATTGAGGCCCGTGTAGATGCCCTAAGGCCACATAATTAAACGGTGTAAAAATATCAGCAGAAACTCGATCGGCCCCACCCATGCTTAATGGGCGTTCAGAATCACTTTCAGATGCCCCATCAATAAAGCAGTGGCTAATAACCACTTTGGCGAGTCCTTTGCTGTCATGATTGTGAACTTGCTTGAGCAGCACTTCCATGGCCTGCTGATGAGTGCTGGCATCGCAATCGTGTATCACTCTTACAGTGGCAGGGTCACAATAAGGAATAGCATAAAACACCGCCTCATTATTTTTGTTTTTAAGAGTAATGGTCTGTATTTCTTGGGTTAACGGCCCAATAATATGCAAACCACTGGTTGTCATTTGTTGCGCAGCAAATGCTAGGCGCTGATGGCCGTCATGATTTCCTGCTATCATAATCACCGGTATATTCAGAACCATGACTAATTCATTCAGTACTTCGCTTAATAGGGCCACTGCATCACTTGGGGGGACGGAGCGATCATAAATATCCCCCGCGACGATCACCGCATCCACTTGCTGTTGGCGAGCATGCTCCACCAGCTGAAGCAACACGTGTTTTTGATCTTCCAAAAGAGATTGATTATGCAGTTGACGGCCAATGTGCCAGTCAGAGGTATGTAAAAATTTCATTAATCGCCGTAATATGGGGGCTACACTGAACTGGGCAATTTAACACAATTTTGCATAGTTTTTCATTATATCCAATTTTTAAAATACACGATTAACAGAAGATTAATGTTCGCACCTTGACTAAAACAGGCTAACAAAATGTTCAAGATGTGCTTAATCAATGATCGTTTAGATGACTTTTCGCTTGCACTTAATTGCTCTGCCCACCATTCACGAGAGCATTATAATCTGCTCCATTGTTCCTCTTTTTCAACCTATCCAACCCCAACTGCAATCGCTCTACTAATGGCTGAGACACATCTTTGCTAAACGCAAAGTAAGACGTGGTTTCTTTTAAAACATACACAACTTGATAATCCGAATTTAAAAAACCCAACACCTGAATTAAGTCTCTGGCGACCGTTTCTTCATAGGCTAACAAGTCTATTCGCTCATAAGCCAACTTGTTAATCAAATCTTGAGGTTTAGCAGATTGTTGCAACATGGTACTGGGATTTTTATTTTGCAGAAACGCCCTCACTAATTGCTCGCCAGCATCATCTCGCACCACACCAATGGAATACCCAGATATATCAAGGGCACTTTTAATATTAATATGACTAGACTGCTTAGCTAGCAGAACAATTCGCGTTTGCAGTATAGGCCCCACCCATTGAAATTGATCCTCTCGCTCTGGAGTTCGTGCCATGGCAAACAACATCACCATAGGTCCTTGCAAAACGCGATTATAACCGCGCGCCCAAGGCCGAAAATAAATGTCATTTCGATCAATATTTTGCCCTACTTCTTTAGCTGCCTGCAGCAATATCTCTACCGTGATGCCCTTGGCGACACCCTCTTCTTGGAAGTTATAAGGCGGGAAGTGTTCAGTAATGTATTCGATATCGCTTAGCTGAGCAGCTTGGGGGGTTAGACTAAAAAGCAACAACAATATGGCTTGTAATACGATATTAAGCCGCATACACCGCCCCCAACATGAAAGTCTCATTATAAGATAGTGCACAAAAGGGGAAGTACAACCACTAGACGCCCTAGAAGGAAATGATGTCCACATTAAAATACCCAAACATAAAACCTTATTGAGCTATTTACAGTGCATATTGTTTCTATTGTCTATGTCATTTCATGACAACCAAGGGGCATTTAGGGTCTGTAAATGGGATCATTTAAGAGATTATTTTTAGGTAGATGGGTTTGTCCTAACCGGCATAATTCCCTATGATGGCAGCCTTGTTTTAATGTTCACAGAGTGTTGCATGTCCATAGCGTCTACCCTATCAAATACTGCACCAGCCAACGCTCCACGCATTGCTGTAATAGGTGCTGGCTTAGCGGGCTTAAGTGCGGCTTGGTTGTTAAAGCAAAAATATCAGGTGACGTTATTTGAATCCCACGGAACCCCTGGTATGGGGGTATACACCAGCGATTATCATAGCAATGGCCTGCATAGCCGAGTTGACATTCCATTAAGGATTTTCACCAAAGGCTATTACCCTGAACTATTTTCTCTTTACAAGTATCTTGGGGTAGAAATGGAAAGCAGTGATCACAGTGCTGTTTATCAATACCAAAACACACACAAAGAAAAACGCCCAAAAGCGTTTTTCCAATATCATAACCAAACACTTTTTAATAAAAATATTCGCCTTCCCAACAAGAATACTCTTACACCAAAGGGCTTACGTTTAACTCTGAGTCACTTTCAATTTTTCAAACAAATTGAAAGTGACTCACAAGATACTATGGCGCTTAGTAATATGACGTTTGGTGAATATGTGAATCAACAAAATTTCAACAAGCATTATATTGACGAAATGTTACTGCCAGCGCTATCGGTTACCTGCACCTGCGATTATCAGGACATTTTAAATTATCCCTGTGATTTGATCGTGGAATATTTGGCTTGTGGCGTCATGAATGAAGGCATTGTGCGAGCCAAACTGGGGGTTGATGACATAGTGCCAAGATTAACCCAAGGTTACCGCGTAAGATGTTTTGAGCAAGTACAAAGTATTGAAGAAAAAACGAATGAAAGCCCTTCTATTCGAGTCACCTCAAAAAATAGCCAAACCCAAGAAGTATCAATACAAGAATTTGATTATGTCATCATCGCCACCCAGGCTAATGTGGCCCACGATATTCTTTCGAAAAACACCTTAACTTCTCAAGCCAAATTATTAGCCAATATTCCAGTGCAGTCTTCCAGTATGATACTGCATACCGACAGCAGCCAAGTATACCACGCGAAAAAAGCATCCCCTGTCAGCTACATTATTGATAAAACGCAAAAACGCCCTTCCACTTCGGTGGATTTAACCAAGGCATTTTCAAGTTACCAGCACCAAGCGCCTATCTATCAAACTTGGAATCCCATTAAACCACCCAAAGAAAGCCATGTACTCAGTCGCGCCCATTTTACTCGCCCATTAGTGACCTTACAAAGTCGCCAGTCGGTTGCACAGCTTATGGAGCTCAATAAACGGTCATCCATTAAAATATGTGGCTCTTACATGGTTAATAAAATTCCCTTATTAGATGCAGCAGTGGCTTCTTCCATTAATATTGCCAAACAAATGGGCTGCACAATTCCTTGGGAAGAAAATACCGACAAGCCATTGGAACCCCTGAACAACGCCGAATTAGCCTATTAATATGGCTCAAAATGAATTCCATGATTTAGCCGAATTACAACTGAATATTAACCCCATAACCAAAACCATCACGAGCAGTTGGGGTAATTTAGGTTACTGGCAAGCCGCCTCACATTACCCTCAAGCTTGTGAGCAACTGGCCCGTGAAGTGGCCTTGATGGGTAACCTTAATAGCACACACAAAATGCTCGACACAGGCTTTGGCTGTGGCGACCAACTATTACTGTGGATACAAGAATTTAATGTAAAAACCCTATATGGTTTAAATGTATCCCACAGCCAAACTGAATTTGCGAAAGAGAAAATAGCCAATGCATCGTTCAACATTAATACTGTTTGTGAATTAGACGCGGCTGATGGTTGTTCTGAAGCGTCATGGCAGGCATTAGATAATGACTTTCAGCGTATAATGGCTTTAGACTGTATTTACCACTTTAGCGATAAGACTCGATATTTTTCTTTGTGTGAAAAACACTTAGCTGAAGATGGCGTACTGGTGGTGAGTGACCTTCTATTACTCAAAGATCAGCTATCTTTTATGCAAAAATTCCTATTAAAAAGCATTTGTGCTTTGTCTCATATTCCTTATAAAAATTTTAAAACCTTCGATCAGTACCAACAGCAACTGGCGGATTCTGGATTAAGCATCACGCAACACAAAGACATTAGCCAGCAGGTGTTTTTACCTTTTGGTAATTGGTTAAAAACCTACATACCCAGCGTTAACAATAATTCAAGCAAATCTAAAAATAGCAGTTGGTTAAAATACAAAGGCGTGGCCAAATTTCTTGCTTGGGGGGATAAGCAAGAGATATTCAGCTACTGTATTTTAAAAATTGAAAGGAAGTCGTGATTAAAAGTAGGGGACAGGCCGTTATCAAATGTAAACATAAATAACAGCCTTAGGTTACAGAAATTTATATGGGGCAGACCACCTCACCCAATTTTTCGGTAAGCTTGGCATTTTCTCGGTAATCAATGGGAATCACCACCAGCGTGGGTCCGGGTGTATCCAAGGCTTGCTGTAACTTATCTTTTCCATCAACACTGTTTTCAATTTTCATACTGCTCCACCCAAAACTTTGTGCCAGTTGCAACCAATCAGGGTTACCAAAAGATAAATCGGTATGCTTACCAAACTCATTTTGTTGCTTCCAAGCAATCAACCCATAAGCGTGATCCTCCCACACCATTACCACTATATTGCTATTAAGGCGCTTTGCGGTTTCCATTTCTTGCACGTTCATCAGAAAGCCGGCGTCACCACAAATGGCCATTACTTGTTTTTCTGGAAACACTAAACTGGCGGCAATGGCACCAGGCAATGCAAATCCCATGGAACAAAACCCATTAGGAATAAGACAAGTGTTAGGCTCATGGCACTGGTAATGCCGGGCGATCCACATTTTATGAGCCCCCACATCAGATAATAAAATACTGTCTGGCTTCATCACGGCTCGAGCATCAGACAATATTTTTTGAGGGCGAATAAGCCCTTTTGTATCATCATCATCGTGTTCGCTGAATTCCTGTTGCATTTGACGACGGGTGGCGGCCTGTTGCTTTAGATTAAAGGGTAAACCACCATGAATGTCATAACGTTCATTTAACATCCATAATGTATGGGCTAAGTCTCCCACTATTTCAAAATCAGGATGATAATGAATATCTATTTCGGTAGGCAAAAAATCGGCATGAATAATGGTTTTATCATCATTGTGATTCCAAAGTTTAGGATGGTATTCCACCATGTCATAGCCTAAAGTAATCACCACATCAGCTGCATCAATGGCACACGCCACATAATCTTTAGACCCCAAGCCGATGGTATATAAGCAATAGTCGGCATCCATATCCACACAGCCCTTGGCCATAAAGGTACTGATCACCCCTATACCCGTTTTGTCACAAAATTTTCGCAACTGCTTACTGGCTCGTTTACGAATACAGCCATTACCCGCCAATATAATTGGGTTTTTAGCATTTCTAATGGTTTCAAAGACTTGGTCAACGATCATGTCATCCGCTACGGGTCTGCGATAACGTCTCGGTTCAATAGGCCCAATTGTGGTGGGCAGCTTGGCAATATCTTCTGGTAACTCTATCAATACGGCGCCGGGTTTTTCTGTGCGAGCCACACGCACAGCTTTACGAATAACTTCAGGAATATTATCTGGATGCAAAATAGTCGTGGCCCACTTGGTCACAGGCTCAAACATGCGCACCACATCCATGACCTGATGAGATTCCTTATGTAATCGAGTCGATGCCCCTTGGCCGGTGAGTACCAACATAGGCGCCCTATCCATATTAGAATCGGCGACACCGGTAATTAAATTAGTGGCACCGGGCCCTAGCGTGCCAAGACAACCTGCTGGGTTGCCGGTTAAGCGCCCATAAATTTCTGCCATGAAAGCCGCCCCCTGTTCATGGCGGGTAAGAATGAAAGTGATTTTAGTTGAGTCTTGTAAAGACATCATAAAGTCAGCATTTTCTTCACCGGGCACACCAAAGATATACTCAACTCCTTCTGTCTCTAAGCACTTCACCATTAATTCACTTGCTTTCATAAGCCTTCCCTTTATTGATTACTTTTCAATATTTGAAAATACACTGCCCATTTCCAGTTTATTAATTTATGGGGCTAATTTAGATGATGCGCTACGAATGCCGTCGATCATATTATTCCAATAAAATAATCAAACAAATTCTGTTTAAAAAACAACCTAACAGAAACTACAGTAAAAAACATTTTATGACTAATAAAAGGATCAATTAAATTCGGTAAGTCATTAAAATATAGATGATTTTTAGCTGGGAATAGTAATTTTTTTAACTATGCTTAATGTAACCAATTTGGAAGTGAAAAAAATTAATAATAAAGAAAGGATTTTTTATGAAAGCCATTTGGAAAGACTGCGTCATTGCTCAATCAAATGACACGGTAATGGTAGAAGGTAACCATTATTTCCCCATTAACAGCCTTAATCTTAATTTAATCAATATCAGTACCAACACCTCTTATTGTCCTTGGAAAGGATCCGCTAATTACTACGACTTGGTGGTAAATGGAGAAGTGAATGAAGCGGCTGCGTAGTTTTACCCAGAGCCTAAAGAAAAAGCCAAACAAATATTAGATCATGTGGCTTTTTGGAAAGGTGTCGAAATAATTCAATAACCTTAAAAAATAGGGCTTACGCCCTATCAAATATTTTTATTCTATTTTATTAAGCGCTATTATTTCCCCGTAAACACCGCATCGCGTCTTTCTAGAAAAGATTGGATACCTTCTTTGGCATCATCACTTTTCATAATGGCTGGCATGTCATCAAATACCGATTTAAAGGCCGCATCTTGCCCATGTATTCTAGATTTTTTAGAAGACGCTAACCCCGCTTTCACACCAAGCGGAGCCGCTTTTGCAATTTTTTGAGCTATTTCATTGGCGCGTTTATGTAAATTATCAAATTCAACAATTTCTTGAAGCATGCCCCACTGCAAAGCCTGCGGCGCGGTAAATTCATCACCCGTTAGCAAGTAACGCTGGGCATTACTCCAGCCAATTTCCTGTGGCAAACGCACCGTGCCACCACCACAAGGGTAAATTCCTCGGCCCACTTCTAGCTGAGCAAATCGTGCATTTTCGGTAGCTATGCGTATATCTGTATTTAGTAACAGCTCTAACCCTGATGTATAACACAGACCTTGAACCGCCATGATGACAGGTTTTGTGAGTATCTCACCTTGAATGCCATAAGGATCAATGTGCTTAGCAGGCAGTTGTGGCGCTGCACCGCTGGCAAAAATAGGCACCCATTTATCAAGTTCTAAACCAGCTGTAAAATGTTTGCCATTGGCCCGAATGACCGCTACTCGTAAATTGTCATCGTGTTGCAATTGATATAGCGCTTGCGCCAATAAATGATAGCTTTCAGGGTCCAGCGCATTAAGCTTATCGGGACGATTAAACGTGATGGTTAGAATATGCTCTTGAACTTCAATTAATAATTTATCACTCATACAACACCCTAAATAAACCTAATAATTGACTAAACTCCTCACATCTCTGTGAGCATTGATTCGCTACAACAATACCTAAAACAAAACTTAAAAATAACAAGAGAGAATAAAACGGTATTGAAAAAGAAAAGTGTGCGAAAGACGTCGGGTATCCTTCACACACTTAAAGGGCTAGCCGATCAGAAAGCCACCATCCACATTAATGGCAGCACCTGTGGTGTAACTAGATGCATCACTGGCTAAATACAAAACGGTACCGGCCATTTCATCAGGGTCAGCTACTCGGTTCATGGGAATATGCTCAAGTGCTTTCTTAAGAATGGCTGGGTTTTTCACCAAGGTGGCTGCAAATTTAGTATCCGTGGCCCCAGGCAACAAGGCATTAACACGAATGCCCATTTGCGCACATTCTTTAGAGAAAGCCTTGGTCATGGAAATAACGGAAGCTTTAGTAATGCTATAAATGCCCTGCATGGAGCCAGGAATCACACCATTAACAGACGCTACATTAATGATGCTACCACCACCATTGGCTTTCATTAATTTACCCCCTTCCACACACATAAAGAAATAACCTTGAATATTCACATCAACCGTTTTCTTAAAGGCTGAAAGGTCAGTATCAAGAATGTGGCCAAAAAATGGGTTAGCGGCGGCATTGTTCACCAAAATATCTAAACGACCATGTTGTAGTTTAATTTCTTCAAAGATATTGCCTATTTGGTCCATGTCACCAATGTGACAAGGAATGGCCTGAGCGCTGTAACCGGCTTTGGTGATCTCATCTACCACCACTTGGCAGCCTTCCACCTTGCGGCTTGAAACAATCACATGGGCACCGTGCTGGGCCAATAGTTTCGCAATGCTTTCACCAATACCGCGACTTGCGCCTGTGACCAAAGCAACTTTACCGGTTAAATCGAATAATTTTGAGCTCATGGGAATTCCTAATAAATAGCTTGCCCCAGTATCTGACTTGTACCTTTTACTTAGAATTGTCATTATTGCCACAAATAGAGCTAAAAGTGCCACATCGGCAATTAAACGCCATAATTCAACTGGCTGAACACCGATGGTTCGTTAAATAAACAGAGTTACAGCTCATTAAGGAAACGGGGGCGTTCATGATAAATGTCGTGGTATTAGGGTTTGATCAAGCGCTGGCATCTGCCATTACCGGGGTGGTGGATTTATTTGCCATGGCGGGAGTTACATGGAATCGCATTCAAGGGGAACCCACTGAACCGGTTTTTAAAACCCTAATTGCCTCGAAAAATCAGCAAGACATTCAGTGCTCTAACGGCTTAAAGTTAGCAGCTCATTTAAGCTTTGATGACATTACGCAGGCACAGGTGATCATTGTTCCCACCATCGGCGGGCCTATTAATCAGGTATTAGCCTTTAACCCTGAACTCATTTCATTACTGCAAAAAGCCCATCATGCCAACTGGACCATTGCAGGCAATTGCACTGGAAACTTCTTATTAGCCCAGGCAGGCATATTAGATGGAAAGTCGGCCACCACCCATTGGGGCTTTAAAAACGATTTCGAGCAACGCTTTCCCAACGTATTGCTAAAAACCGATCAAATGATTACCCGTGACGAAAATATTTATTGTGCAGGGGGGGGCTTAGCTTGGTTTGATTTAGGGTTACATATTATTGAGCGAAGCGTGGGATTTGAAACCGCCATTCAAACCGCCAAGGCTTTTGTGCTGGATTACCGACGTGACAGTCAGCTCTCCTATTCCATTATGCGTCTTTCCAAAGCCCACAAAGATGAAATGGTCAGGCAAGCACAAGCGTTTCTGGAGGAAAATTACGCTCAGCCCTTTAATGTGGAATCCTTTGCCCAGTCTTTTAGCATTTCTAAACGCACATTAATCAGGCGTTTCAATAATGCCTTAGCCATGCCGCCCAATAGTTATTTACAATCTATTCGCATTGAGCGTGCACAAAAAATGCTAGAAGAAAGCCAACACAATGTAGAACAAGTCATGAATTTAGTGGGCTATGAGGATGCCAGTTCCTTTCGGCGCTTATTTCGTAAAAAAACCGGCCTAAGCCCCACCGAGTATCGTCATCGCTTTAGTCGGCGCAGTGATTAATAGCACAAGTGTCTAGGTAACACTCTTTGTGGCAATAATTTTCCATTGACCCTATTTTCCCCCTTAACTATAATTTTGGTCTGGTTGAGGAAGACGCCAGTATCCGCAAAAGATGTCATCACTTCCTTTTTGGCCTTTGGCCAAACTAAATCAAAACCCAACTCAAACTTGCCCACTTGCGGAATTGGCATTAAAAAAGAATGAGTCATGGTTATGCCTAGAAATCCCGTAAACGAATTAAAAATTCAAGCTTCTATATTAGTAAAAGCGCTGCGCCACCCGCAAACAGATATTGCTCAACAAGCTTTGCTACGTTGTCAGCAGTACCCAGGTTTTAGCGATTTTTCTCAGCAACAAATTAAAGCAGCCTGTCAAAACCTTAAACGTAAAACCGCATTGAACATTATTGCACTTGAGCGCGGCTGGGAAAGTTGGGCTGCCCTTGCAAAGCGATACGATAGCCGCTGGTACCCTGTTGGTAGCCCCTTTACATTAAACTGGTTTAGCGGTTATCAAGAGGCCCAGGTTTGTCAGCAAGAAACCTCTGGGTTTTTATTGCCTTATCAAAATCAATTTTTTGTCTGCAACCACCATTATATAGAATGGCTAGGACTAAGCCCTCAAGATGACAATTGGCAAAAAATTAATTTTGACGCTGCTCGCCCACTAAATGAAAGCGCCCTGAGTCAATTGACGAAACAATTGAAAAAAATCAAAACGCCTCCCTGCTAAATTTCACGCTTACTTGTCCACCATGCCGTCATCGGGTTGTTAACCGATGGCGGCCGTTCAACCAAGCAAGTTTACAGCCTTGGTCTACACTCAAAACGTCTCGCCTTTTCTGGAAAAGGTTTTGGTCACTTGGGCTGTGACTAAAAGCACCTCAGAGATCGCATCCAATTCTTCATGGAGTAAGCACATGACACAAAAATTAAAAGTAGGCATTACGGGTGCGGCACTAGCATTAGCGGCCGCTAGCATGGTGGGTTGCGCCAGCATGGGCATGGGCGGTGACAGCGCAGGGGGCAGTAGCGATTTAGTCCATTGCTATGGGGTCAGTAAGTGCAAAGGCATGAATGACTGTAAGACCGCTGACAATGCCTGCAGTGGCAAAGCCAGTTGCAAAGGCCATGGCTTCGTAGCCATGTCCTCTAAAGCCTGTGCTGATGTGGGCGGCAAAGTGCAAGATGATTTTAAAGGCACTTCCAACGCCGCAGACATGACCCATTGCTATGGGGTAAATAAATGTGGTGGCCATAACGACTGTAAAACAGCGAACAATGCTTGTGCAGGCAAAGCTTCATGCACTGGCAAAGGTTTTGTTTCCATGTCGGCCAAAGCCTGTAAGAGCATTGGTGGCAAAACAGAAGCTTAAGCGCCCTCATGTCTGGCAGTTGCGAGCTAAGCTGCCAGATCACTTTACGGTTTAGTTTCATCTTAGGCATTAACCTTGCTCTCATACCCTGTGCTGTCATTTTTCCATTAAAATAATAAGTGTGCCTGCCATGAAAAAAGAGTTCTTAGGGTTTGGCTTAGGCCTTCGCACCGATCATTTTCAAGATGTATTACAAGATAAGCCCGAAATTGACTGGTTTGAGATCGTGTCAGAAAATTTCTTTGTGGCCGGTGGAAAACCCAAATATTACTTACACGCCATTCGAGAGCTGTACCCCATGGTGATGCATGGGGTTTCATTATCTATTGGCTCAACTGACCCTTTGAACATGGAATACTTAAAAAACTTAAAAACCCTTATTAATGAAGTGCAGCCCAAGTGGGTGTCAGATCACTTATGCTGGACAGGGGTTGATAACACCAACAGCCATGATTTATTGCCTTTACCCTATAACGAAGAAGCGGTAAAACACGTGGTGGCGCGGGTTAAACAAACTCAAGATTATTTAGGGCAAGCAATTTTATTAGAAAATGTATCTAGTTACCTGACTTATAAAAACTCCACCATGACGGAATGGGAATTTTTATCCCAAGTAGCCAAAGACAGTGACTGCTACATTTTATTAGACATTAATAATATTTATGTGAGTGCCCGAAATCACGGTTTTAAAGCGCAAGACTACCTTAATGCCGTTGACCCTGAACGGGTATGCCAGTTTCATTTAGCCGGTCACAGTGATTATGGTGACTATGTGATTGATACCCACGACAATGACATTTGCGATTCTGTATGGGCTTTATATGAAAAGGCGCTCCAGCGCTTTGGCCCCATTAGCACCATGATTGAACGAGATGACAATATTCCTAGCTTGCAAACCTTGCAGGCAGAGTTAACCCAAGCCAAGCAAATTGCTGAAAAAGTGTTAGGCAAAGACACCATTCGTGAAAACCTTCATAAAGAAATCGCCAACACAGGTTGGCAATGCGCATGAATGACAATCTTGCCCAGCAACAAAAAGAATTTTTATCTTTTTTAAAATGTAAACTCCCCCCTGAGCAAGCTTCTTTTCGGCATCAGGTGGAAGATATTGGCAACATTGATATCAATACCCGCTTAGGCATATATCAAAACGCTTACCAAGTTCGGCTAGAAGAAACCATCGACACCGACCACAACACTCTTGGGGTTTACCTTGGTGAAGAACTCTATGATTTAATGATGACTGAATACATAGCCTGCCACCCTAGTCATCAATTTTCACTCCGCCATTTTAGCCAGCAATTACCCAATTTTTTAAGCAGCCATGCCATTTTTAGTGAGCACCCCCAACTTAGTGAATTGGCGCGTTTTGAGCAGCGTTTATTAAATGCTTTTGATGCTGCCGACAGCGAGCGGGCCAGTTTTGAATCTTTAAAAGAATTACCCCCTCAACATTGGCCTGAACTAAAGCTGCGTTTTCACCCCAGTGTGCAATTACTTGAAAACCATTGGAACGTGGTGGAAATATACAAAGCATTGAAAAATGACCAAACCCCACCGGATGCCATTCAAGATAAAAACAACTGGTTACTGTGGCGTAACGCTGAAAACCTCACTGAGTTTCGCCCCATCAATAAAGCCGCTTACACTATGTTAGTGAGTTTTCAGAAAGGGTTAAACTTTGCGGGGGTTTGCCAAAATCTTCTTGAGTTCATGCCCGAACAGGAAGTCAGTAACACTGCGTTAGAAATATTGGCTTACTGGCTTAATTCAGGGGTGATCGCAAGAATGGTGAGCCAGCCTTAGCCAGCTCACCCTCTCTTTTTCTAATGCTCACACCAACTTTTTATTTTCTCCGTTTAACTTAAAGCCCTCTGGCCAGAACGGCTTGGGTAATAGCATCATCAATGGAGGACATTGGTTCATTGCTATTGACCCAGGGTGTTCCTGAAAAATACTGCACCATAATTTTTTCAGAAGTACGAGTAGCCAGCGCTTGGGTGGTTAAAGTGGGATTAGGGCCCCCTAATGCATTAGACAATGCTGAATTATCCGCCACAAAAAGACCAGCCACCTCATGGGCCTCTCCGTTAGCATTAATGACCGAATTTTGTGGGTCATCCCCCATGCGCATGGATGATTGTAAATGCAACAACAAGGGCACAATATCAATTCTTAGCACTTCACTGGCGCCAGCCGCCCGCAAAATACTGGCCGCTTTATTGGCAAGGAATTCTCGATTATCAAGGGTGCGTTGCGAACGTGTTCGTTTGTGAATGGTCATCTTAGGCACCGCGCCATGTTCATCACTCATCAGTGAAGAAGGTTCTACGCGATTGTTCGCCTCTACGTCATCGTCGGTAATGATCAACATGCCCATGGTTTTATTCACGTCTGACATAAAGTTTTTAAACTCATTGCCAATCAGGCGCCCTGACGGACCATCCCATTCGCCAAACACTCCTCGACCATTGTCATACATCCCGCGAATGCCACTGTCGCTCATCATTAAATTACTGGCTAACCCGGCCGGTCCTAAACTGGAAGGCTCGATGCAGCCTTTACCTGGAAAATCAGCCCGTGCCGAAGAGCCCACTCCTTTAGAAGAATCGGTATTAAACGGAAATATTCCGCAAACGAAATCAAATGCGTGATCGGTTAAACCCCGTCCCACCCAATCATGTGAGTTCGGCAAACCGCTGTTAAGCCATAGCCTTGGGTTTTCAATACAACCTCCTGCCATGACCACTACCTTGGCGTTTTCAGTCATAATCTCCCCTGTATTCACATCTCGCCAGCTCACACCAGTGGCCGTTGTTTTACCGTTTATTTGCTGAGTATGAATTTGCGTCACGTAGGCATCTGCAACTAACGTGACTGCTTTGCCTTGCACCGCCCACAAATCTGCTGTTAAGGCCATGGGCACATAACTATTGTCTGTGGAGCGTCTCGCTTTTAAATTACGTGGCGCATTAAGTGGCTCGTAACAGCCCTGTGTGCAATGACCACAAAAGGTGCAACCTTTAGCAAGAGGGTAAGTAAGATCTGACTTATTGGTGGTGCGCCCTGCATTACCGCTTGGTTGCAAAACAGCATTTTGCTGCGCACGATAGCCATCTTGAAAAGTATCTTTTGTCACTTGAACTGACATGCCGATATTTTCACAGCCGTTAAAAAAAACTTGCTCACTGGTGCCCATGGCAGCGGTTTGCACGGGCAGGGTTGCCTCAACCCACTCGTAATAGGGGGTTAATTCCTCGTAACTAAATGGAAATTCAAAGTCACGGTCATAATCTTGTGCATCGTCTCCTTGGTAACCCTTAAAAACCCCAGGCATGGCCCGAGGAGAATTTCCAAAATAATGTTGGGTTGTGCCGCCCACCCCAGATAAATTACTAATCATGGCGGGCTGCGTGACTTCACGATACCAAGAAGGTTTGGAGCGATCACTCGGGCCAAAACGTAAATAGCCCGACAAGGGGTTATTGGCATCATTTTCAAAATGCTTCCAATTGGTTTCAGGTGTCTTATTGCGTGCCCCTGCTTCCAACATAAGCACATCCAAACCCTGTGCTGCCAATTCTTTTGCCACAATAGGGCCGCCACCACCTGCTCCAATAATTATTACATCACGCATCAACTTGGCTCCTATCTTGGTAATATCCTAAAAAGTCATCCCACCCTTCCACATTGCCATTAGGTAAGTACTGAGTTAAATCCCAACCAATGGGGCGCACGGTTAATTCTCGGGTGGTTTGATCCAATGCATGCCACTCTGACAAAGCACCAAATGCGGTGAGTTGAATCAGTGTGCGGGAAAATGTCGCCATTAAGGTTGGAAACATCTCGCTTTGAGCTTCGTTTAGGTTAAGTGATATGAGCTCTGATAAATCAGGCTCTCCCGTTTCCAAGCGTTTAAATACTTCGGCTTTTTCTGAAAAACTTAATCTTGAAAACGGCGCCAAATGACTCCCCCCTATAGCCAAAGGATTCACCAAGGTGGCGGTTACATTTAAAATGAGTGAAAAAACATGGCCTAATGGAACGGTTTGGGATCCATCGATCAGTCTATCCATATACTCATCTAGTTTATTTAGTATCAGCGTTTCTAACGGTTTTAAAACCAAAGCCAAACCAAATGGTATTGGCTTAGCCGCATTGGAAAAAACACGGGCAACTTCTGACAATATAGGGCCGGCGATATCTTTGGGCCAGGGTAAATAATTATCTAAGTTATCCAAAAGAAACTGCTGAGTATTCGCAGCTTTGGCGCCCTTCTTTAAATTGAAATGGCCTTGTGATATAGAGTGCCAATCATTTCCTGGAAGTACAAAAGCGCTGACACCGGCAAACGTATCCAATGTCATGGCGTTAAAGACATCACGAATGACAGAGTCGCTTAACAATAAAGAGGCCTCTGACTTTGACGAGGCCAACAACATGGGGCTAATGGCGGCTACCGCTCCCATTAATCCAGATCGAGCTAAAAAGTCTCGCCTAGGGGTTGATAGCGGTGCCTCATCCTCGTTAAGCTGTGAATCATTGGGTGGACTGTTTTTTCTCATTATTTAATTCCTTATCTTGTGCAATAACATTGCAGCATGAATAAATTAGGTTTTAAAAAACGACAAAAATAAAAGATCACTTTAAAGACCTCACACTACTTACAAAGAAGGGGCCTTATTTACACCGTGTACGAAGTACTTTTATTTTTATTTTTATTTGCCAAATGAGATCTAATCTTAATCATTCATTAGGCACTGATATTGATTAGGGCATGAAAAGAAGAAATTTGAATTGACTCTAAATACACAACAAGTGTGTTTTTCAGCCACGACTAAACGCGTCAGCTATTCATCATCAAGCCAGTGCCCTGTTTCGCCACTTTCAATTAAAATAAACCATTAATTCAAGCGTTAAACTAGACTGTAAGTACTCTTACTCGGTGCGAATAACGCCAGTGAAAAATAGGCACTTTCCATGAATATACATAGCCGTTTACCCACGATAGCCTTCTGTTTTTTATGTGTTATCGGAGCAATTGGGCAGGCCGCGGACAGGGAAGACATCAAGCAAATTAACGTTGTTAGCGATGAATGGATAAATTACACCAATAAAGATGGCAGCGGCGCTTACTGGGAGGTGGTCAAAGCCGTTTTTGAGCCTTTGAACATTACCGTTAATACTCGAGTCATGCCCTGGGCGAGAGCAGAGCGCACAGTAAAAAATCAGCAAGCGGATGCACTTCTTGGCAGTTACTATCAAGCTGACCAACTAAATTCGTTTATCTTTCCCAAATGGCATATTGGCATAGAAGACCCAATTATTGCTTTATATAAGGTCAATAATGGCGTTCACCTTAACGCTAATAATTTACAATCCTTACAAAACAAAAGAATTATTTGGGTACGAGGCTACGAATTCGATAAAACCCTGTTTAGCGGAATCACCATTAACAAGCATGTGATTACCAAACCTAAACAGGCTCTCATTATGCTCAACCTTAATAGAGCAGATGTGTTAATTGATTATGAGCAAGAAATCAGATTGGCGGCTAAGGAGGCAAACATCAATTTAAACACCACATATAAAATGCACGTTATTAAAAAGGGGAACAAGCTTTACCTAGCGTTTAGCAATACACCAAGGGGACGTTACTTATCGAAGATATTTGATCAACAAATGGAGTCTTTGGCCAGTACAGGGGCCATTAAAGCAATTTACGCTAAATGGGGGTTTCCTGACAAATTCACCGATTAATTTTCATAGTTTATAGCTATAAAAATAATATTTTTTATAGCTCTTTTACGGCACTCGCTTAGGCTTTTTCTAAGCTAGACTTAAAGTTAAATTACGCTTTGAGATAATCGATGGCGCTTGATCCTAAATTTCGGCAAGGCCATCCTTCCAAACGCCATTCTCCTTGGTGGAACAACGTATTAATTGGCAAACGCAATAGCCTATCTAGGCGCATGTTATTTTACATACTGGCCTGCAGTACCAGCTTTGCTTTTTTAATAACTTTAGCGCAATTAACTTGGGATTATCAAGAAGATGTCTCGCTGGTTGAAAATAACCTCCAACAAATTGAAGCCAGTTACCTTTTACCCATTGCCGCCAGCCTTTGGGCTCTAGATGAAGCGCAGGTAAAGCATCAAATTGAGGGCATAATGAAATTACCCAACATTCAATATGTACGGGTGAATGAATTCATAGAAGAAAAAGAAGTGACCATGGTGGAAAGTGGTCATTTTGAAGAAGCATTTGATTTGCAAAAAGAATTTGATTTAACCTATCAAGGAGAAGCCATCGGCAAGCTACTGATTTCTGTGTCACTGGCTGAGGTTTACAGGCGTATTTTAGAGAAGGCCGTTATCATTTTAACGAGCCAAGGTATAAAAACTCTAGTGGTATCCATGGCTATTCTATTGATCATTTACTTATTAGTCATTCGCCATTTAATAACCATTGTTGAATACACCCGCCACCTAGATTTGGATAACTTAGATGAACCATTAAAACTTGATCGTCTTGATAACAACCATCACGATGAGTTGGATGAAATGGTCACCACTTTCAATTACATGCGCGAAAAAGTAAAAAATGAATTCAGCGCAAAAATTAAGGCAACAGAACAACTCATTAAAGAACAAACCTTCTCTACTACTGTTATCAATTCAAGTAATTCTGTCATCACCTGCCTTGATGACAACTTATCAATCATCAGTACTAACCCCGCCGGTACGGCTCTTTGTGGAATTGAGCAAAGGACACTAATGGGTAAAAATTGGCTAGATGTTTATTGTGATTATTCATCACGCAATGAAATTCAGGGTCTGCTGAAAGAATTTAAACCCATAACCAATCAAGAAACCCGATTTACATCACACAACAATAAAGTTAAGACATTGTTATGGAGCTTTGTACCTTTTCAGGAGGAAAAGAGCGCCTATAAACTCATCGCATTTGGTCATGACATTACCGAGCTAAAAGAATTTGAATTAGAAATGAAGAACCTTAACACTCAGTTAGAGCATAAGGTTATTGAGCGTACTCAAAGCTTAGAAAACAGTAACCAGCAACTTAAAATTGCCTTTAAGAATTTAAAAGAAACACAAACCTCTCTGTTAGAAGCGGAAAAAATGGCTTCATTAGGAGGCTTAGTGGCTGGCGTAGCCCATGAAATTAATACCCCCATTGGCATCAGCGTGACGGCCGCTTCTTTTCTACACAGGAAAGCGGCTGACCTGACGGGTAAAGTTGAGAAAAAAATACTCAATAAATCAGATTTAGACGATTTTTTAATCGATGTGAATCAATCAACCAACCTGATTCTAGCCAACCAACAACGGGCTGCCGAGTTAATTAGCAGTTTTAAAAAAGTGTCCGTGGATCAATCATCTCATGTTAGCCACCATTTTGGCTTAGCCGACAATATAAAGAGCGTGATCACTTCATTAAGTTACGATATTAAACTGGCTAAATGCCAAGTGAATTTGCAATGCAATGAACAACTCACCATAGACAGCTACCCAGGTAGCTTTCAGCAAATTTTTACCAATTTAATATTAAATTCTATTTCCCATGGCTTCGAAAATTGGCATAAAGAACGCTCCATCAATATTACCGTAAATGTAAAAAGCCAATTTATTAATATTGAATATTCAGATACAGGCAAAGGGGTTGATGAGGAAATTGCTAAGCGTATATTTGACCCATTTGTCACATCCAAACGTGGCCAAGGAGGCAGTGGTTTAGGCACCCATGTTGTATTTAACCTAGTGGTTCAACTTCTAAAAGGCAAAATTGAATTTAAAAGCCAGTCTGGTCTGGGAGCACGCTTTATATTTCAACTGCCCTTTGATCATGGTGAATCGGGCCTTATTAGAATCCCTCCCAGCCAGAGTCTTAGCTAACCCCTATTCTCAACCTGACAGCACATGTTTGATTCGGCCATCACATTCGTCATAAGACGCCCACACCTGCTCAATCCTCAACTAACATTAATGATAAAGAGTATTCCTGTAAGGAAGAGTGCATGGCGCTCGAAGACGAGCCTATTCCGCCGCGTAAGTTTAAAGGCTTAAAGACGCCTTTATGGGCGAGCTTGTCTGCCTATAAGGGTAATAGCCTTTCTAGGCGCATGTTGCTTTATATATTATTGTGTAGCACCTGCTTTGCCTTAATGATCACCCTTTTCCAATTGGCTTGGGATTACCAGAAGGATGTGTCTGAAATCGAAAAAAGTATTCAGCAAATAGAGGTGAGTTACCTTCCCCCCATCGCGGTGAGCTTATGGAACATCAACAACGATCAAATACAAACTCAAATAGAAGGCATTTTAAAACTGCCTAACATGCAGTACGTGCAGGTTAAAGAAATCATAGGCAAACGGGAATCCCATCTTATTGCCCGTGGTGAAATAAGCCAAAGCTACGACTTACAAAGAGAGTTTTCGCTAGTTTATGAAGAAGAGATCATAGGCAAGCTATTCATTGCCGTGTCTTTAAAACAAGTTTATCGACGTTTATTAGAAAAAATGATCATTATTCTGGTGAGTCAGACCATTAAAACCTTCATGGTATCCATGGCCATTCTGTTCATTATTTATCAACTTGTGGTCCGCCATATCCACACCATTGTGGATTACACCAGAAATTTAGATTTAAACAGCCTAGATTCACCTTTAAAATTACACCGAGGAAAAAGCAATATAGAGGACGAACTAAATGAAATGGTTTTGGCCTTTAACAAGATGCGGGAAAAAATACTCACCCAGTTTAAAGAGAAATTCAACGCATCAAAGTTACTTATTCAAGAGCAGTCTTTTTCACAAACGATCATTAACGCCAGCAGTGCAGTAATCATTTGCATGGACCAAGACCTTAAGATCATCAGCACCAACCCTGCCGGCGTTAATCTATGTAATAAAGACCAAACTCAACTTCAGGGATGCAATTGGCTAGATGTATTTTGCCACAAAAATATTCGCCAAGAAATTAAGATACATTTGGCCAGTGCGAAAGCACCTGAAAACAAGGAAATTGAATTTCCATCCACTCATTTGTCACACTGTATCTTATTATGGAATTTTGTTCCCTTCATGGACCATGAATCTAGCTGTCGCTTCATTGCTTTCGGTTATGACATCAGCCCGTTAAAGAAAATTGAACAAGAAATCACACAATTAAATTCTCACTTAGAACATAAAGTTCAGCAGCGCACTAAAAAATTACAAACCAGTAACGAGCAATTAGAAGATGCTTATAAACAACTGAAAAATGCCCAAAAATCATTACTTGAAGCGGAAAAGATGGCGGCTATGGGCACCCTTGTTTCTGGTGTTGCCCATGAAATTAATACGCCCATCGGTACCAGTATTACAGCGGTTAGTTACATGCAGGAGCAACTTAAACGCGTTGCCAATCATTTAACCAACAATTCTCTGACCAAGGTTATGCTTAAGGAAGGTATTTCAGATTTAGACGAGTCCTTACAACTACTGTTGGTTAATCAGCATAGGGCAGCTAAACTAATTGATAATTTCAAGAAAGTTTCCGTTAGCAAACCCACTACTTTTTTTAGCCAATTTAATGTTCTTGAAAACTTACAAATTGTTAAAGAATCGCTAGGGGATGAAATTAGGGAAAGCCAATGTACGGTAAATATAGAATGTAACAACGCACTCTCTATCTACAGCTATCCCAGCAGTTTTAGTCAAATATTTTCCAACCTCATTCTCAATTCAATTATTCATGGTTTTGAAAATTGGCAAGGAAAAAGAGAGATTAACATACAAGTTCATTTAATCGATAATTTAATGCTGATTGACTACAGTGACTCAGGAAAAGGGGTAGAAAAAGAGATCGCGGATAATATTTTTGACCCTTTTGTCACTACTAAACGAAACATTGGTGGCAGTGGATTAGGGACGCTTATTATTTTCAATTTGGTGGTTCAACTTCTAAAAGGAAAGGTTGAATTTAATACGCAATTAGGCAAAGGGGTACATTTTTCTTTTCAAATTCCTTTTATTAAAACGCCTGACAACCTCATTAAGATACCTGCCAAATAATGAACACCCACCAAACACCGTGGGTGCTCACAATAGTTAGCTTGTTACTCACTTAGCCTTAAAACACCACCTTAAATTTTTCCCAGCTTCCTATGGATTTACGATTGGCGTTAGCATTTTCATTGGATTCAGCCACGGCATATCGCCCATGGACGCTCTTAAGGGAGATTGAATCATTATTGGCTAAACAGCCTGAACTATCCGAATGATTGGTTAGGGTAAACCTTTCCCATGAACCTAACGAGCTAGCACTGGCTCCTAGACCGCCACCTGATTCCACCGTTTTAAATGACCAACTATCCCAAGACCAAACGGAGCTGGTGTCAATATTGTCCCCTCGAAAGAAATGTTGGTTGCCAGTCATAATGGCCACCGTATCACCATTTTGTAAACAACTGTCTTCATCTAAATCGAGTAAGCTAAAGGTTTCATGACTGCCAATGGAGGTTCGATCAGCGCGAACATCACCGCCGCCGTTACCATCGGCACGTAAGTATTTACCATGAGTCCCTAAGAAAGACACGCCCTCAATCGCGGTAATATTGCTGTAAACGTAAAAGTCCCGACTGGTGCCTGAATAGCTACTAATTCCACCACCCCAGCCACTTTTCCAATGTCCTTCATGTTTTAAACGATAAGTACCGCTTGGTAAATTGTCACCAACAACCCATTCAAGCCTCGCATTAGAGCAAGCAAGGCAATCTGCATCTGTATCTCGAATCCAATGAAACTGCGTGTCTATATCGTTTTCGGTTAATACGGTTTGCCAGCTACCATCGCTTTGCTTTTGCTGAACCTTCAAAAAAGCATCCATGGTTTTAAAGTTGTTTTGTGGGTGACCCGAACGGAATGTGGCCTTGACTGTGTCTCCGGCAAAGTAGGTAGAGGAAGCATCGCTTGTGACCTCACCAAATGATTCCCAAAGACGCTTATCATCATAGACGACCCCTATGGCCGGAATGATTTGATCATCAGACAAATCATTCGGCGTGGGCCCCGCTGCTACAGTGCTACCGTTCACGATTGCCGAAGCTTGCTGGGAAAATACCTGACGATATGCTGCCAATGTCTCAGGGCCCCATAGCGTGTGACCTGCTGCATAATGTTGAGTGCCATATTCTTCAGAAGTGGTGATATAGCCGCTGTAGGCATTGGCTAGGCCTGCAATAATCACGTTTTGCACTTCACCCTGCGGCATCATAATGGCTTTAATGTCTTCTCTTAAACGACGAGCCGACATGGTGGTCATTTCACCTGGCACACCCACTAAGACTAAATGGCCCAATTGAAACATTTGGAAAGGAAGGGTATCAGTGTAAAGGCTAACCCCATCAATCATCTGAGTATTAATAAAAGTAGGCTTAGGGTATTGGCAAGCGTCATTCGCTCCATTATCACCGCCGACAGTTAAAGTAGACAGAGCATCCATAATTCCTAACATAGGATAGCCGGCGAAAACATTACCCAATAACGTTTCATTTTGATTCCAGCTCACCCCTTCATTATCTTGGGTCATGCCTTCAAAAATACCATCGATATTAGATGGGCCATCCCAGAATTGACCTGCGGTAAAGGACCAACCAATGGCCCCTTCACACAAAGCCGTAGACGAACCTGAATGCGTATGCTGGGCGGCTACTTGATAACCTGGCATATCGATGTATTGAAATTGTGTGGCTAAGGTGCCGCTAATATCTGTCGTGGCGCTATTGTATAACGACAAGGCTTTGTCATATTGCTTGGTCGCCACCAACAATATGCCCTCTTCCTCTGTGGCTCCACAACTGTCTTCAACCCCACAGGTGTTAGGTGAAACATCCCCTTCTTCTGAGTTTGCAAACGCAGCGACAAACCCTGTGCTTAACGGAGGCTGAGTGCCTTTTAAATCTTCAAAAAGTTGTGATGCAACCCCTTTGTTATCACTGCTGATTAAACGAAAATCTTGAGACGCTGAAACATTGTGCATGCCAAACCAGTTTATCATGCCCACTTCTTCGCCATTATCTTTGGCTAATTTAATAAGTGTCATGTATTCGTTGGTATCAGAACTGTAATCGCTGGCATCATCATTGGCCGCATACATGTCTTTAGCGCGGTTAATACTGGTACCGGTTAATTTACCTTGCGCAAATTTAATATTACCCTCGGCTTTACTGTTAAACGAATCCTTAATGGACTGATAAATACCGTTTACCACCACATTGTAGTTGTCGTTATCATAGCCCAACGCACTCAGATTTAGCATGGCGGTATGATCATAACCACCAGGGCCCACATGAGTATGCGTTGCGGTTAGCATGACATTATTTTTATTTAAATAAGGCGAGAGAGATCCATCCGCGGCAATTTTTTCTAACACCCCTTGATGTACCCCTTGAGTAATACTTTGTAAGTCAGCACTCACAAAAACCACAAAATTATCGGTGCCAGTTTTCCCCATAGTAAAAGCACGAGACCACAGCCGAGTATGAATGCCTTTGGTCGTTTGACCCGTATCTCCATAACCCACCATGCCGCGATCGGCTGCTGGGCCCGTGACATCATAAATGCCCGCCCCCACCATCCACTCACCTGCTTGAACGGGAATCGTGAGGATAGCTGCACTTGTCAGTAGTATTTTTTTAAAGTGTCGAGCGAAGAATTTGTTTTTCATCGGCTGCTCTTTTGATTTGAATTGTTATTTTTATTAACTAAATCTTGCCGACATCACTCATGAGCACTCGCCTAAGACATCCCTTTTCATGTACGACTTGATACTGGCAACTGTTTAAAATTAACACAGAAAACAAAATACAAAAGGTAGCTTTTGGCCAAATAAAATATTAATTATTTTTAAAGTGGAAAATATTTTGTAGCCGAAAAAACAAATAGAAAATTAGCGCCAAATTTTATTCAGCAGAAATTCAAATAGAGAAAAAATAAGATTAAAACGCAGAGAAAGTGTTGAAAATTATAAATTGAATTGAAAATGACGCACCCTAAGGCACGTCATTCAGATTTGCACTAGCCATTTAAAGTATCATAAACCACACCAGATACTGAACGATCTGAAGTGTTTTGAACTTTGTCATAGTAGTAATACTTAGTGTCCCACCAAGTCCAAATTTTCCACCAATTCTTAGAGGTTACTTCAAACTTAACCTTCTTAGTTTCAGTGTAAGTATCGAAACTTGTGTCCATACCACCAACATTACCGCCAGGAACAGTACTTAGGTAAACCAGTTCTTTACCTGTAGTTGTACCAACAATTTCAGAGTGATCCACATCTTCACCCATAAGGGTTGGATAGTGATAATCCCAAAGATTGCTAGGGGCAGATACAGAAGTGCTTTCGCCTTCAACGCTTACATTCTTAGCACAAGAAGCATAAGAGCCTGTTGAAGATGAACCACATGCACTGTGCAATGGAACAGTACTGTCGCCAGAACCCTGAATGATTAGGTTAGTAATCCAACCGTAACCAGAGTAATCACCCGTGCCTACAAAACGTAAACGAGGAATGGCTTCAATGCTGCTAGTGGCGTGTGAACGAGCTGTGGAAGGTTGTAAGTCGTTCATGATACCCAGTGCATTCACACTTGATACATCAACACCAAATGCACTGGTAAGCGCACTGGTTAGAGACCAGCCAGACACTAGCTTAATCATGGTATCTAAAGCAGTAAGCGCTGAGCTTGCACCGTCAAACACAGTCACTGCTGCTGACGCCAACTCAGTACCACCACCGGCACCGGCAAAATCAAGAATAGAAACCACATCTATATCAGCAATTTGAGCATCAGTAAGCTTTCCATCTAACAAAGATTCTTTGTTAGCCAAAACATAACGGGCTACAAGATCGCCTGTAGAGTGAGTCACTAACACACAAGGGTTAGATGAAATACAACGGCCTTCTTGTGAAACGTAGTGAGCTAACCAATCGGCTGCTTCAACGGCCGCGCCGCTAGAGCCTTCAAGGCGATCACTAGAATCCCAAGCAAGATAACCCTCTGATTTACCTCCCCAGTATTTTGCATCCCAATAGCTTACCGCTTCGTCGTAAACAACGCTGGCGTTAGCTGGCTGTGCCGTTAACTGGCCCATTTGAAATCCATTTACCAATAGAACATCGTATCCGCCAACTTGAGCGTTAGACATTATCGGTAAACTTAGTGCAAGTGCCCCCAATAGGGCAGGTATTTTTTTCATAGTGTTTCCAAGTTTTATTATTTTTGTTTGGTTTTGTAAAACATCCCTGAAATGGTCATAGTTCATCCTGCTGCATAATGACCAATGGACCTTCGTGTTTAGAAAACTAAATACAAAGGGTTGTCGATACTAATCGACGTGAGTAGCGAGAAATTTTAATTGTCTTGAGTGGCACCTCCTATTTTATTTAGAAATTCTAGACTTCGCTTTGCAGCAGGGTCTTCGTAATCGGTATCAGAATATTCGTCAAAACTGTGCTCATCAATAGAATAAGATTCTTCATCGGCAACCCCATAAGCCGTTTCATAATCAGGCGGACCAGGCATTTTTTCTAGCCACAGGTGTTTAAGTTCATACGGTCCTTCGTCTTCACTTATTTGTAACGATCGCAGTTGCGCCTTAAGTTCGACAGTGTCGTTATTAATGGTGATTTTTGATTTCCCTTCTAAATGCACGAGCGGTTTATCGGTTGTTCCACTAAACAACACCCCTGTAATTCTAAAATAGCCTCTCGCATCAGTATCAATAGCAATGGGAATCACTAAGTAATCATCTTCCACATCTCCCTTACCCACCGATTTCACCGTGGCAATTTGTGGCTCGTAGCGAATTGTTTCCACCACCTGCATGGTTTCGCCGTTAATCACTGCCACCGCTTGTAAATGCAACTCTTTAGGCCAGCTACTGGTGTTAACATTTTTTGTATCTAATACAGCATTAAAAGAACCCATGTTTAACGGGCCACTGGCGACTCGGTATAACTCTTTACGATCAGCCACAATAGAAATGACGATTTCAGCATCTACCAGTTCGCTATCACCTAAGAGGTTCACATGTATCTCTATGGTTTCATCTTCAAAATATCGATATTTATCTGTGCGCAGCCCAAAACGTAACGCTTCGCCATTGGGGCCTTCAAAAGGCAGTGACGCCCCCATGGCTTGATTGGGGATATATTTTTGTAGCGCTTCTTCACTTCGAATCGGCATAGAGGTGGCAGGGAAACGTGACTGCTGGGCAAAAGACTCGGCTATGCCTTTCACACTTTGCTTAAAGTCTTCATTTAACATGACATCGGGCACTGTCTTTTGAAATTCAGGCTGGATCACTTCTAGCTGAGGCGCTTGTGGTTTGGGGGCCGTTTCGGCCAACTCAGGGAGCGAATCTTCCTGCATCCACATCAATGCAGAGAAAATCAGGATAGCGCCGACACATACTGTGACTAACAAGGGTATAGGTCGCATCATTTGAATCACTCAAGCCAATTTTATTTTTATTATGAAAAATAGGAAATAAGCAGAGTCACCCCTACCAACACAACCTACATTCCAGTGAACCTAGATTAGACGAGGTGGATTTGACCTTGAAGGACATTCAATGACAACTTGGGTCAATTGGAGACAATAGAGGAGGATATTCGGTCAGGGCATTAGAAGTCGGGGCAAGTTTCAATAACAAAGCATGATTATATTGAGAGCAAGCACAAACTACTGGTGCACATGTGCACCTTTAAAATCTATAACTAAGAGTTTTCTGGGCCCAATTGAGGAACAACAGAGACCTTATTACGAGCTTGCGCAGGACTATAACCCACTGACAATGTAAAAGCCCTATCAAAAGAGCGTCGACTGGAATAGCCCACATCTTGGGCGATGTCTTCCAAGCAGCTATTACCCTGTATCAACAGTTTATTTGCTAAAGCAATGCGCTCTTCATTCAATAAATTTTTGAAATTCGTTCCTTCATGACTTAAATAGCGATTTAAAGTGCGAGCACTGACCCCAATATAGTCGGCGGCTTGCTCAATGCTTAATCGGTAACTTAAGCGCCCTTCTTTCAACGCTTCTCGAATGGTATTGGCCACTCGGGTGCTCTGACTATCGAGCATCAGTTTTAACGCTAAGGTTTCTTTTTCCATGAGCGTCAATAAAGACTTATTGTAAAATGGGCTATCGAGATACAACCATTTGTTATCAAAATGAATGGCATCTTCAGAACGGTCAAACTTCACTTCACACCCCATAACACGCTCTATCTCAGCGGCCAAAATCCCAGGATGTGGCATGCGCAATTCAATACAATTTGGTACAAATGCTTTACCGCATTTAAACCCCAACCAAAAACGCTGGGCCGCGACACAGGTAAGCATGCGTATTTGGCTGCCCACAGGGAATTCTGAATTTTGAAAATGAAACGTAATACAAGCACTTTCATTGCTTTCAAAAGTGGGTACCGGCTCATCGGAAAATAGAATGTGGTACTCTTGTTGCTTATGTATGGCCTCCATTAGATTGGGGCACACAATCATTAAATGCTGCAATAAATTATAGCTGCGGGTTCCCAAACGATAGCCTATTTTCACCCCTAATAAGGGTTCTTGAGTTTGGCTGGCGATGGTTTCAAGTAATGCATCCACACGATTAAGATCAATTCGTGAATTAGCATCATTTACTTTTGCTGCTTCAATGCCTGTATCGTCACAAATCGTCCTGATTGAAAGGCCATGTTCCTCGGCATACGACATTAATGGAATCAAAACAGACGAAGAAACACTGGTTTTGTCTGTATTCATTATTTAATTTTTATTATAAGAGTGCAGGAATTATAGTCCCACGCACATTAATGGGTCAATACTGAAGATCCAACTCGATATTTTAAATTATTTTTTAATATCAGCTAGTTATAAGGTATTGGTTTAACGATTATGACACACCCCAAGCACGAAGTACGAAACGGCTACCACCGCTTTACAATTGCATCTCACGATATGGAAAAAAGTACAATCAATTCAAGTTCTTAAATTGGCAATTCAAAGGAAAGCACTATACTCAAAGGATAATCATTAGTGTGAACAAGGATGGTGGCTAATGGACTTTTCACTAACCCCTAACACCCTCACATCTGAAAAAACGCCTCAATTACGTGCTCAAATAAATCAATATTATTTATTTGATGAGCAAGATTATGTACAAGATTTACTAGACACCTTTCCTGAACCTTTAGACGAAACCTTTTTAACTAAAGTTACCGATTTAATTACCAATATTCGTGAACACAGTAGTCACTCTATTCTGCATCAGCTATTACAAGAATACGATTTAAGCACCGATGAAGGCATCACTCTTATGTGCCTTGCTGAATCCCTTATACGAGTACCCGATTTAGATACTGCCAACGACTTATTGATAGATAAATTAAGTACCCGAGGCTGGCAACACCATGTTAATAAAAGTGATTCATTTTGGGTAAATGCAGCAAGCTGGGGACTGGCCATTAGTGGAAAAATGCTCTCACCTAAAAACCTCCATCCAAGCGATGCCATCAATAGTTTATTAGGTAAGCTTACGTTAAGCATTACGCGAGAGGCTGTGCTGCGAGCCATTCGAATTATGGGCGAGCAATTTATTTACGCTCAAACCATAGAAGAGGCCATTGAAAATGCTAAGCATTTAGAAAACAAACAACAATGCTGCTCGTTTGATATGCTAGGGGAAGAAGCGTTAACCGATGAAGATGCCAGGCACTATTTTGAAGCTTATCACCACGCTTTAGATGTGGTTGCTCAAGGCAATCAACGCAAGGAAAGTTTACTGGATAACATATCCATTAAACTGTCAGCACTTCACCCAAGGTACGAGCCAAGCCAACAACACAAAGCATTGCCTGAACTGATTACTAGGCTCTTAACCTTGGTAAAAAAAGCCAAGAAATTAAATGTTCCCGTAACTATAGATGCTGAAGAACAATTTAGATTAGATATTTCACTTCAAGTATTTGAATCGGTCTTGAGTCATCAAGATTTAGCCAACTGGGGTGAGTTTGGAATTGTCATTCAAGCTTACGGAAAACGAGCCTTAAGTGTTTTACATTGGTTACATGCGCTAAGTGACAAACTGCAAGTCACCATTCCAGTTCGTTTAGTTAAAGGGGCTTACTGGGACAGTGAAATTAAATGGGCCCAAGAATTGGGCCTTGAAGAATATCCGGTGTTTACTCAAAAACACAGTACGGACCTAAATTACCTTGCGTGTGCACGCTTTTTATTAAATGAAGGACAAACAGGGATTAAAGCAAAATTTGCCACACATAATGCCTGGACAGCTCAATACATTATTGATTTACAGTCTCCAGTACAATTTGAATTTCAACGCCTGCAAGGCATGGGAGAAGCACTGTATGATCAAATAAATGAAAAGTATGGAATCCCTTGCCGCATTTACTCCCCCATTGGGCAACATACCGAATTATTACCTTATTTAGTAAGGCGTCTAATTGAAAACGGGGCTAATAGCTCCTTTGTATTTCAAGTACAAGACCCACAAATCCCTATACATTCTTTAACCGATCACCCGGCTGATTTTTTAATTAACTCCTCTATTTTAAATCCCAATGTACCTTTGCCGTGTGAAATATTAGTCGATTACCCCAATAGTTTAGGAACAGAAATTCAGCACGATGCATTTTACTTTCAACTAATGGATTCAGTCACTTCTTTTCATGAAGAACAATACCAAAGCTGTGCCTTGATAAATGGCCAAAAACAAGTACAAAGCGATGCAAAAGACATCCTAAGCCCTATAAATCAACAACCTATAGGGCAGTGTTATTATGCTAATGAAGACACCATACAAC
>OJBM01000067.1_pt1 | contig 61795 bp, 61 predicted proteins | sample 1591061 | NCBI WGS metagenome assembly OJBM01 (sample SAMN05416872, study PRJEB24817) | seawater metagenome | isolation source: Sea water | place: Canada:Atlantic | collected 2013-11
CACTATAAACAGGCTATTTTACCGGGCCCAGATACCAGCTGGCACAAGATAGAATTAGTGGGAAACTTTAAGGATACGAAGACAAAAGAAATAGAAAGATTTCTAGTGGTCAGTAGTCACACCATACAACATTTGAAATTCTATCTATTCGAAAAAGATAAACTCATTCAGACACAAGCCATAGGCCTGATTGATGAACATCCTGCTCCTGTGCATTACAACTTCCCTTATATTCGCTTTCAAATAAAAGATGGCCAACAGCTAACCTTGCTAATACAAAAAAACACACAAGGGCGAGGTTTGTTGCCCATGACTATTTACAGCCCATCAAAATTTGAACAAGTGAAACGAAAACAAAATATTTTTTGGGGGGCGGTCATTGCGGTTTTATTGGTAATGGCCCTATACAATGCTTTGGTCTACACCCTGCACCCTAACTTGTCCTACCTTTGGTATCTGGGTTTTCATACCACCGCCTTTATGCATATTACCGCACAAAATGGTTTGGGTTTTTGGATTTGGCCAGATGCCATGCAAGTGCTGTTGGCTCAGCATATTCAGCTTATTAATTTCACTTTGGCTTTCTTTGTACTTAATTTTTCGAATGTTTTTTTAGAGGCAAAACTTAATGCCCCTTGGCACTACCGCTTTATACCTTTTTTAAACATCTGCTATGTAAGCGGTATTTTTGCTAGCCTATTTTTTAGCGAATATACCATGATGCCATTTTTTACCGCAGTACTGGTATTAGGCAGTATCTTTGGCTTGTCCATGGGTTATGTGGCGCTTAAAAATAAATTTAGTCCCGCCCGATATTTCTTATTATCATGGACATTCGTATTCGTGGGCTCTGTCATTAGTATGTGTGCGGCAGCCAACCTACTGCCAGCCAATTTTTTCACCATGCACAGCTTTTTATTTGGCACCCTAATTGAGCTCATTCTGCTATCGGTGGGACTGGCCAGCCGAATAAAACACATGGAACAGCAGTTATTAACCCAGTCATTTATTCAACCAGACACACTGTCTGCCAACTTCAGCTATTTAAAACAGCAACTGCCTAACCATCTTTCTCAATTACAAAAAAAACACCCTCATTTGGCCATTATCATTGCCAATATGACTGGCTTTCGCGAAATTATTAGCCTATACGGACCTGACACCCTGAGTCAGGTTTACCGCCATCATACTGAAAATATGAATACATACCTTAATGCAAAAAGTTGGGCTGTGCCCCTACCCTTACTCACAGAAAAATCGGTTTACGCTGTTTCCTTGCCTGGGGAGCAGGTTTTGCTGCTCATCGCCACCATGGAAAATAAACTGAATGAGATTATTAAAGAATTATTAATTGAAGCAGAAAAGAAAATTCAAATCCTTGATATTAAAACCGCCATTAAATACCAGTTAGGCTATACCTTCATTAAAAAAGATGAACCCTTTCAAGAGGCTTTTCGACGGGCACAAATTGCGCTATTAAGCGCCATACAAGAGAACAAAAAGCAGCTCTCATTTAACGCCCAACAAGATCAAGACGTGGCCAAACGGCTAACCCTAGTGCATGAACTTCAAGAGGCTATCGATCAGGATCAACTTCAACTTTATATTCAGCCTCAGTTTTCTATAGATAACGAAAAGCTTTCTGGTGGTGAAATATTGCTGCGTTGGCACCATCCTAGCGAAGGTATTATTCCACCGGCTAGGTTTATAGTGTTGGCAGAACAGAGCGGCTTGATTTTTACCATCACCAAACGGGTTATCTTAAAAACTTGCCAGTGGTTATCCCAATTGCAAAAGCAAGCCTGGAAACCCTCTCAAGAATTTCATGTTTCCATTAATTTATCCGCACTGGACTTAGCCGAGGCCGAATTATTGCCTTACCTGATACAGTGTATTGATCAGTATCAGATACCCGCACAATCTCTTATATTAGAAATTACCGAATCTGCTGCCATGAATGACCCGCAGCAGTTTTTAGCCACCATAGACATGCTTAAAAATGCAGGTTTTCATATTTCTATTGATGATTTTGGTACTGGTTACAGTTCCATGCAGTACTTACAAACCATCAAGGCCCATGAAATTAAAATTGATTTGGCTTTTATTCGCGATCTGCATTGTAATTCAGTTAACCAGAGTATCGTTAAGGCCATTATCCAACTGGCTCACTCAACTCAGTCACATACGGTGGCTGAAGGGGTCGAGTGCCACGAAGAGCTTGTCTATTTGAAAACTCTCAATTGTCGCCATGCGCAGGGGTTCAATTGGAGCCCCGCCATTTCATTAACTGAATTTGAGAAAACGTTTTTGCGTTAAACGCGCTTGCATTAATGAGTAATGAATAATTAGAGGTGGCTGAGACGGCTTAAGTAATACAGGTTCTTTACTCTGTATCGCCACCCTTTTAGAATTCCGGAATGTAATTATTGAGCTAAGCTTATGAAATATCCGTCGCACACAAGCGAGCCTATGCATGGCCCTATGTAGAGTATTTATAATACTAAGCATGCTGTTGCCTACTCTGGGGCTTGCCCTTGACTTGCCGGTGGATGATTCTCCCCATATTCCACTTACCTCACCCCTACCTTCACTTATTACCGATGGTGCTATTACACCCAGCTCAAGTGCGCATTACTGGCTAGAACAAGATTACCGTCAAGATGTATACGAAGCTGCTATACAGCCTAGTGCTCACGCTAGCTGGCATAAAATCACCTTAATAGGCCAGTTTAATGACGAAATACCTCGGGAAAAGGTCATTGTCTTTAATACCCATTATTTAAAACACTTTCGGTTTTATTTATTTGAAAATAACCAGCTTATTACCAGTAAACAGCTAGGGCTGCTAGACAATCACGCACTCACAGAAGAGAAAAATACCAGCCACAGTCAGCATTACAACAGCCCACACTTTCATTTGGAACTGAAAAATAATCAGCGCCTCGTTTTACTGATTAACAAACAAAACGACGGCCCCAGTATTCTCCCCTTAGATATTTACAGCCTAGATGAATATGACAATGTAATCCGTCAACAAAATATGTTTTGGGGGGGGATTATCGCAGTACTACTGGCCATGGCCCTTTACAATGTATTAGTGTATGCCATGCACCCCAATCGAGCCTATATTTGGTACTTAGCTTTTCACAGTACCTGCTTTTTATATTTTGGTGCAATGAACGGCTATGGCAATTTAATTTGGCCAACCGCTATGCAGCTGTGGCTAGCACAAAATATTATGACCATGAATTTTGCGCTTATTTTTCTTACCGTAAACTTTGCCAATGCATTTTTAGAAGCTAAAAGATATGCCCCTTGGCACTATCAATACATTCGCCATTTCAGTCTTATATCGGCCTTTGGGTTTGCGGCCTGTTTTATTATTCCTGAATATTACATCATACCGGCGTTTGCCTTATTGCAATTAGTAGGCAGTGTCTTTGGCATTTCCATGGGGTATCGCGCCTTTAAAAATGGTTATTACCCCGCGTTATATTTTTTAATTTCGTGGGTATTTACCCTTTTAGGAGGGGGCATTGGCATGGCCACAGTGATGGATAAATTACCGGCTAATTTCTTCACCCTGCATGGTTTTTTATTCGGCACGATCATAGAATTATTTATGCTATCGGTGGCTTTGGCCAGCCGTTTGAAGTACATGGAGAGAAAGTTACTGGCTCAATCTTTTTTGTATCCTGATGTTAATGCGGCTAACTTTAGCTACCTAAAGCACCAGCTACCAAAACATCTTGTTAAGTTAATTGAGAAACACAAAAATCTCGCTATTTTAGTGGCCGACATGAAAGGCTTTAGAGAATTAGTAAGCCTTTACGGCCCCAATACATTAAGTGAAGCTTACCAACATAGCACCGAGTTAATGAGGCGCTTTATTCACAAACAATCATGGTCAGTGCCTTTGCCGCTCAGTCATCATGTACCTATTTATGCAGTGGCATTGCCTGGCGAGCAAATACTGGTATTTATAAATGCAGAGCCCCACAATATGGAAGGGGTAATTGAAGATCTATTAAACGAAGCTGAAAAGAATATTCATATTCGAGATATGATCATTAACATTAAATATCAATTAGGCTATGCCTATTTTGAGAAGAACTCAGATATTTCTGAAACCTTTCGAAAAGCACAAACCGCCCTATTAACGGCTACCCATCAAAAACAAAAATACCTGCCTTATGAAATAAAACAAGATTTCGTAATGGCGCAACGCTTAACATTATTACATGAATTACAAGAAGCCATTGAGCAAGATCAGTTACAAATATTCATTCAGCCACAAGTTTCTATTCACAATCAAAAACTTTCTGGTGGCGAAATATTATTGCGCTGGCATCACCCTGACAAAGGCATGATTAGCCCTGGAAGATTCATTATTTTGGCCGAGCAAAGCGGTTTAATTTTCTCAATCACCAAGATTGTTATTGAAAAGACCTGCCAATGGCTAGAACATTTAAAAACAAAATACCAAGGCCAATGCAATCACTTTAAAGTTTCTATTAATTTATCGGCATTAGATATGGCCGAGGCCAAGTTATTGCCCTTTTTATTACAGTGTCTTAAGCGTCACAGTGTACCTGCCCATTCCATTTTGCTAGAAGTGACCGAATCGGCAGTAATGGATAATCCAGATAAATTTTTAAACACCATTCGGGAATTAAAAGAAGCGGGTTTTAACATTGCTATTGATGATTTTGGTACCGGTTACAGTTCTATGATGTATTTACAAAACATGCAGGCCGATGAAATAAAAATAGATTTAGCCTTTATCCGTAACATTCATTTAAACCCCACAAACCAAAATATTGTCAAAGCCATTGTGCAACTTGCCCATTCAAGCCATGCCCATACCGTGGCAGAAGGGGTGCAAAGCCAAGAGGAGCTAAATTACCTAAAAGCCATTAACTGCCATTATGCTCAAGGTTTTTATTGGAGCCCCGCGGTGACGCTTTCTCAGTTTGAAGAAGAGTTTATCGTTAAAACACCGAAATTTGACTAAAAAACCATCAAACACGCCAAAATAAAGTCAGACTGTTAAATTGTTTGACAATCCTAGTAAGCTTAAACTAATCTAAATGGAGTTCATCAAGGCACTACAAATAATCGTGCCTATTCTAATAAAGGAGAGCCCATGAGACTCCATTCTCTAAAACCCAGTACCGCCCTCACCATAAAAAAATATGGATACTTTATTTTTTTAATGCCGCTGTTATTACCCGCATCAAGCTATTACTTTGCGCAATTAACGGGTTATCATGATTTTTTTGCCGGCCTAACTTTGTTAGTGGTGTATGGCTTAGTGCCACTGATGGACTTGGTCCTTGGAAAAGACCCCGTGAACCCAGACGAAACCCAAGTACCGCATTTAAGTGAAGAGAAATTTTATCGCTACCTAACGCTTTCTTGCTTACCGCTTTACCTTCTATGCCTATTTAGCAGTGGCTACCTATTGATGAACTGGCCCGAGCTATCTTTGCTTGGTCAATTGCTCTATGTGGTATCCATGGGCGTGGTGGGTGGCATTATTGCCATTAATGTAGGCCACGAACTGATACATAAAAGCACTAAAATTGAACAACTTTTTGGCGGCCTTTTATATTCATTGGTCAGTTACGCTGGCTTTAAAGTAGAGCATGTATATGGCCACCATGTGCATGTTTCAACGCCAGAAGATGCTAGTTCATCCCGCTATAAACAAAGCTTGTATAACTTCCTTCCTAAAGCGTATGTGGGTAATTTTTTAAACGCTTGGAAAATTCAAAAAAAGCGCATGAATAAAAAAGGGTTGGGTTTACTGTCTAGCAAAAATGAACTCATCTGGTACTACCTCGTCAGTGCCCTAGTAGCGGTATTAATGGGGCTATTTTTTCAAACCTTAGGAAGCAGCTTTCTATTAGGTGCAGGGTTCTTTTTAGGGCAAAGCTTCATTGCGTTTACTTTATTAGAAATTATTAACTACATAGAACATTATGGGTTACACCGCGAAAAACTTAGTAACGGAAAATACCAAAGAGTTAATATTGAACACAGTTGGAACAGTAATTATTTTTTAACGAATATGTTTTTATTTCAATTACAACGTCACAGCGATCACCATGCTTATGCAGCCAGACGCTATCAGGTTTTGCGCCACCATGAACAAAGCCCACAACTTCCTTTTGGTTATGCCACTATGTTTGTAATTGCCATGATTCCCCCCCTATGGATGGCGATCATGAATCCAAGAGTTGAGCTGTATTACCAAGGTAAAGTTAGCCAACCGGACAATCAAGCGATAAGGGCATTTTAGTTTCATTTTAAGCTTTTCATTGTGTCACTTTTTCGCCCAGTTTTACTGGGCTTTTTTATGCCTAGCCGTCTAGATAGCAAAGAGTGTTTTGAATATTTTATTTGAATCCTATAGGGTGTAGATCATTCAATTTTAAGGACGAATACATTGAATCACCTCATCATAGGCAATCAAAAATACTCATCATGGTCGTTACGCCCCTGGCTAGTACTAAAAGAATTTGAAATAGGCTTTCATGAAAGCAAGATTTATCTCTATAAGACAGACAGCAAACAACAGATCCTTAAATACAGCCCGTCTGGTAAGGTGCCCGCCTTAATATATACCTCGCCCCAAGATGAGAAGCTGACAATTTGGGATTCACTGGCGATTTGTGAATTCTTAGCCGAGCAATATCCAAATTTGGAACTCTGGCCACAAGACAGCTTCATGAGAGCCGAGGCCCGCAGCGTAAGCCATGAAATGCACTCTGGATTCAATGCCATTCGTAATGACTTACCCATGAACTGCAATACTAAGATGATCTTTACAAATATCAGTGAAGCACTTCAAATGGATATAAATCGCGTGGGGGCTATCTGGAAAAACTTAAGAGAGAAATATGCCTCAAAAGGAGACTTTTTATTTGGCGCTTTTAGTATTTGCGATGCCATGTTTGCTCCTATCGCCTTACGATTTAACAGCTATGGCATAAAAGTGGGTATTATTGAGCAAGAATATATAAACAGTTTACTGGCATTAAAATCCATTCAAGAATGGATAACAGAAGGGCTTAAAGAAACAGAGCTATTAGAGATGTGTGAGATTAGGGCCTAGGCAGCTATCGGTTTTTCATAAAAATAAAAGCCTACATCACGATAATCAGTAATGTAGGCAAGCATTATTAAATAGCGACTATTTCCATTTAATAGAACAACCTATGCTGGGGTTTTGAAACTCTGGACCCATTCCTGTAGCGGCCATCCCCTTCATAGCTTCAAATAACTCAGCATTTCTATTGATGGATTTTTTAGAGCGGCTATTGTCCAACCGACCCCTGTATTGCAATTCTCCATCAGCGTTAAAACCAAAAAAGTCAGGCGTGCAAACTGCGCCGTATTGTTTTGCAACCGCTTGAGTTTCATCAATTAAATAGGGGAAAGTAAAGCCATGCCGTTTAGAAAACTCGGTCATTTTTTGAGGGCTGTCTTCAGGCTCATAGTGATAATCATTGGAATTAATGGCCACTAGGTTTACGCCGATAGACTGCAATGCTTTTGCATCATCAGCCAAGTGCTTGGCAATAGACTTAACATAGGGGCAATGATTGCATATAAATGCGATAACAGTGCCTTGAGGCCCTTTTAAATCAGCCAATTCAAATGTCTGGCCTTTAGAGTCCTTTAAGGAAAAGGGTTTGATTATCCAACCCAGTGCAGCTTTTGGTGTATCAAGTAACATAATTTTCTCCAGTATGGGTTTTAAATATTACGTATTGTGTAATTAAGAAACAGGCAGTTGACCTTGTAACGTATTGAAGCTCACTAATTGGGTAATTAATTTCACCCCCAATAGACTGTTAGTTAACTTCGGTACTCTCGTGGTGTCGGTGTCATAATTTTGTTGTTTATAGTGATTTCTAAAATTTTTATATTGAACTTTCTTATGCAAACTTCGACTAGCCACCGATAACAAGCCCACTTCCACAACATTAATACTTTGGCTAAATCGGTGAAAATCTCGATACTTAAATCTATTGGCGACCTCATGATTACTGTCTTCTATGAGTTGACTCATTAGTCGATGATACAAGGCATTCTGATTCAATTCTTTCAGCACCAAAGCTATAGACCTGTGCTTGGGTTCGAAAGCACTATTCTCGGCTGTGCCACTTAATTCAAGTTCAACAATATGCACACCACTATTGATGGAAGTCACTAGGTTTAATTTAAGCGCCATTCCGTTATAGCTAATGATATCTAGCCAAGTTTGTATATTGTCGTTAATACTTTCTTGATGACTGTTTTCTTCTTTATAGTAAAACTGATGTCGCAAGGCTGCCATTACGGGTAAGTCATGATGTGTATTAAAGGGGGTACTCGTGGCATGTCCATGAGAGAGCCTTAATAGTTCTCTAACTTCGTGCTCTCTGGCTTTTAAAATAGCCAGATACACGGTTTGAATGATTTCAGAAGTCGGCAGCAGTGGCTCAACTCGCCATTTTCGTCCATATACAATTTTAGATGATGGTTGCGCCTGAAGACTTATATAATTATCGTAGCCAATAATGCCCACTTGAATATAAATACCTGCAACATCTTCACATACAAAAACAGGGTAATTTTCACTGTATTCGATGTCTAAGATTATGGATTCAACCGTCTCAATGGTGTGCTCAAATTGTAAATAATGTTGCGGTACACAAGTAAATTCTTCGTTCAGTTTTAATTGGGGTGCTCCGCTGATAGGCGTTTCCCCTTTAATAATATTTTGATAGACCGTCATAATATTAATTACCAAAAAAAATGGCTATGCAGAACGTTATAATTTTCCTTATGTTCATCTACAGCCTGTGTCTAAATAAATGGTTTAACGTTAATCATGCTCGTATTATCTTTAATTCAATAATATTCACTGTTGGCAGGGTATGAATAGCGCCCCGTAAGTGGCTACGGGGCGTCATCATTCCTTAAAGTAGCGCTTCCATTTCAGGGTTCGCTTTTGGCAAGGTCATGTGATTTGAATAATTGGACAGTGTTTTAATCGTCACCACCAAGATCATTTCAAAGTACTGCTGCTGGGTGAAACCCGCTGCAAAGAAAGCGTTTAGATCCGCTTCAGGCACCCAACCACGATTATTCATTATTGAACGAATAATATTGGCGATGGCAGCATCTTTTTTGTCTTCAATCTCGACCCCATTATGTAAGGCATCAAGAGATTGTTGATTTGAACCAAAGTGTTTGCCATAGGCTCGGTGGGCCGTGATGCAGAAATCACAGTTATTTTCCTTACTGACTGTTAATAGCGCCACATGCTGTTGAGCATCAGGAATCGAACTTTTTCCTAATAGCTCATTCATTTGCATATAGGCTTGCACGGTCACGGGCGCTTCGGCCATATAGCCAAACAGGTTTGGGATATAGCCGTAACCTTTTTCTATTCCTTGAAGCAGCTCTTTTCTTTCGCCTTCGGTATTTGCAATGGTATGGAATGTAAAATTAGTCATGATGATCTCTCTTTGTATTTTAAATTAAGCCCAATCATTTTTTGGGCTAGCTACCTGCTGCTGTGTCATTCAACAAAATGTCTGGTATCCCACCAATAGAAGCTTTTTCCTATTGGCTGTTTGGGGATTTACTTTGAAACATCTAGTTTTACATCAAGCGATGTATAAATTAGCATTGTTTTTTTAGTTTTACAACACGCGATGTATAATAAATTTGAAGGCGCTCTTAAATCCACAAAATGAAGAGGGAAATAACGGTGTGATCTGAGAAGGAGCTATATAGATCTATTCATTAAAGAGAGGTATGCAATATTTTACATTGCACAACGTATAATGTAGTCTATTGTCACTAATTTTACAATGTGCGATGTAAATTATGGCAAGACCTAGAAATTTTGACCTAAAGGATGTAATCCAAAAGGCCATGATGGCCTTTTGGCAAGATGGCTACGAAGGCACCACTATGCGGAGCCTTCAGGAAGCTACTGGAGTAAATGGTAAAGGCCTCTCCAATGTATTTGGTGATAAAGAACAAATATTTCTAAAAGCTTTGGAGGCTTATAGCGAAATGTATGAAAACGTCCTGAATGATTCCTTTGCTATCCCTTCACTTGTCGCCATCGAAAAGTTTTTTGAAGGCCTAATAGAAGATCAAGGCACCGCTGAAGACCCTTTAAGTAATGGTTGCTTAATGGTTAATACGGTTTTTGAAATTGACCGAGCCAGCGGTGACGTTAAAAAAATAGTTGACCAGTATCGACACATGTTTGTGGTTCATTTCAGTAAAAGCCTAGAAGCCGCCAATATAGAAGGGGTTGATGACAAAGCTGAATTTTTAGTGGGCATGTTATGGGGAGCCTTGTTGCAAATGAAACTATGCAGCAGTCGTGCAGCGGCTGTCCCCATGACCCAGCAAGTCCTAAAAACCATCTCTAGCTGGGGTTAATTCTATTCGCTTCTAAGGGGTTGCGTTTTTATATGACGCTTAACAGAAAGACTCACTTGTGTGTGTTTTTCACCCTTGATTTAATCCTCCGTTAACTATTTAAAGTAAATCAACGCAGGCTAGACCCCTTCAAATATAGCATTTGCTGCCGCCATAATGCCTTTCGTTTTAACACCTAGATAAGCCGTTAGCTGAGCACATTCAATATCGGTAAACTACAATTATCCATGTCAGCTGGTTTATCGGTTTATGGGGCATGGTAGTTAAATGCATAAGTTTGAGTGCTCTGCGAGCGTCAATCAACTCATTATTGAAGCTTTATTGGCCAGTAAAGATGGCGTTGGTGTATTTAATCAAGATGATTTACTGATCTTTTGCAATGAGCCCTTAGCAAAGGATTTTGGCTTCACTGTTGATGAAGTCATTGGCAAGTCATTCGAGGAAATGATGCGCCTTTCCTATCTATCAGGTGCGGGCGTACATGTCGAAAATGATGATCTGGAGGGTCTTATTGAGCGAGCGAAACAGAGTCGCCTTAAATTGGGATATACATCCTTTGAATCGGATAGGGCCAATGGTGACTGGACTCTCGTGTCTCGCTTAAGAACCGAAGACGGGCACATTTTTCTTTATACTCAAGATATTACCGAGCTAAAAAAAACGGAGGCATCGCTCAGGGAAACATTAAATCATGTAAAAAATTTAGCGGCCACAGACTCTCTTACCGGTATTAGCAATCGTCGTCATTTTATGGAAAGCAGTGTGATTGAATTTGATCGAAGTAAGCGCCATGGACACCCTCTCACTATTCTGGCACTAGATATCGATCACTTTAAATCTATTAACGACACTTTCGGGCATCAAGCAGGTGATGAAGTACTACGGAGTATTTGTACGTGTTGTCAATCTTTATTACGTGCCAGCGATATATTCGGGCGTCTAGGCGGCGAAGAGTTTTCAATATTGTTACCCGATACAGATAAAGAATCAGCCAGTATTATGGCTCAGAGAATTTTGGATAATATTTCAGCATTAAAAGTGAAATATGAAGAAGGCATTATTAGCTTCACGACTTCCATAGGAATCTCCCAGCTAACTGATGAATGCCAAAACATGGAAGCACTCATGAAAAACTCAGACGAGGCTTTATATAAGGCCAAAAATAATGGCCGTAATCGTATGGAAATATATTAAGCAATTTTAACTAGCCTTAGTAAAAATTCTAAATGGCTAGGTAAAATATTTAGACCAAGAAAAAGCATAGTAAATTGATTTATCTATGCTTTCACGTTTAAGTTAAATTTATGCCCTTCGTTTTCGAAAAGCAAACACCCCAAGGTGCATAAACACTTTAAAGGTTGAGTACCATTCACTTAAATTCAGTTTAGGCTCTTTCCCATTCGCCATACGGGCTAGCTGAGCTTCATACCAACTCATATTAAGCATCACCATTTTATCTAACGCCTTTATGCCCGTGGTTAACGGCCTAGACTGCACATTAAAGCCCTCATCTTGCATGGCTTTATTGGGCATTTCAGGATCTAACGCTAAGGGTCTGGCAAGGCCAATGAAATCAGTTGCGCCACTTCTTAAGGCTTCAATCATCGCTTTGCTCGATCGAAAACCTCCTGTTACCACAAGAGGTGTGTTAACTATTTCTCGTACCTTTTCGGCATACTCTAGAAAATACGCTTCTCGAAGCTGGCTGCTTTTTTTACCGGTGCCATCGGCCATGATGGGCGCTTCATAGGAGCCCCCAGATATTTCAATTAAATTAATGCCGCTGTCACTTAATGCTTTCACCACTTCCATGGATTCTTCTTCGGTAAAACCACCGCGCATAAAATCGGCTGAATTAAGTTTAATGCCCACAGGGAACGTATCGCCCACTTGCTGGCGAATGGCTTCATAAATTTCTAAAACAAAACGCATGCGATTCTGTAAGCACCCTCCCCATTGATCGTTGCGTTGATTATGACGGGAAGATAAAAATTGATTCACCAAATAGCCATGAGCCCCATGAATTTGCACGCCGCTAAAACCAGTTTGTTTGGCAAGCTTTGCTGCTTCGCTGAACTGCTTTATGACTTTTTCTATTTCAATTTCTGTTAATGCTCTGGGGGTTTTAAAGTTTTTTTGCAAACTGCCTTCAAGTGGTAAGGCAGACGGTGCCACTGGTTGACCCTGTATAAAACTGGGCACCTGTTTACCAGGATGATTAAGCTGTGCCCAAAGCTGGCAACCATTTTGTGTGCCCGCGGCACTCCATTTTGCAAATAAACTTAAATCACTTTTTTCATCTAACACTACGTTTTTGGGCTCACCTAAATGCTGACGATCGACCATTAAATTACCGGTCACGGCCAAACCAATTCCTCCCTTGGCCCATGTTTTATAAAGCTGAATGAGCCCCAAACTAGGGTTGTGATGAATATCGGCCAACTGCTCACTCATGGCTGATTTGAATAATCGGTTTTTAATACGAGTACCATTACTTAATACAAGGGCACTATCAAGGGCAAGGTTGTTCACAGGCTTTACCTAATTTTGTAAATACAACTAAATGGATTCATTCATGAATGAGCGGCTTCTTTATAAAATGGCTCACTTAACATTTTCGCTCGTTCAGCGCTTATGTTTGGCTCATAACACGTTAAGGGCTGCACACCTGGCCGTGCAAAACAGGCATTGCAGTAATTACACTTTGGCCCTTTTATGTTTTCTTTCATGTTGCGATATAAATATGGGTCGGCAATAAACCCTCTCGCTACCGCCACCATGTCGCAATCACCTTGTTCTAATGCTTGTGCCATGGTTTCTTTGTTTACAAATCCCCCCACACAAATCACCGGGATAGATAACGCTTGAGTAAACTGTTTGGCATAGTCCAAATTAAACGCCTCTTTAAACCCAGCCACCTTATTGAAATACCAATCAACCAAAGGGGCCACTGCTGCCATGCCCTTGCGTCGAGTTAAACCTAAGCTTGGCCCTAAGCCGTGTTTTAACATTGTCTTAGTAAAGCCTTTCCAATTGCCCCTAGAGAATGTCGTGCCTGATTCATAATGCCCTGCGGTAATTTCTATGGCATCAATACCCACTTTCTCTAAGCGCTTAGCCACTTTAATTAGCTCTTGTGTTTTAAGGCCTTTTCTAAAAGGCAAATCGTCGCTGCCATTTAGTTTTAAAATTAATGGGTAGTCATTTCCTACTTTTTCACGAACCGCACTATATACTTCTAGCAAAAATCGCATTCTATTTTCAAAATTCCCACCGTATTCGTCTTTTCGTCTATTGGTATGGGGGGTTAAAAAACCACTAATTAAATAACCGTGGGCGGCATGAATTTGCACGCCGTCAAAGCCGGCCGTTTTACAGCGCAAGGCTGCCTCGGCAAACTCGGCTATATTTTCTTTAATTTCAGCTTTGGTAATTTCTCGAGGAGAAACCCCCAATGAAGGCTCATACACTGCCGAAGGTGCTTGGGCATCCTTGCGCCCCACCGGCTCTGGTAGGGCTTGTCGTGACGTGTGATATACCTGTGCCATGATTTTGCCTCCTAAATCATGCACGGCCTGGGTCAGATTTTTTAAACCTGGTATTTTATTGTCACTGTCCACACTTAATTGATAAGGCACGCCACGACCGTAAAGATTATAATTAGCAGCTCCGGTAATAATCAGCGGTGTGCCTCCTTGGGCTATTTGCTGGTAATGCTCAATAAGTTTAGGAGTGACAAAACCATCTTTAGTACATAAGGTTTCCACCATGGCCGACTTTATCACTCGCCCTGACAATTTTAGTTTGCCAATAGTAATTGGGGTAAACAGTTTATTACTATTAACGTCTTCGCTATTTATTTTTTCGATTTTAGTCAGCGACTCCGGATCTTTAAAGTTATTATTCATGCATTACCTAATTTATTATTTAAAGGCCAATTAATTTGAAAGTTATTACTAAAGATTTATTAACTTATTTTTATACCCGATACTTCATTTAATTCTTTAACAAGCTTAGGCCTAAGCTCGTTCATGATTTTCCATACTATGCTTGCTTGTTGTTTGCGATAGCCCATCATGAAAAGTAAATCTAATATGGTATAAACTGGAAGAATAATGAAATGAATGGGGTTTTTACTTTCAAACATTTCCGCTATGTTTTCTATTTCATCCCCTAACCCACTTTCACATATTCTATGCCCTATTCCCACTTGCACCCATAAAGCAAATAAAAACAACCCTGCACCACTCCCTAACATAGCCATTGATGATTGATCAAAATATATAAAGCTGAATTGACAAATGGGATACAACAGCAAGACAGGGCCACACACCAAGGCTGCAGCCAATACATCCACCAATGCATATAAAATAAAACTTGCTAGTAGCACCAATAGAGCCACCGAAAAAGACTGTTCAGTTAATAGTGGAAATTTAATAAATAATGGATAACACATCATTAATATGGCTAAAGCATTCAATATAGGGAAAACCGAATGCAAAAATATGTTCATGGGATCACGATGAAACGCTAAGTGAATGCCCATTCGTCGTTTCCAATCAAACAACCCCATTTTTTCAGAAGCTCCAATAGACAAATTGTAGTTTTTAGCAATATTCAGATAACCACGCATAACTCACCTTTTATTATTGTTAAAGCATGCTTTGGTTAAAATAATAAGGTAAATGGCTGAATCTTTAGGAGGTCTGGGATCAACGTTTTTGGGGTCTATTTTGGACAAGTCATTTATTATGATGAAATATTATCGTAAAAATCATTGCCTGCACTTAGTCACGAATGTATAAATAGGCCCGCCTTTTTTAAAAACACAAAATAATAATATGAAGATGGCAATAAACTCTCAGCACAGCTCTGAAGCTTGGTTCACCACAAACCATAAAGCGGCGCATATTGTCGAAGAAATGACAAAGATTGGCGTGAGCACGGATGCACTATTATCAAATACCGGACTATCTAAAGATTCAGTATTCGATGAAGAAGGACAAATATCTTACTCCCAATCCATTACCCTCATTAATAATGCAGTGATGCTAAGTCAGGTAGACGGCTTAGGGTTGCAAATTGGTGCATGTGAAAATACCAGCAGCTACGGGCTAATGGGTTATGCCATGAGCTGTGCGCCGAATATGAAGGAAGCCGCTGAAGTAGCCATTAAATATCAAAAGGCCTCTCCTAGTTTGATGAACATGTCGTTAGTGCATGCAGGGGATAAAAGTCAGCTATTACTATCCTCCATCCAACCATTAGGTAAAGAAGTATCGTTTTTAGTAGAAGAGGTATTCAGTGCTATTAAACGAAGCTTTTACTTTTTAGCAGGTAAAAACATTCCCCCTCAAGCCGTCTATTTTAGCTACCCAGAACCCAGCTATAGCCAGCTTTATAAAAATATCTTTAATTGCCCTCTTTTTTTTAATGCTCCTGAAAATAAAATAATTTATCGCCAACAAGACTTACAAACACCTACCCTACAAGGCAATGTGGTGGCCCAAAAAGTTGCCCGCTCTTTGTGTGATCAATATATAGCTAAGCACCGCGTAGAAGATAATATGGTACAGCGCGTACGGGCTGTTTTATTAAATTCTCCTGGTGGCTTTCCTAACGAAGACAAGGTCGCACAACAAATTGGCGTTCACCCACGAAATTTGCGCCGTCAGCTTAAGCGTAGCCATACCAGTTTTCAAAAAATATTTGATGGCGTACGAGAACAGCTTGCCATTGAGTACTTACGAAAATCTAGCCTTGCCCTTGATGACATTGCCGATTTAGTGGGATTTTCAGATTCCAGTAATTTTAGGCGGGCCTTCAAGCGATGGACAGGAAAAGTACCCAGTGCTTATCGAAGCAACTTAAAATTGCTTAAAGAAACTGCTTAACAACCCGCTATAATAGTACCAATGCTGGGCTGTACACCCTTGGTAACAGAGCTTGTAATTAAGTAAAAGTGACCGCGCTATCTATGGCAGAGGACACGCTTTCAAGCACAGCGACGCTAAATTTCGTGACAACACTTGAAAACTGATTAACAGCAGCACTGGATACCACACCCTCAATGGCCATGCTGGAAATCCCTTTTGTTTATGAACAATGATAGATGTGGCCTCGGCATCTTTATGCTAATTTCAAGGTGAATTATTAGATTCTAATTTTAGGCGCATAATATAACTGCCGTTATCTAAAATGGCTAAATTAAGGAAAAATATGAATTACCTACACCTGTATATTGTACTTGCTGTTTTACTGATCAGTTTATTGGCTATGAATATTTCTAAAATTCGCATGCAGTACCAAATTGGCAATGGAGATGGCAATAATAAAAAACTCAAACAAGCCATTCGCGCTCATATTAATACCCTTGAGCACAGCATTCCTTTTGCGCTCCTTTTGTGGGTGTTAAGTGATATGCAGCTGGCCAATGAATATATGGCTGTTTTTTCAGTGGGCTTTATTATTATTCGTGTGATGCATTCTTATGGAATTTTGGCACCTCACTTTAGAATGCGCCAACTGGCAGCGGCCTTATGTTATATTTTTGAAATAGCTGCCTGTGGCACCATACTTATTAAGCTTATTTAGGTTTCAGGAAAATGTCGTTAAGTACTATTCAATCAGTCAATGTAGAAAATATTAAACTGGCGCTGCCCTTGATTCGTCACTATCAAGAATTTTATAAAGTTAAAGATATTAACGATAAAAATAACCAGGCGTTTTTTAGTCAATTTGGCCCTGACTCTGCTCATGGTTGTCAATTTATCATTAGCCATGACGGGGCTATAGCAGGTTTTGCTACGGTATATTTTAGTTTCGCATCCAGCATCATTCAAAAAGTTGCCATACTCAATGACTTATATACCTTGCCAGAATTTAGAGGAAAAGGTTTGGCCAGACAACTCATTGAGCATTGCCGCCAATATGCCAAACAACATAATGCAGCCCGTTTGCAATGGGTCACAGCCACTGATAATAAGATCGCTCAAACATTATATGACACACTGGACACTCAAAAGAGTCAGTGGTTGTTTTATAGTTATCCGGTTTAATTTCATAATAACTTGACTGAGCAGCCCATGAAACCGCAGCACTTATCAGCCATTGCTTTTCAAGACACTGTATTTGAAAGTGCACAGGTTAAGCAAAAATTTGGCTCTTACCCAGCTCAAATGCAAAGGCAGCTGTTATTCTTACGCCAGCTTATTTTTGACTCATCACATAAGAAAATACAAGAAACCTTAAAATGGGGTGAACCCAGCTACCTATGCACAAAAGGCAGCACCATACGCATTGATTATAAAGATAAACACCCACATCAATACGCCATGTACTTTAATTGTAAAAGTAAGCTTATCGATACCTTTAAAGAAATATACCCAAGTGAATTTGACTATGAAGGCAATCGCGCCATTGTATTTAAAGACAGCGATGATATTAATGTGTCGGCGTTAAGGAACTGTATTCAATTAGCGCTTAATTATCATCAGATAAAACACCTTCCCTTACTTGGGGCTGAATTTTAATAATATTGACACTAGATGACATTTTGCTTTAATCAGCCCATGGAAACACCCTTTACCACTTTCGAACCAAAAATTGCCGTGCAACCCGTTCGCTCTTTAATTAATTATTGTGAACGCCATGGCCTTGCGCGCTGTGCGTTATTGCAGTCGGTTAGCGTGTCTGAAGAGCAATTAAATGACAGCCGCCTATTAATTAATGTTCAGCGCTATGAAGCCCTTTACGCCTTTGCCTGTGAGGCATTAGATGAGAAATTGCTAGGCTTTAAATTTGGCCAAGTATTTGAATCTGACCGCTGGGGTATTTTGGGGTATATCGCATTAACTTCACAAAATATTGCAGAGGCCATGGCCGCTCAATACAAGTATCAATCGCTCTCTGGTAATATGGGCGCCCCCATATTAATTGCCCATGGAGACGCATCTACACTACAATGGGTGCCGGCCTATAATTGCAGCCACCACCTGCCAGAGCAAATTCTTAGCGGTTTAATCAGCTTGGCTCGCACCCTTACCAATACCGAAAATTTTTACCCAACCAGAGTTTTCTTTACACACAAGCCCCAGTCTAATACTTCAGACTACGAAGCCTTTTTTAAATGCCCTGTTACATTTGAAGCGCAATTTAATGGCATTACAATGAACAATTCAGAGCTTCAAGTTCCCATTAGAAAATCAGATACCGAATTAAATAAAGTACTGCATTTACACGGGCAATCTTTACTTACCCAGCAAACCTTTAATTCACCCTTAGAAGTCATTAAAGATTATGTCGTGAAAACCTTACCGGATCATGTGCCTGAAATGGAAGAAGTGTCAGATTACCTTGGCCTAAGTGTACGAAGCACACAAAGAAAGCTTCAAGAGTACGGCACCAGTTTCAGTCAGGTATTAGATGCCATTCGCAAAGAACTGGCCTTAACCTACTTAAGGCAAACCCATAACTCGGTTTTATATGTCAGTGAAAGACTGGGGTTTTCAGAACAAAGTGCATTTCAAAGGGCATTTAAGCGTTGGACCGGCACGACCCCTAGGCGTTACCGCGTGTCAGTGCTTGAAGAGTAAACAATTCCTTCACCACTCAATTTTGACTTTAGCCGCCAAAAGCATGACCTTAGCAGTCAGTATTCTTTAATTTGAATGCATTACAGTAATGCTCATTGAGTTTAATTAGCAGCTAAGGGTGTTTCATGCCTGAAATACAATATGACGGTGGACAGCAGTGGGTGTTAAACCTCACCCTAGCCATGATGGTATTAGGCTTAGCACTTGATATTCACCCTAGAGACTTTCTTAAGGTCTTTAAAGCGCCTAAGGCCCCTATTATTGGCTTAGCCGCGCAATTCCTATTACTGCCCGCATTTACCTGTGGGTTAACTTTGCTTCTGGATTTACCTGCTGGTATTGAATTGGGTATGATTCTGGTGGCGGCCTGCCCTGGTGGCGCCCTTTCAAATTTTATCACCCATCTATCAGGTGGCAATACCGCATTATCCATTTCCATAACCGCTATCTCTAGCACCATTGCCGTTTTCATGTTGCCCATTAATTTTATGTTTTGGGCTTCGCTGAATCCGGTGGCAAACGAATTATTACTGAATATAAATGTAAGCGGCAGCGACATCGCTCAATCTTTATTAATTGTATTAGCGGCCCCGTTAGCACTTGGTTTTTTAATGCAACATTTTACGCCTAATTTATCTAAGCGCTTACACACAATTTTAAAATACATGAGTCTTTTAGCATTATTTATGTTTATTTTTATGGCTGTCTTTAAAAATTATGAACACTTCCTGGCGCAATTTTGGTTGTTATTTGCTGCGGTGCTTGCCCATAACTTATTGGCCATGCTGACAGGCTTCGGCGCAGCCTCTATTGGGAAATTACCAATAGCGGATAAAAAAGCCATCACTCTTGAAGTAGGCATGCAAAATTCATCGTTAGCCATTGCTATTGTGTTTACACAATTTCATGGCGAATACGCCATGGCACTTATTTGTGCATTTTGGGGGACTTGGCACATTGTTTCGGGCGTTGTGTTTGCAGGGGTGAGTCGCGTTTACATGAGTCAGAATAAAGGAGTCTCTTTATGAGAATATTAATTACTGGCGCCGCAGGAGACATTGGCTCTCGACTGGTGAATATATTCAGTGAACGCCCTGATATTGATTTATACACCACTGATTTAACTCCACTGCCTAATATAGCCAATAATGCCCATGCAATTTTCGATATTCGCAGTGAACTATTGATGACATGGGTTGCAGAAATAAAGCCTGATGTGATTATTCATTTGGCCTCTATTGTTCAATTGCCTTCTAATATGTGCCTTGCACAAGCGCACGACATTGATGTGAAAGCCACCGAAAAATTACTGGCCCTATCGGTAAAAATTGGCGTAAGTAAGTTTGTTATTACCTCAAGTGGTGCCGCTTATGGCTATTGGCAAGACAATGCAAATTGGCTAACTGAAGACATGCCAATACGGGGAAATGAAGATTATTTTTATTCAAGTCATAAGCGCCAAGTTGAAGAAATACTAGCCCGATACCGCAAAGATGCTCCACAGCTTAAACAAGTCATTCTACGCCCCGGTACAGTATTAGGGCCCAATTTTGAAAACCCCATCACCCAGATGTTCAGTAAAAATATCATCACAGGCATAGCGGGAAGTGATTCACCATTCGTGATTATTTGGGTAGATGATTTAGTGGCCTACTTAATTGAAGCCGCCACCACCGATGTGCAAGGTATATACAACGTAGCCGGAGATGGCACTTTGTCTTTAAAAGCCATTGCTAAGCGTTTAAATAAATTTTACCTGCCGTTACCTGCTAATTTTTTACGCTTTATGCTGATGCTTTTAAAACCTTTAGGTTTATCTCAGTACGGCCCTGAACAGGTCAAATTCATAGAATACAGACCCGTTTTAGCCAACGATAAAATTAAGTCAGTATTCAAACATCAACCCAGTAAAAGCACCCTTGGTGCATTTGAATCCTTCCTTAAAGAAACTGATAAAGAGTACGCTAAGCCATGAAACAGTCTCTTCTTATAATTTTAATCATGGGTATTGTGTTTAATAAAGTGGCCATGGCTGGGGTGGTGATCGTTACGGATATCAGCGGTAATCCCATCGATAATGTCATGGTGTCACAGACGCCTGTTTCAGGCTTCACCATTGATCGCAGTGACAATGGCTACCCGCCAGAAGGTACTTTAAATCGCGCAACGCCTACCTACTCCCTTTTTACCAATATGAAGGGTGCTGTAAAATTTACTTCCTTTAAAAAGGAAAGCGTTCGCTACCGCCTAAGAAAACCAGGCTTCAAGGATCAAACCATTGAATTAATGGGTGATAAAACTTGGCAAGCGACTCTTGAACAGGAGCACGATCCAATAGCATTAGCAGCATCGCGGCCTGCCAATACATGGCTGGCTGCTCTTGATTTAGAAACCGACCTTAAAAAGCATTATATTTTACAGTGCGGGTTTTGCCATCAACAAGGCAGCCTATATTTACGCAGAGACCGTAGCGAAGAAATGTGGGATGAAACCATTTATCGCATGGTGAATTATGGCGCGCGCTTAGCCGATGATGCACAACAAGATTTGCCGAAATTACTCCATGAAAAATACGCCCGTTTAAATGCTAACCCTGAGCTAATTCCAAAAGGTACTCCTTGGGGGGCTCATCTTAATCATGCATCGATTATTGAGTGGCCCATTGGTGATAGCTTTTCACAGATGCATGACTTGTTATATCACTCCTCAGGCGCCGTTTATGTGGGCGACAATTTACAAGACCGCATGTATGAGATAAATGCTAAAACGGGGGAATACGTTGTGTATAAACTCCCCAAAGAAAAATGGGATCAACACGGTGGCCTGTTAGGGTCTCGATTAAAAGATTTTCCTAAACATGAAACCTTTGCAGGCATTCATTCTTTTGCTGAAAGCACCAAAGACAATCACCTATTTATTACCGCCTCTTATCAACAGCGGATTATTGAATTCAACCCTAAAACCAAAAAGTGGACCAACCATCATATGGATGAAGGGTATTACCCTCATACTCTTAGGGTAGATGCCCATGACAATGTTTGGTTTACCTTGGCGCTTTCCAATCAAGTGGGCATGTTTAATCGAAAAGATAACACATTTAAATTTTTTGATTTGCCATCACGTAGTCTTAAAGAAACCATCACCATTAATTTAATGGGGGTGTTATTTAAATTAATGAGCTGGGGCTTGCCTGTGGGTAATTGGGCTTCGGTAGACCGAGATTCAACAGGGGTGCCGCTGCCTTATGGGATTGATATTGCGCCAGACGGTGGCATTTGGTTCGCACGCCTTCATGCCGATAGCATTGGACGAATTGACCCCATCAGCCATGAAATAAAAATGTATAACACACCTTTTAAAGGGCCAAGACGATTGCGCATTGATAATGAGGGCGGCATTTGGATAGCGGCGTTTCCAGAGTCTCAAATTGTTCGCTTTGATCAGATAAAAGAAATATTTGAATTTCATGATCTGCCGGTAAAACCGCTAGGCAGTGAAACCCCTTATTCTTTAAACATTGATAAAACACGATCCATTGTCTGGGTAAACGGCAATACCTCAGATGCATTATATGCCTATTACTATAAAGAAGACCGTTGGCAGCATTACCCCATGGCTAAAAAAGTGACATTCACCCGCGACGTAGAAATTGCCCATGACGGCACCGTATTGACCACCAACTCAAGCTTTCCCAGTTGGCATATAGAAGATGCTCAGCCAACCCTAATTGTGCTTAGCCCTGCTTTTACACAGTAAGTTCTCATTATTAAGCGTTGCCCTCTTTAACAAGGAGCGCTTAATGAATATTTTTAATACGGGAAATTAATGAGATTATTTATATTTTACCTGTCATGTTTTTTAGCATTCGTGGCCGGTCATATGGTGAATTACAGTGCCATTATGTATAGCCTTGAAATTTTTAACTCTCCCTTACTGGCAGGCATTGCTTATGGGTTTTGCTTTGGGCCACCCATTGTATTTGGATGGATAGCAGGTGCCTATATTGATCGTTACAGTGCTAAAAAAGTACTGCTTATTGCCCAAAACTTTTTTGTATTAGGTAGCTTGGGCATGCTTTATGTAATGGCAATTAAGCCTTCTGCCAGTGTGGTAATTTTTCTGCTATCAAGCTTTTTAATTGGCATAGGCTGGGCATTTGTTGCCCCAGCCCGCTTGGCGGCCTTGGGACAATATGTACCGGAGAATAAACTGGCTCAATCCACCATTACTTTTAATTTATTAATCATGGTGGGGTTTGGATTAGCCCCTATTTTATTAACACAAATACAGCAGACGTTTGAATGGAAAGATGTAGCAATCACCAGTATTGGCATGTTTATGATTTCAAGCTTATTACTGATTAACGCACCGAATAATCATCAACGCTTAACTCATGAGAATTTAAAACAAGAATGGAAAGAGTGCTTTGCATCCCTGCAAAATATTGCGGTTATTCCTCAATTATTATTGGCAGCCATTATTGGTTATTTAATGATGGGCCCCATGCAAGTCATACTTCCCCAAATAGCAGAGCAACAATTAGGGCTTAATGCTATTGAGAAAGGCCAGTATTTAGGTCTCATGGCATTTTCTCTTATTTTAGGGGGCGTGGCAGCCATGAAATTAAAAAGTCATTTGCCCATTGGGCGATCTATATTAATTATGTTGCTCTTTTGTGGTGCCAGTCTTGGGCTCATTGGCTTGATAAACCAAGTTTGGCTCAGCTGTTTGGTGTTAATAATGGGAACGACTTTGGCGGGCATGATAGTGAGCTTTATTGTAGCCGGATTACAGCATTTTACCCCTGTGGCTATTCGCGGCAGGGTGATGAGTATTTATACCATCATCAGTCAGGTGGTATCAGCCATGGCGGGAGTATTAGCCGGTGCGCTTGCACAAGGGGTCAGTGTATCTTTTAGTTTGTATGTTATTTCCGCTTTGCTTATTAGTTTAACGGTTCTGCTTGCAATAAAAGGGCAATATCTTAAACAGTTTTACCACTTTAGCAGTCATTAAAGTTCAATTTTTGAAAAATAATAAAAAATGGCAAGCAGGTTTTATAAGCACAAGGTAACATCAATTTCTAATACTCATAACATCAATCATTCTATGAAAGACTATTTACAAGCCAGTGAATACATCGATATTCACCACCCTTTAATTCAAGAAAAAGCCAAGGATCTTGCTTTAAATGTACAAGGTGATGAAGCAATCGCAAAACGCTGCTTTGAATTTGTACGAGATGAAATAAAACACAGTTGGGATTACCAATTAAACCCCGTCACTTGCAAAGCCTCTCAAGTATTGCTGCATGGTACAGGTTACTGTTATGCAAAAAGTCATTTATTGGCAGCGTTATTACGAGCTAACGATATTCCTGCCGCACTTTGCTATCAAAGACTCACCATCAGCGATAATCAACCGCCATTTTGTTTACACGGCTTAAACGCCATTCATTTAAAAAATTATGGTTGGTATAAAGTGGATGCTAGAGGCAACAAAGCAGGTATAAATGCCCAGTTCATGCCGCCCCTTGAGCAACTGGCATTTAAATTACAATCCAAAGGCGAGCTGGACATAAATGACAATTACAGCCACCCCTTACCAGAGGTCATTCAGGCCCTCACTCAGCACGCCACTTTTATGGAAGTGGCCAATAATCTGCCTGATTTACCTTCACACTTAACAGAATGAAAATTGTTCATGACCCCTGAAAAAATAACCTACACTTAAGGAAAGTCTTTTTATAAACATAATACCTATTTAATTAAAAGGCGGGCTAAATATGCGACTTATTACGGTTAGCGATATTAAAAGTATCACTCAGAAAATTGGCATTGAAAGCTTTATGCAAAAAGCCATTGATGCCATTAAAGAGGATTTCGCGCGCTGGCCTGAATTTAATAAGTCCCCTCGTCACGCCATCCATTACCCACAGGGGGTCATGGAGCTGATGCCTTGCTCTGATAACGCGCTATACAGTTTTAAATTCGTAAATGGCCACCCAGGCAATACTGCGCAAGGTCGTTTATGTGTGGCGGCGCTTGGTATGCTGGCTGAAGTAAAAACCGGTTACCCCCTTATGCTCAGTGAAATGACGCTGCTTACCGCCATACGCACCGCAGCGACAGGTGCCTTGGCTGCACAATATATGGCACGCCCTAAGAGTTGTCATTTAGCTTTAATTGGCACCGGTGCCCAAGCTGAGTTTCAGTTTCTAGCTACCCAAGCAGTACTCCCCATTGAGAAAGTAAGCTACTTTGACCCTGATACCCAAGCCATGCATAAGTTTCACAAACACATGCACCACAAGGCCGACTTACAGCCCTGCACTTCCATAAGGGGGGCGGTACAAGATGCCGATGTCATTATTACCGCAACGGCTGCCAAAACCAAAAACCGTTTATTAGAAAAAGACATGATTAAAAAAGGTACCCATATTTTAGGCATGGGAGGCGATTGCCCAGGGAAAACAGAGTTGTCACTAGAATTATTGGAGCATAGCCGCATTGTGGTGGAGTATTTACCCCAAAGCCAAGAAGAAGGGGAAATACAAAACTACCCAAATGCCAATGTGCACGCTGAGATATGGGAATTGGTGAATGGCACCAAAAATGGCCGTGAAAATGACGAAGAAATCACTTTGTTTGACTCGGTTGGGTTCGCCATTGAAGACTTTTCAATTTTAAGAATGGTTCACGATTTAAGTAACCAATTGAACATTGGCCAAAATGTAGACATTACCCCTACCCCAATTGACCCCAAAGATTTATACGGCACACTTTTTTAAACCTTATAATCGCCACTAACGGCCTCCATAAATACAAGACAGTAGCTTTGAAATAAGTTTTTGTGTTTTGTTTTGTTGATCAAATTCGGGAGAAAATTCTGATATTTCCATGCCTAAAAATTGCTCATCACCATTAAACTGCTTTAAGGCTTCACATAATGCCGTTCCAGATAAGCCAGCCGATTCTGGCACGCCCACCGCAGGTGCGTCATTTGGGTCTATGGCGTCTATGTCTAAACTAATGGCAAAATAATCGGCCTGTTGTAAAAGTGTGGCGCGAATATCCTTTAAAATTTGTTTTAGTGATTCACTAGACTGGATATCTTTCATATACGTCACCGATACCTTATGCTCATCAAGTAAGGTTTTTTCAGCTTTTTCAAAACTACGCACCCCAAGCATGGCTAACTTATTAGCCTCCATGGTGGGGCCAGCATTTACAATTTCATTTAGTTTTTCATCACCAGCGCCTAATAGAGCCGCCACTGGCATGCCATGTACGTTTCCCGAGGGGGAAGTTAAAAATGTGTGGGCGTCCATGTGGGCGTCAATCCATATGAGCCCAAGGGTTTTATCCTGCTTGGCCAATGATTTTATGGCACCTTGCCAAATGCCCATGGCATAAGCATGTTCGCCACTAAAAAATAAAAAGGGTTTTTGATCTTTTAAAAAGGTTTGGCAAACATCTGACGCCTGTGCACAAAGACTTTTTATGGCAGGTAACGTATCAAGCTGCTTATTGGGGGTTAGCATGGGTTGCCAACTTAAAGACACACCGCACTGCGCCAGTGTATCTTTAAGTATGCTGGATTCCTGCAAGACAACAGGGCCCTGGGCGCAGCCTTGATGATTGCCACCCAGACTGGCCGCGATTCCCTGTGTTTGTATTACACAAGCATTGTGAGAAGGTTTAGCGGTTTCCATCGACGCCTCCCATTTTCATTCCCCTTTATAAGTTTAGCTTATGGGTAGCGCTCTTGAGAAAATAATTGCATCGCTACATACGGCTCAGCCGAACTTAATACCTTATAAGCGTATTTTATTCATGCGATATAGAGGTCATAGAATAGGGATATAACGTCACTCATGTTGGATTTTATATAAAAGTGTTGTTTCGTCAAGCTCGCCGGAGGCTATTACTAAACCCACCTAACCCCGTCACAAGCGGCATCGAACTTGGCAGTGATTTAGCGCTTGAAAGATATTTCAACTGGGTAGATGGCCATCTTTAGTAAAGCTCAGTTTGCCTTTGACAAATACTTGGCTTGCATTGCATCAATAAACGCCACCACCTCTGTTGCTGGCATGGGTTTATTAAAATAGTAACCTTGAATGACATCGCAATCAATCGATGCCAGATAATCTAATTCTTGCTCTTCTTCAACGCCTTCGGCTACCACGTTTAATTCCAAAGCATGTGCCATAATCACGATGGCCGAAATAATCGCCCTCACTTCTGGCTCATGTCGGGCTTCTTTAATAAATTGCTGATCTATTTTTAATGTATCTACAGGAAAGGTACGTAAATAGCTAAGCGATGAATAGCCAGTGCCAAAATCATCCAATGAAATTTGTACCCCTAATTTTTTTATAGCAGCAAGGGTGACAAGATTTTTATCTCGACTAGACATAATCACCGACTCGGTCAGCTCAAGGGTTAAATACTTTGCCGGTAAACCAGTCTCCTCTAATACCTGCTTCACAAGAGAGGCTAGATCTTGACGTTCAAATTGGCGGCTAGAAATATTTACCGAAATACGAAAGTCTAACTTACCCATTTTCAACCATTGCACGGCGATTTGGCAGCTTTCATATAATATCCACTTACCCAACTCAATAATCATACCGGTTTCCTCGGCCAAGGAAATAAAATGCAGTGGCGAAATCATGCCCTTAGTCGGGTGATTCCAGCGTACTAAAGCTTCAAATCCATAGATATCACGATTGGGCAAACTCACCTGCGCCTGGAAATACACTTCCATATGATGGCTTTCAATAGCATGACGTAACTCATTTTCACGATCAACACGGTCGGCAATGGCCTCATTTAATTCATCGGAATAATATTGAAAATTATTTTTTCCTTGTTCCTTGGCATGATACATAGCGATATCCGCATGCTTAATTAGTTCATCTGGGGTAGTGCCGTTATCCGGATAAATTGTAATGCCTATGCTAGTGGTTACTTTAAAATGATATTCCCCCACAAAAAATTCATTTTCCATGGCAGAAATAATACGTTGAGCCACAAAACTGGCATCTGTTGCCTGCTTAAGGTGAGGCAGTAAAATTGTAAACTCATCTCCTCCTAATCTCGCCACTAGATCATTTTGCATCTGTTCATGAGCTAATCCCTCCTTGCCTTCAGGTGGGAGTAGCGCATCTTCTTCACGTAAACAATCTGCAATGCGTTGTGCGAATATTTTTAACAGGGCATCCCCAACATCATGACCCAGACTGTCATTAATCGTTTTAAAGTTATCAATATCCAAAAAGAATAGCGCCATGCACTCTTTAGAGCGTTCACTTGCAGCAATGGTATTGCTCAATAAAAATTGAAACATGCGCCTATTAGGTAAACGAGTCAGGCTATCATGGTAAGCAATGAAGCGAATTTGTTCATCACTGTTTTGTAACGATTTGGCCATGTCATTAAACCCTAAGGCTAGCTCATTTAATTCGTCGCAACCTGATTTACTCACATTGGTATTCAAGTTACCCGAACCAATATCACGACTGGCTAGCAACAATTGATGCAAGGGCCTCAAGATAGATTTTCTTAATAAAATCACTAACACGAATAGTGTCAGAGCAATTGAAAAAAAAGTAATGACCACAATGCTTACCGCCAAGCTTCCTGCCTGATTAAAAGCCTGTGCCTCTGACTGTAGAAATATTAAACTGTATCCGAGTGAGGTAAGCATTTTTACTTGGTAAACGAGTCCTTGCGAGGATTTTATCGTGCTGATTCCTTCTTTGCTGTTCTCTAGTGCCAAAAATTGCTCACTGCCATAAGAAAAAATAATCTTATCTTCTTTATCTTTAATGGCCACATAGCCGTCCGAGTCAGCCAGCAACTCTTGCAATGATGACTTTAGCCAGTTTAGATTAACAGTGGTAGCCAGATACCCGCGTAATGTCTCTGGCTGTGTATAACCTTCGATATTATAATCACGTAGTAATAAAGGTTTAAAAGAATATAAAGATTGATTATCGGTATCTATATTGGTGCTTATAAAATTTTGAATATCATCCGTGGTTTTTGATAATCTAGGAAACCAAGGTTGCGTCGACTCTTCTTCACTTACATTTTCATAACCTTTTTTCATCCAGTGACTGTCTTCGTAGCCATCGGGCAGAATAAAGCGAATTTCTTCATAAATAGAAAAACTTAATTGATAACGTTTAAAACGCTCTAGCAACCCTTTTTGATAAAGCCGATATCGACTGTACTCATCCTCTACTAAGGCATAGCGCGTCATCACGCCATCGCTGGATAATAATTCTAAATTACTCTGAATACGTGCGAAATTAACATTAATTTTTTGACTTAAATGAGCCACCTTTTCATTCATGGTGCCCATTAATTTATTGCGCTCACTTTGCAGCAGATGTTGAAAAGCCATTACCCCTAAAGTGAACAGAGGCACCACCACCAATGGAATTACCACTAGGTTAAATTGCCATTGTAAACGCATGATTAGTTAACGATTTTTTGAAAGTTATGATGCAGTTTTTTTAATTGCCTAGCGGGCAATGGTGAAAAAAACTCCGAATTTTTTAACGACTTTTGACTGGGGAAAATAGTCGGATTTTGTAAGAACTCATCAGATAAATGTGCCCAGGCCGATTTATTGGGAGAGGCACAATATACAAAATTAGCCAAACTCGCCGCTTGCTTAGCTTCATTTAAAAAATAGATAAACTGCCAAGCTTCCTTAGCCCGCTTTGAATGAGCAGAAACCGATAGATAATCTATCCAAATGTTACCGCCCTCTTTAGGCAATACGTAGCGAATTTTATCACTGTGCTCCTGCAGCATTAACGCATCTCCACTGTACATCATAGCCGCCACCACTTTACCGCTAAGTAAAGAGGACGTTTTATCTAGATTAACTAGGTTATAGGTGGCCACCGAAGGTGCCTGTTTTTTCATGAGTGCTAGCGCTTGGTTAAACTCATCTTTGTTGTGGCTATTCATGGAATACCCTAGTGACTTTAACGCCATGGCTGAAACTTCCCGTGCGGAATCAATCATGGAAATCTTACCTTTAATGTCGGGACTAGGTTTAAACAGTTGTTGCCAACTGGTGATTGCTTCACTGACCAAATCAGTGCGATAAGCGATGCCCAAGGTGCCCCAAAAATAGGGCACTGCATATTGTTTCGATTCTGAAAAAGCCTGCCACCAGCGGGATTCTATTTGGCTTAATTTGGCATTGAGCGGTTGCGGTATAGGGGACAACCAACCTTGCTTGACATAAGTACCAAGGGACAAGCCACTGATTAATATTAGGTCGTAACCCTTGCCATCATTAACCGCCATGAGCTCGTCACGCTTTTCATCTGAGTCAAAATAGATTTCTTTAACCTCTATGCCGGTGCGCGCCTTAAAGTCGGCAATTAATTGTGGGTCCATATAATCGGCCCAATTAAGAAACACCAAGGGCTGAGCTTGGGAAATACACACATTAAAAGCAAACAAAAAGACTATAAAAAAAGCTAGAGTGCTTCTATATGGAAATAAGAACCGAAACATGTCACTTCCTTTCAATTTTCACTCAGCCTATAAATTAAGCCTGTCACAAAATGTGTGAAACTTGGACTTGCTAGATTAAAATTGTAGTCAGAGTCCACCGATCACGCCAATTCAGTTGATTATAGTTTGACTGCCGCTGTGCAGGTATTGGCATAAGGGGCAAGGGATAAACCGGCTATACACCTAGCAAGGAATGAGCTCCGAAAGTGCTTAAAAAGAAAAGCGCTTAAGAAGAAAAAAGCTGGAGAGATCTAAAGTACTAAAAAGTCTTAGCTTACTTTTTGTTAACACGGGTGATGATTTAGATAGTGGAATAAGCAAGGCTACTTTATAATCTGCGCCCCAAGAATGGGGATATTTAGTAAAGGAGTTTTAATGCGAGTTTTAGTATTATCGTTAATCTTTTTATCTGGCTGTTCATCTATTTATCACCCACAAGAGGGTTGGGTACCTGAAGGTTACAGCGAGCAAGATCAAGGCAACCACCAATACACAGTGCGTTTTCAAAGCTACCGTGGAGAAGATTGGCTAGAGCTTAAAAAATTACTCTTGTATCGCGCTGCGCAATTGGCCAGCTCTCATGAACATAGCCATTTTTTAATGAGCAATCTGACCAATAAAGAACAATATGAAATTGGCGAGGCCCAAGCGGTTATGAGTGCTCCTCATAATAGTGACAATGCTTATCAGCAAACCACAGCCCCTTATATGGCATTTCATAACAAAATTCGCACGGTTGATGCCCTCATTACCTACATTGATATAGCATCGCCCGACAGCTATGATGTACAGCAGCTGCTCGCTAGCACCAAATTGGATTAAACAAGGAGCAAATACATGGAAGTGTGTACTGAATTTGCAATTTTTAAAGTTTCAGAAGATAAAATTGAACGAGCCATAGCATTAAGCCGTGCCATTTTTTCTGAAATGAACCAAGAGAAAATTGTTATTACTGATTTTCAAATACTGCAAAAAACCGACACCCCTCATGAATTGTGCTGGCACCTTACTTGGCTAAACAGCCAAGTGGCCAAAGACACCACTCAGAAATGGCCAAGCTTTCCAAGTACTAAAGAATTTCAGGGCCTAGTAGAAAAAGACTTGTATTATGGGCACTTTGTAAACGCCCTTTAATAAGGGGGATTTTAAACATATTCTTTTCTCTCATCCTCCCACAGTCCCTTCTAGCCCAGAGTATTGTTATTATTTTACTAGCCACTTGGTAAAAATAATTCAACGGAGTTTTTACACCGTCCCGTCTATTAAAATCCTATTGACTAGTCTAGCGGTTTATAAATACTTTCAGCCCAAGTGCTATTGGAAAATTCGCCCAAAGCATTCACTTGTTCAGTTATAAATTCTAAAAACACGTTTACTTTAGCGGGCATATACGCGCGTTTTAAATACAATGCATATACACCAAAATTATCCGGGCGATAAGCTGAAAATAATGGCTGTATTGTCTTCTTTTGAAGCCAGTTTTTTGCAACAAAGTGTGGCATTTGCGCAATGCCCAAACCATCAGCACATAGCTCTGCCAATGCTTCGCCATCATCCACCACAAAAGAACGGTCATCGTCCGATTCTTTTACTTGGCCCTTAACCATATGAAGTATCGGCATTAATAGGCCTGATTGTTTGAAGCGAAAACGAATCCACTTATGTTGTGAAAATTCTTTTTCATTTCTAGGGTATCCATTTTTTTTAATATATTGAGGAGATGCACACATTAAAAAATCCATGGGGCTGAGTTTTTTCGCAATTAAACGATTATCCTCAAGGGTGCCACTTCTAATGGCCACATCTATTTTATGCTTAATGATATCTACATAAGCGTCATCGTATAGCAATTCAATTTTGATATTGGGATATTTTTGGTGGAAGCTTTTTAGCATGGGACGGACATACAAGCGACCATAAGACATGGGCACACTGACGCGCAACACCCCTTCTGGACTATCTTTTTCATTTCTCAGTTGAGACTCGCATAGGGTGAGATTATCAAGGGTTTCGCGACTCACCTGTAAATAGCGGGTACCCGCTTCAGTTAAGCTCAACTGCCGAGTAGAGCGCTGTAGTAAGCTGAAACCCAATGCCACTTCTAATCGGCTAATGGCCTTACTGACTGTTGAAGGATCTGTTTCGTACTGTTTGGCTGCCTTAGAGAAGCTACCCAAATCACAGGTGGCAATGAAAAACTGCAAGGTGCGTATTTTATCTATTTTCATCGCCTACCCCCTTTCGCTATATCATGAATATTAATCACTAATGATTGTCTTTTAATGGACTTTATTCCGCAATGGATATTTCTATAATGAGCTTAATCCCTTAAAGGAAAACGCCATGAAAACCATTATTTCAATCATTTTAACTGTAGGTCTTATTATGTGTCAGGCAGCCTTGGCCGCTAACCCCAAGCTGGGAGGCAGCCGTTTTTTACCTTCTAACCCTAAGATAGGTATATTGGTATTTGATGGGGTACTCACCTCTGATGTCACAGCACCATTAGAAGTATTTGGTGTGGCATCACGTAAGACTTGGTTTAGCAATTACGAAGTCATTACCATTGCCGTTGATAATCAAAACCAAATCACCACCGAAGAAGGCTTAAAGCTATACGCTGACACTTGGATAGGCGCACACCCTGAAGTAGATGTATTGTTGGTGCCTTCAAGTTATAGCATGAAGCCACTATTAGAAAACACCGATTTAATTAGCTTTATTAAAAAAACAGGCGCCCAAGCTAAGTGGATGGCCAGTAATTGTTCCGGTGCCTTTCTATTGGCAAAGGCAGGGTTATTAAACGGTAAAAAAGCCACCACCTGGGCTGGCGGCGAATCGGGTTTGAAATCGCAATTTAGTAAAGTGGATGTTCAATTTGATACCAATGTAGTGGTTGATGACAAAGTCATTACCTCAAACGGCAGCCTAGTGAGCTATCAAGCGGCATTAGTGTTGTTATCAAAATTATCGTCACCAAGTAAAGCGCAAGAAGTTTCTGAAGCCATACAATACCAAAGGTTTTCTCAAGCGGCCTTTTAAAGACCCAATACACTTTAATTTTCACCCACCTTTAAAGCCAATGCAAAATACTGCATTGGCTTTATTTGTTATTTTTTAGGCTTTAAGGGAACTTTAATTATTTATGGCGGATGTGTACCGTTTTCTCACAACTGGCATACACCACATCATTTTTATCCTTAAGAGATATATTGTATGTACGGTCTAATTTTTTAGAATTTTTAAGCTCATTCTTTATTAAAGTGATTTCATCTTTATCAATTTTAAAATGGGCGTATAAATTCTTAAAGCCGGGGCGCTTAAAATAAATGGTGGCTGCTTTATCTACCACATGGAATTTTTTACCAAGAATTTTATACAGCATCACCCCATACATGGGGTCTAAAGCACTGTATAAGCTTCCGCCCCAAATCATGCCTAGATGGTTTTTTGTTTTCCAAGATAAATTCAGCTTAATTTTTATCTCGTGAAAGTCTTTAGAAACCCTTACCACTCTAGCACCCGACCCCCTGTAAGCGGGTGAGAGATTAAAAAGCCATTTATAAAAAGTTGCCATGAATACTGACATGCCTGTGACCTCTCAAGTGTTTAAGTGCTAAATTTTTTAAAACACTTTAGTCATGCTTCATGGATAAAATAATTTTACCCTTGGCCCTGAAACTACGACTATAATCATGGGCTTTACTGGCATCCTGTAATGGATATACGGAATCAATTACTGGGGTGACTTGGCCATTTTCAATTAAGCGAGCAATTTCTTGTAAGTCTCTGCCATTTGACTGCACCAGTACCATTTTTATTTTTTTAGTGGCCTGACTAAAAATGGATTGAATAGACGTTTTGATGCTCGCTATTAAATTTTGTGGGCTAGGTATGGTCGAGACGTATGTGCCGCCTTTATTCAGTACCTTCATATAAGGGGTGAAACCATGTCGGCCAATGGTATCGAATACCACATCATAAACGGATAGCTCGCTCATGAAGTTATCCTGTTTGTAGTTAAAAATATCTTGTGCCCCTAACTCTTTCATTAAGGCAATACTGGTTGGCCCGCAAACCGCATCAACTTCCGCCCCTAACGCTTTGGCAATTTGAATGGCAAACGTTCCCACACCACCACTGCCCCCTACTACTAATACTTTTTGCCCTGAACTAAGGTTGGCTTTCTTTTTAAACGCTTGCCAAGCAGTTAATGCGCATAGGGGAACGGCTGCTCCTTGCTCGAAAGTAATATTACTGGGTTTTAAAGCAATGGATTTTTCATTCACCACTACCTGCTGTGCATAACAGCCCAAACCATCCCGAGGATTTTTCATCACCATTACTTCTTGGCCAATCTTAAAATTTTTAACGCCACTGCCTACTTTGATGATTTTGCCACACGCATCACTTCCCAGAATAAGGGGAAACTTAGGCACGGCAAATTGCATTTGATATTTACCGCTTCGGATCAGCCAATCGCGAGGGTTAATGCTGGCTGCTTCTACTTGCACTAAAACCTGCTGACTGTTCATTTCGGGGGTAGGTTGAGTCGTGTATTGTAAAACATCACTTTTACCGTACTGAGTCTGAATAATGGCTTTCATATTAACCTTCCTAATTATCAGTATAGCTAATTAAATCAAAATAGTTCGCTGGCGAACTACATGCACAAAAAAAGCCTTAGTCTTCAAAGTTTTTAAGTATTTTGTCCATCACTACAATAGTTTGCTGCTTTTCTTTTTCGCTTACACCATGGAAGGTTTTATCGGTTAAGTTTTGAGTGAATTGAGCGAATTTGCTTTTTAACACCATACTTTTTTTAGTTAATTGAACCAATTTAATACGTTGATCATGGGCATCGATGGTTTTTTCCACATAACCAATTTTAATCAGTTTATCCACTAATTCAGTGGTGGATGACTTTTTTTTGTCGATGATCTTAGATAGCTGAGTTAAGGACAGTTGCTTATATTGCAAAAGCGCCACCAAAATAGCACCGTGAGAAGGGGCTCCTTCAATATCTAGGCGTTTTAGCTCTGCTTGAATGAATTCATAAGCTCTATCTTTCAATTTAGCCAATAAAATTATGAATTGATCTTCACCGTACATATTTGATTCCCATTAAGTGACTCACACATTAGTTCGTTAACGAACCTTTGTCTAATATTTTTTCTTTATAAGATCTATCGAGACTGACATTTGGCTGACAGCAGTGGTTGAACTGGCCATTGCCCATATTGTTGCGAGCCGTATACTGCCATCATGAATGTAGAACAATTAAAGATATACTGCCTTAGCTTACCAGGCAGTGAGATGAACGAAATAAAGCACCCTGGTAACCTGCTGAGTTACAGCTTATTGGGTAAAAAGTTTGCTTACTTTAAAACCAGCCAACCAGAACAATGGCGTTTTAGTGTTAAGACGTCTCCGGCTGTATTTATGGAACTCACCGACCAAGAAGGCTTTAAACCTGCTCGCTTTATGGGACGGTTTTACTGGGTAAGCGTAGTAGACATTAAAAAAATGAATGATGAACACCTTAAATCACTCATTGAGTATTCCTATCAAGCAGCACTCAACGGCCTGCCCAAATATAAACAGGCCATAATTAAGAATATCCCTAACATTAAAAATAATAACAGGAAATAAGATGAGCCTTTTGAATAGTCTATCAAATAATTTATGGACGGTATTTTCTGAATCGAAGTTTTTATTGTTTCATGTGGGCACACGCATGACGGTAGTGCGTTTATCAAATGGTGAAGTGCTACTTTATTCACCTGTGCTTATTAATTCTGCTTTAAAAAAAGAAATTGATGACATTGGCAAGGTGACGCATATTGTTTGCCCTAATAACTTTCATCATTTATATGCAGGGCAAGCCATGACACTGTACCCAGAGGCTAATTTGCATGGCCCTATTGCCTTACACAAAAAACGTAAAGATTTATCTTTTAGCCATGTATTGAGCCATGAGCCCCACCCAGATTGGAAACCCGATATTGAATTATTAACCATTGAAGGCAGCTTAATGCACGAGACGGTTTTTTATCATAAACCATCAAAAATATTATTAACCTGCGATATTGTGGAAAATTTCGAGAGCTCTGATCATTTTCTAACCCGCATTTGGTTAAAACTCGGGGGATGCCATGGAAAAATTGGTTGGCCACACATTTTAAGGCTGGTTTATATCAACCGTAAAAAAGCCCGCGCTAGTCTTCAAAAAATGTTTGATTTTCCATTTGAAAAGGTGGTGATCGCCCACGGAGATATACTAGATAAAGATGCACGCTTTTTGTTAAAAACCGGCTTAGCTTGGTTAAAGGTGTAATACATCATAGGGTTTTTTCATAAGCTTTATTGAAATATAAAGCTTATGAAAAACCAATCACAAAATAATGTGAGGCAGGTAGCGGCTAGTGTCTTGCGTGACAAGTTGAGCATCTTCACGAATGGAGATACCTGCCGGTTCATCATCCACTAACCAGCTGCCCACTAGGGTGTAATTTTCACCAAACATAGGCAGTGCATGCATTGCTTGGTAAATATAGCCTTCTTGACCATAAGGGCCTTGTGAAGCAACTTCTTCTTGTTGGTTGCGAACAATACTGATGTTAGCGCCTTCCCTAGAAAAAATAGGCTTTTTAACAAGCGTATCAAATTGCGTAGCTAGTGAAAGTTCATCTTCAAAAAAAGAAGCCAGCAAATTAGGGTGATTAGGAAACATTTTCCATAACATGGGCATTAAAGCTTTATTGGATAAAATACTTTTCCAAGGGGGCTCAATGTAGCGCACGTTGTTTTGACCTAACAACCCAGAAAATTCTTCTTCAAACATGAATTCCCAAGGATATAACTTAAACAACCAAGTAATCACCTGATCTTTTAAGTCAGTAAAATTGCCCGCTGCATCTCGGCCAATGTCCTCGGTATAGACAAAGTGAGTCTCAAGCCCAGCTGCTTTGGCACAATCTTCTAAATACTGCACCGTACCGCGGTCTTCATCGGTATCTTTTGAGCAGGCAAAGTGCAAATGACGCTCAGGCGTGAGGTATTGTAAGTCTTTAAAACGATTAACTAGCTTGTCTTGTAAGGAATTGAATTGATCAGACTGACGATGCAGCGCACGAGAATCCACATTATCTTGCAGCCACATCCATTGCCAAAAACCAGTCTCGTAAAGACTGGTGGGAGTATCGGCATTGTTTTCATACAACTTGGCAGGACCCTTTCCAGAATAGGCAAAATCCATTCTGGAATATAAACTAGGGTCTCCGTTTAGCCACGAGGTACGTACAAAATCCCACTGCTTTTGTGGAATACAAAAGCGCTTCATGAGTTGATCGTCTTTGACAACACGATCCACCACCTCTAAACACATCTGATGCAATTCTTCGGTGGGTTGCTCTATGTCGTTTTCAATTTGCTCTAGGGTAAATTGATAATATGCACTTTCATCCCAATATTTTTCGCCATCCAGAGTATGGAATTTAAAACCATACTCTAAAGCTTGTTGCTGCCAATTGGCGCGTTCTTTAATGGGCATGCGTAACATATTATTAGCCTCCCCAACTGCTCTTGCTCTTACTGCCACCGCCCCAACTGGACTTAGCAGAGGCGACCGAACCAAAGCCACCGCGCGAAACGGTACGGCTGATTGTAGGCTTGCGCTTTGACACGGTAGACTTATTGACGTTATAACTAGACTGTCCACTACGGCCAATAATGCTGCCGTCGGCGGTCATGACGTTATTGTGGTATTTAGAATAAGGTCGGTTGTAAGTGTAAACAGGGTTGTAAGCTTGACGGCCCATATTACCTATTACGCTACTAACTAAATAACCCGTCATGAAAGGCGTGAAAAAACCACTGCTGCTACGACGGCATTGGTCATAACCAAATTCCGCTTCGCAAGAACTGACATTATTGTATTTAGGGCCAGTGCGCTCTGCTTCTAATAATGCTTTTTGATAAGCAGCCTCACACTCTTCAAGCGTAAGATCAGTAGAGGCTTGGCAATCTTCAACCGATTTAACCACCTTCACTTGTTCACTTTGACTGCAGCCAGTTAAAGCCACCGCCACACCCAATGCCAGGGTGTTAAACATAAAGCCCTTGCGCGGTACTTTACGCATGAAATTTAGATTTATATTTTTGCTACGTTTCATTGCCCGCTCCCTGTTAGTAGCTCATGCAAGCTGCGTTTAACAGACCTACGGAAATGTTCGTGGCCGCTAGCATGATGCCAGCACTTATTTCATTCTTTTCTATGCGCTCAACAATGCGTGGCATAAAACCAAAACGAACCAAAGCAAAAGCGAAGGTTTGTGCCACTAAGGCAATGCCGCCCCAGGTGGCAAAGTCCACAATTGAAACCGCGTTACTAGCCGCACCAGCCACCGCAATGGCAAAGCCCACTATGGCGCCACCAAAGCCAATGGCAGCAGCAATGTTTTGTTCTTCTTTTATAAGCTTCCATTCATCATGGGGCGTCACAAAGGTGAACACCACTTTAAATAACACTAAAAAGCCAATTGAAATGGCAAAATAAATAGCAAAGTTGATGACACTGGTTAACAGATCGGCGTTTTCCATGGGGCTCTTCCTATTCCGCGATGGGGGTTAAGTAACTAAGGTGGCATATATTATAGGCAAACGCGCCAGTTAACCATGGATGGTTAACTGGGCTGGCGTAATTGTGATACCGGTACTAATTACTAGGCAGCGACCTAGGTTACCGGACTCTTCTAGTTTTTCTTCGGCACTTAAGAATAAAGACTCGGTATTGCCTTGAGCAATCTCTCGCTCGAATAACATGGTGAATTGATCAGTTTGAGAATATTCATCAGGCGCATCATAAGTCTTTTCATTCATATGAACAGGGTTATGGTATTCGCTGGCTGAAGTCCAGACTCGCTGAAACTCATGCCCTTCTAGTTCGTAGGTGGCATTACCCATTTGCTCGTTTAATAAGTCATCCCACACAGACTGGGCGCTGATATCTTGGGTATCGTAGAAATGAAATAACTTAACATCTACGACATTTTCTTCAGATTGGCCACCTTCGCTGATGACTTGTAAAAATGCATCATCATCTGTGTAAAAGCGATACACCCAGGTGCCATCTAAATTGACCACGCCCGCAGCTTGAATAATATGAGTCTTGGCACTGCCTTGAATAATTAATTCAGGCTCTAATAGTTTTAATAACAAGCCATCTATTTCAAAACTGCCATTTAAACGTAAGCCCATGATAGAGGGAGAGTTATCGACAATGTCATTAGTGTCTTTTTTACCAAATAATTTCTTAAACACGCTCACTATTCCTATTTGTGGCTAAAGCATTGGGCACTGGTTAAGCGCTTTGCACATATGTAATAAAGTACATCTCCAGTGCTCACCAAGCTTGTTAGATCTGGGTTTAAATTAATGTGGGTGTCGGTTTGTTGCATGACGCCAATTAAGGTTGCTTGATGCTTTTCTTTAAAGTCACTAAATACAACCGAAAATTCACAAGCATCTTTAGGAGTGTAAACAAGACTGTATTGAGTCATGCCGTAAGTGGCATCGAGCAATTGCTTATGCAATAAGCTTGAGCCCGGATCCATGGTAGATTTTGCCAGCATTTCAACTGACACGCTGGGAATTACTTCTATATTTGGGCAGTGTTCAAGTAGTAAATCCCCCACATGCTCATCTTGAAAATAAGCAGTTTTATGACTATTAGGACTAACCTTTTCACAAAACAATGCGGTGGTAAGTGTTACATCATCTTTTGGAGTATCAATAATAATGGTTTTAGCTTTGGCTAAATTAGCCCGTTCCATGGTTTCTTTATGGGAGAAAGATTCCACTGATACAAAGTCAACCAAGGAAGGCAAAGGGTTTTCCATGGCCTCATCCACACATAATACAATATTGATTTTATGAACATTGGTTTTAGCGCGCAGTAATTCAATTAGCCTTAAGGTACGAGAACCGTTCCAGCCAATGATGACGCAATGATCTTCATTATTAAGCATGTTCAAGCCTTTTCGAAATTTCAGTAAGTGTTCAGATAAATAAAAGCCAATCTTGGTAATAATTAAGGCAAATAAACTTAAACCAAGCGGAATCACCCAAAAACTCACTACGTATTTACCCATGGTAGTGCTAGGCGACAAATCACCGTAACCCACTGTGGAAGCGGTCACCATGATCCAATACAAAAAATTATCTGTATGAATGAGGTTTTCTTCACCAGCTAATTGCAGCAATAAATAACTAGAAGCCAGATAGAAAAAAAGTACACCCAGAGAGGTGTACATATTTGTGTGCAACACAAACGCCGCCATAAGGCGGCGCATTCTTGCCATTACCACGAATTAACCTTTTTTCGCAGCAAGTATTTGGGCCAGTTTATTACTGCCACTAACGTCACCACCAGGTTGAATACCTGCAGCTTTTAGCTTGGCTTCAAGACCGGTACCCGATTCATCACTGGCCATTTCTTCGGCAGCTTCTAATTCAGCGGCACGCATTTTTTGTTTCTCTTTAATGCGGTCCAAACTATCTAGAGCCGTCTTCACTTTACTGTTGGCGCCCATGTGACGAGATGATACCGCTACTTGTGCTTTTTGAACGCTCTCAGTGGCCTTTATTTGGTCAATCTGCTGCTCCATACGTCGCACATTTGACTTAGCTTTAGCAATGTTGGCTTTCAACATTTTTTCTGAGCTTTCAAAGCTTTGTAAAAAGCCTTTTTCAGTTTCTAATGTAGCTTCTAAGTCGGCTACACGCTCGGCACATTCAATGGCTAGCGCTTCGTCGCCTTTTTCACTGGCGGCAATAGCATGGCTTGTGTAGGTATCAACATCTGCGGCTATAGACTTAACTTTACCTTCAGCCATTTTACGCTTGGCCATAATTTTAGTTAGGTTAGCGTCACATGCTTTAAGCTCTGTTTTAGCTTCGCGCATTTCTTGATCCAAGATACGAATTGATTGGGTATCAACTACCGCTTCAATGCCTTCGTTAGTGGCGCCACGTAGGGCTGACCATAATTTTTTTAAGCTCATGCTATAGACTCCTGTTTTAGGTACTCGCCATATAAATCTAAGAAATCGTTTATGTTGCTAAACAAGGTTTCGATCTCCTGAATAATGACGCTGTCTTTGCTATCTGACGACAAAGCGCCAAATGCGATGTAATAATCTTGTCCATCAATTTGTTTAATACTAATGGCCGTTAAAGAAAGCAATTGATGTGTACGCAAAATTAAATCATTTAAAGCGGCTTTATCAGCTACGCTGTCGGCGGCAAAAAGAGCCGACTCAATAATAATTTGCTGATCGCCCACATAGGCAAATGCATCAATACCTTCGTCGTTAGAAAGGCTTAAACAATCCCCCTCTGTTTCAACAACCCAATCTTGCTGGCTCTCTACCAGCAGCTTCAGAGAATCAATACCCCGAGTCATAAGAAATGTCCTTTGTTGCTTCATCTTGATCATTGTGTAACATAGGCAACAAATGTAACACTTTAAAAAGAAGAGTCAATGCTTTTAATAAAAAGATTTTATTGCTCATAACCCTCTATATGTGTAGCATTAGCCACATTAATAGCATTTAGGTCATAAAATGGAACAAACGCAGAGCTTAAATAACAAGATTGCTTTTGCCCCTTATAAGACAGCCATCACACGTTACATTCGTTCAGCCATGGTGTTAACCGGTAAAAAGTACGATGACCTAGTGATTGAGCTTGAAGGCCGTGGCATTCACCTCACCACAGATAACCTGCGCAGCAAGGTCAGTAAAGGCATGTTCTCTGCTGATTTATTGGTGGCCATCATTGATGTATTAGATGTTCAAGAAAACGCCATGAGCGACATTCTGAAGCAGGTTAAAAATGATTAAACGCCTAATTCCCCAAGAAGCCCTCTGGATTGTGGCCATTATGTGGCTGGTTTTCATAGTGGATATGCTGCTGGTTAATACCAGTTTTAATCATTTTGGTATTCAACCCAGAACCCTCAGCGGTTTAACCGGTATTGCTCTGTCACCATTTTTACACGGCAGTTTAATTCATATTATCTCTAACACTTTGCCGCTGATTGTTATTTCTTGGTTACTAAAGCTTTCCATTGGTTCATCACGTTTAATCTTGGTAATGGTATTAAGTGTGCTTGGTTCTGGCTTGGGTACTTGGATTTTCTCTACGGCAGGCGTTGTGGTGGGTGCTTCTGGGTTGGTCTATGGCTTAATTGGTTTTCTGTTTGCTAACGCTTATTTTAATCCCAGCTTTAAAAGTTGGCTGGTGGCCATTATTTCGTTTGCCTTATACGGCGGGGCTTTGGCTTCATTATTTGTGGTATTGCCATATGTCTCGTGGGCGGGTCATGCTTGGGGCTTTATAAGTGGTATTTTAATTGCCGCCAGTATGTCATCGTTCTTAAAAGAAGATCGAGCGTAATTTTTACACTTGGCTTAACCGACTGTAAAATAAAGAACATACGCCTTGTGACTAGTCGATAACAAGGCGTATGTCGTTTTTCAGCATAAGGGTGATTTCTTCTGGGCTCACGGGTCGGCTGTAATAATAGCCTTGAATGTAATCACACGACATGGCTTTTAAAGCAGTAATGGTTTCTAAATCTTCCACTCCTTCAGCAACTACCTCATCTCCTAAAATATGCGCCAAGCTGATAATTGAAAATACCATAGCGTAATCAATTTTCGAGCTGCTTAAACCATCAATGAAGCTCTTATCAATTTTCACTAAACTTATGGGTAAGCGTTTTAAGTAATTTAGCGAAGAATATCCGGTACCAAAATCATCTATTGCGACACTAATTCCATAGTCTTTCATGCTTTGCAAAACTTCTATGGCGGCGTTTATATCCCCCATGATAGCTGTTTCTGTAATTTCTATTTCCAAATTTCGACTACTAATACCAGATCTTTCCACTGAGCCCTTAATAATGCTTAGCATATCTTCTGATTCTAAGTCGCGGGTTGATAAGTTAACCGCCACTTTCATGTCTTTAAAGCCTGCTTGGTTCCACTTGGCTATTTGTTGACAGGCGGTATCAATCACCCAGGTACTTATGGGAATGATAAGACCATATTCTTCAGCGATGGGGATAAACTCCATAGGGGGGATATGCTGGCCTTCTTTTTTCCAGCGAATAAGCGCTTCTACACCTATAATGTTGCCATTTTTAAGGGACACCTTAGGCTGATACATTAAATAAAATTCTTTATTTTCAAGTGCGTATTTTAAATCGTTTTTTATTTTTAAGCGGTGGCTTGATAAACGCTCTAAGCCTTCAGAGAAAAATTGATAGTTATTACGACCTCGACTTTTGGCGTGATACATGGCGATATCAGAATTTCGCGTTAGCTGTGCGTGGTTATCGCCATCGTTGGGCGTTAATGCAATGCCGATACTGGCGGTAATAGATATTTCTTGGTCATGGATATTAAAGGGTTCTTCAAATACATTAATAATTCTCTCAGCAGACTGGCTAGCCACCTTTATTTTGTTAACGCCGTTTAGCATTAATACAAATTCGTCACCTGCATGGCGACACAAGATATCTTCATTACGTAAAATCCCCACCAAGCGCCGACTCACCTGTTTTAATAGCTCATCACCCGCTTCACGCCCTAAACTGTCATTGACAATTTTAAAGCCATCTAGTCCTAAAAATAACACTGCGATTTTTTGTGTTGAGTCTTTATTGGCCTTTAATGTTTGCTCAAGACGCTCCTTAAATTGCGTGTCATTTGGCAACCCCGTTAGACGATCATGATAAGCGTTATAGCGGGACTCTCTTTCTGAACGTTTTAACTCTGTTACATCGCGAATATTCCAGACTCGACCAACGGTCTCGTTATTTATTATTCTGGGCAGCGAAAAGCACTCAAGGATTTTTTTATTCGATAATTTCAAGGTGAACTGCGCATAAGCCCCTTGGTTATTAAAAAGGAAACTCATTTCTTCTTTTACTTCATCATAATTTTCCACATGTTTTTTTATTTTTTTAAGAAAATTCTCCTTCACTAAATCGAATAATTCTTGTTTAGAAACTGAAAAAATTTCCAAAATGGCATCATTACAAACTTCCACTTGAGCCTTTTCGTCAATCACCACCACGCCTTCTTTACTGGCATCTAGGGTAGCTTGTAACAGCTCTACTGATTCTTTGAGTTTATCGGAACTGGCATGAGCTTGTTCAATTTGGGCTTGCAAATTATGTTTGTTTTCACCTAGCTCAAGGGTGATTTTTTCTAAGGATTGCTCAAGGTGGCTTTTATCAATATCACCCTTTTCATAGGCACACGAGATATCCTCTAACAAGGACAGTAAAGGTACTGTAATGTCCTTGTTATCTATGCCATGTTTTTTAAGCTGCTCTGCAAGTAAGGTATGCCAGCTATTCATGAGCCCTCTCTGAACACCATGAATATGGCCAAATACCTTACAAACACCTCACATTTTGCTGCCATGTAGATCCTAATATCAAGCCACCAGCCCAGTAAATAAAGGGCTTTGGCACGCTTGGATTCAATGACATGAACGAATAACCCCATGGTTTCAGCCTAGACCATAGAGCGTTAAAATCTATTCAAAAGGAGCTTCCCTTAGAATCACGGAGCTATGGGATAACCCCAGTAACCCCCTCTAAAGTCCTTCACTACTGACACACCATGTCAGTAGGGGCTGCTATGCTGCATTCACACTTAATCATGTACGAATAAACGGAAGCATCATGACTGAATTATATTTCTCGCCCATTTCTCAGCATAGTCGCCGCGTAGTCTCCCTATTGGAAGAAGTGGGGATTCCCTATGTGGCCAAGCCTGTGGATATGATGAAAGGTGAATACCTCAGTGAGGCGTTTTTGGCCATTAACCCCAATCATCAAGTGCCTACGCTAATAGACGGTGATATTACCCTGCACGAATCTCACGCTATTTTAAGATACCTGTGTACTAAGCATGAACTTAATGATTGGTATCCTAGCGAATTGGCTCAGCGTGCTCAGGTAGAGCAATGGCTAGATTGGACACAATGTCGAATGTCACCAGCGGTAGTGGATATCGTTTTTAACAGTGTATTTTTAGGCGAAAAAGGCGATAAAAAAGCCATTGAGCGCGGCTTTAAAAGCCTTGAAGAGATTAGCCAAATTTTAGATAACGCACTAACTGGTAAAGAATTTATCACTGGCAGCAAACCCACTATCGCCGATTTGGCATTGGCTTCAAATATATTTCATTTAGGCTTAGCAAAAGCGATTCCTAACCATGCCCACATACAAGCTTGGTTTGCACGTATGTCAGAGTTAAAGGGCTATCAAAAGTCTTTACCGAACATGTAAAAGCATCGTTAAAAGAACTAGTTAACAGGCCTGTGGGAACACAGGTCTTTTAAATCAGACAGCTCATCAATATCTAAATGGATGCCTTTATCCTTCAGTAATACTTGCTGCACTTCATCCCGTTCACTCTTTAAAATTGCCTTCGCCCCTTCATCGCCTTTTAAGTTTAATAGTTGTGCTTTTAAACGTTTGGGAAATACCACTGGATGGCCAGGCTTGGGTGATGCAGCTGTTATTGAATAAGGCCTTACTATTTTCTGATCACTCTCAGGCTTTTGTGCTTGTAGTAAGGCTTGCTGCTGAATGGCGTGATAGCTCGTTTCTTGAATAAAAGGCATATCCCCTAACGCTATCCACCACATGCTGGCTTGATCACTTGCCTTTACGCCTGCCATAAAGCTTGCGCTTAAGCCTTTTTGGTAATCCTCACTTACACACGCTTTAAAACCGTGTTGAGTAAATAACTCAGTTAGCACTTTATCTTCAGGGCGCACCACACACACTACTTCATCTACGTATGGGGCAAGATTTAACGCTGACTGCAAACCCATAGCCAAATGGGTTTGCGTATCGGCCTGGGCATTATTGAGTGCGCTTTTTTGATTAGGCAGTGGGTGCAATAACTTGTCGCCACCAAAACGACTACCCAAACCAGCCGCTAATATTACCCCCACAATCACGCTGTTTCTTCTTGGTCACGAGGCACTTGGTTTAACTGCGATTTAATATCAATGCCATTTCGCAGCGCGGTCACTTCAGCCAATATAGCCAAGGCAATTTCTGGCGGAGTTTTACTACCAATGGGCAAACCCACCGGCCCTTGCAAACGATTCACCTCTTGCTGGCTAAAGCCAAAGTGCTCCATTAATCGTTCGCGGCGATTTTTATTATTCACTTTTGAGCCTAACGAGCCCACGTAAAAAGCCGAGCTTTTAAGCGCTGATAACAGTGCCATGTCATCCACTTTTGGATCATGGGCCACGGTAACAATGACACTACGATGATCAATGGCCAAACTGTCTAAGACGTCATCAGGGAAACCGGGCTGTAATTCGATATTTTTCATGGGCCAGTTTTTGCGGTATTCAGGCCTTGGGTCACTTACCAATACTTGATACCCCAAGGCTTGTGCCATTTCGGCTAAGTAGCGTCCAGTCTCACCAGCGCCCACAATGATCATTTGCCATAACGGCCCAAACACATTGCTCCACACGTTATCTGCTAAGTTAGGATTATGTTCGGCCTGCAACGATCGATGAGAAATATCACCATGAGTTAAGGAAACGCTGCGATACAAACTGTGCCTTTGCTCAATGGCTTGAATGAGCTTTTGCACTTCGGCCACATCATTGAAGGGTTCAACTACTAGCTCCAGCGCACCACCACAAGGTAAACCAAAGCGGTGACGTTGCTCTTGGGTTTCACCATAAATTAAAATGTGTGGGTTAAGCGCTGGGGTTGATTTTAATTGCTCAATTAAATCCTCTTCTACGCAGCCACCAGATACCGAACCAAAGAAACGCCCTTCACTGCTCACCGCCAATAAAGCACCCACTGGTCGAGGGGAGGTTCCCCAAGTCTTGGCCACTGAAACTAGGGTCATGCTCTGACCCTGTTTCAAACACTCCAAACAGCCTAGTAATACTTCTAGCTGTGAGTTTTGCATTTCTTCTTTCCTATATCGTTAACTTAATGACAAAGGCAAACTGCGTAAGCGTTTGCCGGTTGCGGCAAAAACAGCATTTGCTACCGCGGCAGCCACAGGTGGTACACCTGGCTCACCGACACCACTTGGGTCTTTGTCACTTGCTACGATGTGTACATCAATTTCAGGGGATTGCGCCATGCGCAACACGGGATAATCGTGAAAATTACTTTGCTGAACTTTACCATCTTTCAAAGTTATTTCACCATGAAGGGCAGCACTTAACGCAAAAATAATTCCACTTTCCATTTGTGCTTTTACTATGTCAGGGTTTACTACGAATCCGCAATCCACAGCACAGGTTATTTTGTGAATTTTGATTTCATTATTCACAACCGACACTTCAGCCACTTGCGCAACACTGGACTCAAATGAATTATGACACGCCACCCCATGGAAATGTCCCTTAGATAATGGCTTGCCCCACAGACTCTTTTCAGCCGCCAGCTTAATCACGCCGTTTAATTTAGGATTGTTTTTGGTATGGGCCAAACGGTACGCCACACTGTCTTGCTTTTGACCATGCGCCACTTCATCCATCATGCCTTCTTTAAAGAAGCCACTAAATGAATGACCCACTGAGCGCCAAAACCCCACAGGCAAGCCTGGGTCTACTGTCACATGCTGAACGTCTTTATTAACGGCGTCATAGTCTTCATATAAGCCCTCTACGCTAGAGTGATCTACCGTTAAGCCATTAAATAATCCGTAACCGCGTTTACTTAACCAATCCACCAAGCCATTGGGCATGAAGCCCGGAGCTTTACCATCCACTACCTCATCTAAGGTGTAAGGCATGATGTTGGGGCCAGCGCGCTGGGCAGTCCAACTTTCAATCATGCCGTTTTTATCCACACCCACGTTAAAACGGGCCAATGATGCTGGGCGATAAAAATCATGACGGGTGTCGTCTTCACGGCTCCAAACTAACTGAATGGCCAAGCCGCTGGCTTTTGCTATTTCAGTGGCTTCGGCTACAAAGTCAGAGTTAAAACGACGTCCAAAGCCCCCTCCTAAAAAGGTCGAGTGCAAGGTCACTTCATCAATGGATAAATCACAAATGCGTGCAGCTAAACCACGAGCCACATCGGGTGTTTGGCACCCTACCCAAATATCGCAATGACCTTCTTCAATTTTCACTACGCAATTCATGGGCTCCATGGTGCTATGAGCAAGATACGGCGCCCAGTATTCTGCGCTGTAAACCTTGCTGGCTTTTTCTAGGCCATCTTTGCCGTCACCTAGTTCAAACGCTTCTTCAAAGTCTCCGCTATTAAGGGCATCTGCAAACCATTTTTTTCCGGTATCGGAAGAGAAACTGGCCAATTTTTCAGGTTCATTCCACTCTATGTTTAACGCCAGTGCCGCTTGTTTGGCTTGCCAGTAGCTAGTCGCCACCACCGCCACACCATTATAAATGGTCACCACTTTTTTAACGCCCGCCATGGCCAACGCTGCGCTGTCATCTACCGTTTTTACCGAACCACCCGCCACTGGGCTGCGCACTAGAACAGCACGATGTAAGCCCGGAAAATCCACGTCTATACCAAACTGTGCGGTACCGGTACTTTTCGCCACGCCATCTAAACGGGGCATGTCTTTGCCCATGTATTTAAATTCGTTGGAACGCTTTAACGGAGTTTCATCAGGTACACCTAATTGCGCGGCCACTTCCACAAATTCGCCATAATTGAAGGCTTTACCTTTCGCGAGAACTTGCGAGTTTTGAGTGGTTAACTGTGCTTTAGGCAAGTTTAACTGCTGTGCGGCGGCGTCTAAGATAGCGGCTCGGGCATTAGCCGCGGCTTGTCGTAATGGTTTAAAGCTCACCCGCATACTGGTGCTGCCACCGGTGGCCTGAAAACCAATTTCTGGGTTTTCATAATCGCTTAATGGCCCCACGTGATGAACGTGAATGGCACTGGGCTCCACATCTAGCTCTTCAGCGATTAAGGTCGTTAAGCCTGTATAGGTACCCTGCCCCATCTCACTGCGCGGCATATAAAAATGCACTTGGTTATCAGGAGTGATTTGTAAAAACGCATCGGGTTGAAAATCTTTGTCCCCTGCTTTTGGAAACCCTGCAGTGGCACAAGCCGATAAAGGTAAGCCAATCAATAAACCGCCCCCTAACATGGCGGTATTTTTTAAAAATGATCGGCGCGAACTTATTAATGGATCGGTCTGCTGACTCATGCCATACCCTCCTTAGCTTGAGCGCCTGGCTCAAAAATATTAACACCGCCATCTTGGGTAGATTGCCCAGTTAATACTGCTTTAGACGCTGCGCTTTGAATGGCTTTTTTAATACGAGGGTAAGTTCCACAGCGGCAAATGTTACCGCTCATGGCTTGGTCAATTTCTTCGCTGCTGGGATTTGGGTTACTTTTTAATAATGCGGTGGCGCTGATTAATTGGCCGGACTGACAATAACCACATTGCGGCACGCTGGCATCCACCCAAGCTTGTTGCAATGTGGATAACATTTGTGGATTACCCACCCCTTCAATGGTGGTGATTTTTCTATTGGCCACAGCCACCACAGGCAATACACAGGTGCGCGTGGAAACGCCATCTACCATCATGCTGCAAGCACCACATAAGCCCATGCCACAACCAAATTTACTGCCTTTGAGCTTAAAGTGGTCACGGATGACCCATAACAAGGGCGTATCGCCGCTGACGTCTGCCTGTACGGCTTCGCCATTTAGTTCAAATGTAATCATTTCACCCTCGTCTCATCGCCGTTATCATTATTATTGTGGCGTGTTATTGAATATTCGTAATTGTTAACGCGTTATGTCTTTTGCGCTTTAAATTGCCATTCATTGTTTATTTTAGTTGGCCAAAGGCGTAAACCAAATTCTACTATGTGAAACCTGCGGCTATTTACACCGTCAATATAGATACTTTACTCTATAGGGTATACCCCACAGTCAATAGCCAGTAGTGCTTTGCGCTCACATTAGAGAATATAAATGCTCATAGGCGAACTGGCCAAGGCCACACAAACCACCAAAGACACCATTCGTCATTACGATGAACTGGGCTTATTAATCAGCAATGACCGCCAAGCGGGCAGCCGAGTTTATAAAGAATTCAGCGATGAAAATATTGAACGCCTAGTTACCATTCGTATGGCCAAATACATGGGCTTTACTTTAGGGGAAATATCCCAACAGATTGAAGACTATTATTCGGGTGGCATTTCGCAAACCGAGCAAGTCCTCATTCTTAAGGAACGCATGGCGGACATCGATAAAAAAATGAAAGAACTGCAAGGGGTGAAAACCTTTCTGGTTAATAAAATTGAGCTTATTGAAACCTCCCCCCATGAGCCCAAAAAAGAAGATTACCTGCGCTTAATGCGCGAAAGCCAAGCTGGCTTGTAACCTACAATTGCTTATACCCACTGATTAAGAGAGAAGTTATGACTAACTGGACCGTATATTTATCAGGTGAAATACACACTGATTGGCGTCAACAACTAGAAGATGGCGCCAAAACCCATAACCTGCCCATCACCTTTGTATCGGCAGTGACCGATCATGAAAGCAGCGATGCGGCGGGTGACGTGATTGGAAATGAAGAAACAGGCTTTTGGCGCGATCATAAATCTTCAAAAGTTAATTCTATTCGCACCAAAAATTTGATCGAAAAATGTGATATTGCCGTGGTGCGCTTTGGTGATAAATACAAGCAATGGAATGCCGCCTTTGATGCTGGGTTCTGTGCGGCTTTAGGCAAGCCCTACATCACACTGCACGATGAAAGCATTATCCACCCGCTAAAAGAAGTAGACGGCGCCGCCATGGGTTGGGCACAAACCCCAGCGCAAGTCGTTGAGATTTTGAAATACGTCACCACTGCCTAAACATGATTGGTTGTAAATATTCAGCTCGCGCTTTACAAAGTGGGCTGAATTACCGCTTCTTTTAAAGCTCTTTCTTTTATAGAGGCAGCCTGTTGTTAATTCTGCTTAATTTTCTGACCAAGTAGTAAAAAAATAATGTTTTTGCTAATTGTCATAATAAATTCACAAGCATTTGTTAATAGCCATTTCGTGTTAATTTCCCATTTAAATAATCAAATCCCCTTTTAGATCAAACTATTTCATCCTAAATGAGGAATTCGGGCTCAGCACGTTGACAACTATCTAAAGCCGCATATACTTTTATCAGCTTGAAAGTACGCCTAAAATTTATGCACATTTCGTTGTCTACTTTTGTCTTCGGCCTGTAAATCATAATTAATAGCAAAACTTCCAGCGTTAAATGGCCTTATTAGGCTTTAATTACTTTGATTTATTAGGAAAACAATATGTCTACTACTACTGGCACAGTTAAGTGGTTCAACGAAGCTAAAGGTTTTGGTTTCATCGAACAGGAAAACGGCCCTGACGTTTTCGCTCACTTCCGTGCTATCACTGGTACTGGTTTTAAAACTCTAACTGAAGGCCAAAAAGTACAGTTTACTGTTACTCAAGGTCAAAAAGGTCCTCAAGCTGAAGACATCGTTGTTCTTTAATTAGAAACGACTCATCCCATACCGTTTAGTCTTAAACAGCGTGGGATAATAAAAAGGCAAACCCATGGGTTTGCCTTTTTTTATGCCCATGGATGGGTCGGTATCCTAAAATTGCAGGAAGCCATATTTTAGTCATTCCCATGAAAGGGCTGTATCCCAAAATTGCACAACTCATGGATCTAGTTGATAGAGCGAAGCAGGATGCCAGAGCCGACGGAGCAATATTTTAGGGTATGCAGCACACACTGCTTTTAGATTCATTCCACCTAGTTAGCTCTGCTCTTTATCCCGATACTGCCTAGGCGTTAAGCCATACCAGCGTTTAAAAGCGCGATAAAAGTTGCTGTGCTCGGTGAACCCCAATAAATGACTAATCTGTTGAAGTGAATACTTGGATTGCAATACATAGTCCATGGCCATGGTTTTGCGAGTGTGATCAATCAGTGCCACAAACGTCCAACCCTCCTCTTTTAAACGCCGTTGAAAAGTACGCTTGCTCATATTTAACTGGGACGCAATATCCTCAATATGAGGCTCTTGATTAGCCAAGGAGCTGGCAAACAGCTTAATAACTTTGTCACTCAAACTGGTTTCATCTAAATCTTTAATAGATTGATCCAATTCACCATCATGCATGAGCGATATGGTTTTATTACCAATGGGAGAGGCACGTAGGTAATCATCTGGGCTAAATAATACTGAGGTATGGGATTGGTTGAACTTTAATGGGCAACGAAACTGCTCTTCGTAAGGGCTTATATCCAAAGGTTCCGGTTGCCAAAAGCAAATCTCAAGCGGCTTAACTTCCATCTGTGCCGCCCAACTGATGGTCGTCATCATAATGGCCAACGCGCCATCAAACCCTTCATAAGCCAGTGGCTGAAGATGCCCTTTCACATGAAAATTTAGCCGATGGCCTCTTGGCTCTTGGCTTAAACTGGCATCCATGGCTTCACCAATAATACGCTGATAACGAATAAGCCTTGCTAAGGCCGACTCAATATTTTCACTGGCCAAAATACCGTAACTAAAGGTATTAAATACGCTCACCACAGGGCTGCCGGACATCAGCAAACCTATGGCAGGATTACCCGATACTCGACTGGCCTCTCGCCATAGTCGGCTTAAATCATCTTGCTTAAAACCCATGCGGCTATCGTTAAGAGCCGTGATATCCAAGCCCACCGATTCAAACAATTCAGCAGGATTAAGGTTTGCGGCTTCAAAGGCATACACCATTAAACGCACCCAGGTGGCTGACATGTCCTGCGAGGATCTCATGGATAAGCCTTATTCATTAAAAATTACTCACCCAAGACTGGATGATTGAACTGAATCATCGCCCATAGTAGGCAATTTGGCACCCAAAGACTAGTCATTGGCATACTATGATGAAGCCTTACCCTACCGTGCACCCTACAATTTTTACACTATTCCATTTATAAGCTGCCGCGTCTTGGCCCCCACAATAATAAGAAGGATAAGAAATGTCTGATAACCAATTTGATTACGACCAAGTGATTGTGGGCTCTGGCTTTGGGGGCTCGGCCAGCGCATTACGCTTAAGCGAGAAAGGCCATCGAGTATTGGTTTTGGAAAAAGGTAAGCGCTGGAGTGACGAAGAGTTGCCCAAAACTAATTGGAACCTTAAACGTTATGTGTGGCTGCCTTTTATTGGCTGTCGTGGCTTGTTTCAAGTGGCACTAACTAAAAAATTCATTGGCTTACATGGGGCTGGCGTAGGCGGCGGTTCATTGGTGTATGGAAACGTTCACCTTGTCCCTTCTGACGAGGTATTCAGCTCGGATGCTTGGCAGGCCAGTAATAAAAATTGGAAAGAAGACCTCTTACCATTTTATGGATTAGCGCTGCGCATGATTGGAGTGGCCAAGAATACCTACGAAAGCACCGCCGACCATATTCTTAAAGAAGTGGCACAAGACATGGGTAAAGAAGGCACCTATGACACGGTGAACACCGGTATTCTGTTTCCAGAAAAAGGCGAGAAGATCGACATTAACACTCAAGGTAAAGATCGCGGCGATCCTTACTTCAATGGGGATGGCCCAGATCGCAATAGCTGCAACTATTGCGGCGGCTGCATGATTGGTTGTCGTAACAATGCAAAAAATACCCTGGTTAAAAACTACCTGTATTTTGCCGAGCGTAATGGTGTAGAAATTCGCGCCGAAAGCAAAGTCACCCGCATTGAGGCATTAGGTGCGGGCACCGGTGATGACGGCTATGAGATAACCGTTAAAGACATGTCTAACTATTTTCGCCCACGCTGGTACAAAATTAAAAGCCGTGGCCTAGTGTTGTCGGCAGGCGTAATGGGGACCGTGCCATTACTACTAAAACAAAAAATGAAGCTCAAAACCTTACCTAATATTTCAGATCGTCTAGGCGCTCAAATACGCACCAACTCAGAAACATTAATTCCGGTAAGCACTCGATTAAAAGACAAAAACGGCAAAAGAATTGAAACTTGGGACGGCCCTGGTATCTCCACTATTTTTTCTCCCGATGATGAAACCAATATTGAAGTGGTACGCTATTCAAAGGGTTCCGACTTAGCCAATATGGGCATGGTGTTAATGCCGTTAACCGATGGCGACACGGCTTTACCTAGACCTTTACAGCTAATCGTTAACATACTTAAAAATCCGTACAAAGCAGTGCGCGGTATGTTTCCTTTTAGTTCGGCTAAAAATACTATTTGGTTATTGGTCATGCAGAAAAAAGAAGCGTTTGTGCATTTTCAATATAAACGCCGTTGGTACAAAGGGTTTATAAATAACTGGGAAGCAGTACAAAAAGACGGTGATAGCCCGTTAACTGCATTTTTTCCAATAGCCCAAAAAGTCGCGCGTTTATTTGAGAAAAAGTCCAAAGGTGATGCCACCAATATATTAGGGGAAATTGTCGCCGACACCCCTATTACAGCGCATATCATGAGCGGTGTAGCCATGGGCAGTGATGCATCTAATGGTGTGATTGATCAAAGCGGTGAAGTATTTGGCTATAAAAATTTACGTGTACTGGATGGCTCGATCATTCCTGGCAACATGGGTGTGAATCCATCATTAACCATATTGGCCCTAACCGAGCATGCCATGAGTAAACTGCCAGTATTTAACCAAGAGCGAGCCGATAAAATTAAACCGGTACTATTTAGTTCTATGTTAGATGGTCAGGTATCTCATTTAAGCGGTAACGGGGATCTTGGTAAACAAATCAATCTTAAGGATGTAAGCTAAAAAGTTGCCGCCCTCCATATGAAGTGGGGCGGCAATATTTTGGCAGCTTAACTTAAAACTATTTTAATTTTTTTCGGATTCGGCTTAATGCTATGGGTGTGATGCCAATGTGTGAGGCGATCATTTTTAAAGAGATGTTGTCTTTTAGTTGAGCGTTATCTTCTAAGAACTGCAAATAACGTTGCTCAGCGCTTTGTTGCACAAAAGCATATTCACGCTCTTCCTTTTTAATAAATAAATTTTCTAATAAACGATTATAAGCCTTTAAAAAACCAGGCTGGTTTTCCATCACCCCAAGAAATTCATCCCAATTAAACTCTATGCACAATACATCGCTTAGGGATTCTATGCTAAATAACGAGGGTTTTTTACGGGTCATGGCTCGGGTGGAGCCTGCGATACTCGGGGCACTGGCAAAAGACTGGGTGAACTCCTTACCCTCAACCGAGACGCTCATAAAACGCACAAAGCCTTTTACTAAAAAAAATAGCTTAGGAGCCATCTTACCCTGACTGATAAGCAGCTCCCCCTCTTTATAATGCTTAAGCTCCCCCTTTAAACCGTATTTTTTAAAGTCTTCAATCTCTAGATTTCCATCCGGCCCACTAAAGAAGCTTACAAAATTTTCCTGCTGTGCTTGTATATTCACACCTTCACCTAATTCAAGGGGCCTAATTCAAGAGGCCTAAATCACATGGCTCAAATCATAGGCCTAAGTCACAAACCTTGATTGTTTTGAAATTAAATACAATGCCAAAAGTGTCATCATCACCCCCGGCATGGCCAACCAGATAATACTAAGGTCCGCGCCTTCAATCAGCAAGCCATAAAGATGTGGCACGGCCACCAATATAGGAATTAAGTAAGTAAAAGCCAATAGGCGGTTAGGCCCCACGGATTTGACTAAATACTGCTGTAAGAAAAAGGTGCCCATAGTCGTAAACACAGTTAAGTACAAAAGCACTTTCCAAAACTGAATATTTTGCCAATCGGTATTGGCCAAAGGAGAAGAGATTAACAATGCTGGCAACAATAAAATGCTGCCGCATAACATAATATAAAAAGACCCCAACACAGCAGGAATTTGTGACCCCCACTTTTTCACTAAAGTCACATGCATAGACAAACTGCAGCACGCTAATAAAAATATGGCATCGCCACGATTAATATTAGCAAGATTTGAAGAGGCAGGATGCAAAGCCAACAGCATCCAAATAGCCCCCACTATGCCTAATACAAAGCCCAACAATTGATGCTTAGGTGTGGCTATTTTTAATCCTATAAAGGTAAACAACACACTGATCACCGGCACCAAGGTATAAACCACCGAAGTATTTAAAGGGCTTGTGGTTTGCAACGCGGTAAACAAGCCCACAAAAAATAATACAAGAAAAAAACTAATCAGCGCGTATTGTAAAAATACCCTTACTCCAAAAAACTGCCAGCGGTATACAACAAAAGGCAGCATTAATAAGCAGCCTAAAATAAAACGCAGTGCCGTACCCACCAGCGGACTGGTAAAAGGTAACAAATATTGAGACACCACAAATGAGGAAGCCATGAGACTTACCCATAAAAGCAAGGTGGCATTTTGAAAAATAGTTTGTTTCACAAAAGTAGCTTCCGGTGTTTTTTATTGAGTGTCTATTGAGCGTCTACTGAGATACAAACTTAGAGAATAAAAACTCGGATACCGCCGTATCCACCTCTAATTCGTAGGTGCTAAGTAATACCTCATGCAGCTGGGAAGCACTTTTTATTAGCGTAGTATGAGTTTCACCATCGCTAATTTGGTGTAACTCACCATTACGAAGTGATTGAATATCGTTGTATTTTTTTCTACTGATCACCAAATTATTTACAAAGGCTGCATCAGGAGATCGATGAGAATAAAAATGCCCCAATGTGCAATCGGCTTCGGAATAGCGCTCGGAATTAAAGGTATAAAGGGTGAAGAAATCATCGTCTTTAAAAATTTGGTAGCAGTATTCTTGCTGGGAATTTTTAATAATTCGGTAGCGAGCATCCCCTTGGTCTTGATCTAACCCTAATTCCATATTTACAGGAAGGCGCGCCCCTAAATGGCCAAAGCCCGCATCCACAATGTAATCACTGCCATTAAGGCTCACCATCATGATGCGGTGGGTTCTTGCGGTATCGATATTCTGGTTATACACCACTCTGGCCAATAATAGTCGCACCTCAAATCCCAACGCCTCTAAAACATTTTGCACAAGCTTATTATGCTCGAAGCAATAACCGCCCTTTTGTTGCACCACTATTTTTTGAAAAATATCCTGCACATCTAATGAGATGCTTTTACCCAGCACCACCGCCAAACTGTTAAAGCTGTATTTGGCGATATGAGCACTTTGTAAAGCATTAAGAAATTCGATGTCGTTATTTTTAAATTCTATACCCAAGTCCTGTAAGTATTGGTTGGCTATATCAGGCATATCTAAGGTGGCTGTCATGGCAATGACTCCGGTTTTATATTCAATTAATGACGCCAATATATAACAAGCTCACTGCGTTGTAATAAACCTAGGTTTAGTGACGGGCAATATTAATTCTCTTTTAAAAAAAGCAACTCACTAAACCCAGGTTAAGGCTTGATTTTTTCTCTGCCCCTACACTGCATCACAACTTACAAACAACTCAACACAGGAACATATTATGAAAATCACCGTATTTGGCGCAGCAGGAAATGCAGGCAGTAGAATAATCCAAGAAGCCGTAACACGTGGCCATGAGGTCACTGCTGTAGTACGCAGCCACAAACCCAGTTATGACTTTCCTGCGGGCGTTAAAGTGGCCATTGGCGATGCCAGCCAAGCCGAATCGATTCGTGCTCTAGCCGCCCAGCAAGATCTATTGATAACCGCTACCCGGCCACAGCCGGGTAAAGAGCACGAGCTATTGGAAATCACCCATACCTTTATGGATACCCTAAAAGACACAGGTGTGCGCTTATTATTGGTGGGGGGCGCCGGCGGCCTTGAAGTACCCAATACACAAGGGTGCCTAGTGGTGGATGACCGTCAGTATGTGCCATTAGCTTGGAGAGACATCGCCGTAGCGTGCACAGAGCAGTTAAACATTTGCCGCAACAGCCAAGGAGTAAATTGGACTTACCTAAGCCCTCCAGCCAATTTTGCTCCGGGCGAGCGCACCGGTCAGTTTAGATTAGGGTTGGATGAGTTGATGTTGGATGAACAAGGGCAATCCAGTGTATCCATGGAAGACTTTGCCATCGCCATGATGGATGAGGCTGAGCAGCCTAAGCATCAGGAGATGCGGTTTACTTTGGGGTATTAGGTGAGTGAGCCTTCCTTTCGATGGGGACTGCATTTGTTGTATGAGAGTAGTTATAAATTTAAGGGGGATTAATTTACTGGGTTAAAGCTTGTACGGTTTTCTTTTGTGGGGAAAAATATTTGCTCCATGCAATATTTTCATTTCCTACCTCCATGCGGGTCACTTCCCCCTACAGATTATTGTTCCCGACTAATCTGCATGCCATCATCCGTGATGGCACTCCGTTTTCACTCTCGGCAACTGCTCCTGCGTTATTCTAATTAGTCACATCCATGCCATCGATCTTTCGGCCTTCTCGATTTTGTATATTCTATTAGGCTTCAGTAATGACGTCCGAAAAAATTCGTAAGAGAGTATCGTTACCACATTGATGCAGCCTTGACGTCTCAAACAGCGGATTGTGAATGTTGAAGGTCTTTTGAGTATTTCCAAAAAAGTGACAGCATTTACAATCCCGCGTGCTTTGACTTGCTACATTTTTTCTTAAATTAAGAGGTAGTAACTTCACTATCAGTAATGCTTTTATTCGCTTTTACTCTTCCTTTAATTAGCCACAGCACTAATCCAGCCAATAGAAGCAATCCCACTCCAATTAGGGGTCTAAAGACTATCCAAGCAACTGCAATAGTGATTGCCGTTAAGACAATGGCCACTAGGAAAGCAATCAAACTTGCACCAGCCCCTACAATGTCTCCAAGTATAGGAAGAACATCTGCTATTACGGAAAGTGGCTTCAATATTAGCATTAACCCGATAGACATCATTATTAATCCAGTTAGACGGATTACCCAAGTCAAAACCGAGTTGCTCTCTAATGCGCTTTTAAACATTTTCTCATGACTCACTACCCCATACTCAAGAAGTAAGATTTCTCCACCACCATTTGTGATATATGGCTGGAAGGTATTAGCTGTCTGCTGGGCAATAATACTTAGGGTTGCTGGTTCAACTATTTCAAAATGCACTTTTATATCGCCAACTCTAGGCCTTTCCGGGTCATCTCCAATAAAATATCCTCCCGCGTAAGAGATTATATTTTCTATTCCTTGAATATTAGGGAAAGGTTTTGGCTGCAATTCAAGACTCTTAAAATTATTCATTCTTTGTGTCAGACTATCAGGAAAATCAAAGGCACCGGATGTAATTTTTTTAGCCTGTAGAGTTAGCTTTTTTAAAGGCATATAATCTGGGTTACGGTATCGGGAGTCTTTAAAATTACTAGAGCTAATAAGATCATCGCTCCAAACTTTACTGTAGCTGTATTCTTTTATTGTTTTCTCTTCTCCTCCTAGCTGTTTTTCCTTTATTGTTGTGACCTTTTCTTTCCATTGGAATATCTGAGTATTTCGCTTTAACTTAATGGCATTTGCTTGGACGTTAAAAATAGGGTCCTCTAATATCTCAGCTGTAGTTACATCAGCAGTCAGATGAACTAACTTTTGATTGTTTGCAGGTATAACAGGGGCTGACTCGATATGAATTACAGAGCCTGAGCCTTCTTCAAGGGCCTTTATACGATCAACAGCTCTGCCTTCATTCCAAATTAATAGTGGAAAAGCAATAATAAATAAGATTAATCCAAATAATATCCCTTTAAGTGCACCTCCGATTCGACTTAACCACCCTTCGCTAGTTACTTCTGTAAAACTATCATTACTCATTTTCTATCTCCGATATTATTAAATATAACCACTAGCGTAGCGAGGCAGGTCCAATCTATTGGGCGAACAACTGTTACTTACTTGGCATTCTGCATAAGTTGGTTTGACTACAGATATGCATTCCTAAGCGTTTGGCTCTGTTCTCCACCCAACCACCGGTAATATCCTGAGTAATTTCAACTTTAATATAAATTTGAAATTCACCTTCTTTAAGCGAAGAGTAGACACCTACAACAGATCCCCACTCATTTAGCGTAATTCCTTTTTCCGCTATTATCGCTGAACCATCTTCCGATGATTTTACAATTGAATACCCAGAACTTCCTACAGATTTTTTTAGCAAAGAACTAAGTTGTGACATAGCCATATTCTGTACATATATAAAGTATTCATTTTTACCTTTCCAGCTCCAGATGGCACCTGATGAACTATCGTGAGTTTTCGCCAACCCTGCAAAATCGATTTTCGATGAACTACTTTCAAAGTTTGATACTCTTGCAACGGAAGTACAGCCGGAGGCTGTAATTACCATTAATAGAACAATAAGATTTTTAATCATCTGTGAATTATCCATGTTACCTAACGCTTAGCAGCGTGCATCAGCATATCTGATGTAGCTAGTCTTTTTGGCCGAAACGCATTTAAGCGTATTGTTATAAGGCATTAATCACTGTACCAAAATCTCACAAAACGCATTTCATTATTACTCCAAAAGTAGAGTGATCCTGCACTCTCAAATCGAAAGTAATCTAAAGCAGGATTAGAAAAATCCGCTTCTTTAGGGGTTATATCATCTGGTGTAACCCAAGCGTTTTTTACATAACGTCGAAAGGTATCTGGCGATAAAGTGCCAAGCCCCATGTTTGGTGCTGTATATACATAGCTCTTTTCTGGGTAGGCTTTATCCCAATTGCTTATCTCAAGAGGCAACCAAGAATATTGATCGTTACTTGATACATACAGAAATAAAGCATCACCTCTAAATTCAGTACTTATTAAAATATATGCTGTATCAGCTTGTCCATCACCATTGAAGTCCCCTTGTGCCTGAGAGTAACGACTAACGGAATTTGTAGAGTTGCGTTCGTTATCTCTTTCTTCTCCTGCTAGCTCTTTCTCTGTTGGCAACCTCCAACCATCAGGCAACTTAATTCGTTCGCCATAAGCTTGCAGAGAAAGCATTACTAAAAGAGTTAGGATCATTTTCATTCTATAGATGCCTATTCACGAAGTGTGTGCAAGTTCATATTTTTAAAGCCAGCCATGATGAGGCCTGTAAATCGACCGTTCAATAAACACATCCTTTTTTTGCGTCTAGATCTAAAGTATTTATCGCCTTGCCTTTATGAAAAT